>Ga0065711_1043193_pt1 | contig 14876 bp, 3 predicted proteins | sample Hoacrofraction12_FD_59098 | JGI IMG/M metagenome (GOLD analysis project Ga0065711, IMG submission 59098) | Hoatzin crop microbial communities from Cojedes, Venezuela - Epithelial fraction 12 v2 (version 2) | ecosystem: Host-associated > Birds > Digestive system > Esophagus > Crop | place... | reverse complement strand
AAGAAAAGAAAAGAAAAGAAAAGAAAAGAAAAGAAAAGAAAAGAAAAGAAAAGAAAAGAAAAGAAAAGAAAAGAAAAGAAAAGAAAAGAAAAGAAAAGAAAAGAAAAGAAAAGAAAAGAAAAGAAAGAAGAAAAAAAAAAAAAGAAGAAAAAAGAATATAAGGAGGTTTGGTCTGAGGAAGGCCAAACTAGTTCCTTGGCATAAATGAAAGTAGCCATGGTGCAGGTAGAACAAGAGATCGTGAGACCTTGCAAGGCTTATTTTCCCTCCCCTTTGGCTGAATAACAGTAATATCTGTCATTAAATCTCAATACCAGATGGTCTCTTTGCACATGTGATTTTGATGGTTCCAGGCTGGACAGAGGACTAGGACTCAAAGGCAAAAAGCCATAGAAACATGACATCCTACACCCACATAGAGCCTAGACAGCCTTCCTCCTTTCTTCCTACCCCACTCCCTTGCCCAAAAACTTGCAGAGCTGTCAACATTGTTTAATGAAAAAACAGTGCTGTACATCAGGCATGCATTCACTGTGGCGGAACTGCTTCTGGTTGAGGAAGAAGCACAAGAGGAAAGAGACCAAAGGAAGAACAAAGGGAGGGGAAAGAAAAAAAAAAAAACACAACTACAAAAAATCAATCTGCCAAGTGTTCTTCTTGCCCCTGTCTTTCTTTGTTTATAATTGATGAAGCTTCGTTACAGCTTTTCTTGGGAAAAAAATCTTTTTGATTGCTCTTAATACAGAGACACATTTTTCTTTTTTTTTCTTTCTCCTCCACTCTGCTGACAAAACAAAAACCTGAAAGGAATTATTAATAAATGTGAAGATTTTACTTGTACTTATCCATCTGGTTTCAACAGTTTAAGTAATTTATATCCTCAGGTTGAGCCCATGTAGACTGCTCTTAATACATTGTGTATCTAGTTTGCTTGTTGATACCTGTCTGACTGCTGTTTTAGGAGGTAGAAATAGTTAGATTAGCAATGCTGTGATGGTGAAATCCTCATTCAAGATCCTACTTTGGCACATATCTTCTCTATGGTCATGACTATGCCACTTATTCTCTCTGTTTTGGCTTTGTTTTTAACAAAAAAATCATGGTACTTTGCTACCTTCTAGGGAGGTGGTATGAAAATGGTCTAGGAGGGTAGATGTATCACAGTTGCATGTCAAGTAGTTAAAACTGCTTTATAGAACCAACAATCACCATTGCACTTGTGAACATTAGATATAATTTGATATTCTCATGGTAGACTTTTTCTTCCTCTTCTTTTTCTGCAGTATTCAGAGAGGACATCTCTAACCCAATTCATATCATATGACTCATAACATTTGAGTGTTTAATGTGGAGACTAACATGATAGTAGAAAACTCTGAGTGAAAATAGCAATGTAAAACTAAAACCAAATAAACCCAAGTGTATTATTTTTGCATGAACTTGGGGTGTTACACTCCCTATCTTAAACTTTTACACCCTTATCCAGTTTAGACTGGCACTAGGGACATTTCAAGCAGAGGAACATGAAATTTCTTGTTCAGTCCTACTTTGGGATGACAGAAATTCCTCCTGGAGGGCTCTCCATGTGCAGTTAGCTCTGTGTAAGCAACCTTTGACTGCTTCTACCTAGTCTTCAGCTTAAAATGTGTCATGCTGTTAAACTGTAAATCAAAGACCATACTTTTTAAATGGGAGGGTTGGTTGCCTTGGAGAGTCAGGAATACACAGCATTTTGTCTAAATATATGAACCTTGAACTAAGCTTATGAAAATATGCCTGAGTGGCATCAGAGACATTCAGAGGCAGCATTACTGTCTCTTCCATGGTCATAGTTCTCCATTACAGCTTCATAGTCCTGCAGAGTAATTCTAAGAGGACATTAATGAATCTTGAGGAGGGATTATTTCACTTTTCTTTTTTACCCCCCTTCAGAAGCTACTAGGTATTTCTGGTGCCTGAACATACTAATTGATGTAAATTTTTGTGGCATCCTCCTGGGAGTCTCTTACCTTCTATCACAAGTGGTCTCCAGACAGATATGGATCTCAGCTGCAATTCTGTGAAGAAAAACTAAATGATCCTCTGCCTTAGATGAACTGTGATCAAGACACTCTACAATGCAAAGAGAAAGAATCTCAGGACACCTGGTACAAGCTGGATAGAATAATGAAACATGGAATTGCAAAGTAACTAGTGTAAATGATAAAAAACACACTTTTAAGACTGTTTGATACCTCTCTTTGAAGGTTTCAGGTTAATAGAGATAAAAGCTTGTTGAGAAAATCCACATTTCAGTATGATTGATTATGAAAAATAGATATTTTTATTATACCTTTCCTAAAAAATCTTCTTCAAAATTGTTGTCTGCAGCATCTTATGGAAAAAAATGCATAAACCTGCCGTCTTTTTGAATGATCACAAAACTGAACAAATGAAAACCACTGGGGTATTGACAAAAAAGTCATGATTTTGATAGAAAATATACTAGTGTTCTTTTTGTAAGTATTGAACTTGTAAGTAACAGTTTCAGAAACCCAATATATTAGAAATTTTTTTTTTTGACAGAAAGGGCTTTTACTTCATTAAATACGACTTGGGAACCCTAAAGAATATTATAAATGAATAAAAAGAAAAAAAATATTTTATCTCTTGTTGGGTCTATTTCAAGTTATAGCAAATATATTTGCATAATCATAGATCACTTTGGTGATCTCCTTCCCACAATAGGGCAATGACCATCAGCCAACAGGATTTCAGACCTTTTGACTCTATGTTACCCTTTTCCATTTCCAAGTCAAATGACCTGTCATTGCATTTCAGAGCAATGTGTACGGTATAAACAAAATTTATGTTGATGGCTACACGGTTCTTCCCTTTCTTTGATAGGGCTATTTCAATTTCATTTTAATTACTACTGGAGAAGCCGTGCACTGGATGTCTTAGTGACATGTAGATTCTTAGTTTGTGAAAAATGTATTTTTTTTTCACCTTTGGTAGCAGCTGATATCATCAAATGAGGCAAGCACGGACTTCTGACTTACTTCAAGATATATGATAAGTTATTATTATGTGTCACTTACTTAATCACAGTCAAGGGTATTAAGATTCTGTGACATGTCATAAATGATAAGATGCTGTAACTCAGAAGTTACCTTCTGTCACAACTGTCAAACAGGATGTGAAATCTGATCCCAGTGGTAAAATTTACTTATCTACCTACCTAATTCAGGACCAAGACTTCAATATGCCATTGCTGCACTATGCCAGGGAAGTATCATATTAAAGGAGCAGAAATTAAGGAATTTTTTTTCAATTTCTTTGCACATCACTTGCTAGCTTAGCCACTGAATCTGAGTGTGCTGCTCTATGCACCACATTCTTTTCCTTCACCATTTAGACGAAAAATTAATTTACCAGGGCAAGAAAGGTCTGCTCCCATATATTCTTGAAATCAATGAGTTACAGATTTCACTGACACCAACAACATCAATGTGACAGAGAAGTATAATCAAGTGCAATAATATTAGATCTCCACAGATAAAGGAGAAGCAGCAGAGGTCTTTAAAATAAAATTGCTACAGAGGGGTATAACAAAAATTACTATTGTTCCCCTCAGTATAAAAACCATGGAACAAATAATGACGTTATTAAGCACTGGGCTAAACATGTTCTTATTTTCCCCATGAGTAGTATACCAGTCTTGTGTAGCTCTTTGTCACAGAGTGTAACAGAAACCAAAAGTATATATTAGCGACAAAATAATTTTATTCATTTCTAAAAAATACATTTGTTAATAATGTTAGAATGTTGATGAATATTCTTAGATGTTCTAATAACAAGATCTAATTTCTAAAACATTTCAAGCCAAATTCAGACAATGCACTAACCATGGAGTGCTAATTCAGTGAGAGGAAGACAGAAGCTCCTTTTCCTCTAAAATCATCTTATTTGCTGAATAAGAGGACTGAGGGTACACGACATAATAATGCTCTGCATTAAGAGACTGCCAAAGTTTCTATGATCTCAGAGTCATGAGTATGTTTTGAATCTAAATTCCTTGGTTCAGCTCATGGCATTGGAAAATAGCACTAAATACACACCAGTCTGTACGGAGCAGAAATTATAAACTCTGTGGGAAAGAAATGGACTCTTCTGATCATCCATCCAAGATCCACCCCAGTAAGAAAACATCATCTATAGTAAAAATGTAAAATTATTTCATGAAAAATGACTCTCTTAAATAGTTCATTTTCACTACCCAGACCAAAGACAGGCATAGAAAAGGCAAATACTTTGAATCTGGACAAACCTTAATCTACAGAATTAAGAGCTCCAATAAAAAAACCTGCACCTGTGACTATGGAGAAGATCATGACTCCTAACCACAATAGATAAGTTTCAGAGGCAGAGGAAGTGTGTGATTAACATAAACATTTGTATCTTAGACAGTCATGGATTCAGTTTCTCTCTTCAGTTTCTCTGTATTCTTCACTAACTATATATCGGCAAATATCTTAGAGCATCTAACCTGATCTTGTCTGTTCTTCCTCCACAAAGCAGGGATGATGACATGTCCCAGCTGTCTTGGGTTGATCTGCTACAGCTTGGCAGCGTTCAGGTTCTATAGCAGTGAATTCTAGGCAAGTTCCTCTGATGGAAATCTCTGTACTGCTCTGAGTTACTAATGTCTCACTATTACATTCGGGGCTGAGTAAGGGGAGATCTGACTTGAGTAACCAAGTAGTTGTGGCTCAGCTCAGTTCAGTAAACCCTTTCTGGCTTGCTAATGTGGACAATTTGATCAACCTAAATAACAACTCTAGTACACAGGAGCTTCGTCAAAGATGGAACGCTGTTCTAACATTTACACATAGCTTTTAACCTTAGTGTAGGTCAAACAGTAGTCCCAAGGCTGTATGTTTTCCTGAGGCTGTCAGGGCACTAGGATATGGTTCCACATTTTGTGGTCTACACCCATCTCTCTTCCAAATACATGAAGAATAATAGAAGGAGGTCAGGGGCCAATTATTCTAATTAGGCGCCAAGGTCAGAACAAGAAGTACTGGGATGAAGCTGCAACAGAGGGGAAATTTAAGTTAATGATTAAGACAAACTTTATAACTATTAGGATAGCTAGAGCCATGGAACAAACTGCCAAGGGAGGTCACAGAACCACTTTCACTTAGAAGCTTTCAAGGGTGGACTTCTAATCAGTCTAACAGTAATGGCTTAAGGAAAATGAAATCAGTCTTGCTGTGAAGAATAATCACAAGATATGCCACCCACTAGGGTCCCTGTTCCAGCCCTAATGATTCAGCACTGAATCTGTAGGAAAAAAAATTTCTCTGTTCCTATAGAAAAGAAAGTTGAGGAGAGAAAGGTGCTGATGTATATCTTGACTAATACTCTGCTAATGTTCTCATCATGTCTAACTGGGTGCCACTATACTTCAGAGGTTTTAAATAATGTTAATAGTGATTTCATCCAATACTTCTCACTTTTAACCAAGCATCTCAGACCCCATTGCAAGCTTTGTGAAGGTCGATTAACCTACCAAGCTTCACAGCAGGAATACGTTTTGCTCAGGTGATTATTGTGGCAAAAGCAGATGTGTCATGAGACTTCAGGATTTACTTCTACATCATAACAAATAGCTTGAAGCAGTGCCAAATTCAGGACTGAGTTGGAAAAATTGAGTGTATCAGGGAAAACAGGGGCTACCTTAATGCCAGATAGACAATTAACTGTGCCCCTTTGGTCCTCTGGGTCATATTCACAGAGCTAGCTGAGTTGGTCTTGGTGTAAAATACAGGTAGGTGAATGCCTCGTGGTCACTTTTCTATCTGGTAAAATCTTAGGCCAAATAAGGCACTGCCGACAGTGCAATTTCTTTAGCTCTCTGAATAAAGGAAAACATCTTTTCACAAAGCAAGCCCTGGGAGTTCCTTATATTCATTCCTACATTGAGTCCAAAATCTATGTCTGAAGTATAAAAAGAATAGCAAACCCATTTTAAGAACATCCAGAGATGGAAAATCTATCATCACTTTGGTAAATAGATCCCATGGTTAATCATCTTACTGTTTAAATCTATGCTCTCTTTTCAGTTTTAATTTCTGTAGCTTTAACAACCAGCCTTTGAATATTGCTACAACTTTGTTCACAATGTTCTGTACATAGATATTTATAGACTAATCATATCTCCACACGTGTTGTACATCTTCCAAGTTAAATCAAATGAAATGCTGAATTCATATGGGGACTTGAAACTCTAAGAGAAGAGTTAGGTGTGGCTGGATCTACTCCTAGTCCCAGACTTGGTCAATGGTTTATGTCTAAAAGGTTCAGTGCATAGCCACTTATCAGATTCAGCTTGGCTGTCAGAGCCCTTCCAAGGACTTTCACTGGAACAGTTTTGCAAAGTTGAAACAACAGGTAATTTATTCAAGCGACAAGTATCACAGATTCGGGATTGCTGTTGATAAATGCACTGTCTACAAAAGTTGAGCTAAAAGTAATGGTTTAGCACTTCAGTTAACAATGTGTTTCTGGGGATACATCTGACAAAGTCAGAGGTGCGACTCTTACCAAAAAGTTGTCCCTTCTTGGGGGGGAAAGAGAGGTTCAGGCTCGTTAACTCGTCCATCATGTAAAGTTCTCACTTGGTTCCTCCTCCCAAAGAGAATTCTCAAGTGCCAATTTTTATATGTTTAAAAATCTTTTTGCGAGGTGGGACGAAGTCAATTAATATGTGTTTATTGGTTCTTGGCAAGGAATGTCGTGTCATCAGAAGTGGGACTCAGCAGTCTGACACGCCTATGGAGAGGGCATCTTGGTATGTGCTTCCAGGGGCCATTTGTTCTTTATCCGAAGAAACTTCTGGCTGTGCAGCCTCCGCTGTGCCCCACAGATTCGCTTGGTTTACAGCGATGGGCTATCCCCCCCTACTTCTGTCTGATAAGATAAGCGCAAGTTAATTGCTCCATTTGTTAACTCTTCAGAACTTGACGCCTGAGTCTGAGCATGTCTTTCATCTGGCATTGACAAGTCCAGAAGGCCATTGATTACAGGGACTTGCAAGAAAAATTTTGTCTGAATCCTGATATGAAAAAATTTTACAAAGGGAATCTGGAAAAGCAGCCGTAACAGCCACGTTTAAAAATTGGGTTACTACCTCCTTGCATTATCCTTCTGTTTGTATAATCAGCTTTAATTCTTTTTCTTCCCTGGATTTATAATGGCACACTTGGTCCCAATTGTTTGTTTACACCCAGCTTACAAAGCAATCTAGAGAGCTCCAAGTAAGGCATCTACTTTGCTACACCCAAATTTATGTCATCTGAAAATACTCTCAATAATGATTTTCTGTTTATTTTTTTTCCCCAAGTCCTTGTTAAAACTATTTAATAATGATAGATAAGAACCATGACCTCTCTGGAATTCTGCTGAAGGGAGTTTTTGAGGGCTGACTGCTCATTCTATGTGATATTTTGGGATCCAACATTTAATATTTTTTTCCTCTGTGCAAAGTAAGCTATATTAACTATTAAAAGCAGTATTACCAACCCCCTCTTCCTCTTTGTAGAGAACTTTTCTAACATCCTGTTGCAAGAATGTTCTTCTAATCAGTCAGCCTTTGGCCAGGACTTAGAAGTTTTCGTTTGCATACCATGATCTCAGTCTTGCCAAGTTATAATGATGGATGCATTAAAAATGAATTTAGTCTACTTCACAATGTCTGGTCATTAAAAAAACATTCTTAATTTCTTTTGTATGGAGAAAAAAAAAGGTATGTGATAACTATTTTGTATAATTTTATACACGTTTTCATCTTTCTTCAGATGCCTTCAGTTTTCCAGAGCAACCCAAGTGCAGATGAGGATTATTCAAGGTGTCAAATGACACATTTATCCTGGCTATTTCATGGCAGCAGTAAAAAGGAGAGAGGGAGTATCCAGAAACAATCATTCGGGTAAGCATTGAGGGTAGCCCATATGAAGACAAGGTCTGGAAAACATGCACCATCCTTAGATCAAAAGAAGTAGAAGTTACTTCCTTCCTGTCACTGTAAAAGTTCTTATCTTCTTACGTCAGTTCAATTACACCAAAAACATGCTGCAGCTAGAGGTCAGGAAAAAAAAAAAGACAAAATAAATCACATTAAAAAGGTAGGTACAGCAACCCTTTGAACAGAACAATTATGTCAAACTTGAGAGACTGGACACCAATAAGCAATGTGACAATTGAGTCCTTTGCTGCAGACAAAATGCTGTAGTGAACGTTCAAGAGACAGGGAAGGGAGAGGGGAGGAGGAAAAGAAAGAGGGAGATATTCAATTTGATCACATTAGGATTGATTTAAAGATTGTTTGGGAGCTACTTTCATTTTCATTTTAATATTATTAGGAGATAGCAGCATGTAACAGGCTTTGACACTGAATGCTATGCTTTGCATCGGTTGCAGAAGTTGCCTTGCAAGCGGAGGGGAGCGGAGAGGAATTGATCATATTCTTTCTTTTTTCATATGGGAGGGAAAAAGTTGTGTGACATGTACAAAGTCATCTGTCACCTGAGCAATGGGCTAGAAGACGGCTTCCTACTTTTCATTCTTTATATCTTTTTTAAACCCATACAACATCCATTTTTGTTGGCCTGAAGTTAAAGGGAACACTTTATTTACTTCCAGTGATGAAAATCTGTTCCTTCAACTTCTCCATCCACTCTCACCACTCATTCATTTGTTCCTTTTTTCCTTCCTTCCTCAAGTGTTTTTTCTCTCTCCATCTTACACCTATTGTCTGTAGGTTTTCCAGTGAAAACATGGTGCTCATACCTGGATTATTACTAACCTACCAGCCTTGAATACTGCCTTGCCAATAGAAGGTAAAGCATTTTACAAGTAATTCCAACGACAGGATCTAAGGTTATGACCTGTCTTGTTCTGAGGTTTTGATTTTCCTTTGATGAGGAATCTGAGACTGAGAGAGACATGGAGTATATTGACCAGTGTTATATAACGAAATAACAGTGAAACAGGGACTGCTGTATCCCAATCCTGCTTTTTGCATCAGAATATACCTGTAAAAGATATCTGACAGTACTATGGCTTGACTGTATGCTTTTAAGAAGGTTTCCTTTAAATTCTTTTTTTTTCCAGTTGCTGGTATTTTTTCATCTATTTCATCCCAAATCTTGGGACAAACTGTTCAGTGAGTCAGCATTAAAGGCTAGCTAGGGGTACATGCTTGAGGAGGAAAGGAAGTGACTAAGGAAGCTGGTGGATATCTGAGATAGGTCTATCAGAGCAGGTTATTACAGGAGAGCCTAAAACACTAGGAGACCAGCCCAGGTGTGAGGCATGTATATCACTTATGCAATACTTGATGTTCTCCAGTATGTTCTAGTTTACTGTACTTCAAGTCTTCTTAATACGGAGGATTGTCATACTGTCCCTGATGATTCATCTGGACATCAGCTTAGGCTTTACTGTTTGTATTGAGGAGTGAAAATTTACTTCTTCCTCCATTTGGAGGCTACGGAGAGAGGTGACAGAGGAGAGGATCTACAATGAAATAGCCCTTTCTCTGACTTCCCTTCATGGCCAACAAATATCTGGGAGAGTGCATAAGACTGATGGATCCCACAAAAGTGTTGAAATGAGTACCACTCAGGAAGTAGGAAATTTCTGAAAGGCATTAATATTCTCTTCTTTCCTCAAACATGGCATCTAGGATATCAGACACACTCACAACCCCTCACCAGAGCTAGTGTGCAGCATTTTCTTGCTCTAAATGCAGAACAGCTTCTTTGGTGATGACACTGTGCATGGCAAGCAAGATAAGAAATTAGCTGTCTTACAGATTGATGGTACATTGCCACTCACATTCCAGCCTGGGGGGAACATGCATGTTTCTGTTGAAGTCAAACATCTTCCCAGAGGGAACCTACAAGTCTCATTTTCTCGTGGAAATCGTAGGTCTCGTCAGCACTGTAACCCAGTATGTCTCAAATATTTCAGATTAGACAGGACAGTTATAAACTTTTTCTGTTTCTTCTTTCCCAGAGGATGAAAATTACTTAATTTACTGGGTTGTATCTGTGGCTGTTTCTCCATAGGTACTTATGTGAAGACATTGTTGAGGTGGAGTTGATTTTCTGCATTTGGCTATGAATGTGGTTTGTCTGAAAGTGTTGGCCAGCCTAGAAAGACAACATAATTTGAAAGAGCACACTGGTCAGATAATATGTCAATAGAGGGGCCTTTCATGTTATTATTGAAGTGACTTATGGATAGAAGGCTGACATCATAATTCTTTCTGCATAACTTAGATGCCTAGGGATTATGGAGAACAGAACTCCAGACCCAATCTATTGCTTTCAGTTGCTGACGAGATATATTTTTCCTGGGTGGATGAGATTGTTACCAGGTTGAATATTCATGTTTAGTTTTATTCTTTCTCCCACTTACCTAGGTTTAACTAAGAATAGTCAAGTCTTTAACAGTCTGGTAAATATTGTCAAGTTTGCTATAGCAAATCAACTGATAGGGTAGACTTCTTCATATAGGTAGGATTTGCTTTTAAACTATCATCTGAAGAGGAAAGTGTGGTTGGAGTCATGCAGGTCTAACCACTGCAGTAGAAGAGAGCACAGCCTGCTCTAGTAGACTTTTGAATAAATAGGTTTTCCCCATTCTGACTTTGAAACAAAAGTGTTAGTGCTTTACCTGCCTACCTATAGCAATGACTAAGGCAATTAAGTCCTGGTTGGGTTGACCGCCGTCCTTAGCAGTTTTTCAGGTAGTTAACGTGTTTTATTATTCTGAGTGCTGGAGGTACTTAGTTTTCGTTGCCAGGTGTAATACCTGGGATCATGGCTCTGGGCTGTGTTTCCACTGCAAAGGGCAGGTACTTCATCCTATTTACACTGGATCAGTCAGGATAAACAGCATTGCTCTGCCAGCTGCTGCATTACTGCACAAGTTTCAAATCTCTGACCTAGGTGCCTTGAGTATTTTTTTCAATTATTTTATCTTTAGAGCAGCTCTGTGATCAGTATTAAACTGAGAGTGGTAAGAGTCATGCCCTGGGCTTGAAGGAGATCTAGCATCCAGCTGAACCACAATAAGCGCTGATTCAAATTTCGTCAATGGAGAACTAGTTATATTAAGTTTATGCTCTTGTCACCAAACTGCTGTCTATCCATCTGACTTAGTTTCTTACAAGAGTCATTCCTCTTTACGTTCACAGTTCAGATAACATCTTTCCCTTCTGATACTTTTGTTTCTGCGCAGAATTTTGGCCTTTCAATAGAGAAGAATTAGCTAAGACTCTCTCCATCAAAGCTCATTATAATTGTGTTACAAACCTTGCCTGCAGACACATCCAAGCAAATGTAATCTAACACTCTGAATATAAAACCACAACAAAAATTATCATTGTGCTAAATAACTATAGCAAAGGCTGTCCAAGTTAACTTTTTACAGCTCTCAGTCAAATCTGTTGTAGGTGTAAACTGACAAACAAAGTAAGAATTACACTAGGTAAATAGTGGAGCCAACCTTGCCAGTGAACCTTGTTCCTAAGAGTAGCCACAAAAGTCCCAAGCCAGCTGTTTTGTCCAATTTATCACAAAGCACTGCCTTTGATCAGATGTGCTGAGATTTATTAACTGCAGGTGTAACACGCAAAAATGTTCTCCTCAGAGGAACTTCAGTCTGTGGTGACACCAGTGGGATTACATCAGCAATACATGTGGCCCACCACCTTTCAAAGCCATCACGTAAAAACCAAATTTCATTTCCAGTAATGACACTGCAGGTAGATTGCTAAAATAGGTTACCCGCACGGGAAGATTAGATGTTTGTAGCTTCACATCTCTGTTCCTCGCCCATGTTTTTCATGTTTTTTTTATCATGGCTACACACTTTTAACTTGCTGCTTCTCCCTGTAGTACAAATCTCTTCCCTCAATTTACTCCCTTGAATCTCATTTTCTGCTATTTTAACTTTTACTCTTAGCACTATCTATGCTTCATCAATAAATCTCTGCTAGTCATTTGTCTTCCTGAGAATCTCAGTTCCCATTTCTATCACTTTTGCTCTCTACCAAGTCTTATTCTAGTTTGACATCCCAGCACACTTCATCACAACGTGGAATAGTGAGATGCCTTCCTTCAGTGTGGTTGGCACAGCACATACATAGAAAAATTTGTTGCCAACAATGGCAATGAATAAACCTTTCCAGTAATCATTACTGAGATGAAGTGATATATTTAACACATTCCAGAAGCCTTAACCCACTTCAGTACATGATTCAAGAATTGGTGAAATTGGAAGTGGTACTTGGGTTGTCAGACTGAAGTTCTCTCCCCTCCAGAGGGAATTTTTTAGAAAGGTAAACTGCTAAAACTGCAGAATTCTACAAACTGCCAATCGTGTCTCCTTCCTTTTCCAGACATCACTTTCCATTTTGACCGATAGGTGACACAAAAAGACAACTACAGATTGAATAGCTCCTGAAATAAATGTGCATTTTATTCCATATATTGTTTAGGTTTCCTTCTTGTTTCAATTTATACAGCTGTGTCTAGCTCAGGTCCAGATTAATTCCATTTTACAGACAGTATGAAATTCAATATATTAAGTTTTCCAACAAAAAAGCAATGAAGAACTGTCCACTATATTTAAACTCTTGCACAAAGAATACGCACTTACATATCTGCATGCATGTGTGTATAAGTATATTTTCCTTATCATCAGCACTCTGGGCTGGAAAAGCTTGGCCTATAACATCATGTGTGCCATTTAAGAAAAACATGTTGTACATCATCTTTTCAACCAAAACCTCCAGGAGATTTTAGACGGGTGGTACACACTATGCCCTCAGCTGAGGTAGGACAACACATCACTCTCAACTGTTTGTTGCACATGCATGAAAACTACTTAGGCATTTTCAGTGAACACAATTAGTATCTATAGAAGACATTTTATTCATGAGCTGTCACATTTGCAAATAAATAGAGCAGTTTTGGGACGACACATTCCTGTAATCTGTTGAACTAATACAATAGCTACTATGTGGAGCCTTACACTTGTTTTCACTTACTGCAAAAAATACAAAAAATAATTATTTACACAATTTGGAAGTCACAAGCAGGAGGAGAAACATACCTGGATCTTGCCTGATAAAAGTTTGCATACATAAAATATTGATATTGGTGTAATAAGCGGGATCATGGGCATTTTGAAAGCGGGGTATTTATCTAACACAACAAATATAAGTTAAAATCTACATAAAAATTCTTCCGCACCTATTTAGATCCACTTTTGTCTTCTTTGTTTACCAGAGACTGAACTGGCCTGAAACCGTGTGCAATAATCAGAGACATCTAGTGGCTGACTGATAAATTGCAAATAAACGTATAATTGCATGCGGTTCTTTCATAAGTGCTCAAAACATGTAAACAGCTTCAGCTGTCTGGACTTTTTAAGGATCCGTATCTCCCAGTCCTTTCAAGTGGGATACCAGGGATCCTTCCCATTGAAAGAAAACTTTCCCTACTCACCAAACTACAGCTGATGCTTCAGGGCTCCCTTAATTCTGCCCTGTGAGAAAGTTTATGTCTCCTCTTTCACGTCCTTGGTCTATGTTTTGCTTTATATATTCCTGTCTAACTACTCACAACGCATTTCAGCAAAGAAACAATGAAAAATAAAAAGGCTACACCGAAGCAATTGATGCTTATTTTCTCTGACCATGAAAAAATAATGACAGTTTCTCATTTCCCTGGCATTTTACTGTTGATGAGAAGAGCAAATATACACAGTGGGTTGTATTTTTCTTCTTTCTTTTGCCCACAGCCCTCAAAATTGTTCAACTTCTCTGTCCAGGTTTTGTTGGGTTCTGAGGCTTTGTTTCTCGGGTTTTGGCTTTTTTTTTTTTTTTAATAAGGAAATAAGGAATAAGGAATATGGTCTTGCCTACCCTTGGCAGGCTAGTTACTGATATAAAACTTTAGACTATATAAAACTAAAGCTAAATACTCTGTTTGTCAGTTGTAATAGTCACATACCTCCCAGGAAATAAATTTGTAGCAGTTTGCCCAGTTTTAGACAGACTTTTGCCTAAAAATAACAAAGTGGTGTATCCAAGTTGTTGTTTTGGAGACTACATGAACGAGTTGTTTAGAAATGGTCTTAAAATGAATGTTCTCTTTAATTCCTAAAGAATTCCTGACATAGGGAAAAAGTGGTGACCCCTTTCTGCATGAGATACACCTTCTTGCATAGATGAAAAATAAGGACAAAGCTCCAGAGAAAATTGTGCCTAGAGGAAAGATACATTCCTTGTGTGAAGCAGCTGGCACAAGCACACTACAAGTTTCAGTCTAGACAAATCTCTACTTTCCCTTAAAGCAAACAAACCCCAAAATCGCTCAGAACAAACACACTCCAGTGCAAAGCAAGTCAAGACAGCAAGAAAGTTCACTCCAGAAAACACCAGGCAACTAGGCTCCTAAAGTCATTTTAAGCACAAGCATAGCAGATCAGCAAACACTTGCTTCCCCTTGTGGAAAAAAAGCACAAGACGAAGCCACACTGCTCTTCCTGGCATTCCTGGCCCCCAGTTCCCTGGAGGAAGAAAGACCATGACTGTTCCCTCCTGTAATTTTCCCGGTATGTTTGGCTTCCTGATTGGGAAAGGAAATATTGATATAACTTTGCTAATGAGAGTACTCTTGTGCTGGGTTCGGCCAGGACAGGGTTAATTTTCACCAGAATCCAGGAAGGGGCACAGCCGGGTGGGCTGACCCAACCCCAATCTGGCCAAACAGAGCTGGGTATTCCATACCATGTGCCATCATGCTGGGTTCCAG
>Ga0065711_1009838_pt1 | contig 14876 bp, 7 predicted proteins | sample Hoacrofraction12_FD_59098 | JGI IMG/M metagenome (GOLD analysis project Ga0065711, IMG submission 59098) | Hoatzin crop microbial communities from Cojedes, Venezuela - Epithelial fraction 12 v2 (version 2) | ecosystem: Host-associated > Birds > Digestive system > Esophagus > Crop | place... | reverse complement strand
ATGCAAAAGTAACAGTGGATTTCCAAAAAAAAAAAAAAACAAAACCAAACCACAAAAACAAAACCCAAACAAACCACAAAACCCAATGAAGTTTGCAAACATCTATTCTCCCGAGTTTTTCAAGGGTTGTTATTATGCATCAGGAATGAATGTGCTCCATATAGTTTAAAGATGTGTGATCCCCTTCCCTTTTGCCATATAAACACAATCATTTACAAGAGCTGCTTCAAATTCAAGATTACAGTTACTTATCAACAGCTATTCCAGTCTGCAAGTTAACCACACCACAGAGAGAACAACTTGGCAGCTCTGACACAGACAGCTCACCCAGCTCTATTGCTTCCACGGCTAACCTGCGCTTGGAAACGCTGTGTAACACCGCCAAGAGCTCCAAACTGCTCCACACAGAAGCCAACTCAATTGTTACTTCGCTGTCGTCTCAAAACTGGAAGCATACCACAGACACAACAAACTGCCTTTGAACGAGCGTGGGTCGATGGCCTTGCAGGACTTGTTAATGCAAGAGGAAGACTTGCAAGAACCGAAGAGTTAAAGGGAACGGTTTGATTTGAGCAAGAGCTTCACCTATCTTATCAGACAGAAATAAGGGGTGATGGTCCACCACTGTAAACTAAGTGACCCCTGGGGTGCAACGCAGCCAGATGTTGCTTCAGACAAGAAGCAGAGGGCCCCCCTAAGCCCTACTAAGCTCCCCGTCCTGAGGACATGCAGAACTGCAGAGTCCTGCTTCTGACAACACAACATACCATGCCAAGAGCCAATCAATACATAATAACTGACTCAGTCCCACCTCCCCAAAGATCTCAAAAGTACAAGAACTGGCACTTGAAAGCCCTTTTCAGAGAAGCCAAACGAACCTGACAGATGGGTCAATGGGCCTGAACCTCTCTTCATCCCCAGAAAAGGATGCCTTTTTGTTAACAGTCGTGCCTCCAACTTTGTTGGACAGATCCCCAGGAACACATTGTTAACTAAAGCGCTAAACTGTCACCTTGAGCTCAATTTTTGTATATAATGCATTTATCAATGGCAATCACAATTCTGTGATACCTGTTGCTTGAATAAATTACCTATTGTTTCAACTTTGTGAAACTGTTTCAGTGACAGTCCCTGGGAGGGCTCTGACAGGCAAGCCTCGACTCTGGAAAGTGGCTACATATCTGACCCCTTAGACAGAAACCATTGACCAAGTCTGTGACTAGGAGTGAATCCAGCTGCACCTAGTCTCCTCTCTGAAACGGAGTTTAGCAAGCAAGGGGATTCACTCTGAACCTCGTGACTCAACGGGAAGGCTTTCCCCTTGCCACTTATCAGACTCCCTGAAACCCTTTAACACGACACAGAGTCAACGCTCTTCATCTTGAGGTCCATGTAGGTTCTGCTGCAGGTGACCTGGGCCCTACCGAGCCACCTGGCTGCAACCATGCTGCACTGCTCAGCATTCTGCACGCCAGGAATGAGGACTCCACGCAACGCCAACACACAGAGGGTGTTAGGCCTATTGCTATGGATTGCAAAACACAGGACATGGACGATCCAGATTCTTCCATAATCTGGAATTCCAGCCTCACATATGTCCTTGATAATGGTGAATTCACTATGTATAAATTGTGAATCAGTCAGCATTCTCTCCTAACAGGAACATGAATTTTTGTAACATTAGAGGTAAAGTTTCCAAGATGCAGCACTTCAATCAATTTCTAATTACATAAACTAAGCTACTCTTCTGAACAAAGAACACTGATTTAGCACACCAGAGTAGTTCCTAAATTTCGTGTTCCTAAATGTGTGTGTATGTAGTTTCTTGCCATTTTCCCTAAAGCACACAATTCATTGGTTTCTATTTTGTCCAACTATTTGTTAACTAAAAGCATTTTTTCCTTACAAGCTTAACTAAAACAAACTTCTGTTGTGTTATACTTCAGTAATCTTCATTTTAAAAAAGTATTTTACATTCAGATTTAGCTTTTAAACACTGCAATGTCACAGAACTTACTGGCAAACCAAGCAGTACCAAAATGCACATTCAAAGACACAGCAATGATGAGATCAGAGCAAAAGCAAAACAGTAAAGATCACAATTCGTGCTAGGTCAATCAGATGAAGGCAGGCAATCACAACAAACTCATTGTCACACCTTGGAACACTTATCCTATCAGTTTCTTAACTGTAAATTTCCTAATACAAATGATTTAATATAAATTTCTAAAGATTTGAAAGAAAAATAGAAGACATATGACAAAGATGATGTGACAAAGTGAATTGAAGATTCTTGGAACATCACCAAAGAACATAGTCACGCTGTATGCAGATACGTGATGTGTAAAGCCCTCCTTAAAGACAAAACCCCAGTTCTCTCAGTAGTAACAGTCTGCGTATCCACAAGAAGTTGCCTCTGAGTAAATATAAGCACAAAGCTTCAGCTTACTGCCCTCCATGGAACAACACAGAGCAAATCTACTCTCCTGCAGTGGTAGGGGAGCTTAGGGGAGGAAGCGGGGAAGATGCCAGAGGGACATTGACAATTTTGCACAGCTCTGTCTACTTATATACTACTCCAGGTATACAGTGTAACAAATATAAACAAAAAAAACACTTGCAAATATCTGGAAGCTTTCTGTTAAGTGCTAAAAACTGCAAATCATCCTGCTTAGTTTCTCTCCTTTCCCACTTTTGTCTTAACCCTCTCCCTCTCCCAGCCACCTGCACCTCCTACATCTCTTGAGTCAACTGTGGCACCTGACTACATTATGCCCCAAATCAACTATCACAGAACAACAATTCCCTAAGCAGACACTTGCAGCTGGATTAGGAGATTGGGACCACCTTGCTGATCATGTGGTCAGATGAGCACTAGGCCTAGCACAAGCAGCATGAAAGCAGCATATACTCCTTTTAGCATCGGCAAGTCTGCAGCTTAGTTTCTACTGTTTACACACATGGAAAAGCGTAAGTAAGAAAGTGCAGTGCAGAAGAGGACACGAGTGAAGATTTCCCCAATAAGCTAATTCAGCTGAAGTGAGACATCACTAGCAACTGTTAGATGTTTAATTTTGGTATCTTATCTTTTATCAGCAGCACAAAAGTCAACATTTCAACAAATACTGTATTTTATCATCTGAAATATGGCTTTAGATACAATTCCAGGGGAATGATGGTTGGTTGCTGTGTTCAGAGACCCAGATTTAGAGCAACTGGTATTCCACAGAATCCTTAAAAGCATCTGGACTAAGTGGCTAATGAACATTTCAGCTGAAGGCTTTACAGGACATTTTAAAGCTTTCATATACTGCAGAAGAGAACTTGGACTCCGAAATGTACTACGACAGTATTTGTATACATCTGTGTATGATTACCCTCTCTAAATATTTCTAATGAGTTCTGAAGGTGGATACCTCTTAAATGCCAGCACTCATCAGGTTCAGCTGATCAAAATTTAGTCCACTTATTTGTGAAACAAACAGAATAACCCTTCTTGTTTCAGATTGCTACTTCAATAAGAAGGCTGACAACCTGCTAGTACAAAAAAAATCTGCTAATTTTCAGTATTTGCTCGTTTTGTTGTCAGTCATGCAGACTGTTATCAGTGCTTGTCATCCTGACCTGGGATGGCAGGACAATGCATAAATTGACTCAGGGTCCTGTCTTTCTAATCAGCTCATACCAAACCTGAGTTAAATGGAGGGAGGTCTGGTATGAAATAGTTACAGTACCTATGATAAATGAATGAAACGGGAAACATCACATTAACTTTTAAGGGGCCAAGGCTGGTGCCTTCTCTGCTTATACAAGAAAATTTTCACTTTCTGATCTGATAACAAAAAAAGAGCAGCAAAATAAGACAGAAATCAGAGACCTAAGATTGCAGAGGATGGATCAGAAAACTCTAATAATTCTTTTCCAGAACTAAACGATATGAAATGCTATTATATGAATAAATAGTTTGTTTTGGTTTTTTTGCTTCCCAGTAGAGATTAGAAACAAGTGAAAAAAAAGAAGAAAGGAAAGCAAAAAGGGCAGCTAAACACCAGAGTCCACTGACAGCCTGCAGGAGACAGACACCTCATTTTTATTTGTATCCTTAGAAATTACTCCTGCTGCCAAGGCTACAGCGTTGATCTGCCCTATTTACAGCCACTAGAAGCCAGAGATGAATAAAATTGCAGTACTGCAAGACCTGGCATGCTAGGTAAAGGCACTACTTTATTAGTGGCATTCCCATCCTTGAATCCTCAATAAAAGAAGAAAATCACCAATGGCAACTAACTTCAAATAAACAAAAAGCACATTCAAATGACCATCTGAAGTGCCCAAAGGAGACAAGCATTAACCACCCTCACACTCCTCCTCAGTACAGACATGAAACAGCTTTGTGTTCAACATCCACATTTAACAGTACTTCATTTGAATGTTGTTTGTTTTCTTAAAAATCAGAAGCGTAAAATAACAGTGCTTAGTGCAGTTAGTGAACCTGAATATAGCCCTCTAACAATTGTTTAATTTATCTCCCACTGTCTTAGGTCAGAACAAAAGAATTCCAGACTCACCCCTGTGTTACATACAGAGAGATTTTGAAATGACGTAAGGACAACAACTATTAGTTATATGTTGGAAGGTTATTTACCAAGAGCAGGCAGTTGGGGGGGGGGGGGTGTGGAGAAAAATCAAATTGCTTTCCAAGAATAAAAACGAAAACTTTTTGAAAACAGCATACCTCGCCATTTTATCTTTGCTTCTCTCCCAAGACCAAAGGCAAAGAACTTGTATTATGACTCTGTCACTACAGATTTGTTTTTATATGCATAAAATTAAAATGTTGTTATTCTCCAAAATAACAAAACTACAAAATCTAAAATTAAAAAAAAAAATCCAAAGTATCTGTCAATTCAACTGCAAGATACATGCAATGCTACCTGACAGCATCAGTTCAGTTGTTCTCCCAGATTACAAAGGTTTACAAATAAGAATGGCAGGCTTGAAAGATTACTTTAATAGATTCACCACAATTGAGAAATTTAGCAGGATGTAAGCAAGTACAGCGATCATCATTTCAGGAATCAGACAAACAAACCAACTCCTTACAGTTTCAGTTAATTATCTAGTAGAACAAGAAAATAACTCAGACCTGTAAAAATGTCTATCAAACCAACACCGGAGTTTTCAGGAATGAGTCATTTCACCTACTATATGGGACTGGACGTAGACAGAAGATCCCAGCCGCCTTCCAATGGAGCCTACCAGCACAAACACAGAGCTGGCGATGGTGGTGCCAGCCTGTCAGGAAGGCGAGCTGCTGTTTCCACTCTTGCTGAATTTAGCAGCTCATACGGATCATCTTTTCCAGACTGTAGTCTGAGAGGTTGGAAATTATCATATATAAAAGTTTTTGTTGCTGTTAAATTACAGTTTTAACTAATTTAGGAGCTTTGGATATTTTTTCCTTACAAGCTACTTTTATTATATCTCTTCTACAATATAAAAACTATTGTCTTTAAAATTAAGTTTAAAGCACTACTCTAATACAGAAGAAACTTTTTTTTTTTTTTAAAAAGTACTTTATCCCCCAGAGCTCAAATAAGGTTATGTAAACAAACATGTATTTGTTAGCCTACAGAAACTGGGAAGTCTTTTGTCTAGGTGCCTTTTTTTTTTTTTAATACATTTGGTAGGTGTCAACAGGGTGAGCATCCTAACAGTTCAGCTCGCTTTTTACTACCTACCATTACCTTCACAGTATCAACACTGTCTTTCGTCAAAGACAAATGAGGCTATTCCATTTGACAACACATTTTTTTCCCACTGCCTCCAAAAGCTGTAATGTGATAATAAAAAAAAAATTAAACAATGTTAATTGCAAAGTCAATCTCACAAACTTTTATTCATTTAGAACTAAAAACAGTGACTACACTGCATAATCTTGTTTCTTATGCTTTGCTATGTCTCCTCTTCGTGACAGTACAAAACACATATCATGCAGACTAAGAATCTAGTATATTCTCAGTTAAAATGTAGAATATGGCAGCATCCAAGCATCCACAATTATCTGCATTGAGACATAAATGGATCATAATTTATTAGTCAGTTCACTTATGCAAAGCAGGTACTACTAATCATACACATGAGAGCAAGTGTGTGCAGAAGGTATCTAGGAGATAAAAATCTATGTGAACCTAAACCAGAAAACTTATGCTTTTAACCCAGAAAAAAATCAAAACCCACAGCTGTCTTGAAGAAACTACAGCGTGTCAAATTCAGCTTTGCTTATACTCAGAAGCTCTTTCTTGGAAGGGCTGTAGCATTTTTTTTTTTCTTCCAAATTAAGTTTTTTCTAAAGATCGGCTAGAAAAGAACGAAGACGGCACATGTCTTTGCACATCTTTGACTAGTAGTTCATAGAAAAAATAACTTCATCTGAGAAGCTGGTGAGGAAGATACTCAGATTGGTGGCTTCTCTGCTGTCTATGCTCTTTCAATCCACCATGACTGTAGTTTGTTGCTTCTATTACTGGCACAGATGAGACCCAACCTAAGAACAGGAATTTTAAAAGCTGTAATGTTTTATATCCCATTATTCTAAGTGTCACATGAAAAACCAAGCTAGTATAAATAGTCCTGTATGACATCCAGGGGAACTAAAATATGACCTTGCATATTAGATGTCTAGTATGAGTGATCACATTTGTGAAAACTACTGTAAAACAGGTATCGCATCACAAGTGGCAAAAATTCCTTCAAGGGGAGAATCCAGCAGGGAAAAGACTGCAGAAACTTGTATTAGGTTTTCAGGTACTGTGCAGTAAGTGGGCACCTGAACCCAGGGAGTAGCCCACACAAGCAAAGCGTAAGAGGAACCCCATATAAAACACAGAACATCTTATCTGTGATAAACAGAAGGACAGAGGACATTTCACTCCAGACACATGGGAATCTAAACCAGATAACTTTTTTCCTTGAATAAAATGCTTTAACAGTCAGATAACATCTAAAGCTGTATAGTTGTGTCTTGTCTGCTTATGTTTCTGGAATGGTGTAAAAAAAAAAAAAAAGGCTCATTAACCAAATCTTTAGCTGCTGTTAGGTACCGATTAGCTCAGCACTCCTTTAGCTGTATTTTGACATGTTTTGCACAGCTAGTGATTATAAGCATGACGGGGCTGAGCGGTGAACAGAACCTGACTCTGAATTTGTTTCTCTGCAGCTGTATCAGCTGTACTGCCAGGAAAAAGCAAAATGCAGCGACACCTACACTCCATGAACTGCTCATTAGCTATCTCTGTAACCATGAAACCAGAACCCACAAATGTAAAAGTATATGCAAAGAGCTTGCATCATAAAGAAAACACTAGTTTGAACAATACTCCATTTCTTTTCTTAACAGGTAGGCTAAGGTGCTCAAAAGCAATCGCTTAAAGACTTCGGAACATCTAAGCATGTAAACACGTGGTCTGATTTGCTAAAGAACTCAGTGTTCAGCAGCTTGCTCTGAGGGGTAAGCGTTCTCAGTGCAAGCTCAGAAATAAAACAAAATTAGACCTTTGATGGTTTGGGGGGTTGGTTTTTTGGGAAGTTGTTTGTTTGGTGGTTGTTTTTTTTTTGTTTTTTGTTTTTTGGTTTTTTTTTTTTTTTAAGATGTATAGGGAAAGCACTTTACATTATTAGACCACACTAATTTTCTTATCACTGCATACAATGAAAAATTAATTTTATGTGGAATAAGAAAAGTTATTGGCGATTCAAGATGTGGCATTCTCTCTCAAGAACCAGAATGATGATTACAGAGAGATCTCCAGCTTTCAGCTGAAGTAAGAATACTAAAATTTTCTGTCTTTCAGTTGCAAGAACAGAACCCCAGCACCAAAAAAAACTCACAACAACTGTGGGTCGATGGACTTGCTGAACTTGTAGATGCCAGAGGGGGACTTGCTCGGACTTGTGTGTCAAACACGGAAGAGTTAACAAAAGGGAGTGGACTTGAACAAGGAGCTTAGCTTAGCTTATCAGACAGAAGTAAGGGGTGATGGCCCAACACTCAAATCAACTGTGTGACACCTGGGGTGGGACAAAGGCCTCACAGCCAGATGCCGCTTCAGTTAAAGAACATAAAGGCCCCCCAATAAGCACTACTAAGCTCCTCATCCTCCATCAGAAGTGGGACTCAGCAGTTCCCCACGCAGAACTGCTGAGTCCCACTTCTGATGACACAACACGCTATGCCAAGAGCCAGTCCACACATAATAATTGACTTAGTCCCACCTTGCCAAGATCTGCCGAAGATTTTTCAACTGTATAAAAACTGGCATCTGAAAACTCTCTTTTGGAGGAGTTGTCAAACAAAAACCTTACCTGACAGACAGGTCGACAGGCCTGAACCTCTCTCCCCCCGCCAAGAAGGGACACCCTTTTCATAAGGGTCACGCCTCCTGTCGGATGTATCCCCAGGAAAATATTATTAATTAAAGAACTGAACTATTAACTTGAGCTCAATTTTTGCAGATAGTGCATTTATCAATGGCAATCCCGAATCTGTGATACCTGTCGGTGAATAAATTACCTAGTTCCAACTTTGCGAAACTGTCTGAGTGGAAGTCCCTGGGAGGGCTCCGACAGGCCAATGTTGACTCCAATAAGTGGCTACATATCTGACTCCTTAGACATAAATCATCTGAGACTAGGAGTGGATTCAGGAGCACCTAGCCTCATCTCTCCGAGAAGAAGTTTAGAAAACAAGGGGGTCTACTCTGAAACTTGTGACTCAACCGCAGGGCTTTCCCCCCTTGCCACGTATCACACTCTGAAACCCTTTAACACGACCACAACCCAAACCTGAAAGCCAGAAAATCTCATCTGACATTTAAAAGTCTGCAAGCTCATTGCATTGAGGTCTGACTAGTAATATACTGCTACTTAGGTTTGTCACTATTGAAAAGAAAGAGAAGTTATCTTCATGGAAGCAAAAATAATTCTTAATGAGGATGATTAAAATGTGGTTTAATGAACCTCCTACAAGATACACATATGGAAATACACAAAGACATAAAATCTTGACACAAAATACATGAGGTTATATGATCTCCTGATTTTTGTCTGACAACAAAATGGCATATAGCACATAACAGCAGTAACACATACCGTTTCTAAGGCTAACACTGAAACACAGCTAAGCCATTTTTAGATGGCTAACAAACCTCCACTTACTCAATCACTGCTGCTTGTCAAAATTTATCTTGGCTCTGCCTCTGCAGTGGTAGAACGCACATCCTTTAATTGAGGTAAACAACAAACAGTGAACATTTCTTACAGTGATTCAAATACAGATTAGCAGCAGAAATTAAATAATTAAAAATCAAAAAGATTCTGCTGAACTACACAGTATGGGAGAGAAAGAAAGAGGTTAGCAGGAACAAATGAGTTAAAAGCTTGATCTACCAGTTTATATCAAAGCTGCTGTGCAATGGTTTAATTTACCACTCCCCACTCTGATTTGCTATTGTCTCACTCCACTAAGAGATTACCGATTTGTATTCCCATGATGCCTGTAAGACTACTTCAGTCCATGTCAGTTTTCTATCTGAGACACTGTTGTTAGCAGGTTAGAATTATTCATACTTACAGTTCAGAGTAGGATGTAAGGAATATATCCTGACCTTCCTGATCTTCTCTGGTGGAAAGATCAGCACAGGTTCATGTGCTACTTACTTTTTTCTGTAACTACTGTCTTGGCCTCAGACTTACTCCACTAGCTTGCAAAGCTTGGTACAGCATTAGCAAAGGGCAGGAAGAGTCAAAACAACACACAGGTCTAAACTGTACAGCATTTCTTTCCGGAGGTACTGTGGAGTTGTCCAGTATCTCCTCACAAGAACTGAAAGTACCAACTGGGCAGGGAAAGCACTAACTCCACACACTTCATGGACTATGGTCTATCTACAAAATGACACCTTAATTTTCAGAATTTTGTTTTGGTTATTTGCAGAATAGTTATTTGCTTTTGATAATGAAAGCAACACAGTCAGTCAATGTCATACTTCTCTCCCGCCCCGCCCCCCCATTACACTAAAATTTTGAGTTTCTTGACAGAAGTTCTTCTCTTGCCAAGAAGAAATAGATAGAAGGAATGAATAACTGGTCAATTATTTTTTCTGAACGTCCCACTACCTACTGCACTTCTTAAAAAGCAAAATGTCTCATCTTCAATCAGGTACGTCTTAGTAATACACATGGAAGTCAATGAACTATGCACCAGTTAGAAGAGCAGACCCAAGAACCTACTACATCTACCAAAAACTATAAGTAAATGCTACTGAAATATTACAGCATTCCATACAGATGCTGTTAGAGGGTAGTTTCACTGTATCTTATTGAGAACCTACCACAGCAAATTTGCCTAACTCCCTCATGTATAGTTGTCATTACTTGGCACTGAAAAGGGGTAACTATTTCCTATCAATGTCACTTTTAATTAATAGCCTGCTGACTGGTTTATAGCAGCTGCATCTGTAACAGCTTCCTTTCTAGCTGTGTTCTGTGGCCTTGTACACTATGCAGTATGCAAATATCACACGTGGTTACATCTCCCCAGTTGATGACTTCTTTTCAAATAGACTTATTGTGCCTTGCCACAGGAGAAAAACGCAGAGCATTCGTTACAAGTGTCATTCAATGAGTGCTCAGCATCCAGCCCATTTCCTAACTTGCCTTATGAGAACTGTCACAACACAGATAAAACTGTAGTCTTACAAAAGCAACATGCATGGACATTCAGGTGAAAAAAAGCCCACAAATATTCTACTCATGAAAGTAAGTTCAACATTTGCACGCTTTTTTTAAAAAAATCAGAAGAGCAAAGGACTAACTTTTAACTGATGATACTCCACATTCTTAGGCAAAAAATGTTACCAAATGACAAACTTAATACTGACCATTCAAAAAAGTAAAGGTTCTACCTTTCTTCAAATAAACACTGGAAATGTAATCCTTCAGTAAGCTTATTCTTTGGAAAGGGGACTGCTCATTTCCCAAATGTACCACGTGCTGTTGTGTGACCACAGATCGGTGCCATCAACTACCTCCAAGCCTGACAGCTGAGCAACAGGGTATCGGCTTTTGTCTTTGGGTAAGACAGAATTTTAAAACCAAATGCAAACAAGACATGGGATATGAAATACTATAAAGCTAAATTCAGGGACTTGTCAGGAACAGCAGGTCAAGTTACTCAGCAACACGAAGAGCCTATGTGTTTAAGAACCCGCCTTTTAAAGGGATACCACGTATATCTTCCTTGCAACTCAAGGAAGCTCAAATAACTGCTGTTATTTTGTTAGAAAAGCAAAGACACTACTTGCTACCAGACTGTCAAAGAAATCTGATAATTGGGCTGGAGACTGAACGAGGGGTGAACAACTACCAATTTGCCTAGCAAATGAGATTTTAATTTAAGTAAAAGAGTGCTTTTCCTCTGTTCCAAAACACAGAGTAGTAGGCAGGAGATTCAGAGATCCCTTTCTTCCGTGTTTCTATTATCCAGTGCATCCAGCTGCCTTAAATACTCAGAAGGAGGGGCCAGAGTTCAGTTCCTCAGTACCAGCTTTTCTAACTTGCATTAATTCTTAACCTCTCCCCTTTCCTTACAGTGCAAGGCTACTTGCCAGTATCATCTGCAATAGCTGTCCAACCCCCTCCATCTCAGTACCGAGAACTCATTAATACCAGCGTTAACCGTTTATGATTCAGCGGTCCACAATATGGTGTGAGTTACGCTGTGTTGTACACAGTACTCCCTTTACTGTAGCCTTGTTAATCAAAACAGATGTTGGAAAACTGCAGTAAGTGCTAATAAAATTTGTTCAATGTGTCCTAAGTCCTCTTGAAAATCGTGTACACAGAAATGCAGACATTTTATTTAGCCACACAATACAGCTGACACTGCAGAGCAGTTTACAGAAAGGCAGAGGAAAACAAAATACAGAACCTTTTCCTGGCAGACACAGGTCACAACCAAACAAATAAACAAAAAAAGCTTAGTTTAACCAAGTTCTATCGCACAAGCCCAAGTGAAAGCTTCAGGATATCACCTTATGCCTGCATTGGAGGAGGGGGACGAGGAAAGAGCATGTTAAAAATAAAAGCAGAGGAAGTGCTGCAAATGCTTCCACTTTATCTAGCAGCTCTGCCCATTGGCTGGGAGAGCTGTTGCTACACAAACTCTGCCTGCTCCTACCACACGTAAGAAGCTCTGCTCTCTGTTACAACAGCCTAACACAGCAGCAGGGCAAGCTTTACCGAATTAGAATACCCAATGACCGCCCTCCCTCAAGCTAAGAGGAAAAGTAACAAGTTCATCTGAGAATGCACAACTCCCTCAAATTACGCTGTATATTGGCAGAAAACCTGAGTCTACAGACCTTTCATGCAAAGCCATGCAAACTTCTGTTGTATTAGTTCTTGTTTCCAAAGCATCAGAACATGGTTCAAATTCCTGCTGGTGTATTGTCCAATAAAAATCTTTTAAAACTGCGTGACCATTGTAAGAAGGAAAGCAGGGAGACCAAGGTGAGGCAATTTCAAAAGGTACTAAATCGAAAGCAGAAAGTAAATTAAACCCCCTCCTATAAGCAAACAAGCCATGGGTTTACAATTAAAATAATCTTAGAGGTTTGTTGGGGTATTTTAATGTTAAAAAAAAAAAAAAAAGTTTTCCCTTTTTGCGTGACCTGTGTATTAAAATCAGCACTGACAAGACTGTACCTAAGGGTCTGAAAATCTTGCCTGTCCCAGCATTAACTCTTTTTATTGGAAATCAAAGGTGTGCCCTAGCCCAGAGGAAAGTGATGCAAAAATATCTGCTGCTTAAGATATGAAATGGAAAAGCTAACATGTTACCTCTTCAGCTCCTATTCTAATACAGAGCAATGTTGAATTTGGAACAAAACCCAGAAACTTAATAAAATGAATATCAATGTTCTGAGAACTGATATGCTTGAGCAAGCCCCGAGCAGGCCATGGAATTCAGTAGTACACTTTGGTCATAGAAAATTTGTATTTAAAGTGAACGATCCCAAGTAACAGGGCAAACTACTGAGAAAATCCTTCACGTGTAATTAAAAAAAAAGTTAATAAGAATCTCTGCTTAATTCATGGCCATCAATAGTATAATTGTTAGTATTGTAAAGTAGGGTACATGATGCAATGTACATGATGGGTGTACGTAATGTGCAAGAGGGATACATGATGCATAAGAATAATAGGGAATTTCACAAAGATTAAGCAGAAAACAAAGGACTGACTATCAGAGGCCTCAGGCAAGAATGCACCAAAGGACATGCAACAAGCACATCCTAAAGAAGTGCAGATAAACCAGCAGACATCAAGATAAGGAACCTGAGAAACCCACAAACTTCTCAGTGAGCCAACTCATGACCATATATGGGAGGAAAGACTCAGAACTCATGGAATGGACACTACCACTTCTACAGCCACCAGGGACCACCAGAGACCATCAGAGACCATCGAGGACCCCATGGAAGCCCCATAGAGACCCAGGCCGAATACGTAATGACTATGGAAATAGGATAATTAGTTCCAGGAAATAGAATAAATATGTATGAACATTCCGGGAAACTTAATGCACATGCATGTAACAGGGTGATAAAAGCTTGGGGTGAGGTGACATACGGCACACACATTAGGAGGAGCGATCCCCTGTGCATCGAGCACTGTAATAAAGAAAGCCTGCTTTTTAATGCTACATTGGCATTAAGAAGTTTTACTCCCGATTTTAGTGACAACTGCTTTAGGTGTCATCTTCAAAAACGGCATTAATGTGAAAGACATTGCATGCAAATTTGAGTGGTAAGTGGACTTAAATCTCCAACACTAAAACCTGATTCATTTGTGGTGAATGGGAAAATTCTTCTCCAATTACAAAAAAGTAATTGGCCAAGAAGTCGCGAGCCCTTCATCACGGGAATCAGTTACACGGGGAAATTTTAAGTTATGTACATTTGGGTTTTGCAACAATACCCGTTAAGGCCGTAAAATAAATAATTGCATGTACAAACACGTTACCAGTAAGTTGAATTCTGCAGTTCTGCCTAATGCAAAACATCCACCAGAATTTTATTCCCTTGGAAGTCGTGTTTGTAGATATAGCGTGATTTGAACCATCAATGCAAGAAAAAACATCCCAAACAACCAAAAACCAAACCAAACAAAACCGGGAAGGTGGTGACATACACAAGCAGCAGACCAGTGAGGCAGGTACCTCTAACCCTCCTGCTTCCTTCCAGCACCCACAGGAGTCAGGGACAGGAATGCTGGTACATGCCCCAGCTGTTTCGGTGCAGTCAGGTGGCCGTGGCTGCACAGGCACGTGATTGCAGCAAACTCCCCTATGACCCAAGAAATTCATGCACTTCTGAAGACAGAATCCAGTTATAAGCATGGAACTGAAGAACAGAGGGTAATGCTATCTTATTGCAACAATAATATAAAGAGTAATTTGTCTACCACCTAAATTTCAATGCTGTGATGACAGCGTTATTAATATTATATTTAAAGACATTAGTATTTCTTCAAATTATTTGTTTGGATGAGAATTTTATACAGAAGTTATTGTTTTTGACACATGTACAAACAACTACTTTCCCACTGTGTTGAACAAGTAACTTTACCTTGATTTCTTTGCAACAGGGGCTGTAACATCTTAGCCCTGTGTTCTCTCCTGTAAGGAGTACCATGAATGCAGTCACGATTGTTTTCATGTCAATACCACCATTTAATTAAACAGTACAGTCACACCCTCTCATTTAACTTGTGGTTAACAGCCCTGTGGTTGGGGACAGAGGTTGGGGGGGGGG
>Ga0065711_1010603_pt1 | contig 14877 bp, 8 predicted proteins | sample Hoacrofraction12_FD_59098 | JGI IMG/M metagenome (GOLD analysis project Ga0065711, IMG submission 59098) | Hoatzin crop microbial communities from Cojedes, Venezuela - Epithelial fraction 12 v2 (version 2) | ecosystem: Host-associated > Birds > Digestive system > Esophagus > Crop | place... | reverse complement strand
TGGTAACTATGCACTAACGTTAATAGCAACAGACTGCCTCCATGTCCTTGAACACATCTTGTTTTTCCTAACCCACATCATGTACACTATCAGAACTTTCTCAATTGCTATTCTTAGCTGTCCTTTCCAGCGGCCTGTTCAGTTATGCTGTTTTACTTAAACGGCCTAGTCGTGCTAATTCTCAAGCTACATCGACCCCAATATCTCCCCCTTTTTCTTTTCAAAAAAAGCTAAGCTATCTTATCATTGCCTTAAAAACATTTGCTCAACTGTTGTTAGTTGCATCACAAAAATTTTCTTCACAGTTACCTTTAGTGCCTTTTGTGTTATGCGTATTATACACAGAACCAATATAATCACTGCTTCGTCTACATGTCCCCCTTTTTTATTTAATGAATTTAAAGCAAGTGCTACATAGACACATCTAAGCATCACTATTGGCTTTATGGTCCAGTAAGAGCCCCGCTACAGTGCAATACTAAAAACAAACAGAAGAACACAAATGCTAATAAAAAGATAAATAGATGTGAAGTGCATACCATAACCTATATTCATATTAATCACATAGGCTAAAATCAATGTATCTAAGGGTAGATACATCTACATAGATATAACTCATTAACTATATACAATACCTGCAGAACTCACCAAACCAAAGATGCAAAGGCAGTTACTTAGTCCAGACACATCCGTTAGATCACAGAAACCAAATAAATCCATCAGATCACAGAAATACAAGCACTGTAACAACAAACACATAAAATCACACATTTATAGTCGCGACCGCACACGCACAAGCACACCAAGTTTTCAACATATATCCAAATATTACAAAGACTTATGTTTTTGTTTGTTTTTTTTTCCAATGCAAAGACTTCTGAACAGACAAGAACTTACAATAACATTCAACACTTAACAGACAAATTCCCAAGCCTCAGTTTCAGGAAGAGTACTCTCTTTTCAATTCTGTTTTAGGAAGGGCACTTTCACTTCTCCCCAGGGATATAGCCCAATGCTGTGAAGCTTTCACTACGACTAACAGGCAGGCAACAAGAAACAATACTAGAAGAATGCCTTTGTCTTATTAATGGTTCGTGCTCAGAACTTTTTGGTCCAGGGATCAGAGGATCTCCCCGAGAATCCCTCGGTGCCGGCTGGAGGTCCTGCAATCCCTCAGACCACTGATGTTCAAGAGCAGCATCCTATCAGGGTACCGAAAATCTATTACCGGAAAGGAGCAAAATAATTCACTCTCCAAAACTTAACCCCAGAGCCCTAGAAAGCAGGCACTCTCGAGAACTCATTAGCATACATTAATATCATAATCAGCTAGAACAGTTTGCAGCGATAAGGATACAAGGAATTCTACTACAGTAATTGAATTATACACACTTTTTCCAACCAAGTCCTTCAATGTCAGGAAGATGGTTCTTACCGCGCCGCTTCTGGGCTGGCCGGGACGGGCCGGTGCGCTGGGATTGGGAAGGACTGGGGGGGCGGGGGGGCCAGGCAGCGCAGCTGGTTGCCTGGTGGGGGCCGTGTGCCCCACCAGGTGTAAGGTTCGCTGACCCATCTGGTGTGGTGGTCGATGGCATTGCGGGCTGTGATGCGTCGGAGGGACTGCGCAGTTTTATGCTGGAATTCACCCTGCTTTGATCTCAGGTCGGGTACGCCAATTGCTGTAGAGAGACCCTGTTGTACACTTTCGGGGTGCCAGATTTTGCACCCCACTTCCCATTTCTCTGGATTTAAAGGATCGTCAGGTTCTGGCGGATTTACCTCATGCATTTCTCGTGTTGGGTTAGGAATTTCATCATATATAGGGTTAAATATTTCAAAAGACTGCAGCTCTGTCCTTGCTTTTGAGATAACGGTGGAGGAGTAGCAGCTGCTTCTAAGATAGTTTCTGTGAGTTTTAGAGCATTTAAAGCTGTATGCACTGATTTCCAAGTAATGATTTTCTCAGGGATTTTAAGCTGCAAGATTTTGTTCTTTCAAAATTCTCTGTAAAATCTTTTAATTGAGCTTTCTTTCCTTTCAGCTGATCATGCTTTTGTCAGCTTGAAAAACAGGAGCTAATTGTCGCTCCTCTTTGTTGCCGACCTGCACAGAGTCCCCGATTCTCTGCCACCCATCCAAGTCAAACAACCGATCTGTCATTGCTATCAGCTTTTGTCGGCTGTACCACAATAATAGTCCTGATATCTCTCCTTCAGTTAATTTCACGTTGGCTCGATCCGCCAATTCCGGCAGGCTTTCTGTGCCGCCTTTTCCAACACTGATACAGTGGAACCCATACTGCCGATATTCACCCCCCCTGGCGTGCCGCAGATCTGCTCCTTCCTCTCTCGGGCAGCCCGGCTTACCTCGCCGGTCGGCAGTCCCCTGCCTTCTTCGGCTGCGGTATCACATCGAGGTCACCACCTGCCGAGTTTCAGCATCCACGCAGGGACAGGAATGACTCTCACACATTGATGCAATGCACAGCCGATTCTATTTATTGGTCTGCTTGCGTGGTTATATACATTTTTCCACATCTGTACACGCGATCACACTTATTCAGATAGGCTACAGACATAAATCACGCTCTGCTCACGCACCCCATATTCCCTTATGATTGGTAACTATGCACTAACGCTAATAGCAACAGGCCGCCTCCATGTCCTTGAACACGTCTTGTTTTTGCTAACCCACATCATGTACACTATCAGAACTTTCTCAATTGCTATTCTTAGCTGTCCTTTCCAGTGGCCTGTTCAGTTACGCTGTTTTACTTAAACGGCCTAGTCGTGCTAATTTTTAAGCTACATCGACCCCAACAACCACCAGGTCTAGTATCACATCCCCTAGGGTAGGAATGCTTATTACCTGGCTTAAGAAGTTGTCCTCAATGCATTCTAGGAACCTGCTGGATTGAGTACAGCTTGCCATATTGCTTTGCCAGCAGATGTCGGGGTGGTTGAAGTCCCCCAGTAGGATGAGAGCCTGCAAATGTGAAGCCTCCTGGAGTTGGAGGAAGAATGCTTCGTCTGTCAGCTCCTCTTGATCTGGCGGCCTGTAGTAGACACCAACCACTAGGTTCCCTTTGTTGCCTCTCTCTACGATTCTTACCCATAAGCTTTTGACCTGCTCGTGGTTATTCTTCAGGGACAGCTCTTCACTCTGTAGTGTTTTCTTGATGTAAAGGGCAACGCCCCTGCCCCTCCTTCCTCGCCTGTTCCTTCTGAACAGCCTGTAGCCATCAAGAGCTACATTCCAGTCGTGGGATTCATCCCACCAAGTTTCCGTGATGGCAATCAGGTCATAGCTTTCCAGCAGCACGACTGCTTCCAACTGCTCCGGTTTGTTTCCCATGCTGCGTGCATTTGTATAGAGGCATTTCGTCTGAGCTGTCGGCCTCGTTACCTTCATAGCAGAGCACCCCTTTTTTCCCTTGAGGTGTTTCATGGGTATTTTCTTGTTGGCACCGGATACCTCAGGTGCCTCCAGCTCCCCTCGGCAAGACTTCCATATTGCTGCAGTGTCCCTCACATGCTGCTGGGCAACGGGTTGAGGGCTCCTACTAGCCCCCCACCCCTCCAACCATTGTGTATCCTCCCCTAGCCTGTCCCTGGCAAGCCTGATAAGTTCCCCTTCCCCCTTCACCTCTAGTTTAAAGCCCTGTCAGTGAGACCCGCCAGCTCCTGGGCAAAGATCCTCTTCTTGTAGCTAGCATTGGTATGATATATGAAATAAAATTTTAACATTTGAACTGTAAATTAATAGTATTTATTTTGTTTTAATGTGTTACAGCATAAGCATGAACTTATATCCTAAAAATGCATACTCTTCTGAGCAAGCATTAGTTCCAGGACTATCTTGCATATCGCCTTAAAGGCAATGATTAGACATGTGAGAGACTAGAATAATCCAGCCAGATCTAGTTCCTGATTTGCACTACTTTAAAAAAGGGGAAAAAAAATCCATAATTATTTTATCTTATACTGCATACTTAAGCAACTGAATACTGAAATTTGTGACAGTGCAGTGTAATCTCTTCTTCTTATAGCTTCTTAATCAGTTTTATGTCAGTTTCGGTGTGGAAAATAATAAATGGGAAAAAAAGAGAGTTTCATCTTGTCAATTAGTCTCTTGAAAGAGTCCACATAAAGTTAGTAACCCAGTTCAATTACTCTTCAGCTTCTTAGTCCCAGAACTTCTATCCATTCATACTATTTTGGCAATTTTGTAGAAAAAAAAGGTGTTTTGTTTTTTTAAATTTAATACAGGGTTTTTGCCCTTTTTTTCCACCTTTTGTTGGTGAGAAGATCAATCTGACAGAGTGGGTATAGACCAAAATTGTTTTTAATAAACTTTGTATAAGAACGGTAAAATTTCTTGTGAGCAGCCCAAATGTATAACTTAATGTTCTCTCCTGTTCTTTGGAGAGTCTGCATTTTCTGGAGGAAAGAATGAAAGGAGGTGGGTGGAAAGCCTAAAATGAATGTATTCTCTTTTAAAGACTGTGAATTCAAGCCATTTCTATCATGCATTAAATACCAATAACAAGTAACGAAAATAAACTAAAAAAAAAAAAAAATTAAACAGAAATAAAAGGAACCACAGAACAGAAAGCTTGAGGTTGGAAGGAAGTTCTGGAGCTCTTCTGGTCCTATCTCCCTGCTAAAGCAGGGCCATCCAGAACCAGTTCCTAGGATCATGTCCACATGGCTTTTTGTCATGGTTTAGCCCCAACTGGCAACGAAGAACCTCTTAGTCACTTTCTCACTCCATCCCCCCTTGGTGGCATGGGGAGGAGAATCAGAAGGAAAAGGCAAAACTCATGTGTTGGGATAAAAACAGTGTAACAGAGAAGCAAAGGGAGAAAAAAATAACAACAATAATACTGACAAAAGTATATAAAGTGCAATTCTCTCACCGCCCGATCCTCAGCTTGCTCCTGAGTAGCAAATGACCCCGGTTCTGCCAGCTCCCCCACTTAAATACCAAACATAACATCACACGGTATGGAATATCCCATTCGATCGGCTGGTTTGGGTCAGCCCAACCAGCTTCTTTTTAAAATTAACCCTATCCCAGCTGAACCCAGGACATTATCCACCCTGTATTCTACAACATCTACATCATGCCCACATCCCGCACTTTCCAATTTACCACCATCACTTCTCCAGTCTTTTTTATATATATATACACACACAGAGTTATCATTCTCTTAGTCTATGGACCATCCCTCTAAAATGACTGTTGAGTTCATTTAATCCATGAAGTTGGGCTCCATCTATCATGACAGTTTTTCAGCAGAAGAGATGATGTGTGGTGTTGGATGGTCATGTGCTGCATCCAGAGATTGCAACTGGTTTATCTGGTGTGGCCCACTTACTCCATGTAGCACCAGTTGCATGATGTGTGGAGGGGACCCCTCTCTTTGAACATCCAGTCCAGCACCAGCAGTTGGGGTGGCAAGATGAGCTGTGCTTCACTTCCAAAGCAGCTCGAACTCCTTCATGTGCTGCCAGTATCTCTTTTTCAGTGGGAGTATAGCGGGCCTTGGATTCTCTACGTCCTCGACTCCGAAACCCAAGTGGTCGACCTCGAGTCTTCCTTGGTACTTTCTGCCAGAGACTCCAGGTAGTGCCATACTCCCCAGCTGCAGTGTAGACCACATTTTTAACATCTAGTCCTGCCCAGACTGGTCCAAGGGCTACTGCATGAACTATTTCTTGTTTAATTTGTTGAATGGCTTATTGTTGCTCAAGGCCCCATTCAAAATCGTTCTTCTTCCAGGTCACGTGATAAAGAGGGTTTATAATCTGACTATAATTTGGATATGCATCCTAAAAAAAACCCGCAATGCCTAAGAAGGCCTGTGCTTCCTTTTTACTAGTTGGTGGAGACATAGCTGCCATTTTGTTGATGACTTTTATTGGCAGCTGGTGATGCCAATCCTGCAGTTTTATTCCTACAAACCGGATCTCCTGTGCAGGTCCATTGATCTTACTTCATTTTATGGCAAAACCAGATTTCAGAAGGAATTGGATTATTTTCTCCCCGTGCTCAAAAACTTCTTCCACTGTGTTGCTCCCCACAGTGATGTCATCAATGTATTGCAGGTGTTCCAGAGCTTCACTGTTTTCCAGTGTTGTCTGTATCACTCCGTGGCAAATAATAGGATTGTGTTTCCACCCCTAGGGCAGTCAGTTCTAGGTGTACTGGATGCCCCTCCAGGTGAATGCAAATTGTGGCCTGCACTCTGCTGCCAAAGGGATGGAGAAGAATGCATTAGTGATGTCAATGGTGGCATACCACTTGGCTGCCTTTGACTCCAGTTGATACTGAAGTGCCAGCATGTCTGGTACAGCAGCACCCAGTTGTGGCATAACTTCATTCAGGTCATAATATTCTACCATCATTCTCCATTTTGCATTACGCTTTCATACTGGCCATATGGGACTATTAAAGGATGAGCGAGTTTTGCTGATCACTCCTTGATTCTTCAGTTGATGGATCAGCTTATGAATGGGAATCAGCGAGTCTTGGTTGGTGCGATATTGCCGCCAGTACACTGTTGTGGTAGCAACTGGCATCTGTTGTTCTTCAACCTTCAGCAACCCCACAACGGAAGGATCTTCTGAGACAGCCGGCAAAGTAGACAGCTGTTTAATTTCATCTGTCTCCACAGCAGCTATGCCAAAAGCCCACCAATACCCTTCTGGATCCTTGAAGCTCCCTCTCCTGAGTTCGTCTATGCCAAGGAAGCATGGAGCCTCAGGGCCAGTCACATGGGGTGCTTCTGCCACTCCTTCCCAGTGAGGCTCACTTCAGCCTCCAATACACTCAGCTCTTGAGACCACCCTGTCACTCCCGAAATACAAATGGACTCTGACCCTTTGAAATCTGATGGCATTAAAGTACACTGTGCACCGGTATCCAGTGCAGCCTTGCACTCTTGTGGATCTGACGTGCCAGGCCACTGAATCCACACCGTCCAATAAACATGGTTGTCCCTTTCCTCCACCTGGCTGGAGGCAGGGCCACTCTAAACCTGGTCATAGTATTCTTTATTCACCTGTTCTAAAAATGACTTAGAGGTCCCTTCAAGAGGATCAGAAGTAAGATCAAGCTTTCTGCTCTGTGTGGGGAACTGCCCACTAGAAACTGGAGTGGCATTTTTCCTAACAGAATCCCCTTTTGTGATTGCTTTACCTTGCAACTCATGCACTTGTACCTCTAGGGCTGAGGTAGGTTTTCCATCCCACTTGCTCATATCCTCTCCGTAGTCATGCAGGTAGAACCACAGGCTGACCCGTGGTGTGTAGCCTCTGTATCCTCTCTCTTGAGCAGAAACACACTTACTCCTCGTAGCTGAGACACTGGCCTGTGCAGGTGGGGAGTAGGACATATTCTCTTTGATTTGCTGGACTTTCTGGGATGATTTCTCCACGGTTGAGATGAGGGAGGAAAAGAGGTTTTCTTCATATGGCCATAGTCGGACAGCCATCTCATCCACTGTTGGTGTCTCTTCACTTTTCCAGTCCATTATTGCCAATGAGTTGGCACACAATGATGGTGTGCTCCATACAAACTTCCTCCACGTTGGTCAGGTGCATTGGACCTCATTAGGATCTATGGATAGCTGCATTTTCCAGGTCATAATAAACCATCTCCCACACAGCTAATTCGCTCAGGTCCTGGATATCTCTATCCACGATGGTCCATTGTTTGGATAACACACAATATCTTCACTTAAGGGATACTTTTCCTTCAAGGCTAACAGAAGTCACTTCCATAGGCTGAGGGCTTGTGTCTTTTTTCCAATTGTCTTGTCAATGCCCACTTCTCTAGGGATCCCAGCTGCTTGGCTTTCCTGCCCTCTAATTCCAAGATACTGTCCCCATTATGCCAGCATTGGAGCAGCCATTTTTAACAACATACAGCCCCTGACACAGAGAAAATGCAGAAAAATCACAAGCCAAAATCACTGGATGAGCCTCTGCAGAGATAAGCAATGATGTTTGGAAGGACTTCTGAGGGAAGAAACAGAACCTGAAAGTGAAGCAAATAGAAATAGAAGGAAGGTGTGAAGTGAAGCCAGAGCTATGGGATGACAAGGATGTGTGTTTGATGAACTCATTGTCCCCAGAAAACATTCACAGCTGTTGGTACTTAACATTCTTGTTACAAGCCGTGCCTTGTTTTTCGGTCCTTCGCTCCTTCAGAACTCAAAGCAACAACTTAAGAGCAACTAATTTCTTCTGTGTTTCACTCACTTCCTAATGGTGACTACTTTGCTTAGTTTTCCTAATTTTAGTGTTTATGACTGTATATTTCTTCAGCCAGTTTTTGTATAACTTACTGAGAGGTATGTTATTGATCGTCTTCCACTGTATAGTCTCTACATATCGCTATTAGAACATCTATAATTTCAATTATGTGTACCAATAAAGCTGTTATCTCGGAACATACAAATTGTACATGACATCTCATCTTTCAAGCTAGAAATTCAAATACTTTCCTTCACAATTTCATTTGGAAAGAAAATGTAATCTGTAGTCCAATGAAATGTACATTAGCTTGTTCCAAATTCAGTCTCAATGATGAAAAAAAAAAAAAAACCTAGCTGCAAGAAATAATTTTATTAATGAGATTAATGTCAGTTACTCCAGTAAACCAGTGGCTTTACCGAGCAAAATGCTGTTGAAGAAATTACCAGGTAATTACTAACTATGAAATTGAGAGTAATGTGTTTTTATGTTGTCCGTGGTTTTTTTTATAATAATTCCTTCTCAGTATAAAACAGATTGTTTTTTATTCTTTTGCAAATGTGAAAATACAACACATACACATGGATGTAAATCCAGTCCTGCATTGTAAATCCTCACTGTTTTCTGTTAGTTATCAGGATTACTTTCTTTAAGCCTGTACAGGTGCTTGATGCCAGAATTACAAAATAAAATGGAAGGAAATAGAGGTGTACACACAGACACACAACTACTTTGTATGGAGTAAAACTCAGAATTGGAACCCCTCAAGCATTTTTTAAGTTTAAAGCTGGAAATTGCTTTCAGCTGATCCACTTCCATATAGTTCAGTCTTGCCTTTATTTTTACTTTCTCTGAAATCAGTCCTGCAATGAAATCCCATAACTCAGTGCTCTTTAATATTTCTTCCATGCTGACACATGTGGAGTACCCCCTTCACTACTACATGAATCCATGAAAGCACTACCTAAATGAGTTCTTTCTCAAGACTGATTAGTACAGCTGTGTCCGGCAGAAACTAATCAAGACATACTTTTTAACACTTGCTTTCATTTGTGGATTTTTTTCTTCATCTTGTTTTATTGACTACTTACTTAGTTGCTTAGATTTATTTATAGAAATAATCATTACACTGTACTTCCTTTCTTCCAATGTTTCTGTATTTCGTCTCATTTTTTTTCCTACACTTCCCCATGAATATTACTCTTAAAAAAAGGGAATTCAGTGTTTGAAAATATATAGTGTGTTAAGTGTTGACATATTCCTTTGATAGGCAATGTTTCACTGGCTGAAACTGGTAAATGAAATTGTAACTTTTAGAATTAAGCTACAAATATTTTTAATAATAAGACATTAAAATGTGCATATACAAAATTTAGTCTTTCTTCATAACTGTGGATAGATACAATACATTTGAAACTCAATTTGACAGTTTTCTTTCTAAAATCATGAAGTGTTAGACAAGTTTTAATGCTTGTTTAAGTTCCCAAGGATAAAAGATGACTTACAAGATACAGAATGGCTTTTGCTATGTTTTCGTTGGTTGTTTGGTTGTTTTTTTTCCTGTACTTCAGAAAATATAATTATCAAGAAACTTAGTTATAATCATCAAGGTTAGCAAATACCTATTCAAATTCACTGTTCAGTTGTTTTGATTGAATTGGTCTAAGCAATGTTGCAGAGCTTTCATCTCAACAGATCTAAGTGAGCCTTTTAGATGGGGGCATAGATGAACCGTGGGTGCACAGCCAGGTAACCGGTTTAATAAGCTTTGGTAAAGCAAGAACAATTCCTTTGAACCAAATTTGTTTCGACTAGACCTTTTCCCTTTGGACATTGTCATGTCTGTTGGCCCGAGTTTGATCTTTTGGCAGCTTTGGGGCCTGCAAGATTGCTTTTATGTAGTCAACAACCTACATCTAGAAAACAGAAGTCAGTGGTGAATATATGCCCTAAATAAACAAGAAACTTAATGACCTTTTTAAACTTACACTTCTCAACTGCAAAAGTGAGAACACTATTTAAAAATATTACGGTATTAGCTGAGAGAAATTAATAAAGAATATTTTTCACAGAATCACAGAATCACAGAATATTAGGGGTTGGATGGGACCTCTGTGGGTCATCTAGTCCAACCACCCTGACAAAGCAAGGTCATCTACAGTAGGCTGCACAGGACCTTGTCCAGGCCAGTCTTGAATATCTCCAGAGAAGGAGAATCCACAACCTCCATGGGCAACCTGTTCCAGTGCTCCGTCACCCTCAGAGGGAAGAAGTTAGTCCTCAGCTTCAGAGGGAACATCCTGTGCTTCAGTTTGTGCCCATTGCCCCTTGTCCTGTCACTGGGCACCACTGAAAAGAGTTTGGCCCCTTCCTCCTGACACACACCCTTCAGATATTTGTAAGCATTTATAAGGTCCCCTCGCAGCCTTCTCTTCTTCAGGCTGAACAAGCCCAGCTCCCTCAGCCTTTCCTCATAGGACAGATGCTCCAGTTCCCTCATCATCTTTGTAACCCTCCATTGGAGTCTCTCCAGTAGCTCCTCATCTTTCTTGAAGTGGGGAGCCCAGAACTGGACACAGTACTCCAGATGGGGCCTCCCTAGGGCAGAGCAGAGGGCAAGAAGAACCTCCCTCGACCTGCTGGCCACATTCTTCTTAATGCACCCCAGGAGACCATTGGCCTTCTTGGCAACCAGGCCACACTGCTGGCTGTGGTTAACTTGTCATCCACCAGGACTCCTAGGTCCTTCTCCACAGAGTTGCAGACATATGTGTACAGGATGGCTATGTGCATCACAGGCACAGTCTTTAAATTGTGATGGGCCTTTGGGTTTAAGGTCTGGTCGATGAGTCTGTGAGAACTAAGGATATACTAAATGTTTACCTTTTCACACCATCTTACATGGAGGTACTTTTCCAAGGAGTTCCCCAGAGTTAGGCATGAATCTTTAAGGTCATAATAGAAGTTCAAATAGGAGAGGATGGATTAACTCATTCAGGCACATTTTTTTTTCCATATTTAAAATTTCTGTCACTCTCAGTAATTTATCTTATCTTGCTTTTCTGTTACTGTTGTTTTGGTGGTGGACACTGTGCGCTGAGGAATTTTCCATGATTTTCCAAAGTTTTTCTGAAGAAATGAGAAAACAGAAAATGTGAATGTTATTAGTGAATGTGGAAAGGAATGCCATAGGCAAAAATATAATTCTCCAGTGTAATGTCTATCCTTGTGTTGTATTAGAAAATGGCTGCAGGCAGTGGTGTTTCTCAGGCCAGTGTTGTTTACAACGGAATAACTGAAAAATCTAAATATAGAAGTCAATTATCTCTAAGTGTAACATGCATATATTGCCTGACCTTGTCTCATTCAGTTAGATGATAGATTTTGGTCACGGAGGAGAGTTCTCAGAAGGTACTGAGCAGCAGCACAGGGCCATGGTGAGTTGTATTCTGCAGAGACTGACTGACTGAAAATCTATGCCGCTTGAATAAAAGCATATAGCTGATGGATTGATTTCCCCAGTATTGTGGGAAACATTAAAAGTATCATTCTGTTTTCTATATTCTTACTTCCACAGCAGCATACAGCTCTAGGTACACTGTGCATGAAGTTTTTGTTTTGGTTAAGGGGTGAGGTATGTAGTCTCTGGTGTAGCTATATCAATTTATGTTTGTATACAAGTTAAGCTTTTCATCAGTAGTAAGGTCTTTATTTTGCAACGGATGACTGTAAAAGGAGGTGAGAAGGTCTGAATTCAACCTTTTATCAGACTTACATATCCATTTAGTATTTAAGATTCCCCACTGCCAGGGGTTAGTAACAATACTGTGCATTGACTTTTCCAAATTTTCATCTTATCTTTAAATTAGGATGAAGTAGAGTTATTGATTTTTCACATGATATATTATACCTTTAGAGCTGGCTTTCTAATTGATCAGCAGTTCATGATATGATTGAAAGTAAAAGCTTGATGTCAAATTTCTCAATAGTAATTGACATGAAGTACTAAGCCTGTTGCACAAGCACTGTATTTTTTCTATGCCATTTCTCTAATGTTGATGTGCTTTTTCAAATCCAGTGACATTATAACAGACAGTTTTAATCACAATGGGCACCCCTTCAGAATTCCTGAAAGAATCAAAAGTAGAGTGTATATACCTATCTTACTGATATAATTCTTTCAATACTGACGATTTAAATATATATACAGTTGATAGATATATTCTTCTAATTAAAATAGTTTTGATCTAATAGAAAAACCATGTGCAGGGTCCTGCACCTGGGAAAAAACAACCCCATGCACCAATAAAGGCTTGGGGCGGACATGCTGTAGAGCAGCTCCGCGGAGAGGGACCTGGGTGTCTTGGTGGATGACAGGTTAACCATGAGCCAGCAGTGTGCCCTGGATGCCAAGAAGGTCAATGGTCTCCTGGGGTGCATCAAGAAGAATNTGGCCAGCAGGTCGAGGGAGGTTCTTCTTGCCCTCTGCTCTGCCCTAGGGAGGCCCCATCTGGAGTACTGTGTCCAGTTCTGGGCTCCCCACTTCAAGAAAGATGANGAGCTACTGGAGAGACTCCAGTGGAGGGTTACAAAGATGATGAGGGAACTGGAGCATCTGTCCTATGAGGAAAGGCTGAGGGAGCTGGGCTTGTTCAGCCTGAAGAAGAGAAGGCTCAGAGGGGACCTTATAAACGCTTAATAACATCTTAAGGTGTCAAGAGGATGGGGCCAAACTCTTTTCAGTGGTGCCCAGCATCAGGACAAGGGGCAATGGGCATAAACTGAAACATGAGTAGTTCCATCTGAACATGAGGAGGGACTTCTTCCCTCTGAGGGTGACGGAACACTGGAACAGGTTGCCCATGGAGGTTGTGGATTCTCCTTCTCTGGAGATATTTAGAACTCACCTGGACGAGGTCCTGTGCAACCTGCTCTTGGTGAACATGCTTCGGCAGGAGGGTTGGACTAGATGACCCACAGAGGTCCCATCCAAACCCTGCTATTCTAGGATTCTGTGATCTGAATTGACACTGAAGAAAGAGATAACAATGCTGAAGTCAGGTGACAGTCTGATGTAGCAACTTAATCCAATTCCATGGATCTTGGACAGTACCACATCCTACTTCAGAAGTCTTTCTGAAAATAATGAAGTCAACTAACAGCTAGCACCTTCTGGACCTTTTTTCTTCTAGGTATTCAACAACTATTGTTTCTAAAAGAAAAATAAATGCTTTCAGGCATAATTTAGCAGCCCAATATTTTGTGACATGCTTTTGTTCATTAAAAAGCTGTGCAAAAGTAGTTTTATGAATACTATAGTCTATTCATTAAAGCAAGCAGAAACTGCCCACTATTAAAATGACTATACAGAGGGGCTAGAATATCTAAAACTACAGCTGTATTACCACCCATTTCTTGAAAGTAGGTCAGTTCTAGGAAGCTGCCTTTTGGCCTGTTCTAACTCTTTTATTGATAAGTTAAATAGAAACTTGAGGACTGAGTCTCAGAGTAAAAAGGTAAAGGTATTTCATCTGTTATCAGTAAAATAGGTCCAAACAACAACCCTATCTGATGGACAATATCATTAACTTTACTTCCAGAGAGACTACCATACTTAGATTGTGTATATATGCGGAATTATTAGTAAAATTAAGGTTTACATCTGAAAATTAAGGTTTATATGGAAAATGTAGCATTGTTCACCCATTGAGGAAGAGCATAAAATCAAAAGGAGCTCTGAGGATGGGACACAGCTGCAGCAGGCATTCAAGGAATTCACTAACACAGCAACTCCCTGCTACATGCCATAGAGGATGGAGCGGACTGGAGACTCCATGGACATGCTCCTTGATGATAAAGCAGGAAGAGATGGTCCTCTAGAACTGATAAGCAGTTCGTCTGGTCCCCTGAGCCAACAGGTTTTCGAAACCTTGCCAAAGTGCTATCCTCTTGTGAATTTTGCTTGTTTTAATGTCGTTTTAATACCAAAACACAGCTCCATCCCGAACGCTACCCGCCTCCAAGGTGCGACCACTCCTTTATGAGTCTGCGCCCTCGATTTTTTGTAAACTATACGTTTAAACATGAAGTGAGAGAATTTTACACCAATCATGAGAAAAGGTATGTATGACTACACTCACTCAAACTCCACCTTAGATATAAAAGGATATAAAAATAGCCAGGGAAATAGGGGACTTTCGGAGAAGATATCACCGTGAACAAGTCAAGGGAAACTCCACCTCAGACTGCCTCTGACTACTGGGATCGGTCGACGGGCTGAGCCTTGCTTCTCCTCCCCTTGGGATGCCTCGGGTGAGACTTAGACTAAGCATTTTTCTCGGGAATCTTAGAAATTAGGGGACCTAATATATACTTACAAATATCTGAAGGGTGGGTGTCAGAAGGATGGGGCCAAGCTCTTTTCAGCAGTGCCCAGCGACAGGACAAGGGGCAATGGGCACAAACTGGAGCACAGGAAGTTCCGTCTGAACATGAGGAAGAATTTCTTCCCTCTGAGGATGACAGAGCACTGGAACAGGCTGCCCAGGGAGGTTGTGGAGTCTCCTTCTCTGGAGATATTCAAGACCCGCCTGGACAAGGTCCTGTGCAGCCTGCT
>Ga0065711_1007974_pt1 | contig 14877 bp, 7 predicted proteins | sample Hoacrofraction12_FD_59098 | JGI IMG/M metagenome (GOLD analysis project Ga0065711, IMG submission 59098) | Hoatzin crop microbial communities from Cojedes, Venezuela - Epithelial fraction 12 v2 (version 2) | ecosystem: Host-associated > Birds > Digestive system > Esophagus > Crop | place... | reverse complement strand
AAAAGATTTTGATTAAACCCAGTTGTTTGTTAGATTTATCACACAAGACGTTTAGTTTTTATTTTGAAAATTCAGAACCAAAGGAGTTGCAATAAGATTTGAATTAATCAAAATTGTAGAAGGGATATTTAAAAGCTGTGAAGAGAATCAACAATACTTTCTATACAACATGGATGCACAAGAAAACATCCTGCAGATTTCTTTCATGTCCACCTTTTTCTCGATGAATAGGGAATCTATTGTAGTTGGCAGAAAAGCAGCTGAATACGTTCAAAGAGAAGCGATGGTTTTTTCAAGGTCAGGTAGCTTGGGGAAAAAAAAAATTATTTTCGAGTACTGTGAAGAAAGCAGGAGAAGAATGTGTTGCATACCTGGAAGTGTGTTGAGATCATACTGATATTTAAGTGAATGTCAGTGGAGTGCCCTTGCTGCTGCTGCCACCACCAGTGGCCATTCAGTGGCCAGGTGTGGCTTCCCATAACTGGGTGTTCTCAATGGAAACTGGGTTCGTGCTGTCTTTGACATTGATTTATGTACGAGTGGCAGAGGCAGCTCTTTCGTAATGAGTGTTGTTATCGGAGAAGAGTACTGAGCAATGAGGATCGCTTTTCCAAATGCCTGTCATAAGTTTTCTCTCAACTCTATTCATGTAAGTGTCAGTTTTCATGTAAGAGTGTCAGTGAGAGACTATTAGATGAGCAACACCTAGGACACTGGAATGGCTCTCTGCTGCTGGATGTCACGGTTTTGCTGTATTCATTTTAAGCCATTTAGGTGTTTAGTTACATGAAACAATATGAAGTATCAGCACAGAATGAATACACAAGTTACCACTTTCTAAGTGAATCCTGGCCCCAGTGAAGTCAGTGGGAGCTGCATGTTGTCTTCCATGGAGCCAAGGTGTTATCCTTAATTTTAGGATTTTTGAAATCTCCTTCCCACTTCCCCACATGGTGATCCAAAAAATGCTCGCTTGAGTGTGTGAGATGTACAGTGCTGTAGGAGATTTCACTGCATGGCAACTGGAAAAACTGGGGAGTGATTGCACTGCATGGCAACTGGAAAAATTGAGGAGTTTGGTTCTCTAGCATGATGTCTTAATCTTGTAATGCAGAATGTGTGGGGTGCTGCTGCCTGCTAAGGAATTGGTTGAATTTTGGCTGCAGAAAAATCATGCATTTCCAAGAGAAATTAAATTAATGAAATCTAGATTCCTGTGGATATTTGTTTCCTAATCTCTGCTGTGGTAACTTGGCTTTGCCATCCATGTTCTCAGTGACTTTCCAGCACCCTTGCTATGGTACAGAATTGCAGCATTGCTGAGGTTAGAAGGGACCTCTTGAAGTCCTCAAGCAGGAACAGCTAGAGCAAGCTGCCCAGGACTGTGTCCAGTTGGGCTTTGAATATCTCCGCAGATGGAGACTCCACAATCTCTCTGGGCAACCTGTTGTGGTGTTTGACCACTGTCACAGCAAAAAAGTGTTTTCTTGTGTTCAAATTGAATGTCCTGCTTTTCAATTTGTGGCTCTTGCCTCTTTGATGTCAGTGGGCACTAATAAGAAGAGTCTGACTCGCTCTTCTTCGTTCCTTCCCATCAGTTATTTACACACATTGACAAGAACCCTTCTGAATCTTGTTTTCTCCAAGGCTGAGCAGTCCCATCTCTCTTGGTCTCTCCTTGTATGAAAGATACTCCAGACAAATCATCTTTATAGCCCTGTGCGGGACTCACCCCAGTAAGTCCATTTCTTTCTTGTGCTGGGGAGCCCAGAACTGGACATAGATATGGCCTCACCACTGCTGAGTAGAGGAAGGATCAAGTCCTGTGGCACACTCGCAGTGCTTCTCCTAATGCAGTCCAGGATACTGTCGACCTTCTTTGCTACAAGAGTGCATTTCTGGCTCATGGTCAACTTAATGTCTACCAAAACCCCAAGGTCTTTCTCTGCAGAGCTACAGGTGTCAAAAACCATACTAAAGGCAAGGTAAACAACATCCACTGCTAGGTGCTAACAGCCAGGTTTAGAGATGGACAAATGAAGCCTTTCCATGTGCCCTTATGAAACAAGTTCAATGCAAATGAGCAACATGATATTTTAAATCAGTTTCACAGATTGTGTGTGTTTATTTCTGGTTTATTTCAGTAGGATGCCATACAGAGCTATAGCCTGTAAGGGTCTCTCAGTAAGTCCTTATCTATTCCGCAGCTTTTATGTTGAAAGTTGATACATCCCATTAATCTCTTTTTTTTTTTTTTAAGAGTGTATTAAATTCAAGGATTCCAATTTCACTCTTTCTCAAGATTTTTCCACATGAACCTTTCTAGAGGAGATTAATTTATCAGAGAAGGGTTAAGGAGTCCTGTTCTATATAGATTTTTGTGAGAAGTGGCACGTTTGGGGACTGAGAAATAAAACTGATGAGGGCATAAAAAAGAGTGTTTGCCTCATTCATGAATCCACAATTTAAATAGCATGAATTCAGAGGATCAAGTTTCTGATCTCTGAAAGCTTGCAGTACCCTGGTTACTCTAGCCTTCCAAGAGAAGAGGACATTGACGTGTCCCCATGTCAGTTCTGCCTTGCCGATGACTCCACCCTCTGTCCTTGAAGCAGTTGTCCAGTGGGAATTTTAGTTTGCACACAGGCAACTTGTGTTCTGATTAAACAGAGTTAAGTGGAGTTAAGTAGGCAAGAATCTGACGCATGTCATAGAGGTTGTTCTTATGCAACTGCTAGGTACTCTTTTAAGTGTGGTGGTGGTGGAATCTGATAAAGAGAAAAAATAATGCTAAAGGGAAATGAGATTTAGCAGACAATTAACTGCATTCTACATAATAAAAATGTGTTTTTAAGCCAAGAGTGATTTGGGTGTCTACCTTGTGGACCCACTTTGAGATAATTTAGAGAGGCTTGAATGTTGACACTTCATGAAGATTAGATCTGCTAGGATGTGGAGTGCCCTGAATACCCTCTCATGTCTGCAAGTCATCTCTGAGGTAGAGTGACAATGAACAGCAGTACAGTGGTGGGATGTGGTTCAGTTTGTTGCCGACCGCAGCAACACACTTCTCAGGGAAGAATTCCTTGGGTAAGAATGAGTCTTAACATTCCCTTTTTTGTGTCCTGTGACCACAGTGCTGAGCCTTTCATATTCCTTTTGGAGTATGGTTGCGCATGGAGGGTAAAGATGCATTCATATTAATAAGCATGTAGGTTTGGATCACTTCCTTTGGTTTATCAGGAACTAGTAGCTCACCTGGTCCTCCATTTCAAGCTGAAATAGAAGAATAAATTAAACAAGTCTTTTATCTCCTCAGATTTTTATAAAAGTGAGCGGGGAATGAAAAGTGAATTGCTTTTTATAAAGTGGGACATTAAATTGGCATTCTACCCTCTAACTCAAAAATCCAGGAAAAGTCAAGAAATGTTCCTTGCTTTCTGGATGTACCAATATACCTCCCCAGGTCTGGGCTGTCTCAGAAGGTATAGGAAGGGCTTTTGGATCTGGGAAGGTGGCTGGGTGGATTCTTCCTGCATATGAAGCTCTTTCTTGTAAGAAGCATGTACAGCACCTGAAAGTGAATTTGTTGATTTACAACAAGAGCAAAAATGCCTAGGTTGATCCCACAGTGCTCTGTGGCTTCACCTCATCCACAGGGTCTTCCTTTATGTCCTTATCTGGGACAAGGTCCCTTTCGTGACCTCTACAGTCTGGGCAGCAGGATCAGGTGGGGGGAAAGCAAAGGGTTTATGCTGCTGGTTTTTTCTCAGGGAGCACAGGCTGCTTCACCTTCCCGCATCATGCCTGGATTGAAGATTGGAGTTGCTGATGAAGGAATTGAGTGAGGAGATGTGCTCTTTGCCAGACATGGATACTAATATGATTGGTCTCCAAGCTGGGAATAATGTTTATTACTAAACATTACGCAAATAGTGGCAGAAATGGCTGTTCAGGATTCTTCTGGCAGCATTTGTTCTCTGGCTGTCCCTCTATTCTGAGGAATGCAGCCTGACCGCACGAGTAATTTAATGCGATTAAAAGGTAGCCCCCAGTGAAAGAAGTGATGAGGGAGATTCTTTACTTATTCCTCATTAGTCCTGAGCAGGCTTGCTCATGAATCTTGTAACCTTGGCAGCAAGAAAACCTCCCTTTGCTTTGCTATCTGCAAGGAAATGAATTACACAAGCATAGAAATTCATGAACGCTGAATACTGCAATTAATTTTGTTAAAGTCTCTTTATATATTTAGTTTGGGAAGAGGAAGGAAGGAGAAGCTTATCACCAGCTAGGAGTCTGACACCACAAATCTTGCACAGTTTTCACTTTGAGCTAAAAATGAATCTATAAGGAATCCAAAACCCCTTTATTTGTTTTATATATTGTAAGAATGAGAAATGATGAAGGCAGCAATTTAAAGTAGTGTTAACATCACAGTCCCTGTATTGAATTGATTAACATGGAGAAAACACATTAATAGCTTTTTTATTACTAGTCTGAAAACTTTATAGTGGCATTTATTGAAACAGAACTGAAATGTGAACAGTAGAACTTAATAAATCTCAGCTCATATGTGGTGGCCGAAACACTGTCTGAAAATGTTTTTTTTAAAAAAAGTCCAGACTTTGAACCTTGACGGTTTTTCCCATTTAATCTTTCATTTGTACATGTTAAGCAGGCAATCATATTGCAGAGGAGAAGTTGGATGTAAAGCTGGATGTGCTGGATGTGCAAATTTTCTCTCTTTATGGCCAAAACAGGTGCACGTAAATGTTTCATCAGCACACCCATTAAGTTCCCAGTGGTAAATTTAGCCACAAGCATTCGAGAGGTGCTTACTTTGCATTTAATTTAGATCTAAAAAAAGAAGTAGCAGGTTTATTTAAAATGCATTACATTCAGCTTATTTAATATTCTTATTCTCATATATTCTTATTCATTATGCATATACGTATAAAAAAAGAGAAAGTCACAGAAGTACCCACACAGCTCAAAGTGATGAGGGTAGTTGTTCTAAAATAGGTAAAATCTGGCTTAGAGACAAGCCAGTCATTTCATGATCTCTGTCTGAGTGAACTTAGAAATAACCTCACAGAAGTCAGAGAGCTTCTCCTAGGCAGAGCAACCCCTTTATCCTCTCTTTTTAAGTTGCACCAAATATTCCTAACTTTTCATGCTACTGCATAGTGCTAGAACTGTAGGGAGTTGTGGTTCTTTTTCATCTTTCTCTTATCCTTTCTTGTGGGCAGTGTCAATCAACTTGCAAATTGCAGCATGCTCACATCTGATTGCAGCGGAGCTTTCCTTGCCACATACTTACAGTGTCAACTCTTGCTGTGGCACAGCCTGATTCTGCCATGTGTAAGATGATGCAGGGAATTCTGCTTGTGCATCACCCACCATGACACCAGTGCTTTGCCCTGCATTAGGAATTGTGTTTTCTTTGGGAGTTGCATTGAAGTCATTTAATATGTGAAATGTATTTTTTATCACATATGTTCAAAATGGGTGGCCAGAAATCATAATTGCTGGATGAGGGGAATGATGGTATGATAAATAAAGTACAGTAAATAAAACCGCTATCTGGAATTAAAAAGAAATATATTCCTGACTGACTGGCAAGTTGCACCTGAAGTAAGAGGGCTACAAAGCATATAGGAACGATATTTTTGTTGGTAGGATCAGATATATACAGCCTTCTGTATATGTAACAGGCCTCTGAGAAGTGCACTTGAGTGCCGTTTGTTTGAAAACTATCTGCTTGGTAAAGTTTGGACTGACTATGTACAAAATCCTTAAATGTCAATCAAAATATCATCGTCTTTCTGGTGTTTCAACATGTCCTCAGCCAGAATCACAGGATTCAGCATGGTGAGGGATTAAATTGATAACAAATAGCTGAGCTTCTCTGTGGTATTTTACTTATTTTGGCATGCTTTTGTTTATTCCCTTCTCTTTCAAACGATGGAGTTTTACTGCACTCCATCCTTACAATATCTCTGTAAATATTAAGAAAACTTACTACTTACACTTGTTCTTGAGTTTAGCTTGTATCTTCTTGCCCAGGTTTTAGAAGATGATTTTAACAACTTCAAAAATTCTTCTTAAATTGCCCGTTAGGGAGCGGGTGGAAAGAAAAACTTATTTTTTTCCCCTGATTATTTTTTCCTTGACAAAATGGCCTTTTGTGGCAGAAAGGAGCACATTTTTCCACCCTCATCCATTTCTATTTTGTTTCATCACAAGTCACATTTCATTAGAGTCTTAATGTTTCTATCAATAAATGATGGATTTGCCAATGGTGATTTGTTTAAAATTACTTGCAAAAATTTAATGAAGCCTGCAAATCATGAATTAGATTTCAAAGAAGTTACTTCTGATGGTTAAAAAACTACAGGGCCAAAGTAATTTCAAGGGTGGCATTTTTTTCCCCTCTATATTCGTATTTTTTAAAGCAAATCACAGTTTGTCTCTTGCTGCAGTAGCTTTCTGTTATTGATGTGTAGCAGGATGAGTGACATACTCCTGCAGCAAAAAAATTAAGCTCTGCTGCAACTAGCCGTTGTGAACGCCGGTCTGCTTCTGATCTATATTTTCTGTTGGTCTGAACGATGGTTTCCAGTCCGGCTTCCCAGGCTTGTGCCCTCGTTACTAGGCTGCTCAGACTGCTTGGCTACTATGGACGAAAATGATACCCTGAGGCTCTCAGCCATTGTATTTCTAAATGGGGTTATATTTTTATAACCCCAAGTGTTCTTTGCAGGTTTAAACTGTCCCTTTTGGCAACCAATTTGCCTATGTGGGAGAGGACGCCTGATGCTGGTTTGCAGTTTCACAAGGAAGAGAATCCCTTTAGTCAAAAGTGCACATGGGGAATTTGCTGTTTCCTGGAGCAGATTCATTTAGTTAATTAGATTTGTGGAAGATAATGAGAAATTTCCTGTCCTAAATTCAGAATATTTAATGCAATTTGGAAAAGGTTGTAAATCTATCTAAAATAACCAGAACCGTAATTATACTATTGATTCTCTCCTGTCTTTCTTTTCCCCCCAAATCCAAGGGGATAAGAGTCATCAAAACTATGTCAGTCCCCCCACCCCCCAAACAAAGGAGGGAGGTGGCAGAGAGTACTTCTGATGCTGTAATAATTGTGTCTGTCGACTTTATTTAGATTTGGTGATTTTTCTCTGAGCTGCATGGTCACAGAGTGGGAGTCGGCATGTTTCTGAATGCTGTTGGTCTCCCATTTGGTGGTGGGCACTACAATTTTGCAGACTTTAAACTAAAAAGCTTTCTAATACAGCTAAGAAACAAACAGGAGTGATATTCATTGTTTAGATGTGGCATAAACAGATAATACAAATTCTTCTCCTCTCTTAATTTTGTTTGAATTTAACCCTTTTTTCATCAAACTTTTGGTGCACATTTTCCATTATTGACATATGCATTGTTTGTTTCAAACACGTTGTGTTTTTTAAGCCCTCACATAGTTTTGGTGAAACAGTCATCCACTGAATACCCAGCTTTCACAGTTTTCCACTATTTTCTAATTTGTTAAGTGATTTTTCTTCCCCCCACCGCCATGTGTCTGCGTAAGCTGTCTTGGTGGGAGGAAATTCAGCCCTGACTGATGAGTCTAAGCCATTCTGTTGTCCTGTTTATGTTGTAGAAAGAGGTGAGTGTATTGGGTTTAGTAGCTGAAACTTGTTTCAGTACTCTCATTTAAGGATGTCAGGACTCATTTACTCCATGTATGCTGGGTGTCATTTTTCATCTGCAAAGCTGCTTTATGCAAAGCTTGAATATCTGTTGCTTTTGATTTGCATGGTTGCAGCTCTGTTTCCAAGATTACCTTGTCTGTGGCACATTTATCTATCAACAAATTGTTTGTCTATGTGATGAGACGTTCCCTTTTGCAAGATGGATATTGTTCTTTGTAGCTCAGCCTCCACCTTACACACTTGTGATTCCTGAGTGAATGCTTCTCTTACAGACTTCTGTGTGGATTTGGCTGTAAGGTCAGTTGTTACCCCTAACATGAGGTTAGCAAAGAAATCATTACTGCTCAGTGAAATGTGGTACCAGGGATGTGGCCTTTGCAGTTTCGGAACAATTGGAATCCAGTCCCTGTCTCAAAACTTTCTGCAGTGCTGTTGTGGTCCTCGTTGTTTTAGCTGTGCAAATCTCTTAGTGGTGCTAATTAGCTCTGAAGAACCTTTGTCTGTATTGACAGTGGAGACCACTGTCACATTTCTCCTTCAGTGGAGCATTTTGCACGTGCATGTTTGCATGTGGTGGTCACATAGCCAGTTTCTCAGAGCCTTTCATCATTCAGGTACACTCTGACTCCCATGGTGTTTACGCCCCAGATTCTGTCTCAGTGATTTCTGAGTTTTTCCTCCTGTCAGAGTTGTTGCCACCTTGCTTTTTCAATACAACATGGTTTGAGAGTTGTGGCTTTTTTTTTTTCATTGTTAATATGCTGCAGTGCTTCCAGTGACACTGACTGTTTCACTGTTGTTAGTTCTCTTGATGACTTCCAAATGTAAAATCTGGAGATACAGACTCGGACTGCTGACCTGAGTACCACTCAGAAAAGTATTTCATGTGTTTATGTCCCAAAGCAATTCTAGATTGTATGGAGTCTCCTGAAATTACATAGTCAACATGTTTTAGGTGTTAATTAGAAAGGTAAGTGGGGCCACTGGCTTTTCATTTTGCTCTGTTTGTCTCTACAGATGTGATAGCAAAAATTTCACCAACACTATGTCAAGAAGTTTAGTAGTAGGAAAAAAACCCTGATACTGTAACTTCCTTTTCTGTTTTGGAAAAGATATCACAGATAAAGAAACTATCACAGATAAAGAGACTCTAATCATTTTTTGATTATTGCATTTTCCAGCTGTCAAACCCAAGAAAGTTGGCATAGCAAAGACTTCTCCAACTGTTGTTGTCAGACTGTGTTGCATAGTCCAGCAGTTCTTGTATGACCACTGGAGAGCTAGCTTCTACTGGCCGCAGAGGTATACAGCTGAGAGGATGTGGTCGCTGCCTCTGGTAGAAGTGGTCATGCTTTGTAGATAAATGCAATTTAAATAGGATCTGGTCAGGAAAAAAGAAATATCACAGGTGTATCATAAGAAGGAAGTAGTCTTTAGTAATTATTGTAAGTGCCTTTTGATGCTCAGGTGAAGGCACTGTATATCCAGTACTGGTTTTACAATCTGAATTAGTATAAATAGTCTGAATAGCCATGGCATCTATTAAATAGTCATATCCTCAGTCCATGGAGTTGTGCCAGAGCTTTACTGGAGTTGCTGCCAACATTCAGTGTATGAAATCATGCAAGATAACATTGGTGGTGAGGCAGAATGACAAATACAACTCTTTCTTCTTACTAACTTTGGGAGTAGGGCCATTGCCTTTTGCTTTTTAATATTTTCAAACTTTTAGCATAAACCATGAGGCCTCAACATTTTATAATGAACCTTTTTTTAATAAAAGCCAAAATTTTTAACTAAAGCTGCTGGATTCAGTAGCTGGAATATTATACAAATCCCCATTCAGGTACTGTGTGACTGCTTGAAGTATCGCAAAAGCTGGCAATGGTCGTAAAAGTACAGGGTTGTTCCTTTGGATCAGTGACTCATGCAGACTAATCCCAGCCTGCAGTCTCTTTAATGCTGATGATTTAATTTGGGGTTTTTTGTTACTTACAGGTTTTTCAAAAAGCATTCTCTTTGACTCTTTGCTATTTAATATTTAGGTTATGCAGTCTGTCATCCTGGCCAAATAAGTTGTTTTGAATTCCCCTGACAGAATGAAGAAAATGTATTAAAGGAAAATGATCAATGGTGAATAATGAAAAAACAAAAGAACATGTCTGAGACAGATTTCCATTCTGGTGAAAACTGCCTTTTCCAGCATTTATAAACATTGTTATGATCTCCTCACAGCCTTTCCGTACCTCAGAAAAACATCACAAGGCACAAAAACCTGCACTTCGCACCTCTGTGTGTATACATTTTATTTTTGCTACAGCAACATCTGGGGACCCCGCTATTGTTTTTAGGCCTATAGAATCATGTAAGGAAAATGGTGATCCCAGCTCTAAACGTCTTTGAATCCCATAGGAGATTTAATGCTATTGATCCAGATCTATCTGTATTGAGTTTTGAAGTAACTGTGAAAGCATGTCACAGTCACATCTGAGTGAATGTGAGCTTTTATTGTGTTTTGGGTCATGAATGGCAGGTAGTGTCCCTGCAGCTAATCACGGTGCAATGTTTTCTGAAATGGCTACAGTTTAGATGTGGAAGTTTTTCAGATAAAAAGTTCATGGGATTCTGAATAGCAGGGCTGCACACAGAGTCCTTCTCTAGAAGAAAGATACTGCAAAACTGAAGCACTGCTAGTGCCTGCAGCGAACAGCACGGTGTCTGTGGCTGGAAGAGGCCTTTGCTGCTGTGCTGTGTTTGACACAGCCCTGTCTGTGTAGATTTGGGTTCAAGCCAGGTGCCCTGACTTTATGAGTATTAATTGGGTATAGAGTGGAGATGCACCTGGCGATGCTGCACACTACCAGGCCAGTGCTACAATATCTCAGGGAAGTAAGGATCTAGCAGGACAGATAAGGGACAGAGGGGGTGTTACTGCGAACGAAGTTCAAGGAGCCAAAAGGACTCAACCATCTGTATTGACAAAATAATCATGTGGCATTGATTACTGAAAGTTATATTGAAAGCACTTTTTGCTCTTTATCTAGGAGTCCTGACTTTATGTCAGAGGGTATAACATTGTGTTTGCCTGTACCAAGGGAGTCAAGGCAGCACAGCTTAGAGCTGCTCACCTGTGACTCCGTGGGATCGGCCTCTCCTGTGCAGCCACAGCACTGGGTGATGGCTGCGTGCAGGCTCTCACCCCACACCACGTCAAGCCAGGTAAAAGCAGCCTCTAAGATGCTGTCAATATATTGCAGGGCAAATGAGCCTGTGTGTGGATTGTGACTGTGGAGCAGCTGGCCTCAGTAACTTGGATGACACATTTCCTAGAGGATCCCTGCTCTGCAACACAGTCAGCAGCAGCCCATGCAATGCTGGGACCAGCACTTCTGAGTGCTGACGTGGGCTAGGAGATGTGGATTTGGCAGATAGGGAGCTCGTTCAGAGAACTTGGGCTGTGATCTAGAATTTGTGCCTCAGAATCATCGGTGCCAGTTTAAAAGGAGCAATGCCTGAGTCTTCAAGATGGAATGTGCTAAACAGGCTGACATGTTTTATGTCAACATATCTTTCAGGATGGATTTGAAACAACATTCAAGGTGCCAGGGCATAGGTGACATAATCTGGCATGAATAACGAAGTCCCTGTCTTTGGAAAACCTTGTAGCCTTCTGGAAAGATTATAAATTTTAAGACCAGGTGAAATGGTTATCTATGGTCTGTTGCATTTCAATCGGCATTCTTGTCATCAAGCTAATTACATCTGAATTATAACTTTGCAAAATTCTTGAGTCTTGATTTAAAGACATGACTGACTGCACCACATTCCTCAATAATTTGTTCCAAGGATTTTTTTTTTCTTCACAATTAAAATTATGCTTGTTTCTATCTTGTATTTGTCTAGCTTAAACTTCTAACCATTAACTCTCATTACGTCTTTTTCTGGTAGATTAAAGTGCTGTCTACTGCTGAGAATTGCTTCCCCGTGTAGGTACCTGAAGAATGCAATTAGGCTGCCTTTTAACCTTGTCACCATTTAGTTTATCCAAGAGTGTTAGTCATGTGAAGTAAAGCATGCTTCTCGGTGATTGGCTTTTTCTTGTGGGTCTTCTCTAAAATCTTTTCAAATTCTCAGTAGATTGCTGAAAACATAGTTATCAGTTCTGCAGCACAGAGATAGTGATACAACTCAACTTTATACAGCTTATGTTGAATATACCCATGACTGTTTCCTCTGTAAGCTGGAAGTGTTGCCTTCAGAGCATGTCCATCTCCATTTCCTCAGTCCTTCCACAGATTTCCTGCTTTCCAGAATATGGTTTCCAGTGTTCTAGTGTGACCTCTTGTCCTTGCTCCTGAACGTCTGTTCTGGTATTTGGCTGGATAGGCCAGCTGCAAGGCTCTGTAACCAAGCAGGCCAAGTGATACCAACAGATTACTTAATGCAGAGCAAGTTTTATGTTATCTACAAAATTTCCTTAACAGTGAATTTTATACTTCCTTCCCTAGCAATAAGATAAATACCAAATAACTTTGGGTCAAGAACCCACTAAAAATCCCACTGAATGAATCCGCTATTTTGAAGAGTGTTCCTTATTTGTAAATTTTACTTTTTAAAATACATTCAGTGTGGCTGCACTGACTTCTCTTATGCCCCCATAAACCTTGAACCTGATAGCAAATTTCAGTCAAGTTTGAGCTCTTTAGAGGTGTCAGAAGCAGTGAATTTAGATAGGTGGAGAGACCCAGATGAATGCCCCATAGAGAAATAGGTCTCAGAGCTATCTCAGCCAGTATTATTAGACACCAGAGAATCCAAGGGGGATGAGAGGGAGAAGACAGTTTCCAGCTTTAAGATGAGATATGGGATCAGTGCTTCCCTTTGGCAAAAAGTTGATCTCTAAATTAGGGAAGAGGGGCTCATTTTGAATGGTAGAAGCACGAGCAATAAATACGAAACTAGCCAGAGGCAGCTGAGGAGCATCCTCAGAGGTGTTCTTGAGATAATTGTCATATGTGGCAGATTTAACCTTTCACTTTGGTTTCTGCTTCTCTCTGAGGGGAAACTCACCCATCTGATAGAGACTGTTTCTGAATGAACTAGGTCATCATTGACAATTGCTCAGTCTGCCTGGATTACTTACGGGACCTTGGTGCCATTTCTAGAAGTGGTGCTTGCATGTGGCAGAAACTTGTTTCGGGGCCTTAGCTCAAACACTGCTGTTGTGGTTTGACCTGGGTAAGTGCCAGGTGCCCACCAAAACCACTCTGTCACTCCCCGTCCTCAGCTGGACAGGGGAGAGGAAATACAATGAAAGGCTCATGGGTTGATATGAGGACAGGGAGAGATCACTCACCAATTACTGTCATGGACAAAACAGTGAACTTGGGGAGAAAAGGGAGTTTAATTTATCACCAATCAAATCAGCGTAGGATAATGAGAAATAAAATCAGATCTTGAAACACCTTCCCCCCACCCCTCCCTTCTTCCCACGCTCAACTTCACTGCCGTTTCTCTACCTCCTGTCCCCTCAAGCAGAGCAGGGGGAGGGGGAATGAGGGTTGTGGTGAGTTCATCACACGTTGTGTCTACTGCTCCTTGTCCCTCGAGGGGAGGACTCCTCACAGTCTTCCCCTGCTCCAGCGTGAGGTCGCTCTCATGAGAGACAGTTCTCCACAAAATTCTCCAGCATGAGTCCTTCCCACAAGCTGTAGCTCTTCACAAACTGCCCCAGTGTAGGTCCTTCCCACGGGGTGCAGTCCTTCAGGAACAGGCTGCTCTAGCATGGGTCACCCACAGGGTCAGAAGCCCTGCCAGCAAACCTGCTCTGGCGTGGGCTCCTCTTTCCACGGGTCTGCAGGTCCTGGCAGGAGCCTGCTCCAGCATGAGGCTCCCCACGGAGTCACAGCTTCCTTCAGGCATCCACCTGCTGCGGCGTGGGGTCCCTTCCACAGACTACAGGTGGATATCTGCTCCACCATGGAACTCCATGGACTGCAGGGGGACAACCTGCCTCACCATGGTCTTTCATCAACGAGCTGCAAGGGAAAACTCTCTGCTCCAGTGTCTCAAGCACCTCCTCCCCCTCCTGCTTCACTTCACTGACCTGGGTGTCTGCATAGTTGTTTCTCTCACATCATCTCACTCCTCTCTCTCGACTGCCATTTTACTGCATTTTTTTCCCCCCTTCTTAACTATGTTATCACAGAGGTGCTGCCACCATCGCTAATTGGCTTGGCCTTGGCCAGTGGCGGGTCCATCTTAGAGCCAGCTGGCACTGGCTTTATCAGACATGGGGGAAGCTTCTTGCAGCTTCTCACAGAAGCCACTCCTATAGCCCCCCCACTACCAAAGCCTTGCCACACAAACCCGTAACAACTGCCTTCTTGAAACAACAGTGCCTCTTTTAGAAGGCTTGTGTATTGGGTGAAGTCAATCACATTAAAGCGGAGTAGGTGTAAACTACAACCCAAATTTAAAAGAAATGATTGGTGTTTTTGTTTCTGACAGAAAGCTTTTGAGGTTTTTTTGGAAGAGAGAGAAAGGAGATGGATTAGCCTAGTAGGTTGGTAACCAGGATACAGTCCATACTGTAGGCTTGTACTGACTTTGGGGGGCAGGTTGAGCTGTAGTTGGTTGACAACAAACTTCAGATGATTTGCACATTTTTAAAGGCAATTTTGGACCCCAGCTACATGTTTAAGACAAGCTAATATTACTATAGTTTGATCTCAGAGGCAAACCAGAGGCGTAGGAAGATTGTCCAAACTAACCTTTACGGATGTGTTAGTGACTTGCAGGTGACTGGCAGTGAATTCAGTCACGGTGAAATTATCTAGTGCAGATAAGCCCTTTAAGGATCCTTATTAAGATGCAACTTGGGCTTAGAACTGATTAAAAGTGATTGCCATCTGAAGGAGATGGTGGTGTGGCCAGCAGTTATTTGATTGAGTCTTGATTATTGTAGATAGTTCTCTACACGCTTTCAGATGTGACCTTGTTGAATTCTTGTGATGGAGGCAGGCTGTGAGGGACCAGTTCTGTTGGTGTGGGTTACGGAAACGTTGTAACGATGTGACCCCAATATGAGTATGATCGTTCACCTTTATTAGTCAGCAAAAACAAGGTTTATATAGCAAAACTATTACAGCATCTG
>Ga0065711_1043192_pt1 | contig 14878 bp, 10 predicted proteins | sample Hoacrofraction12_FD_59098 | JGI IMG/M metagenome (GOLD analysis project Ga0065711, IMG submission 59098) | Hoatzin crop microbial communities from Cojedes, Venezuela - Epithelial fraction 12 v2 (version 2) | ecosystem: Host-associated > Birds > Digestive system > Esophagus > Crop | place... | reverse complement strand
TCCAGCTGAACATGAGGAAGAACTTCTTCCCTCTGAGGGTGACGGAGCACTGGAACAGGCTGCCCAGGGAGGCTGTGGAGTCTCCTTCTCTGGAGATATTCAAGACCCACCTGGATGAGGTCCTGTGTGCCTGCTGTAGGTGACCCTGCTTTGGCAGGGGGGTTGGACTAGACGACCCACAGAGGTCCCTTCCAATCCCCACCATTCTGTGTGATTATCAGCCAGCCCAGGAGGCCCATCTGCCTTCGAGGCCATACTCCTCACATTGCTGAGAGCCCTGGAGCATGGGCTGGTCTTCAGCCCAGCTACTGGGAGTCAAGTGGTAACACTCTGAAAAGAAAGGGCATAGGAAACCAAGGGCAAAGAGTCAAACTTCTTAATGGAGTGGAAGAAGGCAGATGGACCTGGGTGAGAGTTACAAGGCTTTATGAGGAGGAATAAACCTTCAGGGCCAGGTCAGGGAGCACAGTGTCCTGCGCGGGGATGGTCGTGCAGCCTGCAGCCTGCCGCCACCTCTCACCACTCACCCTGCTGCAAGGACCTGGGGCTGAGGGCTCCTCGAAATAAATGTCCTCCATACCCCAGGTCTGTGGCAAAAAGCCGTATCTCCACATTTCTGAAAGCCAGGCCTCTTCTGTGGGTGTCTGAAAAGGACTAATGGCACCACAGTGGGACCACCACAGAGCATGTGTGTCACGATTTCAAGTAAGACAGGCTCACCAAAAAGCTGGTGGAGTTCTCGTTAACTTTCCTTCTGAACAAAGTACACCACACCGCTGATGAGTAGTGCAAAATGCTTTAATCTGACACTTGGTATTCTGGTACGTGTCTTGTGTTCTTGTTTCCATTGGTCGCAATTCCCCCTTCAGGCAGCCTGTGAAGTGACTTCCCCTTCTGCGCGTGCAGGTGGGCTACAGAACATGCAAGCACGGCGTGAGCAAACTCGGGTATGACCCGCCGTCACACGTCAGGGCTGCCGCTCGGGGGCACCCGCTGAGCGAGGTGGGCTGCGCGGGCTGGGTGTGGTTCAGAGGGAATCCGAGTAATTCTGCCAGGCGGGTCTGGCGCAGGGAATAGCGCATAAACCAAGGAGCAGAGGTCAGAGCAGCACGGTTGGAGTGTTTGAGACAAGAAAGGTTTGTAGCTGGATTTGTTTAATTCTCTGCAGCTTGACCACTCTAGAAAATCTGGGGGAAAAAAAATGGACAAACACATAATGCGTTATGTTTTATCGCATAGGGAGAATCTGCGTGCTCTTATGACTGTTGAGCACTGGCGTGCCAGCACTGAGGTCCAGAGAAAATTCCTAATAACTTTTTAATACTGGTAACAAGCAGGCTTTCCTTCTGCAGCCAGGCCTGAGCAGAGAGCAGAGAGCCTTCCGCAGGGCAGGTCTCGCTGTCCCTTCTTCCCCCTCTTCCCCTTCGGAGCCGACCACAAGACTTGGATGGCTGTGCATCTTTGAACGGGGTTCAGCGCGGAGCAGTGCTCTGTCTCAGGATCTCCCCTCCTAAACAGAAAGCCTACATCCTCCCTGAGCTCGAGGGGCAAATCTGCCCCTCTGTAGAGTCCGGAAACTTGGCTCTGAACAGAAATTTAGGCACCATCTCTAGAAATAATCTAGCCTGTTCATAATATCAGGACAAAAACTTGCCAATGATGGATTAAAAAAGGAATTTTCTGCCTAGCATGCTCGAATAACTTTGTATCCATCATGCTGGAAATAGCTTCCAGATAGCAAAGCTCACTCATCATACAGACTCTTTCCATACCAATATCCAATCCTTTTAATTACCCACTGCAGAATGACTTGTCTGCCATCACACAAACCTGCTCAACTCAACCAGTATAGAAGTAACAGCACTCCTGGACGCTTTTCAGACACCTCACCAGTGCCTAGCTGGGTTTCTGCATTGATGGGACATACAGGCTGGTGGCTCTGATCGATATGTGCTGGAGCTGGGGGCTTGGTCACCCCCAATCAGTCCTAAAATGCAGTTTGTGCAGTCATCTCACCACCTGCACGGTTTTGGCGTCTTCACGGTAATTCAAATAAAGCTGCTAATTTCTGGGAGAAAAATGACCAAGCGTGTTTCACTAGCAAGCTATCAAAAGCAGCTTCTTTGATTACTAAGTAAGGCAAGAAACTGAATCAGCTCCGTTTCCTTGCAGCAATTTTTGTATTCTGTTGGTGTTTCTAAGATTTCTCATCGCCTGACACACTGAGACATTCATCTTCAGTTACAGTGAAAACCCACAGGTTTGCAGAAAAGTCAAAAATTTGTCCTCATCTGCTGCCTGTGATGCAGTCAAACGTTTCAACCCAGCAGCTCCAGAATGTCTCATCCCTTTTGCAGTGTTTGCTCAAGTATGTCCACTGCTCCCTAGCTCTGAGCTCCTCTCGCAGTGCTGATCGCCTAACGGCTGTGTTTGAAGAGAGCTTCACTCACCGTGCGCTTGCAGCAATCCAAACATCGAGAGCCTTCCAGGTGCTCTGTGAAGAGGCCGTTAAACAACAGTGCACCTGTAGGAAAAAAGTGGGAGCATAAGTAACGCCAGCATGGCAGACCGACCTGCTATGCCTCGCAGAAACACAGCAACAAAAACATGAGGAGTACGGGAATATCAAGTTAAACACGGAGCTGTGGGACAGTGCCAGTGGGGAAAACACAGAGACAAATACATTTTTTAGGGGAGGGGGGAAATAAAAAAGAAGAGCCATTGTAATTCTGTGCAAAAATCTGAATTGGAATATACCTTCTAGCTGTTGATTATTTTTTCCTGAGCTGCTGAACAGAATAATTCTCATGGAAAAAAACAGCAAAGATGTGAAGAAAACATATTAGGAAATCAGAATACATTTGTCAATCTAGATCACTGAGCTTTAAAAAATTACCAAATACAAACAGCATCAGTAGCATCATCCGCACACGCACGGGCATGCCTGATGCCCAGATCCTCGGGGTGCCGGGGGAGGGCGTGGGAAGGGGGGAGGTGTTTTGGGGCGCAGAGGCGCTGGCTCCTGGTGCCAGCCCGGCTCTGAGCACGGCACCGTGGACCTGCCGGCTGGCAGCTGCCCCCTCCCTGGGCCAGAGCATCCCCCGGCCCTGCTGAGCTCCTGCCTGCGTGCTTCCGTTCTGGCTCGGGGAGGGAAAAACCAAACCCCACCACACTTGAGGGAGCCGGCCCCTCGTACAGGGACAAGTTTGCTCACTTCTGTAATCCCTGTAATGAAGACCCAAATTAGCAGGAGTTTTTTCAAGCTCTCTGCCCAAGCACTTGGAGCAGTCAGCATTTAGCGCACCCGAATCACACCTGCAAACCACCCAGCAGCGTTTAGCTCAGGTGTCCTTTCAGGGCATTAGCTGCGTGCAGACACATCTATATTTCTATATTTCTACCACACACTTAGAGCTGCCCAGGCTGCTGTTAGGTGGCACAAATCCTCTCTGTTTGCCTCAGGCTGGCCCTGGCAGGAAGAAGAAAATCAACCCTGTTCAGCTGCAGTCACACAGCACTCTTTTGGGGACAAAACTGCAGTTCCAGTGAGTTTCCCTAATCCAACAGGGACAAATGCCACTCCTAGACATCGGTCTCTTGCCTGACTCTTGTGAGTGTGGTTGGTGGCTGCATCCTGGAGTGACTCTGATCTGGACCGACAGGCACACTTTTTAGCTGTGAAAGAGAATGCATTTCACTCATATCAGAAACTCATAGCACCGTTGAGTAGGAAGCGCATTGTGTGTTCTAGGGAACTGGAAAGAGATGCAGGCGCCGCTGGCTCGCCGAAATCCCCTGGCGTAATTAAATGTCATTTTAGACCCAGCTGAACAACGGATGCCCTGAACTAACTGCATCAATTGGAAACCAATTCCGTGTCACTGGCACAGCCCCCTTGCTGACACTCTGCCAGCAGCCAGCACACTATGTTTTGGTTTAGCTGTAGCTGGGCAGAAGACCAGTCTGGCTAGGCAGGGAGGTGGCTGGTGTGAACGAGGTGCTGCTGGTGCTGGCTGACTTTGCGCCTGGCACCATTGCTGGGGCAGTTCGTTTTGATACGAAGATTTCTTTCCAAGCCAAGCATCCCAAATTCCTGACCAGAGGTTGCTGTAAGCAGTGGTAGTGAACCCACAGTGTGTTTTACCGGCTACGGTGCCCTTTAGCACAGCCCGGGCACGCTCTTCACACGGCAAAGCGACAGTTGTGCTTGGCACTGTGGTAGGCAAAAATCCCCTTTGCAGTGGGCAAAGGAGCTGCCTGCTCCCTTTCCGCTAGAGCAGCTAGGAAATTGTGTAGCTGCTGACAAAAAAAAAAAAAAAAAATCTTAAAATATGCCTTTCCTTTTGGAAAAAGGCTCTTGCTGAATTTTTTTTTTAAGACTTGTTGGATCTGCTCACCTTCAGAGTGTGACTCTGCAAGATCCTTTGGCCAGACAGAAGTTGGATGTCACCAGGCGGCAGCCAGCATGCCCCTTGTAGGCCAAACTCAGCACGGCTTTGGGGGCCTCGAGCTACTTGAGACACCAGCAGCTCTGCACTGTCCTCTCTGCTCCGTGGGTCCCACGTACAGCCGAGCACTCTGCTTTCCTGGCACAAGTGGGCAGCCTCAGCCTTCTCGATTCTGTGAGCCTTCCGAGCTTCAAAACAGCATTCTTTTTAAAGCGGAGCAGTCAAGGAGAGCTATGCTAATTATCCTGAGTAGAGGATCCTCTCGGTCTTTGCCAGTATTTATCAAAGCATAAAAAGCAATTATTAAAATTAATGCAATTTACCATGTGTTCTACTTCTAGCAAAACTATTTTTGGCAAGGGTTGCCATCTGTCCCATTCAGCAAGATCAGCCACAGACTTTTGCTCTCTGTTCCACTTCCCACAGCTCTCATGTGGAGCTAGGCAAACACACGCCTTTTTGCAGAATCCAGTACCTCAACCGCAATGCCCAGCTTATCTGACACTTGCCGTCACCCGGTGGCGAGTGTCCTCTGCTCAGCAGACACCTTTTCTTCTCCCCCCGCTGCTCTCTGCAGGCGCTGCGGATGCTGCTGGGTAACACCTGGGTGAGCAAGCGCTGCACCCTCTGCCCGCAGCAGGAGTCCAGTGGGAGAGGCCGTGGGCGCAACCTACAGACTCATCCTCAGGGTGACAAAAACCAGCTGTTGTCTGTACTGTTCACTGTCCTACAGCCTGTCTGGCCCGAAGCTAATGGAAATTAGTTCATTTACAGTTCTATGTTGCTGAAGATAAACCAGTGCAGGGAGAATACTGTGTAGGGAATAAAGAGCTGACTCCAGGATGGCGTCTGTGGGCCCACGGATATTCCAAGTGTTCTCGCAGGGTGACTCTGGAAACCTGGCACCAACAGCGGTGTCGGCGGGAACACGGCAGGCATCATCATCCAGAGCGGAGGCGAGTGAATCCCGCAGCTGGCTGGAGTGCTGGGGATGGTGTCGCATTTGCCACCCCCTCGCCGTCCTCTGGCAGCATCACCCCCTGCACGGAGACCTCTCCTGGGTACAAACGAACCGGAGCCCTGCGCAGGAACTAGCACGGGCAGCTCAGTTCATCCTTTGTGCCGCTCCTCTGAAGTGGCACGGATGAAGGATGTTGGGCAGGTGAGGGAGACCATTCTAACGTGACGTACTGAAGTCATAATGGTGAACCAGTTTATTTTCATTGGAAAATAACAATAAAAAGAACAAAACTGTATTTTTACCTGTCCACTGAGCATAGTAAGAGGAAGGGAAGCCCAGATGTGATGCTGCCACTGAGATTATATCTACTTACTGGGCTCAGACTAGCTACTTATTAGCACTTTAAAATGAAGAAAGTTGTAATAATTTGAGTGAGGATGTGTGACAACGACATAATTTTGACTAGAAACCTGTTAAAAGGTACATGTTGAATACCCAGTAGATGCCTTCCCAGTGTGAAAAAAAAAAAAAAAAAGATCTGGGCTACCATCCCTAAGGAGATGATTAAATACATAAAGAGGGAGCTCTGACTCGAAGTCTTTAGACTCTGGCTGTCTGATGGCTTGATCCCACGGCGCCCATGCTCGGCAGCACAGCAGCATATTGCTTTCCGCTTGCCATACTTCCTGAATAAAGGAACATGAGTGACAAATTTGGCAGCAAGTTAGTTTGTGTTTAAAGCTGTTAATATCCCTACCCGGTGGAAGGCAAATGCTGGAGGAGCAGTTACCAGACAAGTTGGCTGGAGGAAGAATTTGGTCAAAGCTGCCGTGAAGTTGCTGCCGTTCACCTTCACTGCAGCGCTGCTCCGTGCGTTGAAGTGCAACGATCCCTCCTGCAGACAGACTCCCTGCCTCGCGTTGTGCCTGGCTGAAAGCAAACTCTCAAAATAACACCTGGCTCTGTTCGTCTCCACACGTTATCACTGCAACCTCACCACTAGAAAGGCAGCTCTCGGGACCTGACGTTCTCGTTGTAATCCGCACCTTCAACAGTCTCCGGGTCAGAGGGGCCCGCTCCGCTCGGAGGCACTGCCCTCTCCTCGGGTAGCCTATTCTGATTCCTCCCGGCGTCGCAGGGAAGCGGCATTTATCAGGGCAAATTCTTCCCGTTTCTTTCTCTATCACCGGCATTAAACTTGATAAAAGATTCTTGCCTCATTTAGACATTTAAAGACTGCCATTAGTGATTTAAAGTTAATTAAACAGAAGATTCCAGGCTAAATTCCGTTCTCACAAGTCGCAATGAACCTCTAACATCCCTGAGCTTCCCTGCTCAGTAACACTGGAGCAGGGGCTCCTCTCAGGGCAATGGATCGCTCAAGTGTTTGTTAGGTGCAAACAACATTTGGCACCCTATCAGATAGCTCTGTGGAGTAACTCTGTGTGCACACCAGTGACAAAGTATTTTCACAGACTGTTGTGTGTATTGTCCTCTCTTTTTGGTTACATTTAAACATAAAAATACAAAACGGCAAGTTGCTGAATTATGATAACCACAGGTTTTAGTGTTCTGTTCTGATTCCAGAAAAAACATGCACACTTTTATTTTATGTATGTGTGCATACAGGTGCATGTGCGTGTGTCTCTCTGCATATTATAAACATATGTATAATGTCTCAATACTTGAAAGGAAAATTCCAGTTGAGATTTTAACTTCCTGGAGAGTAGAAGATCTCAGTCCCCAGACGGTAGACACACTCTCCAGCCAGGCACATTCCTCTTCTCGCCTGATGCTTTTTGGATTTGTGCAGGAGCTGTGCATACTAGAGTTTTAATGCTGTATAGAAAGAATACCAACAGTCTAGCTGAAAATGTATGTACTGCTTAAGAACACATGCATATCTCAGAAGGTGATAAATATTTCGATTTTTCTCTCCAATCTGCATCCTTTTTTGTTGTTATTGCTAACTGCACAAATGTGAGTTAAATTGACAAATGCCAAACCCAAAGTTACAGCCAGTACCGGACAGCCTATCAGTAGTGGCACTGGCAATACTCTGTGCTGGGGCACGTACGCAAGGGTTCCTCTGCGTGGCTCGTATCGCTACAATGCCGCGAGGAACGGTCCAGGTGCCTTCCTCATTGCACAGGCGTGATCAGTCCCTCTGGGGGGCGAGAGCCCTCATTGTATGTCCCTGCGCTTCGCAGCGCTCTGAGTGTGATGCAGATCGCGGACCCAGCTCTGGCCTCACATGCATGAGTTAACTTCTCAGTTTACAACTAACTTCACTGGAGCTATTCCTAATATGTGATGGATCAGGCCTACACACCAATATTGCAACATGCTTTTTTTTAATAATGCAAGGCCAAATTTTGCCAGATTCTGAGCACAGTTGCCTACCACAATAATCAAAGGCTCAGCGTCTTGCAGAATCACGCCAAAATCCACTGTATGCCAGAAACATTTTGTTGTTTGGGATCAAAGAGTCTCCTGCTTTAATTAATGAAACAGATAGGAAGAAAAATGAATGATCAGAAGTAATTGCAATTTGCAAAGTAAATTACGCCATTAACTACTCCAGAAATCAATAATCAGGCACAAAAAGAAGATCAGTTGAGGGGATGACAGAAGGAAAAATAAATCTCTTGGGCATCTTGCCACTCTGGGGATTTTAATTTTGAGTTTTCCACTCCCAGCTATCCATTCTTATTGCCCATCCATCAACCTCCTGATGAATATAAAGGACTCTGGTATGAAACGCCAGAAGATTGCTGGGTTTGTAGAACAATGGAAAGGGAGTCTTTCAGGTTTGAGGAGGAAGGGTAAATCGCAGATGACAGTTTAGAAAAGCTTGTCTCTGCTCTTGCTTTTTTCCCCTAACATCTCCCTTTAATAGCATTGGCAGTCTAATAACCATTTCAAAGGTAACCAAAATCGTACTCATGGGCAAATCACCTGGAAATCTCCTCCTGATTTCCTCTAACAACTGACATAATTTTTAATAGAAGTGCAACATGATTTATGCCTTTGCTTATTGGTATAGTTTTAAGTAGGGACAAAGTGTTTGTTTAATCTTACTCTCATGTTAGAGGCATTTATCTTCCGCCCCCTTGTATTTACTATTTACATCTTCATAAGGATGCCGACACTGTAGCCTTCACTTTTAGCAATGGTCCTTGATTTAACAGCACTTATGAATGTATTTTGGACTTTATTAATGAACAGTGTAAGTTCTTCTGTGTGCCTGCTTATGACAGGTTATCTGCTATGGATTTTGATCAGAAGGGTGGGGTCAAGCAGAAAGCCTACATGAAAAACATCCCAACCGCTGCTGTGGTTACATAGGTGGCTGCAGAAGCCAAGAATTCCACATCAAAAGGGGGTGACGAGTTAAAATGCCCAACCTACAGAAAGGGAGAGGTGCGGGGGGGGAGAGAAAAAGGGTGTTTTCAGCAAGTACAGCTTGTCCAGGCTGTGTGCTGGACCCTGCTGCGAACAGGCACTATCATGGTCTCTGGAGGCCCTGGCTGCCCAGGCTCCTATGAAGAAAGCTGCTGAAATGCTGTGTAAAAACACTCGTCGTTTGAAACCCAGCTCCTGAAAGGCCGTGCACTTACTGGCAAATTGAGGCAATTCACGGAGGAGGCGTTTACTGGTGGGTGCAAGCGTTGCTCGGTGGCACCTCCATAGCACTACAGCTCTCCGTGACCTTGCCAGCAACTGTTGGAATCACCACTTCCCCTGCAGAGGGAAGCATGGGCCTGCCACCTGGAAGGCGTGACAGAGCAGAAAAAGGGTCTCAGCGGCTGCAGCCTTACCCAGAGACCACGAAGCTGACCCGAGGTACAGCTCTTGCAGTCCTATACTGCCACCAGTGCCAGAGCACTCAGCGGGGCGGGCACCGCTGGGGCTGGGAAGGACTGGCACGGCTGTCGCTGTTAACACTCCCCAGGTTGGCTGTACGCTTCCCCGCTCATTACTACAGCCTCGTACCTGCCACCTTAGCTCATGGGGAGGGAAGGAGGGGAGAGAAGACAAAGAGGGAAGCAGGCTTGCAGGCAGATGGGAAAGGAGAGGAGAAACCAGCAAGAACAATCTTTTATGCTTGCAACTAGTGGTTTAATCTTTGGAATAAACAAAGGCGCTTGCAATTATGAGTATCTTTTATGGTTAATTACTGCTGTTTATGCTGGCAATTATCAGGTGTCATATATGACTATTTCATATCGTTAAACTTGGGTCAGCTGACTGTGTAATCTTTAGCTCCCTATGTGTTTAAGACTTGTTTTTACATACACAGCTATGTTTTAATATCGGTGGTAATTCACCAGCCAAAACACGATATACATGGCTTGGGTACAGATCCTTCTGTTTTAATTCCCACCCCCCCAGTAACCAGTCATGTTTGACTGATCTTTTCAGATTAAAAACTAAAAAGGAAAAGATATGTGGAATTTATTTGCAAAGTCTCCTTGTTGAGCCCTGTCACTTTAGTGACAGCTCTCCCTGAATCCCCCCCCCCCATTTGGATTTGAAAAGTGGTTGTAACTCTTTCACACATTTTCTTTGGATCATTTCACAGAATCATAGAATGGTTTGGGTTGGAAGGGACCCTAAAGATCATCTAGTTCCAACGCCCAATCCAGTTCCTGTTTGCTTTCAGGTTCAGAGGCTGATCTTCAAGGGGCATTATTAACTGTGATAAAAGTTAATCTAGAATATTTCCAATTGCACATACACAGACATACAAAAAGGTGGCTTAAATCCCTGAACAGCAGAGAAGATCCTGCAGAAGGACTTCCCGCATTCCAAACGACAGGTAAAACCTTCCAAAAATTGAACAAACCAATTTTTTTCTCTTGTACATTGAAGCTGATTTTCCTTCCACGAGCATGAAAATCTTAAATTTATGAAAGAATGTAGCTGGCAACTTGCATGACCACAAATACAAAAGGTCTTCAGTCATGCTGACCAAAACAAGTTTCTAGGAGAACTTAGGTAGGGCTGTCTGTACAAGCTTCACCCAAAAAGTGAGGCAGGAGCCTGTAACTCTCCAGGACCCATCACCTGACAGATGTGCCAGCCCTGAGATTTCAGCAAACTGGGTGAAAAGAACCAAAATTGGATACCAGGAATGGTTTAGGATAGCAGCCAAGGTGTCACCGCCATGTACCATGGTACCTGCGAGCCATCTATACTGATATGAATAGTTTCACCCCATTCATAATATAATTTTTCTTTGTAGCATTGAACCCACTGACTTGTTGGAGTGAGTGCACGTTGTTCCTCGACCATACCGCTGGTATCCAGGTTGAAATGCTAACCTTTGCACACATGGTTAAATCAGTGTTTATAGGTACAGTGTAGCAAAGCCTTAATTTTTGAGCTGACTGAAATTCAAAAAGCTTCTCTAAAATAATTTGAAAAAGAGTTAAAATATAAGCAAGAGCAAAACACGCAGATAGGAGTGAGCAGAAGCAGTATGGAACTTGGCACAGCGTTTGAACGCTCCTTTTTTCGGCATATGCCTTTTCCCGTGTTGCTCCTGCTCACTGCAGCTGGTGAAGGGTTGCCCTTTCTCACCCCATGTGTTTTCCTGGGGTAACCCACCGAATTTAGCATAGCAGGCATAAGGAGCCATTTTGTGCCTGGTGACTGCAGAACGTGTTCCTGTGTGCCAGTGGATACGTTCTTGCTTGGTTTTCTCCAGTTAGTTTTTTTCCTATATTAGTGGTGAGGCAACAGCACACAGGTAGAACAAACATGCATCTTACGCTGTGCATCTTTAAGGCTGTGTATGAACATTAACTAATTGGTCGGTAAGGAAAAGAGCTGTGGGCAGGCTGTTTTAAATGGCAGAAGCTGCAGGGGATACAGCTTGAACACCAGCTGCGGGTCTGAATGTGTAAAGGCCCAAAGAGAAGGAGGAGGAAAGCTGAAAGGCTGGAACAAGCCTGCGAGAGGGCTTCGAAAATACAAAGAAATTTAACAGGTTAAGACTGGCAGCAGTTCATGTAGGTACAATGGTTACATTAAGAATGGACTGTCAATCCTGACTGTTAGCCTTTAGCATGGAGAGGAGATTATATTACAACATAAATGCTACCCAAGCCTTAATTATAGTGAATCAACACTTTGACGTACCACTTCAGGAAAACAAAGGTCCCACAGTAAAAAGAGGTTTCTACATTTCCTTTGACTTTGCTCCAGACTGCTGAGACCTCCAGCGCATAACTTCTGAGCCCTTCGGTTTCCCATTCCTAGTTTCCTTGGAAAATACATCTTTTCCTTGGGAACTAAGGATAATCTGGTAACCAACCACTGGTCTGGCACTCAAGGTGCCAAGTTATATTCCCAGCTAACACACAAGCGCCTTTGACAATCCAGCAGCAGTACTTGCCCTGTTCTCTCTATTCTGCTTCCTCACGCCGTGGTCTTTGCAGCTGCCTCACAGGTCTTCTTCAGGAGAAACTCTGCAGGAGTCTTGAGTGAATCGGCATTCCTGGCGATATGCATGAGAGTAAAACTGTCTATTAAGGAGGTAAACATGGTTGGTATGGTAGGACCTCGCTTTAAAAATCAGGCTTGTCATAGCTGGAGTAAGGAACTGAGTGTGTGCTTGGTGACAGTAAATCACCCAGCATCGCTATGGCTTGACAGATCACGACAGGTTTGTGTCCATGTGAAGGCAAGAGATTTGCTGTTTTCCCAATGCGTAACATGGCCGTGGCGATGGCGGTTTACACACATCCCGATTTCATAAAAGCTGCCTGGGTTAGGGGGGACTAAATACAACACCTCAAGGGCCCAACTGCAGGCTGAGATGGACCCGTCACTCCTGGCACAACTTTTCTTTCTTCCTGCCCAGATGAAAGAGTGGTGCTGAAAGCCCTTTCCTGCGGGGTGAAGAGAGCGATGAGATACAAGCATAATCCTCCAAGCGTGTTCAGCCACCTCCCTGAGTCTTCAGGGGAAGCCCTTTGCTGAGGGAACTGGCGAGCTTGTGTCAGTGCCAGATAAAAATTTTTTTAGGACAGAGCATTAGAGGCAAGAAAACAGAAAGAAAGGTGAAAAAAAAGGAAAAAAAGGGGGAGGGAGCGATATTTACAAGTGCGGGAAAATGGAAGCTTTATCGGGAGTTTTGTGGGGAGATAGGAGCTGGGCCGGCCCATCTCTTCGTGGCGTGGACACACTCGCTGCCTTTGAGTCTCTCAGGAAAGTGCAAAAAGAGCTGCTGACATTTCCGCTTAAAAGGAGGAATCAATGAATCTTTGTTTCCCCCTGCCTGCTTGTTTGACCTTATTGTGTTGCGGAATAGAAAAGAAAGAAAAGAGAACGGGTGAGGGGAGAGGGGATTCGTGCTAATAAAATCCAAGACAAGATCACAGCCCTCTGATCATCGCTGGAGATGCTATTATTTGGTTGTTGTCCTATTTGCCGCTCTTGCTCATTTCGGATTCTTGCCTTGCTGTAATAAGTCACACTCTTTCCAGCCATCATCCCTGTATTGACAGGCAAATGTCACCCACGTTTGATTGACGTCCATTGCTCCTGAATACAGAAGTATGATTTAGGAATCAATTCTGTTTGTTTATTTAAACGGCTCTTTGTGTACCTTGTATATCTGTGAGCACGACAAGTTCCTTAATATTTTCTCGGGAGAAATGCCACTAATATTGCACATTCACCTTCCCACTCAGTCACAGAGGTGCCCGCCAGCCCTTGGGGGAGGAGAAACCTTTCATACATAAACACACACAAAAAAAAAAGGGGAAAAAAAAGAAGAAAAGAGAAGGAATAAAAAAAAAAAAGGGAAAAAAAAAAGACGACACCCCCAAAACTTAAAAAAATGCTTTGCTGCCCCCGAGTTAAGCCAGAGAGACCTTATTCTCAGGTCCAGGCATCTGTTGATCTGCATATGCTCTGCACTTTCTTTCAGGTTCTAAACAAAAGAGAACTCTCTCCCTCAGCGTCGGTTTGCTAGCGAAGCGGTGGCTGGCTTTGACACCGGGAGACACTGCAGCCGGTGATGAGTATGTCAATTTTAATTCACAGAAAGAACTGTTTCCTTCTCTGCCTTTGTGGTTATAATCGGGGAGGGGGGGAAGAGGGAGATCCGAAATTGTGAGAGATGCTAATCTCTACTGCCGTGCCAGGTGGGAGATACATTTTCAAATAACTTCCACTCAGACAATCGGTCACCGTAAAGCACCCCCACATTTGAAGCGGTATTTCCCAGAAAACACTAACACGGCAGGGTGGCCTCAGGGAAGCGTTAGGCAGGAGGTGGCTTGACCTTTTAATTCTCGATCGGTGACCTGAAGGGTACCCAGAGGCTGCTAAGCACATCTCTTCCTTTCGGTCTGCTCCAGAAAGAGCTGTCATCGCAAGACGCAGCTAGTGAGTGAGGCTCACGATTTCGCTGTTCATCCGTTAGCGGGAGGGGTGGGGGAAGGAGAGAGGGAAGGAAAAAAAAATATATATATATTTCCCACACTGCCAGAGTAATGCCAAACTCTCTGCGAGTGGGAAGAGCAGAGCAGATGCCGGAATGAGATGCCAAAGCAGCTCCCCTTTCCCCTGCGCTTTTGGGTGCCTATAAATTGCTCCAGCGCGCTCGTCAGCCTCCTCCTCTCCTGGCAGGTGGCACCCGGGCAGGATCCCGCTCTCCCTTCGGCTCCGGCTCCGGCTCCGGCTCCTCGGGCGGGCTCCCGGCGGCGGGCGGCGGGGCGGCGGCGCTGAGCACTGCCGGCGCTGCGAGGGAAAGGAGGAGGAAAAAAAACAAGAACGAGCGAGCGAGGCGGCGAGCGGGGCGATCGCGGGAGGAGCGGCAAGTTCCAGCGAAAGTTGACTCGGACTGGCACAGCCCGCAAAAAAAAAAAGTCGATCGCCAGCGGGAGGATAAAAGTGCGGGCGGCCGGGGCGCGGCGGCAGCTCCCCGCTCCTCTCCTCTCCTCTCCCTCCCGCCCGGCGGCTGCAGCCCAGCGCCGCGACCCGCGGGAGCCCCCGCCGCCGGCGGCAGCGGGGAGGGCGGCCAAGCCCCCGGGGGAGCCGAGCTCGGGCGGGCTCGGCGTTTTTTCGGCTCTGAGGAGGTCCCCGACCAACCATCAAGATTTTGTCCAAAAGCAGGCAAGAGGATCGCCCTGCGCTGAGCCGGCTGGTGGGCAGCAGGCGGCGGCTGATCGCGGCCGGCGCGCTGGGGGTGGTGATGGTGCTGCTGCTGGTGATCCTCATCCCGGTGCTGGTCAGCTCGGCCGGCACCTCGGCGCACTACGAGATGCTGGGCACCTGCCGCATGGTCTGCGACCCGTACGGCGGCACCAAGGCGCCCAGCACGGCGGCCACGCCCGACCGCGGGCTCATGCAGTCCCTGCCCACCTTCATCCAGGGGCCCAAGGGGGAGGCCGGCCGGCCGGGCAAAGCGGGGCCCCGCGGCCCCCCGGGGGAGCCGGGGCCGCCGGGCCCG
>Ga0065711_1043191_pt1 | contig 14878 bp, 9 predicted proteins | sample Hoacrofraction12_FD_59098 | JGI IMG/M metagenome (GOLD analysis project Ga0065711, IMG submission 59098) | Hoatzin crop microbial communities from Cojedes, Venezuela - Epithelial fraction 12 v2 (version 2) | ecosystem: Host-associated > Birds > Digestive system > Esophagus > Crop | place... | reverse complement strand
CGCGGCGGGGCGCGGCGCTGGGGCGGTTGGCGGCCGTGGGCTCTCGGGGCCGGGGGCCGTAGCTCCGCGGGCTCGCTCGCTCTCTCTCGCGCTGTGCCGGACCGCTTCGCAGGAAAAGCAAAAATAATTTTCAGCTTGGTAAGTACCCTGCGATTCGGCAGCAGGGCGCTCGCCAGGTGTGCGGCAGCGCTGAGGCGGGCCCTCAGATGGGACGCGTCTTCATGAGCGTGTAATCAGCGTGACACCCCTCCCTGCTCACCTCTTGGGTTTTTCTTTGTGCTTTGATGTACGTATTAACCTGTAGTAGTGATTGTCTTGTCACATTCACTATGTTTATAATGTGTAAATTCAGCGTGTGACTCGAATTCAGGTGGTTGGCCATGGGTTGGCTCGAAGACTGGTGATTGTAGATTTATTTGCCCCTAGGCTTATAGGGTTGAACCAATATCAAGAAGTTTTAAATTCTCTCTCAAGCTTATCGGAAAAGATCGGGAGGTCTCCTTTGACTTTAAAAACCGTTTACAGTTGGCAGCCTTGCTGGTACTTTCAGCCAAAATGCGATCTGAGCGTAGAAACCAAACAGCATTCTTGCATCTAAAGATGGTTCCTGCAGGTTAAAACTGAGGCATGTTGGCATGGCCAGGAAACTTCATGTAAACGTGGACTTCTCGCTCTCTGTTTTGTTTTGTTTTTCCTTCCCTCTCTGGAGACTCTACATCCTGTGGTAAGGTGGAGTGGTGCAGTCTCGTGCTGCCAGGCCTGGCTGGGGTGTAGCTGCCCCCTCTCTGACTGTTGGTTTTGAGGAAGTTCCTAATCTGTCTGTGACTCAGTGTCCTAACCTTTGAAATGGCTTGATAAGACTTGCCACGCTTGCCTCCCAGGGATATTAACATCTAATTGATGTTCATGAAGTGCCTTGATCTGGGAGAAAAGAAGGCATCTTGCTTCCCTCATTTCGCCACTCTGTATTGGTTGCTAATTATATTACGTGGGTGGAAAACAGATTATCCAACAACCAAACTGGAATTCATATCTGTTGTCATTTACACAAGCACTCTTAAGTGTATGTCCGTGTATGCTTAGTTTGAAGTTATCTGGGTGTTTCTCTGAATACAGGGGGTTTTATCCTTTCTGCATATGAAAAATGTACTTTTAAAATACTGTGCTGAAGCATCAGCAGACTTGTGTTCCTAACTCTAGAGATATTATACAGTTTTTCTCTGTATATTAGGAGGTCAGTAAACGTTTTAAGAATTATGTTGACTCATCACTCAACACGTCCTTGATCTTAGTCTTACTCAGACTGAATCTTATGTTCAGTCTCAGTTTTTGTCATGTTTCAGTTCTTTAGAAACATGAAAAATGTACAGCAATTTTACAGTTCACTGCTTGAAAATACAAGTTGTCTCCAAAATGCAAGTGCTGTATTTATCTCTGTAACCATTTTACTTGCTGCCCAAAGCAGCCATTAGCTACTTTACTCCCCTGACTTCATGTCGCCCCACCTCATCCTTATCACTGCTGCCTGCCTCCTTGGGCAGATAACAGAGCCCACAGTGGCAATAGCGCAGGGCTGGGGTGATGGGGTCACTGGCGACGTGTGCCAGAAGACATCAGTATTCTGTAAATCAGCTGCTGTGAGTGGACACACCTAATTGCAGCACGGGCGTAATGGTCTCTTTCAGCTAAAGCCTTGGCTTGAGAAATTCTCAGTCCTTTTCCTACATCTTAGTTTCTTCATACTGCAAGGCTGTGTGCTGGGAGGTTGCTTTATGATGGGGCTGACTAGCCAGGTGCGAGCGCATGCGACTCGTGCATTTTATTCAGTTCTCCTGTTAGGATTGTTCCTGCAAAACATGTATTATCCCCCACCTTGAACAGACCTGTCAAGTTGATACCTGACAAGTAAAGGTTTTAAAATGCTGCATGACATTGGTTAGTGCTGTTCTCTTCATAGTACTAGAAAAAGATACTGGAGATGCAGCTTATACTGTGTGGTGGAGAAATGAGGTTCCAATGGGAAACTGAAGGATACTGCATCCATATTCCTCTTGTCCTGTGGCCTGCAGCAAGTGATGTGACTTTTTCTACACTGTTTGTAAAACTAGGTGAATTCTTGACAAACCACTAAAGTACACAGAAGTGAGAAGTCATCTCTGTTTGAAACTCTGAATTTCTTTTTTTTTTTTCTCCCCCGTTCTTAGTTGCCTTAATGCTACCCTAACGATGTACAGCAGTCCAGTATCCGTGATACCAGGGTGGTGGTTGCACTGCTGTCTCTGAGGGGTTGAGGTTTCCTTTGGTTTTGTCTAGAATCTAGAAGTAACTATGATCTGAAAAAATTCTGGTTTTTCTAAGATATTTTGAAGCAGAGTTTTCTTGTCTGATGTCCATGTCCCATTCCTTGTGGAGGTGAAAGCACCTATTTTTTGGCTGGAGATGGTCTTTAAGAAACTGTAAAACAAGAGAGGTGATTGCTCTCTGGTTTCTTCAAGACTATGCTTTAAGTCTTTCACCTCTTTTAGCACGTACCTTGTATCTGCTCCAGCTGTCTCACTGCTCTGGTATTTTATAATTAGTATCTTGAAAACTCAAGGGAAAGCTTTCAAATGCTATGTATTTCCCATTGGGACTCCTCCACGTGGCTGTAACATTTGTTGTGAGTCCTTGGTAACGTGTATCTGTTCTTCAGGAGTCCTTCATCTCGGTTTGGTTCCCCTGGCGTCAGCAGAAAAACGCTGTTTTCTAGTGGAAGAGGCTGTGCCTCTTAGGGGTGTAGAGTGTTTTGATTCCCTTAAAAAGAAGATGATTTCAGATGACTGAAGTTGAGGTCTGCCTCCCTGTACAGTCCTTCTGTTTTCTCAGCTTGCTCGCGTGTTGTGTTCAGAGCCAACGAGCTCCAGGAAGGCTGGGGGTTGCTTTGCCTGTACAGGCAGCCCAGCATGCATGTGTCTGTACAATACACGTCTATCTGTATAATATACATTTAGCGTGTGCGTTTTATATGTGACCAAATTCTTTCTTTGATCCGCCTTTTATTTTAAAGCGCTTTCTGTGTGAGGAGTCCGTTAATTTGAAAAACACAGCCTCTGCTCTGCGTCCGGCAGCCTGGCTGCCAAGGGATGGCACGCTGTTTGCTTTGCTATCACTAGGGCCAGGTTTAGAGGCGTTTACGCTGCAGATTGGCGCCTTCAGAAATGGTATTAGTAGTTCGGGGTATTCCAGCATGGTACGTTAGACTGTTTCCAGAAAATACAGATATTCTAAATTAAGGCTATTGAGTGTCCACTGATTCAGTGACTGTGCAGATACATAGTTAATATTATATTGTGACACATTCTGGAAATTGCTGGGTTTATTTTTGACATGGAGAAGATGACTAAGAATAACTCTTTCATCTATGCCTCGTTACATTTACGAGCAAGTGAAAACTTCCCCAAAATGATCTTTAGTCATATTTAGACTCTTAGTTCCATGAAAGGAAAAAAATTCAGACTTGTGCTTAAGTCTGAGCTGTGTGTGCTATCAACCCCTCTTCCTGCTCTGGACTGTTGTTCAGTGAGGGGGTTTGGGGTTTTTGTTTTGTTTTATTATGCCCTCCAAACTTATGTGGGCAATGTGCTGTGCAGGGAAGGAGGGAAGAGAAGCCCAATTCCTTGCTGGGAAAGGTAGACCCTACCTCGACACAAGTTATAATAGACACTGCTGCCCTAGTTATATTCAGTTCAAGTTCTGATTATTTTTATTTCAGTGTCCCAGTAACACTGATGTAACTGGGAGGAAAGTCTGAACTTGGGTTCATTTCTGTGATGATAAGACCTGGTGAGGAGGGAGTAATTCTGAAGACAGCCCGTGGGTTCAGAGATCACTTACGTGTCTGTTTCTGGACAATTTGCTATGTTTTGTTAACTGATCTCAGAAAACTCCCTGTTTGGGGCCTGTCTCCTTCAGGCGGATGGTTTCTTGAATTCTGTGATGGAAAGATATGAATTAGGTTTAAAGTTTTGTTCCTGTCACTGGCATCTCATCTGCATTGGTCTGGAGAAATAATGCCAGCAGTTTCTCTGCTTGCTACTTTCAGCCAAGTGGACATTACCAATTCGGTTTTTAAAGTGGCTGTGCCTGGCATTGTAAGCCTGTGCTGTGGAGTTTTGGCTTGTTAAAAAGCAGGTTCTTTGGATCTGTTAGTCCGTGATAAATCCTTCTCAGACCTTTTAAGCTTGCAGCTTATTACCTATGTTGACTGCAGTAATGCCCAAGGGGGGGTTAGTTTATCCTTCTGTGTAATTGCCGTAGCCAAGCATCAAAATAGAATTTCCAAAGCCATGTGAAATTTTTGTTGGGAGTATGCAAGGGTGTTTTGTAATCAGCTTCAAATAGTCTTATAGTAATTCAGTTGCCTATCTTAACTCTTCTGCATATTTTATGGTGGGTTTTTTGTATAGTATTACTTTTGAAAGACTAAAGTACTTGGTTTAGGTAACACATTTTGCCATTTTCTTACCTGAACAGGCAACTTCAGTAGCCAGTTGGAAGGCCTTTAAATCTTCCAAGATGTTTATTTCCTATTCTGTCATGTGCAAATCATTTATGGTGGAGTCCAGCAAAAAACTATCAACAGTTTTGAAAAAAGCAAAGCAGAAGGTGGAGCAGGAGCAGAAGATGACTTGTCCCCTCTCTTTGAGAAGCCTCGGATTTGGCAGATAGTAGAATTCTGTTTGCACGTAGTCGGATGAGTGCATATTGCAACAACAATAATCTGTGTTATTGGCTGAGGTGAGTCCCATCTGTTAGTGGTGTTAGGGATGTGCAATACCCTTAGCCTCTAAACTTGTGCATACAGGGAGCAGCACAGAAGGATTTAGAGAAACATGCAGCCTCTGAAGGCAGTTGCTAAAAGCAAGGGAGAAACTCATAATGCAACACGATGTTCTCTGTTGACACTGTTACCAGCTGAAAAAGCCCTCTGGTTAAACATTACCCTTAATGAACTTTACTAGATAGTGGGTAGTTTTTGGTTTCTGCTTACTCAGGAGATCAGCTTCCTTTGATACAGGATCATCTATTGTATATGCTTGTTATCAGGGGATTTATTATGGATTTTCTTTATGCTGTGTCACCTTGTGCTGAGCTGGGGAATAATTTTAATTAGCAATCTGAACTGGTTAGGAGAAAATTCAGAGCTTGTGTTGCAGGAAGTACTTGGGCTTGACTTCATGGTAGTAAGTGTGTAGTCAGTACGGATTTTTACTTATTTATTAAAAATCTTCTTGTTGTCATCATTTCACCCCAGCCGTGGATGTGGCACAGTATATACTTGTACACTTAAATCACCATTGCTTTTCTCCTGTTAGAGGTTGTAAAGGAGTGAGCATCCTGAGAAGATAACTTCTCCAGGTCTCATTTCCATCCTAGCTGTACTGAAGGTACTGCTGATGGAATGTGATATTTGGTTTTGGATAATTTATGTGAATGAGTTCTCTTTCAGATCCAAACTCCTAGCCTTCTGTTCAGTATTTGGTTTTCCACTTTCACAGAGGGCTACAAATTTCTGTGGTTGTCACCTGTGCAGCCAACTGTTGCTATCAGTTCAGAAAATTGTTGAAGTAATTGCACAGCTGTAGGGACAGAAGAATATTGAAGTCTGGAGCCATTTTTCAGATTTCAGAGTTTTACTTCATAAGATGAATGCAGAGTGTAGGTTCCTCCCATTTCTGTCTAGAGATTTTTAAAAGTAACAGCTGACACTCCTCTGTACAGTATTTGTGTTCAGAACATTAATGTGGCTGAATGGGTGTCAGAAATGTGCACATGTTTAAGACTTGAAACAAGCTCCAGAAATATAAACTATTGGTGCATATTCAAAAACTGGACTCAGTGTATGTAACCAAATACCTTATGCTGTAATTCCGCTCTAAAACTACCCTTGCACCAAGTCAACATTAGGTGTCCTAGCAAATACATTAGGAAGAGTAAGGTTTGCATAAAGAACTGAATACATCCCAACAGCGAACCTGTTAAGACAAAAGAAACCATCTTTCTGTTGTTGTGGTGGGGGGTGTATGTGAGAGGGAAGAAGGATTAGGGTGGTTGACTTTATTTCCTGGAAATGAATAGCATACATTTTTGAGTGCATAAAACGGATATTACTCAGTTTGTGACCTGCTTCCTAGTAAAAGTGGCTTGAAGCGGGGATTGTTTTAAATCTGTGCCTGCATTCCTGACGTACAGTATTGTGTGATGCTATCTTGTCGCAGAGGCATGCAGTGTGCCATGATCTATAAATAACCCTGTGTGTCAAAGGTAATTTGAGACAATGTGCCAAATATTTAATGAAGCACTGGGTCTTGTCCTGGGTACCTGGTATATATTTGGGAGTAGGTATCTGAGCTGAAACTGCAGCAGAGGGGTGATGAGTAATGTAATACTCCCCAGCGCATACTGCAGAGCTACTCTATGGTACGGTAAGACAACCAGCACTACAGGTCAGCCGCATCTTATTTGTAACTTTGATGCTTAGATAAGCAGACAGGAAAATAGGTTAACGTGCACTGAGCCAACCTGCTTTGTGCATGTTCTGGGGAAAAAAATTGCCTTTAGTATCCTCTACAGAGTAATTTTTAATGAATATTTGACATACCAATTTTCGAAATAAATATAGAATAGCATACAGAGGGGAATGGCTTTATTCTCTTGGGAGCTCCACTTTTCCCCTGGAGGTGGACTTGGCAGGACGCACGCTTTGTGCCTCGACGAAGAGCTTGGGTGTCCTGGGGCTGATGGCAGCCCTGCGAGGGAGATGGCTGTGGGAGCTGCGAAGCAGCGGGTGCTGGCATGGGAAGGAGGAGCCCTGCTGCACACCCGGAGCTTGGCAGGGGCCCAGGAGGGAGTGGCAGAGGTGGATGCTGGCCCCCTTCTCTGAGGAGAAGGTTTCTGTCCAGGTTTCCTTCTGATCTGGGAGTTTTCCTCTGTGTAGTTATGTGGGAATGGAGATCCACAAGGTCTTATGCAAAAATGCAAACGGCAGGGTTATTTTCTTCCCATTTTCTTTTTTACTGAGGAAGGAGTTGTGATTGTTTCCTGAATGCATGCATGTAGAAGGTTCCAGCAGTATTCCTAATGCTATTTCATGACAAATGCAGAAGCTTGACAATATCTTAAGGCCTTCTTTATGCATAGTGTTTAAATATATACCACCGAACCTGTATATAGCTACTTCTTTGGCTACTACGTGACTTAATGAATGGATTGATGTTATTAGTAACTTGTGTCTAGAAGCCTCTTCAAGCTCAGTTATGGAGTCAAAATGTTTGTCTCCCATTTAGTTTGTTTATCATGCATTAATACAGAACAAAAGGGATTACGTGGCTATTTCAGAGGAAGGTGAGACATTATTGTGTATTGTTCAACACCTTCCTCTTACAAAGGTAAGTCCGAGGTTCAACCCGGCATTCAATAAAATTCGCAAATGATTTAAGACTGTGTTTGACAGTTTCTTGACGCTGCTTTTTCTTACAGAGCATTTGTATGCATCCTTCAGATGGTCAGGTGAAGCAGGTAGTTCTACAAAACGATTCAGCATGAAACTCTTGCCCTTTGAGGTAAAGCTTTGTGGGTTCTTTGACAAGTAAAACGTTCAGCAGGACATAACTGACCCAGAACATAATAGGATGCATGCTCCTAAGGTGATCTGGCTCGTCTGAAATCTCAAGCCAATATAACTACAACCACTGGCTTCTGGAAAATAGCTGTATAATTATCGAAGTGTTGGTTTTAGTTCACTAATTTCTTAGGTAAATAAAGGAATGGCATATATAGTGTAGCAGGTCTGCATTTGCATACAAGATTTAATTTAGAAGTAAATATCGATGCAGATATGGCACAAGTTTTGCACTTGAATAGTTCTAGTGTGCAGAGACTGTGAACCACTGTTTTTCAGTTTTATTTGCTCTGCTGGAGTAACATACAGACAAGCAAAGGATGGCAAGGCTTTCCTAGTCCGCCTTGCCTAATTGGCTGTCATGTAGCAAATATGCCAACCAATGTGCAAAGTTTATTGAAAATGTGTGTGAGAGAATTATTCGTGCTTCTACAGAGTAGAAAGCAAACTTACTTCATTATTTTGTCTGACTTTCCTACTAGGTATCAACAGACCTTGTAAGGTTGTGATCAGAGGTTCTGATGAGTTTGTGGAAGCCTTCATTGCATTCATTTTTAATGGCTATTTCTCTAATGAGAAAAATACAGCCTTGTCATACCAAGAAGCAGCTTGTGTTTTGAATACAAATTTTCTGCTTTCCTTATGGGTTTAATTTGTTATCTAATATTTTTCTGGGATATTATGGCAGATGTAAGACTGAAATGAACGTGTTTTTTAATTTTGGTGGAAGAAGTGAAGCCAATGTTTTCTTCCTTTGGCTGATGATTCCATTATGATTTTAATGATTATTCTGCTTTCTTGGGGGAAGCTATCCGGAAGAGGGAGAGCATGTTTTTCTCTTTTCTACCACGTCTTGGGAATTTAAAATGAAAATTAATAGATTGTTCTGGACACAGTCATTAGAAACTTGTATTGACCACTTAAGTATTACCTCTCACAATGAGAATTAAGCAAAAAAAGGCAACATGTACATTAAATACTTATTTACCTTACAGGCCTGTATTCATATGAGTAGTCTTTGTCAAGTAAGTGTATCTGCAGTCACCTTTCTGTTTTTCGAAATAGGATCCTAATTTCTAATATTTCTTACCTGATACATTTTAATCTTAAATAGGATATTAACAGTCATTATCCTGTGCAACTAGTTGTTTCATATCTTCTCGTGTGTTGGTTTTTTTCTTAAGGCTTCTTAAACTTCATTTGCAGTGTTCTGTCGTCTTGAACATTTACAGATTGGTGGGAGAGGGGAGATAAGCAGAAATGATCTTTATTTTCAAATTGGTGGCTGAGTGTGGAGGTACCTGAGTACGTGCTTAGTCATGTGCTGTGATGCTGGTGAGTTTCGCTTGGCACACCCCAGCAGATGCAGTCCCTCCCCTGTTTTCAAGCAGAGCCATCTTGTCTGAGGTGCAATTGTAGATGACTGGATTTGTTTTACAGCGGTGACACAGTGTAATGATAACCTCGCCAGTGCTAAGGGGAGGTGGAAACAGCTGAACTTATTGCTTGTATAGCATGTTTAAAAATTCCACTCATGATATTGTGACTGGAAGCTTTTGGTTAGTGTCAGTTACAAAACTGTTGTGAACTGTGAGAAAGTGTCAAAGTAGCAGTGAGACTCAGGCCAAAGGTTCTTTTGTCTTCCATCAAAATTGTGTTTTAGTTGCTTGTTCAGTTTTTTTGCCTTTACCTGTTTTTTCTCTCCTCTAAGCCTATATTCTAGATTATGTTCCTATCGCTTTTGACTAAAATTCCAGCAGTAAAATTTTCGGCTTTAAGCTGAGAGATGTGTTGGTGTGCAGCCTCACAGGGGTCAGAAAAGCAGGGTATAGGCAGGAATGTGGAGAAATCCATCTGGGAACTCCTGTGGTAATTGTGTTGGTAACTGTTGCTAATTATGTGGTCTTTCTGTCTGGGAAATACAAGCATGCTGGATTTATTGTACTTCTTAACAGATGAGGTATCTGTGCCTGTAAGGTCGCAGCAGTCTGTCAGAGCCTGGACGGACCCTTTGCTCTGTGAAGGCAGCGCCTGTGAGCGCGGTGCCGTTCCTCTGCCTGCTCGGGCGTTTTGTAGATCCAGAGAAGTGGAGTCATGTTAGCAGTGGCTGTGCTGAACAGCTTGTTTGAGATGCTTGCCTCTGCCTGTTGGGCGTATGGCTTAAGCAGATTTACTAATCTGACCTTTTAACCTGCTGATGATTAATAAACCTCCGTCAGAGCACTATGAGACGTGGTTGCTCTGGAGTGGCCCTGCCAGTAAAGGTCTGCCGTGAGGTAAGAGGAGTAATCAAGTAAGTGCAGCTGCCCCAACTGCAAGATACAAGAAGATTGGCTGTAAGGGGCCTGTGCGAAGCTGTCAGCTTCTGTTTTTAGAAAGGAAGGGTGCTTTCTGCCTGATGTTGCACTGACCCATTTAGGATGTAGTCTGACCTGCAAATATTGAGGTGAACTGTTCGTGCGTTGCCATACACTGCCTGCCAAGATGCCTTGGAGAAATATGCTTTGTAAAAGTTGATTTATTATCGGTTGTTACACTGAATATTATGAATCCAACAAAGTGCTGCCTGCTGCACTTTTTTCTAGTAATCTCTCTTAGACCCATTTCATATAGTCAGAGCGTCATTTCACGTGCAGGTTCTACAGGCAACAACAGGAGACATTGTAGCAGCCACTCATGTAACTTAACATCTGTAACTTAAAGCTCTTTACAGTTTTTTTTAGTCTTTTATGCAAACACATGGCTTTTTTTGTTGCAGTGAAAAAAAAAAATAATAATTGAAGATCCTATCATGTCAGTCATAGAAAGCTAGGAATAAACTGTTCTGGATGTTGTTGACTTGCTGTGCTAGGGCATCTGGTAAGTAAACACTTCGTTGCTAAGGGTTTTGAATTTGTCTCAGTGTGCTTGTGTTGTTCCCCAGAGGCAGCGCGCTGGTTGCGTCCACTGGCAGGACTGGTCATCAGTAATGGGCAGGGGTGGAAGAGCCCCAGCTATACGCAGTAGGGTGAGGAGGACTTTGGATCATGGAGCACAGATAAACCATCATGTAAAATACAATCAAAGAGTGTTTCATGAAAGGTTTCACATGATTAGTGTAACAGGAGCCCTGGGGGATGCACTTACAAGCCAAGTCACTGTGATATATCCTTGGATGTGTGTGTGTGTGGTTTTAAATGTGGCAGTTTAATGTAGCAGGTTAATCTGGCTAGAAGGGATCCCATTTTCCCTAGGTGTAGACAGTGGTATGTGATGGACCTCATTTGAAAGGAATCCCCTGAAGTTGATGGCGTAAATGGAGAAGTCAAGCTCAGTCTAGCTTTGATAGAAACATGAGGTCTGACAGCTCTCTCACCCTGCTTAGCTGCACCAGGCACCAGAAGCACCACCGAAGAGATGCTGATATTCAAAGCCCTTGCTGTGATAATCTGTGCTACACACGAGGGTGGTTCTGGAGTATTTGAACTTCATGCATTTCATAGTGGTCTGTGCTTTGCAGCAATGAAGGAAGGGGTAAGAACTCTCATGTTGTACCTTCAAGAAATGGACTGATTCTGTGGCTGTTGCAGTCACTTGCTGTCTCCCTTTCATAAGGATTTCTGATTTAGAAATGCATTATGAAAATATCTTGACTGACATAAGAGCTTTTTTCACGCTGCTGTGCCTTTTTTGTTTTGTTTTGTTTTTCCTTTAGCTACTAGTTTGAGAATTTTCTTTTGAGTAGCATGTGGCTGTAGTGTGACTTGCATGTAAAAGGAAGCACCGTTCCTTGAAAATTTTACTTCCAGAATTGATATAAATATGCTTTAATAATAATAATATCCTCTCCAGATTATTTCATCTGAGGTTTAGTTTGTATGTTGACTTTTTTTTTTGAGGGGGTGAGCTCATACTGTATAAATTGTATCCGTTTGGACCTGATGTGCCAACTGTCCAAAACTTCTTGTGTATGCCTCTTTTTTTCATTCTTTTTTTTCTTCTCTCTGTGCAATAACTGCACAATACCTGAAACTCAGTTGTGATCACGTGCCTGTGGGTGCAGTGTGTACTGAAGAACCTGTTTTTAACTTCAGTTTAAAACTGAAACAGGAAATATTGCATGCATCGTAATCTAGCTTTTACTTCAGAAAATATCATTGCTTTTCTTTGCTTTATGCAGTTTGTTGCTTGCTCATTCTCTTTGGTAATCCACGTAGCAGTTCGTGGCAACTGTCAGGGGGAGAAAAACTAAAAATACTCATGTATTTTTTTTAAAAAAAAAAAGAAGTCCTAACTGGAAAGAAAAGCTGAGAAGCAAAAAGGGTCCAACAGTACCTCTAAAGTTATTTTTTTTCCTCTCCTCTCACCCCTATGCTTTATAAAGCTGAAAGGTTCTACGTGATCTTCAGGGATGTTTCTGCCACTTTGGGTTTTCTTTGCTGTGGAGTAGTGAGTGGTGTTGCATGAGGGTCCTTCAGCTGCTCATCCCGAACCAGCATCAATCACTGTGCTGTGATGGAGGCAGTGGCAGAATTTGGTCCGGTCCAAACACAGGTTCGTCCTCCTCTGCGCCTGGCCTGCACCAGCTAACTCTGTGCTGTTGCCTAGGCCGAAAGTCAGGCTCAGTATGGCAGTGCCAGAGCGAGGTGCCAAATGCAGATCGCTGCAGTCTGTAATTAAATGGCTAAGGAAGTGTAACACAAGTAAAGGCTGGTTCTGAGCTGGATTTATGAACACCTGGAGCCCCATGTAGTGAGCTCCAAGGATGTCCTACTTCTGAAATATGCTGCAACAAAGCCTATGCTGTTCGGTGCATATAGCTGTTGGGGTGCTGGTTTTGTCCGTACTTAATCACAACAGTCATACAGCCACTGTATTAGGGCAGTAGCTAACTCTTTATTCCTAGTAAACTAAAGCTTGAAAACTGGAGTGTAGATAAAGATCTGGTTGCGCATTTCAGTGAAATAAAACAAAGCTGTTTACCTGTATGCAGAATAGAGCGAGAAATCTGTGCTGATGTAAAACTGGAGGCAAGTCCAAGCCAATGTAAGATCTCGGGCTCAGTAACAAATGTTTTTTGAAAAAATTAGATTTGTAAAGTGGAGAACTTAACAATGTTTCCTTTGTGAATAGCTTACATGCGGAAATTTTTCTCTCTGTCCTTTTTCTGATGGTCAATTCTCTGTTTTTCTTGGTCTCTGTAAGGTGGGGGGAGGTTAAAAGTGTTTAAACTATATATGAAGGAACTGTAATAACGAAATACATCTTCATGTCTTCAGTTGGTTTGCTTTATGTAAGTACACTTGATGAATGGAATTTGGGTTTTCTTCTGATCAGAAGTTCGGGAAAAATGTTCACTATTCCCCAGTATTTGAAAAACCTCTGAGCGTTGCCATTTGCCGCTCTTTGCGCAGCGGCACAGTGAGAGACAGCGCTGTGCTCGGGGGTCAGGCCATGTGGGCTCGGCCTGGGGACCACGCCGGGGCCATGGGCAGCCCACAGCAGCTGGGGTGAGGCACAGCTGCCCTGTGCCCTCCCCGGTGCAGCCCTGCGGGGCCCACAGGCACAGGCCCACGGGCATCCAGCCGGCTAGCTGTTAAAGCAAAACTGAATTGACCCAAGATGTTTCTGTAAACCACTTTCCTTCCTGGATTGTTGTTTTCTCTACCAAAGCCAGCTCCAGTCAGGACCTTGTGTACCAGGCACTCTGCAAACCCAGAACCAGTTAATCCTTTCCCTCTCTGAAAATTACAGGCTGTTTGAGACTTGGGGTACTAAAGCAGCTTTATCTCTGTTTTGCTGAAGCTGTAGGAAGGGGAAGAGATGTGATGCCTTTAATCTACTCTGTTATTGCGCACATTATTCTCAAATAAGCAACATGTAATCACTACATGGTGTTGTTTCAGGATCCCCAAACAGCTGTAGCTGTTACAGATAACCTCATGTTAATATATGGGAATGAAACAGTAACACTGTCTTAAAACTTTCTGTGTATGTCTAGCATATCGCTGATGTTTTTGCACTTGGACATGCTCAACTCTTAAAGCACTGTTAATGTTGACTTTCAGATATGTATGTGTTGATGTTGGCCATAGCCTCCTACAGATGCACCCTTTCGTTAAGAAATTTTGGATCTCCTATACAGCAAAGCAAATGTTAGGACTAGATGACAGTGAGAAAAGTAACTTTTTAGAAGAAATTGACATTGCTCTTTGCCTTGGCACTTTAGAAGTGCCTGTGTTCTACAGTGTCTGCCCACTTACATGCAGTGAAGTACAGGTATGCAGAGAAATAAATTTTCCAAATGAAGGAATGATTAATGAAGAGCCTGAGTATAACTACTTCTACGTATTTAAGCATAGGCTGTTCTGCTTGGAGGGTGATTAGAAGCAAACGGACAGTGTTGCACAAAGACTTCAACATGAGAAGGTACATCCACCTCTGACCTTCAATACTGTTGATGGAACTGACATAGATGATTTAAACCTCAGGCTTTTGGAACCAGGCTATGTGATGAATAATTACTATTAAGTGCTTTTTTGGTGCTTCATGTGTTCTAGTAAACTGTTTTGCACTGCAGAAGATGAATCATAATATAATTATGACTATATGTCAGCTTGCCTTGTGAAAACAGTGATGCATTTGCTATGTCTCCTATTATTGATTAATGTTGTTCTGCCTGCAGAGGTTTTTTTGAAGGGGCTGCTTCCTAACATTTTATTCCCACTGGCAGTTATTTTCTTTTCTGATGGATTTCCCCAAAATAACGTTTTGAGATGCATTTTGTTGTTTTACTGAGAAGATTTTTCTGCAGCAGAAACAGATGATGTTTTTGTAACTCTCTTGGAATCTTTATTTGGGTTTTTTATACTTTTTTTTTTTTTTTTCAATTTTTGGGAAGTCAAGGCTGAGAGAGACATACATAGGGTCCTGAACCTGGGGAGGAACAACCCCGTGCATCAGTACAGGCTTGGGGCGGACCTGCTGGAGAGCAGCTCTGTGGAGAGGGACCTGGGTGTCCTGGTGGACGACAGGTTAACCATGAGCCAGCAGCGTGCCCTGGCTGCCAAGAAGGCCAATGGCATCCTGGGGTGCATTAAGAAGAGTGTGGCCAGCAGGTCGAGGGAGATTCTCCTTCCCCTCTACACTGCCCTGGTGAGGCCTCATCTGGAGTACTCTGTCCAGTTCTGGGCTCCCCAGTTCAAGAAAGATGAAGAGCTACTGGAGAGAGTCCAGCGC
>Ga0065711_1043190_pt1 | contig 14879 bp, 9 predicted proteins | sample Hoacrofraction12_FD_59098 | JGI IMG/M metagenome (GOLD analysis project Ga0065711, IMG submission 59098) | Hoatzin crop microbial communities from Cojedes, Venezuela - Epithelial fraction 12 v2 (version 2) | ecosystem: Host-associated > Birds > Digestive system > Esophagus > Crop | place... | reverse complement strand
TTTTTTTTTTTTTTTTTTTTTTTTGGTAAATGAGGAAGAATTAGGTTGTCTAAGCCTAGTTTCAATCATTTGGCATAAAAATTAGGGTTAAACCAAAATGATCTGAACAATAAAATTATAAACACAATGATAATACTCATTAATGCCTCGCATAGTTGGCTTTTCTTCAACTTTCTACATTGATGCTAATCAGTATTGTAAGCTGGGACTGTGCACTCGTGTAAAGATCATGGGCCAAACTATATTTGTATCTCAAAGTTAGGGATTACACTCACTGATAAAAGGTCACTGGATGTGGGTTGCATCCCTGTATGAACTATCATTGCCCAGCTCTTCCTGAATTCAACACTGGGGGAGAGCCTGGAGCCTCTTGCAAATGCAGCTCTCAACGTGCTGCAGGTGCCAGCTGGACCTACCTCTGCTTTGTGCCATTTTCTGTCAGCACCAGGCTGCTGACAGAGTCCCAGCCGGTAGCAATCCGTGTTACTAAGCTGGGATAGTAGTTTCCGATTCTTTGTCTGACAGAGTCCCTCAAATTTTGATGAGAAGCTCTTGCTGTGCCCGGCTAATCCTTTAGCAGTCTTTAGGCTGTGTTGCTTTCTGAGGGTGAATGACATCTCCACTCATGGAACAAGGGACCCAGTCTTTCTCACCTGCATAGCTGTCCCAATGTCGCAAAATCTCATTAGCTTACCAAGTACTCTGTCAATGCTGCTCCCTGGATTCCAGAACTAAAGAAAATAAATGTTTTCTTGAGAAGGGACTGAAGTCTTGGGCCGTCATTACCAAAGTTATGTCTACTTGCCTTGATGCTTGGTTGTGTTTCCCAGTCTTGTTCTTCAAGAGGTGGAGGTCTGACTATTAGACATTCCGTTCCTTTATCGACGGGAAGTTATCGTGAGGACACCATCCCTACTTCTGCAGGACAACAGAGTTGCCAGCACATCTGCAGCTGTTGTTTTCGTTGATCCTTTCACTGAACAAACAATGTACAGCTCACACATAGGCTAATAAACTAGGAAGACATGACAATACTGTTGCCATGCTTTACAGATATTAGCAGATCCAAAGGAATAGTAGTTTTTTTGGAGGCAGCAATTTTTGTTGCTTTTCTTCCCCTTCATAGTGAAATGGTCTAAAAATAAAAAAGGAAAAATTTCATGTTGCATACAAAGGAAAACAAAATGAAGCTAAGAGCAATTAGGCCAGACAGATGAATAAGCTGCCTAGTGAGGTAGCTGAGTCACCATCATTAGAGGTGTTCAAAAAACAGGCTAGATAAAATCCTTGAGGGGGTCAGAGTGTATGGGAAAATCCTGCTCGATAGAGAAGCCTGACCCGGCTGACCCAGGAGGTCTGCTGCTTCTTCTGCGTTTCTTTATTTAAAAACAGAGTTGAATTCAGAGAGTAAAAGAGGAAAACAAAACCCAAGCCAGGTGCCCATGTCTGGTAAACAGTTTTCTTTTGTTCTCAGTGATGAGAGTTGCAAAAAAAAAAAAAGAAAAAAAAAAAGAAAAAAGAAGAAAATAAACCCTAAAATAAAAAATGTATGTGCACTGTTTGCAGAAGTGATGTGATAAAAGATCTGTGTCTCCTTGGCAGAAAGATGGAGCATCATTCTGCAGACCTGACAGAGCCTGGAGGGGAAATTCTTTTAGTATGAAGAGATGGGGCACACAGGTGAGGTTGTGCACCTGTGCAGTGAAGAGAGAAAACAGGCAATTGCTCTCTCAAGGGCCTTCTGGGAGTGGGCCTGCGCAGCCCAGCAGTAATCCTTTTGGAAATTCAGTGCCTTCACGATTTGTGAAAAGTTGACCCAGTGACTGTGGTTCTCAGCTGTGCGTAAAAACATGAAGATGGAAGACTGGGCTCCCAGGGGCAAGGTCCAGCATCGACACGCTGGGAAATCCTGCAGCTGGTGTTGTTCACAGGGTCAAGCTGATGATCAGAATCATCCATGAAGAGATTCAGGCTTAAGGCAATAAAGTTCAAGGAATCCCCAGAAGTCTTCAGCACGACCATAGAAAAAAACCAGAAGTCACAACAAGCCAACAGAATCTCACAGAAGGGGGTTCAGTTCAGCTTTGCCAACTTACTTTTTGAGGTAGGCCGAAGAGAGGACAGGAGTCAACTGCTGAGGACTCCATGAGACACGTTTTTTTTTCCCCCGCGCTTAGGTTTTGTAATGCTTCATAGAGCTGCATTTAAGAACCCATCATATCTTTGTCGTTTAGCTGCCAAAAGTTTTTAGTCTCATTAGTCAGCCTGACTTGAAATCTGCTTCTTCTCTCCCTGCCTGTGTCTGCAATGTTGACATGAACCTGGTGTTGAGCCATGATGCCATCAGAAAGGGGATGCAATTGCAGCCGAAGACTTTTGAAATGCAGGTGCATGCTGGCCTTTTTCTCCATGTGCAATTACTGACATGAATTTTACTTCTTCAGGACAGCATCATTCTTGGGATTTAAGAATAGAAATGCTTTCTCTTAAATGCCTAGATGTTTCAGATCCACCAAACTTAACTGATAGGCAATAAGATAAATGAGGAGAGTGTTTTTCCATCTTTAACAGAAATTTAGAAACATTCTTCAGTCTTCCCATGGCGTTGCAGTGAACGGTAAGAAACAGAGGGAAAACAGTTTTGTTAAATGCAGAACTTCAGAGTTTTTTTTCTGCTAGGCTCCAACTAGGATGAAGCCCCCTTATATACTCAATATTTCATGAATGCAATATAAATAATAAAATACTCTACATTCCCCAGAATCCTTACGATGCTTGAATGAAAAAAATGGGAACAGAAGCTAAGCCTTCAGGTGCTGTGTTCTTACCAGTAGCCAGCACTACATTCCTGCCACAAATAGTGTTGCGCGTGTATTGTTACCTGCGTGACAGGAGCTGTGTGCGCAGCGGAGCTGGCCCATTTTGCAACAGTTTGCTTTCAGAGCCGGTGGACTGGCGTCGGTGTTTATCACTAAGTTACTTCTCAGGAACTGGGCCAGATCAATACTGTATTCTTTCAGACCTCTCTAAACCCAGCAGGGAAGGCAATCACAGTGGTGCAGAACTCTGCACCTTCTGGAACAGATCAATACCCTGACAGTGCTAAGCTTTGTTCCTTCACCAGCTTTAAGATGTTCTGTATGCTCTACATGATTGCTTAAAGGTTTGTTTTCTCTTCTTCCTATATGACAACACTGCTCCCTCCCTGATCTTTCCTAATAACATCACTGTAATTGCCTTGACATGAAATAGCAGCACAAACACAGATGCTTTGCTTTGAGGTGTTTTATCTCTTTATGAATGTCTCTATTGGTTGAGGGTGTTGATTTCACTTTAGTGTGAAGTCGGAGATTTTTGTATGCCTTTTGTTATTTACATTGTTTTACTAAACATGACAAACTGATTTTGGCTGTGGGGATTACCTTGTATCGCAAGGTGTGGTAGATATAATAATCTATACTGAGTGAAGAGTATTAGCTTAACCTTTGTGTTGCTGAAGTCTATTTTAGTCTAACCGCACTCAACCATATCATCTTGTTTGCCTCGGAAACACTGCAGGGCAGAGTTACCTTGCAGCTAGTACTAGGTGGAGTAAATTAGGTTTAGTTTTGTTTGAGCTGGATCTGGATCTCCTGCTCCCCATTTCTTTTTCCTGAGGTCTGCCGTCATCTCAAGCTGCAGAACTTGTAGTTTTCCTTCAAAACCATATCTGTTTCTCTCTTTTTAGCAAAATTATTGCAAGTTATATAGAGTTAGTCAATGTAAAAGACAGTATTGGCCATTGCAAATTACCAAGCTTTTCTTCTAGAGCTGGGAAGTGCCTGTAGTAACAGAATTGTGTTTGGAAAAGGCTGATGTTCAGTGGCTTTTCATGTGTACCTAACTATTTACAATCCGTAATCAAACGTGTACATATTTATAGTGTAGCATTAAGGTACTTGCTGCTGAAGCAAGGAAAACGAAGGGTTGTTCAAAGCACAGGACCGAGCAGGCTGAAGGACATTCTAAATTGCACATGCCTCGAAGGCTCCTTAGTGATGCTGTGCCAGCAAGGAATATGCCTGTGCCATGTGCTGAAAGGAAAAAGGAAAGGGTGGTTCACAGAACCCCTTGTTGTATTTGAAAAAGTGTCAGTCTGGTGGGAAACCTTTGTCAGGGATCTGACTTCAGAGCTGAAGTTGGTGAAAATTTTTCCTAGACGCCAGTGGAGATGGAAGAGGGTTTTTAAACTAGGAGATCGTCTGTTCCTCAAAAAGGAGCTGGCTCAGAGAACTCCTGTGCTCCGTGCTCTGGAGAGGGTCTGACAAGATGATCACACTGGTCCTTCCTCTATTTGTTATCTGTAAATTTGTAGCTTTTGTTAGGCAGATATGCAAAGGGAGTTCTCAGTCCAAAGACTCGCTGATACTTTGAACTGAATTACCACTTCATCACATGAAAACCTTCAGTCCTTAAAACTGGACCGCAGGAATGTTGCTGGTGTTCTTTGATAGTTGACTTCCGCTCCATTTACCAGGTAAAGCATTAATCCCTCACAGCTCTCTCCTCATTTTAAAAGCCTTTAGCTGCAGTTCTCTGTTACGCTTTGAAAAGCATGTTGTGAGGAGTACAAATTAGAGATATACTGCCTTCAAAACAGCCGCTGCCCACTTCTGCGTATGTGTAAAGTAGGATAAGATATGCAATTTGTAGGTACTATGATTACTGGCTTAAGGAGAAGATACAGCATTTCTCAACATTTTTGAGACATTAATACAATTCAGCCAGGCCATTTTCTGTAATATGTGGTTCACTGTATCTGATGTATATTTTTTTCATCTCAGACATAAAGGAAAATCCTTTTCATTTACATAAGCGGGTTCTATAAACCAGATTACCCGAATTAATCATAGATATTTAAGCATATTACATTGCTCTGTACCACAAGCTAGCATTCCTAGAAGGTGGATCAGAGATAAGGGTCCCATAAATTACTGACCAAATCCTTTAGTCCATCAGGCTTTATTTCCACTAAAGTCAGTTTTGCCTGAGTAAGACCTTCTGGATTTGGCCCCGATATGCTTTTATATTCATAGACCCTTCAGATACAAAGAAGGCTCCATGAAGCAATTGTATCAAACTTTTACTATTATTAAATTCACTGTTTCAAATATAAGCATAAAAATAAGCTATTTTTTAGTAATGGTGCTTTTAATAATAAACATGTGTGTTATACCTCTATCATACTTGGCTTTTATTAACTTATTAGATTTTATTTAACATCTCTATTATGCTATTTCCAGTAAATAGATTAAATCATGAAATGTGGAAAGCTGGTTATTTTACCCTTGGTAAAATAAAGATTTCTGTAGAGTTATTCTGTAGTATTTTGCCTCTCTGCTTCCTAGAAGGCTCTAAGTTTCATCTGTCATTTGGAAACCAGTTGGGCTACAGGCAGCTAGCATACTGTTACGTGTAAATGTATAGGGAATATTCCACCCCCCACCCCCCCCGCTTCTTTTACCCTAATCAAACACTGCAGATGCATCTTGTCAAGAGAATGCACCTCACCCTCAGAAATCAAAGGAAAGTGACTTCAAGGAGGACAGAGCGGCACAGCAGCAGCTGACCCCACACCAGACCCCACAGGCAGGTCTGTCAGCGGAGCCAAGAAGAGGCACGGGAAGATGAGCTGACACCCCATGACACTGCTGCAGAGATTCATCCTGGAGCTGGGCATCTGGGTCCTTCAGCTGCCAAGGTCACCGGAGCAGCCAGCTCCCATGCTGGAGCGGTGAGCGCGCCGCACATGTCTCGGCACTCGCACAACAAGGGCTGAGGAGTTAGCAAAGACCGATGCATGAAAAGGTCTGGATATGCACGCAGGTGAGACAGATTGAGAGCAAGAATTAGGGGACAGAAGTATTTTCCTTATCAACTTTGTTCTTCTTGCAAATAAGATTTCTCCCCTTTCTGCTTATTATTATTCCTGTCTTAGCCTCATCCAGTCAAAAAGGTTTCCAGCAGAGATTCTTTCTCTAATTCTAGTGCACAGGCATATGGACACATTTTAAAAAAAGTATTTTAATTTCAAGCTCCGTTTTAAAAAGAATTTGTCATTACTTGACATAGTCCTTACTCAGGGAGACTGCTGATGATTTCAGGAGGGTTTTCTAGGAGAACTAGTGGCTTTTATCATGTGTTGGAACAGCAGCAGGGTACAGCAGCATCTTTATTTCAACCAATCAGCAGGCTGGAGTTCAGAAGATGTTAATAGAACAAATAGCATTAAGTATTTTTAAAAGGTGGAAAGAAATTTAAAAAAACCCAAACAATTCCTTTTCTGTAATATAGTTTCTATACTCTGTCTTCCCTTCCTGTTTCAGAAGAGCTTCAAAAGCCTAAACCAGTCTATGCTCCTCTGGTCTCTCTTGAAGCCCTGTAATTCTTACTTCCCATTTGGATTAGAAGTAGGTTTTATCAAACTGAGCTTGCTGAACCAGAGTCCTGTGCAGGGAGTTTAAGCCCCTCTTTTTCACATTGGAGTGACTGACAGCTTGCAAAGATAAACCTCTCTCGCTTCTGCTTTTGCTCTCTATTTCGTTAAATGTGCTGCAGTCCACAGCTTGCTCAAGAGTGGCGTAGCACTGGAGAAAGAGATCTTGTTCTGCCCCAGGAGGAGTTTGCTTGTGTTTGTTTTGCAGTCCAAGATTTACCCATTTTTCTGTTCCCTTCCATTTTATCCATGTCTTCACTTATCTCCATCGTCTAATAGAAACTGTGATTTGCAGGTGGCTACCTCCAGTGCTGTGGGATGCAGTGCAAGGACAGTATGCCCAGAGCAGTGTCACACAGCCATGTTGCATTTATTTCATCTCTTAATTATATGCATCCATTTAATCTCTTAATTTTATTCTACCTAATGATGAAACCAGGACTGGCAAGTTGTTGATAGCTGGCCAGTTTTTGTTTTTCTGGAGTATGCTGAGTTTGGACTGTCCTTTTTCATAATTTCTTTTTGTTTACTCCTTCTTCATTAATCCAGAAAGGGACCTACTTCAGTGTTGTGCTTGACCAGGTGATTGAGGGGAACATTGAGCTGCTACCACACAAGCACAAGCACTTCCTGCAAACTCTGGGATCACTCTGGAAAAGGTTGTGTTGGAAACCAGGATATTGATGGTACAATTAGTCCAACCTGTCTCCACAGTCCTTCTCAGACCCTGTGTCTCTCTGTTATAGCATGCTCAACAAAAATCATAGCATGAACCTGCCAACCAATGGGATTTCTGTGCTTCTGTAGTACAAGTGTCCTCCTATTCAGGCTCTTCTCACAGCAGATACCCTTGAAAATTTCAGACTTCTGTTGTGGTCTAGAGAGTCTGCTCCCTCCTATCTATGAAAGTAGAGGATAATAAGTAATACTGAGACTATTAGTGAAGAGATATAAAGCAGGCATGCGACAGTGAGGAAAAAAAGTATTCTGAGAAATATCTTGGTACTTACAAATTGTGGGGACTAATGATGGACATCATTTGAGTTCCCACATACTAATCTGCCGGGGAAGCTCAGCAGTTTCTGTGTTGATCTGGCAACTGGATTGTTTTGTATCAGAGGTGTCCATAAATGATGAGGCAAATACTTCTGTCGTCATTTTAGTTTGTGTCTTGGGCTTTGATTCTAATCCAGTTTTCCGGAGTGGCTCAGAAATGTGCCTGGCCATTGCAATGCTGAACGAGGCCTCCCGAAACAGAGAAATCTGAACAAACTCACTGTGTTTCGGGAAGGTCCTGAAAGTCAGTATATCTTAATTAGTGGTTCATTTCTCATGGCTGTTTCAGCTCTGTAAGGGGAAGGAATGCAATGAGTGGAAAGCAAGTTACAGGATATAGATATGGAAATTGAGAGGGAGAAGGGAATGCTTATGTCTGTCCTGCGCAGGTGAATGGAGAAAACACAAAATCCAAAAATGAAATTCCTGTTTTCTCTCGTAACAGCAAAGCCCAGCACTTCTGTCCTCTGACTCTCCAGCTGGCAGAGCAGAGGCTAGGCTGGTTCAGATGCTGACGGATTAGTTTGTGTAGTACAATGTTGTAGTTAGTGTCAATTAGAGACTTTGAACCTGAAAAAAAAAGTGATCAAACATTGCTGCCCTCTGCTCTGTCATCCCATTATGCTCAGTCGCACCACTGAGAGACAGACAATTTTCCTGCCTGTTTTTTAAAATTCTTTTCTCTTTGTCCAGTGTTATATTCTGGCATCCCTGGAGAGCTTAGGATAGTTCTGATGGACTAAGCTGACTTGGAGTATATAGCTAAGGAAAAGCAGAACTGCTTCCAGTGATGGTGATAAATTTTAGCATATGAAAACCAGCATAATAAACAAAATAGTAAAGAGAAAATTGGCAGACTGCGGCCTGACTGTGTGTTTCACCTAACACCCATTGGCAAATGCAGGACACTGACCTGTAGTATATTTCTAACGTATCCTAATGCGTCTTTCCTTATTGTCTCAGAAAAGAGACAGAAGTACAAAGTAGCAAGGCCTTAAGTTTTGTGACTATGTACAGTCTTATTTTCAACAGGGTAGTTCAATGTTTCATAGTGCAAGAAGGTCTCTGGCCTTCTGTATTTTGAATTTTATCATCTATGTTCCTGATTTATTAGTAGTATCAAAGTGGTTTTTTGCGGTCAGATTTTGTTTTTGTTTAATCTCAGTACCAGGTTTTTAATTAAGTGATCCAGACTGCTGTTTAAAAACCAGTATGGTTACCTGATGAGTGATCTTCTGCTGGGACTCTGCAGTCAGGTGAGAACATAAAGCTACCTTGACAGTATCAATGGTCACTACAAAATGAAATCTGTAGCACTAGCTAAACTGCAGCCATTAGATGCTATCACTGGGATTTGAAATTAAATTAAGCAGCTGGAATGCCTACTATCCTGCTAACATCATCAGCCATATCAAAGATAATCACTGCTTTTATTACTGCAAGCACAGGATGCGGCTGGAAGTAAAACTGCCGATATCAGATCTCAGTTTAGCCAATTTTGACTTCCAGTTCAGAGATTTGAGTTGTCAAAAGGGACATTTAAAAAGAGATCAGCGCCTTTGAAGTGATAACACACAGGAGCCTGGAGGGCAGAGTCACAAAACTTCTGTGCACCGTGTGGACTAAAACCACAGAAAATATTTCCTGGTTTATAGAGGTGCAGGGAGAAAATTAAAACTGCAAAAGCTGTTTAGACTAGGATGTAGACAGTTTGGTGGTGTCAAGAAAAAGCCTTATTATCTCCTCTGCTTTAATGCTCTCGTAATGGTTTTTCCAGGAACGTGAGTGTTCAGAGAAAGCAGAAGTTCCGATTATTAATTATGTTCATTTTCACAGTGCTAGACTTTACATTTAGGGCTCTCATCTGAGATGTGTGGTTGTGAATCACCACAAGCTTTGAAAAACCCCTAAACACAACCCTGCTGTTATTGTGGTTGAGACACTCACCGAAATATGCACTTAAATACCTGGAGTTGGAGTAGCAGCGGGGGAAAGTCACTTAGTCCCCAACTCAGTGAGGTTCTGTAGTGCAGCCTCGCGAGGACTCAGAACAGATTGACCCTCAAGACTTACAGGGCACACAAAGCCTCCGCACTTTTACACCAAGGACTAATCCTGGTAGGAGAGATCTCATGGAGAATGACTGAAGAGGGTGGCTGCACCTTCCTTACAAAGTGAGGTTATGGGAGAAACCTGAACAGAGCAGGGCATAAGGTCCAGCATGTCTTCTTAAGTGTAGTATTGCTACTCCGTTGGTTCTCATATTCAGAGCAAAGGGCTTCCACAGCTTCATAACAACTTTTTCAGATTTGAGGGGTACATCAGATTTAGAAGAAAGTTCTCCAAAAGTGCACAAAGATGTTTGATATTCACAATGAACTTAGTTTAACATTAGAAATGTTAATTTTCTCTTGGCATAACTTGTAGTTGCAAGAGTTTGCTTGGATTCTGGTAAAAATATGTCTTTCAGAAGGAAAAATTATTGTACTTTTTATACTATGATCTGGTCAAGTGTGATCTTTTAAGGGACCAGTTGGTGGGGACTGCAAGTGAAAACAGAGTCTAGTCCTTTGATCTGTAGCTGACTGTCACTTCTTACCAAGAAAAGCCTCTTAGCTTTATCATTTTTAATCCCCCAAAAGGAATTTTTCTTTGACAAAAACCAAATTCATTGTCTTCAGTGCACGGGCACTATAAGGATGGCCCAGTGTAGGACGTGGTGTAAAACTCCTTGAGTGCCTCTTAAACCCAAGGTTTCCTCGCTGCGTCTGGCTGATCACTTAGGTACCCGCTGTGTAGGAAGGCATGGACTGTAACAGAGCCAGGAGAGACCTTTAAAAAGAAAGGTTAGTTCATCGGTGGCCCTCTTACTAGCTTAGAAGGTCAGCTCTTCTCTAGACTGTGTCAGCATTCTTGGAGAGCTGGTTGAAGAAAATAGTATCACGTGCCTTTTACAGACAGAAAAGAGGAGATCCAATGCCCTCTGAAGCTAATTCAGAGTTTCCAGTTGATATGAGCTGACAGTGCATCACATCATTCCTGTACTGAAGCTGTGCATATATGCTGTGCTAAAATCCACATGGAAGAAATGATTTAGTTGTCTTAGAGTGCAATCCCCTTAAATGCAAAGCCCAACTGAGCAGGCTTTGTGTTGGGTAACATAGAGGGCTCCGAGAGAACAGAGTCCTTGCCCTTGTACAGCTAATAGTTTTTCATTTTTAATAATGACTGAGTCAGTTTTCATCACCCCAAATAGCTTTATACTACTCAGCAGCTAGTTTCAGTGTCCGTGCCATGTCTGCCATGAGGAATAAATGCAAAAGAACTGTAAGCAAGAAGAAAAATTTATTTTCCCAGGTGTCCCATAATAGTTTTTCCCAGTGTTCACCCCATTCTAAGTGGGTATTTTGTCTGCCTAAGGGCACCAGGGTTGTATCCCAGGCAACACTGGTCTGATATTTTTCTGGTGTCTGTTTTTGCTGGGCACCTGAATCCTAGTAAAGATACTCTAGCTACATCACAGCACCCCCCCTTATATGGTGGGCGCTCTTAAGAAAGAAGGCAAATTTCCAGTTTGATTGTCTAATTTGTTTTTTAATAATTGTGACAGATTGCTTTTTGCCTTGGAGAATGGGTCCTTGTGTGCAGTCAGGTGAGCTGTTTGCTATCGGTGTCTGCGCTAGCATCAGATAAGTAGAAAACCCCCTCAACCTGACAATTCACTTGAGAATAATCTGATCTGGTTTGCTTTGCTGTTTCCTCTTGAAGTGGACAATGGCTTTTCCCCTGTTAAAAAGTTGACACAATGAGACAAGTGTGTGATTATTGTATCCTTTTATGTCATTTGAGTAACTTGAGATAGCCTGGTGTAATGTGAGTAATCTGTGTTCGCCACCCCTTGAATCTATCTGGAGTTGATTGGCATATCTGTGCATTTTAACTTGTCTGGAAGGCTCTTATCTACTTGCTGCACAGCATCAGTTGCAAATTTTAAACCTTTCTCTTCAACTTTATGTTTAAATATGTTGCTCTTCCCCTTTCCTCTTAGGGTCTTAGCAAGCAACTGGTTTTGCTTTTGTTTGTTTGAAGTAAACCCAATGACTCCTTTAAAACAAATGAATCAGGGGAAAGCAGGTAATGCAGCTGACAGACAGGTGATCCTGATAATACTGTCTGGTGCCTGATAGACTGCCCTTCAACATCTGAGCCATTCACACCATTTTAGACAGTTAACACTGGTTCTCCACTACTGAGCAAATCATTACTTTCCATCCTGACCCATTAAAGTTAAGACCTCCATCTGCCTTTCAGGTACAGCCCGTGGTTAGAGGGTGATGCTGAGCAGAGCCACCCCCTGAGAAGTGCTGCAAGCACTGTAGCTCGGGGCCTCCAAGCGTGCATGGGGACAGGACTGCAGTGCCAGCCCCAGGCAGTTGCCAAAGCAACATATTTTTTTTAATATATTTCTTTTTTCACTTGTGCTTCCCTTTGAAAAGCCTCAGATTACAAATGAATCCTGAGAATAGCCGTTGCTTTAGTGGTGTTGCACCGTAAATGTCACTTCCTTGGTTCTGACTGAAGGTGACAGAAAAGCATAGTCTAAAGGAACAAACGTCATGCTCCAGGAGGAGAAGGGAGGAGACGACATATGTTCTAGAGGAAGTTAAGAAGCCACTTTGATACTAAATTTGTCCCATTGATGTACGCTTAGTTTGAAACCCCACCAGCTGCCTCAGTTTCCCCTGCCAGGTGCAGATTCCTGCCCAGGAATGCATAATGATTTTCAGGGATTAAACCAACAGAAATGCCTCACTTAAATGGGGAGAAGTCTCTCTTTCCTGCCTTGCATTCACATAAACCGCAGCTGTGCTTCTCAGCCCTCGAAATGAATCAGATCAGATCATTAACCTGGTTTTGGCATCCTGACACTAGGACAAAAAGACTGTAGCACTGCAGCACAAAACACTGATCTGGTACGGTCTTACTGAGCTGGTTAGAAGTTGTACAGTGTGGTAACTTTGTATTGCAGGCTTTGTGTTTTAGCATAGAAGCATCAAGTCAGGATAAACTCTGTATTATGCTCTGGCTGGCTCAGCAGAAGTGTGATATTTTGGCCACACCTGACTTAGATGAAATTTATCCCAGTCTGGTTGTGCACAAATGTGATACGAATACTTGGGAACCTCAGCTGTGGCCACGCGATCGTTCCTTCTTCACCACTCTCCCGGGACGCTGTCTGGCACTCCTCTCGTGGGGACAGGTGGGTGTCCGTGCTCCCTGTCCCCAGCCGTAGGACCCTAAGCACACAGACGGTCTGTACTGGAGCGTACTCCACTCTTACTCTCCTTCTCTGGGACCAGAAGTATCTGGTATCTGATCTAGGCAGCTTCTTTGGCCCTTTTCTCACTGCTCCGTTACTTAATGGCATTTTTCTCCCTTCGTGGAGCAGCGCATACAGCTTTCTTTGTCCTTTGCCTCTCAGCTGAATGAGCACCAGGCCATCCTGGTAATGCCCATCGGGGCTGCTTTCTTGTGTCCTGCTCCTCTGCTGCATGACCCTTGAAGGATGAGGGCTACACCTGGGACTGGTGAAGCATTTAGGGTCAGCTTCCCTAAAACTGCTGCCTTCCACATCTCTTCAGCAAGCATCCCTCTTTCAAAAATGTTTATTAAAATTTAAGTCACAATACTGGATGAGCTACTGCAGCTCTTGCTAACTGTCAGGCAATGTGGCTGTGTAACAATTTCATGTCAAACTGTGCAAGTTAGGATGAGCAGCTCATAAACCCACCCTGTTGAAAGCACTCCTCCACTGTGCATCTGAACACATGAGGCTTACTCTGACTCTCTGTTCTCTTTGCATTATACACAATGGGATCATAAGATTCGCAAATGAGAAATAAACTAAGAATACTGTGATTAAAAATGTACAATACATAATATAACCTTGCGCAACAAAATTAGTACTTTGCTAATTTAGTCCCAAAGCATATTGATTAAATGCATTTTACCACTTCAGTGTATACTGGAAAATCCAATTAATATAAAAAAAAGAAAATGAAAACATCCAAGTCACTGAACTCTGGATCATAAATGTTAATCCATCCTGCAGTATCTTTTGAGTAGAACACACACTAATTTTCTTTCATTGTTACAGAACAGATTTCACATAAAATAATGCTGTAATTGTTTGGGAAAAAAAAAAGTGTTTGCCATTTGGTGTTTCCATTTGCTCCTCCTTGACTGAATTCATTATAAAAGGATTTCTTTTTTCTATCTGTAACAGCTTTCAGCAAAGTCTCCTTAGTGACAAACTTTTAATACCACAGAAGTCTGAGCATTTTGTTTAGTGAATTAGAAAAAGAAGCCTGGCACAGTATTGCACCACAGGTATAGAATTTGACCAAGCTTGGGACTTTGTTTGGACTACGTACTAGAAATGATGGTGAAAGAAATGGGTCTTTCACTGCTGCTGAAGACCAAGAGGTCAGCTTTTCACAGGTGAATGGGAAGAACAAACCTTTGGCCGAAGGCTTTGTGCCAGCAGTACCAACAGATAGTACAAATGATGGCGTGTTTCATCTGGTACCTAAATTGGGGAGAACCTCAATAATCCAGGGGTCCGTGCCTGTAGCTACAGCCAGCATAGAAATGCCAATGTCCTCAGACCTGATGTATTTCCTGCTGGAATTTATAAGTCTTTAATTCAGGATATTTGTTGGGAGGAAAGAATTTTACAGCAAATTTCTGCACTTTCAGCAAGGCTTGGTGCTAAGAGGGTAACTGCAGCTCGTTGTTAGGAATCTCTAGTGAGAAAAGAAGCCAACGGTACTGTTGCATCTGAGATGGTGAATCTCTTTCGGCAAAGCGATACTACCAAGGGAATGAAATTGCCGCAAGCAGCAGCTGAATGGAATGACGAGGAAGTGAAGATTTCCAGTGCTCTTGAACTGGTATAATTAGTGATATTGTGACAGGCTTAAGAATATAAAGATATCTGTATGTGGAGTGTGGCGGGGGTGTGGTGGAATCATATTTAGAGAAATATTTCCACCGGCAGCATGTTTATAATTTCAGTAGTACGGCGTTCATAAGGTACCTATTAGAATGTGTTGTTGTCAAAGGGAATATCGGTGAAGAGGCATCGCTTTAGGAGCCGTGTCTGCAGGGAGACATGTGCAGATGTCTGTATTAGTTTTGTGTCTAAGCGACTTCCCTGGAGGGTGTGCTAGCTGTTGGGTAGTAGCAGTTTTGTAGAGAATCCATGAAGAAGCCCTTGTGCTCTTCACTCTGCTTCTTGTGGGCGGTCTCTGAAGGAAGGCATTTCCCCTACCACCCCCCCCCCCTT
>Ga0065711_1010696_pt1 | contig 14879 bp, 7 predicted proteins | sample Hoacrofraction12_FD_59098 | JGI IMG/M metagenome (GOLD analysis project Ga0065711, IMG submission 59098) | Hoatzin crop microbial communities from Cojedes, Venezuela - Epithelial fraction 12 v2 (version 2) | ecosystem: Host-associated > Birds > Digestive system > Esophagus > Crop | place... | reverse complement strand
AAAAAAAAAAAAAAAAAAAAAAAAAAAAATCACTGACTTGGCAGCAGAAAACTCACATTCAGAGCTTGAAGTCCTGCTTGACTTCTCGCCTGTGTTTTCAGCTCACCAGGTCACCCCCAAGATGCAAGCTGCACAACAGAGCCCTGTAGGCTTAGCATGGACGTTAGCAGTGGGTAGAACAAGCTTATAGCAGCTGTACCCAACCACATAGCAAGGCCCTCGCAGTGCCTGATCATGAATTCTCCCTGGCTGTTAGCAACTTTCACATTATCAGAGCTGAATTCTTTGACCCCGGAAAGACAGGAGAACATGCATCGGCAGTAAATAGCCCAGGGTTTGATAAGTTTGATCATTACTTATAAGCCAGATTCATTTGCCTTCTGGTTTGTTAGATAAATCGTTCAGTAGCAAGTCCGAGCAATTCTAAGCAACTAAATAGACAAATGATGGTTAAAGCTCAGTTTGACGTTATAGCTCTGTCACAGCAGAGAACAGTAGGGCAGAGACATGAACTACCATGCAGGTATAGAACAACGTCTACAAGAGAAACACTTTCAATAAGTTTTCTGTACACCTAAGAGCATCACACTTACAAGTCTCAATAAATCTGTACACTAGGGAGAAAGTTACCAATGCAGTAGGACAGGTCAGCATCAGTTGCAGCTTTAGCTGAAACCAGTAGTGTTCTGCCAAATCTCTGGTCTCAAACTTAAAGGCCTTAAAACTGGTCCCATCTCCTACTGGAAAAGGATAGACACACAGTAAACTGACAGATAAACCAACAGCAACAGTCAAACCAACAGCACACAAATGTGCTTTCTGGGTTTACTTGGAGCACTCAAATGCAGGGAATGGTGATTTTTTTTTTTTTTTTAATGACTTGGGGGTTTTTTATTAGCAACCAGATACCAGAAACTGTTTAAAAAACTCGGCAAGGTTTTGTGGAAAGTGTATGTTTGCTGACTAGGTTATGGCCTGGGCCCCTAGTCATACCTGCATTCACAAAGGAGTGCTGCATGGAGGTCCCCAGGGACCTGGGGCTGGACCTGCAATCAGCACAGCTGCCTCAGGGCAGTGCTGAAGCAAGTCTCAGGAAGAGGCAGAAAGTCACAGTAACACAGCTGTTCTCCTTCCAGGTATGAACCATCTATATGCTGCACTGTGTAAAAGTGCCAGCTTCAGGCAGAGCTTGTGGGGAGAGCAGTCTTGGTAGCACCCTCTACGTATAATGTGACTTTAAGGTAGCTTAGATATTTTCAATAAAACTGAAGAAAATAATACAACCTAAGAGCAGTGAACTGAGGTTTGCAAAGCCTTCTGTCAAGTATGGAATGAACATTAACCATGGCATTAATGTGTTATTGCTGCTTAACAACATGCTCACTGCCAGACAAGAAGTTTTGTACTTAGGCCTGCTTATAAGTTTGATTCAAAAACAAGTAACTGCGTGACACTCTCAAGGGTGCCGCACTTTGGTTATTGATGAGAAAAGATATTCAAAAGATGAAAACGCATCTGAAAACAGTTTGCCTTGCAAAACAAATACACAGAAAGTAATACAACTTTTACACATATATTATTAAATTCAAAAACTCCTTCTTTAAATTATTTGTCTACGTTCTATCACTTAACTGAAAATGTTTGCTTAAACTCTCTATCAAGCAGCACTGAAAATCACTCTGAAATGTTTTATGTTATTTAACTGTAGAATCATCTAAAACACCTTCAGGGAAAACTACTGTACCAGAAATGCAGACCAGAATCCATTCCTTCCATGCAGGTATGAAAAAAACCCATCAATCTAGAAAAAGATAAAGGCTATATTCACTGGTTTTGCGTCTATTGTGACAGTACTTCCAGATTTATAACTGCTGAACTGTTGACTAAACTGCTTTTGCAGTTTTTCCTTTCTAAATACTTTAGCCAAATCTTACAGTGCCTTCACAGAACTGACACTTTGCCAAGCAGTGAAGTACAATATCTCCTAAATCAAGATTGATCTTTAAATAAGTGAGCATAAGGAACAAATGTCTCTACAGCATCTCAACATCCCTGCGAGAACAGTTCAAACACATTCAACACATTAGATTAAACTGTCTTGGCAGAGGTCTGTACCATATCCTCACGGCAGATACATCCGTCATGAAAACTATCATGTTATCCCTATTTTCCTAAAAACACTCCAATTTGAAACCTAATGGTCTAATAGGCTGACAGGAGTTGCGGCTGATGAACAGGCAGGCAATTTGATTCTGAAAACAGAACACAAAACTAGTTCAAGATTTGATTGCCTTTTCTTTAAAAAAAAAAAAAAACAACCAGGGATTTTGCAATGATTAAATAATCATCTAACTTGTGAGCACTACATGATGTAACAAGGCCGTTTGATTTATTACTTCATCACTAAGCTTCACACAGGCTCCTTAGGAGTGGTACTAAGTAAAGGTGGTTCTCAATTTTGTCGTAAGAAATGCAGCTCCCAAGTAGGAAAACACGCATTTGTCAACAGCTTATCTGAAAATATTACTCTGTTGGAAAAGACTATTTCTGTCATTTGCACTTAATGTATATTTCAATTTTCAGCCACATCCATTTTCTACTCCGTTCATGGTTATTCTTATTATTTATTTTCTCTCTCAGCCTGGTGATTCTAGTCAAGAGCTAGGAAACGCATGAATCCAGAACAAAAATTATGGTTGCTAAAGAGACCAAGTCTAGAATAGAAACAAGAGACAACAGACCGTATAGGCAGACAGGCAACATAAAGACACATCAGCAACAAAATCAGCGCCTGCTTTCTGTCAGTATCTGGGAAAGGACAGTTTCTATCGGAAATTTTCACTGAAATCTTTGAAAGGAAAATTACAACCATTACCACACATATGTATCTTTTCCATTAATACTTTATATTTATATATATAAATAAAAGAACATTTAAGAAAAGGCAGAAAAAGTATTCAAATATAAGTACAAGGGCACGCTCAAAGTAACTTCCTCTTCTGCTGGATTTATATCAAGGCATTCAAAGGTGTACACACCTAGTGGTGTGCTGGTCCGAGAGGCTTCCCAGCAGCTGAATTCAAAAAGAGGTTACAAGACAAAAACTTTAGTTTAATTTTACTCAGTGTTAAAAGGTGAGATAAAACATAATTCATAAATTCAAAAAGATCAAGTAGCGAGGACGATCAATATGAAAGGAATTAGTGCATAAGTTTTCAGATAGATGTGCCAGCATGTTGCTTGGATTTATAATTATAAAGTAATTATTACTTAGCTCAATAATAAATTATTAGCTGCCATGGCAACTACTGAAATACATGGCAAGCTATTAAAGGCAGCAAGATGGTCTGCAGGAGACAAAGGGAGAAGGCAGTTTATTCATCGGCAGACTGTGGTCTTTCTTCAACTTCTTGTGCTATCACATACCACTTTGGGATTGCTAAAGCAAAAATTGCAAGATGCCTAGACTCACACAGAGCCAATAGTCAGGGTTTATCAGGGTTTTTTTCCTCATTAAGAAGATAATTTGATTATAGAGTTTGATATTTTTCTGGTGTAATCCAAAGGATACCGTACCTCCCTTTTTACCTAAGCAACTAGTTGAAGCAATGATTAGCAGTTATCTCTGAACTTGTAGGGGACAGGCAAGTCCATTGAAAAGCATAAAAACATAGAGTTAATGCCTATTATCAAAAAGGATAAACTGACAAGCAAGAAAATTATAGGCTAGGCAGCTTTACTGCAGTTTCCTGGAAAAATTCTGGAACAAACAAATCATTTGTAACCACCTGGAATATAACAAGGAGATTATGACCAGCCAACATGGATTTGTCCAAAACAAATTATATCAATCAGTCTAATTTCTTTCTGTAACAAAATGAAAAGCTCTGACTTAAGACATTTAATGCTGCCATGATGTCCTCTTATGCAAACCAGGGAAGCTTGGTCTATGTCAAACTACTATATGACAGAAGCAAAATTATGACTGCACATTAGTGACCCACACGTTGCCAAAGTGGAGAGATCTATCAAATAGGGCTGCACAAAAGACTCCTTAGATGTCATTGCCCTTAATAATGGTCACCGACGACTTGCTGATGGAAGAGAGCATGCTATTAAATGCAAGTAACACAGAGTTGAGGCAGTCTGCAACTACTGTGGAAGACAATTAAAATTCAGAATTCTTAATAGAGGGGATCCCAAGAAGAAGGTGAGTCAACGATGCTATTCTGCAGTAAAAAAAAAAGGCAAATATGATACCTGAAGCATAAACAGGCTTCAAGACACATGAAATAGAGGTATACGTTCATCCCCTCCCTCCTTTTTTGTCATCTGTTTTGAATGCCTGACTTCAAGACAGATAAATCTGGACCAAGTAGAGAGAAAACTATTAGAATAATCAAGCACTGGAACACATGGTCTAAGAAAATAAGTTAAAAGAAGTGGTTAAACCTAGACTTTAGGGAAAAACTTTCTAAACTAAGGACAGTGAAACATGCAGATGAGTTGCCCAAGGAAGTTCTATCCAGAGAACCTTTTCCTAGAGGTCTTTCAGAACAAGTTATGAAATTTTAATTAAGAATAGTAGGAGTCGTAGGTGTAGCTGACATCATTTTCCATCAAGAAGGCATAACAGGTAACATCTTCAGGTCTCCTGTAGTCTTATTTTTCTAACAGTTTACAATATTTTTTTCCCCTTTTCTAATCTCATCTAGATGAATTCTAAGGAATTTGTCTGGGGTTCCCAGACATGAGGTAGCCTTTTCCTGGCAAAAACCCTAGACTGACTGCAGACATGCTATACCCTCACAGGGCACATATGCAATATATTGAATGCTTCTGCCAAGGACTGTTCTATATCCAGAAATCAACAGCACATGTGTAACAATCCATCACTTTTGGGAAAAATCAGACTTTATTGAATAGGACTAGGAAAACAATGCAATACTCAGGAAAACTGGCACAGCATTACTCGAGTCCAAGATACCCTTCTATTCCTTGAACACAACAGGAACAGAACAACAGGAGAAATATTCTCTGGCCACAACTCTGGGCCATCACTTTACCAGACACAAGTGCTTACTCTCTCAGCTATGCGTTTCCTGTATAGTTTTGCTACCAACACTGCTGCATCTATGATTCTTTACATCTCAAACTAAAAAATTCCAACAATTTATTCCAACTCCTTACTCGTCTCTAGAATAACTCCTTCCATCACACAGCTGAAGTCTAACACTTAATAATTAGTATTAGTAACAGAGCAGGCAGGGTGATGTGGTGGTAATTTTTTTCCAATTCATCTTAAACAAAGGACAGGGGTTATATTCTCCAGTTTCAGAAATACTTCTACCAGTGTAACACTATTTGCTTTAATGTTTGCATAAGTCACAAAAGCAATGAACTGCACTGGAAAGAGTTATATAGGAATCCATCCTAAATTAAAAGAAATTTAGGAATGTTACTCAAGCTGATTGCCACAGGACAGGAACAGTGCAAATAGTTGTAAAAATAAAGAAATAATTCAAGGATGGTAAAGTCACTGAAAATTCACCCTGAATCATCCTCAGATTGTTTGGTTCAGAGCACATAATCAAATCAGCGTATTTGTTCAAATTACAGCCCTATTCTAGCAATGAATGCATGAGGTGACAATCGACACTCAGACAGCAGGCAGCAGTTATATCATTGCTTTTACCATGCTAAGCAAAAGCATGGGAAAAATCCGTGACTAATTCCAGTAAATATAGTATCTTAAAATTAATGTAAGCACCCCACTAGTAATATAATACAAAAGAATTTATAATAGGAGCTCCTGAACAAAGTTTCCAATGATACTAATCCCAGATCTAACAGCATAAACCAGCAGGCAGCTCTGTGTTCCAGTCTATAGGAACTGACGATGTATGCCTGTGCACAGCACCCCTGAATTCATCAGGGTCCCATAAATTCTCAGATAAGGATAGGATTCAAGTTAGTATAGTCTCATCATATGACTACATTTGAATGTTTTTGGTTTTATTTTTTAGAAAATGTTTCCCATCAAGATATCTTGTCCAGTATGAACAATTCCTCCTAGAATTAAAACAAGCAACACTTCTATATATTTGCCAAAGGCCTTCGTCGACTGCTTATAGTCAAACCCGTGTTTGTTTACTTAAGGTATTCTTTTCTGCCTCCTTTGATGCCAGCCAGCTGAGCATGCAAACAAAAAAACACCCCAAACCCAACGACAGCTCACTTTGTTGCCCAGTACCAGCAGGAATTATCTTTGCATGAAGCTCTACCTGCAGAGCCTCATCACAACTGCTTTTCGCTTCTCGCAACAGAGACAGACAGTATCGCTCTCCACAAACAACTCAGACGCTTACCTGCACACATAATGCAAGCTAACGCTTCAGAACAACACAAACATTACGTGAAACACTGGAATGGGTTGCCCAGAGAGGTAGTGGAGGCCCCATCCCTGGAAACATTCAAGACCAGGTTGGACAGGGCTCTGAGCAACCTGATCTAGTTAGTGGTGTCCCTGCTCGCTGTGGGGGGGTTGGACTAGGTGACCTCTAGGGGTCCCTTCCAACCCCAAACTTTCTATGATTCTATAATTCTAATGCAGCGAAACATCTGTGGAGATCAGCTGGGCTGTGTAGAACTAGGGAAAAATACACATGCCCCTCAAATTCTGAGGCCTGGCCTGCGGGCCTGATTTGTACAAGTGAGAGCATGCTGGCTATATTGCTGCAGTATTCATAAATGTCAAAAGGGATTTCAGATTTCTTAACTGTATGCAAGTTTAAAGTATAAGGGTACCTTACAGGACCAAAGACAGTTGCAGGTGCAATTGCTTAATCACTACTATTAAAACATTACGGCTGCTGATGTAGAAAAGATGAGGAAACATGATGCAGATGAAGCATTGTCTGAAGACAGTTGGGTTGCTTCTCAAATAAGTTAATGCGCATTTTTCTGCAGCTGCAGAGGTGTGTGACTTTCTGAATTTCTGTTTATAATTTGCATTTAATGTTTGCAATACTGATGCAGTTTCTATTAAATTTTAATTTGTTGTGTAAAACTTTTCTGTGTTAACTTCTCACAGAGGTCAAGTGATTTTTGTCAGGACTAGTATATTTTGATAGCTTTCTACAGAATTGGTTGCTTTTTGTGTGAGAGGATTTTAACAAGGAAGTAATTGGGCGATCCCCTCTGAAAAATTTGCCTTAAAGTGTTTGCTGGAGTAAAAACCTTCTCCATTTTCACCAGTAGCTACCCAGAATGCATAAAAGCTTGAGCTTAGGTAAATTTAATTGCAAGACTATTGTTCCATTTGTTTAGATAAACATTGATATTGAGTTGTTGGTTCATTGTGGCCTGCTCTTCCTCCAGCTTATATCTTTAAAAAAAGGAGTATCTGCAGCTACATTGGATGTAAGCAAGTAGCTGTCTGTAAACTGTGAGGAAAAAGCTGTAAGCAGGCTTACAGTTTTCAGAGTTTTACAGCTTAGCTATGGGTCCAGTCATCTTTATGCCCTCTTGAGCCCTTATTCGTAAGAACTTTTACGGCCCCAGATTGCCTTTCAACTACTGCTAAACACGGTTCAGAAAGTTCTTTGTTGCAAGATAATCCTAATGAGGGAATTGCATTTTGGGGGTTTGAGTCTCAAAAGCTATGCAAACTTTAAAGCAATTCATTTTGCAACAGAAAGGTACCCTGTTCTTTTTCTGAGTGTCTGAAAGGACAACTGGAATGTAAAAGTCTGTTATCAGTGCATTCGTGTGATAGGAATTGTGATTAAACTGTGCCGTAAGTGCCACAGGTGTAAGTGCCATGAGAGTGATACGAGATTGCAGCAACTGGATGATGAAGGTGCAGTTGATTTTTATTGTTTCTTATGAGACAGGTCTGTGCTGTCACTGCTGTCGTTTCTGGTTCTAGTTTGTCATAGGTCTTTAAAGATTGTGCAGCATGCTAAGTGAGGAGCTCTGAAGTTGTAGAAAACCAAGTGATTAAGTAAATATGTTTCATTTACAACATAAGTACTGATTTGTATTTTGCTTATGTTAACTTACAGTCTTTGGCACAACTGGAAGTTTACCTCCAAAATAATTTAGGAACTATTTGGTATTGCATATATGCAGTTCCAAGCCTATTACACTCATAACAAAAGTACTCCAGTAACTTTATGTGTATAAGAATAAAATTAGCTGTTAGGTATGTTAAAAAAATACCCACACTGAGACCAGCTAGCTATACGAGGAAATTCCCTGAAAATGCTAAATGTGATGCTCACTACTCTTTGCTGAATTATTTTCTTTCTCCTTTTAACATCTGCAGTCTCCAGACTTTCTGGCTTGATGGGAATTTCCTCACGTCCTTACCAGAAGAACTGGGAAGTCTGCAACAGCTCAGCTGTCTTGGGCTTTCCTTCAATAACTTCTGTGAACTGCCAGCAATTTGTGAGAAACTTGTCATCTTGGACAAACTATCCCTGGCAGGGAACTTGCTGGAGAGCCTGGACCTTGCAGTGCTGAACCGTATGAGTCACATCAAAAGTGTGGACCTGAGGTAAGAGGGCAAAGCTTGCATATGTATACAAACCAGATTGCTACTTTCCATTTACAGCAGAGGAGCTGTGTAACATCTAGTACATTCTGCAATAAACTGGGTGTAATTTTTTCTCTTATTCTTTAGCTTTTAGGGAGCTGTGTTTCTGAGGGCATGCAGAATTCACTTAGAGAAGCAAGGTTAACCAAGCAATGCCTGAAGCCACTGAATGTGACTCAGCCCTCTAGTTCCATCTTTTGATATGCTGTTACCATGAGCTTCAGTAGCTCTTTGGTCTCTTCTACCCTTTTTTGCCTGCCTTCCCCCCTGCCCTAGAGATGTGATCTGATTCTCCAGACTGTCAACTGCAGAGCTCTCAGCAAGGGACAAAGAACTTTTTGTCCGTGGCCAGGCAGTCTAGTATCTGGTCTCTGCATTAGCTTCCCGTGTCAGCACAAAGTAGCTGTCCCTTGGCCTGGCTTCTAACTTCTAGACTGGTCTTCAGAATCTCTTAAACACTGGCGAATGAGGAAAATGGTTTCACATAGCAGTGCAGACAAGGGAAATGTTTCTCTTGGTATTTGCTGCCTGAAATCCACCATTGCTCCTCACTCATTTCACTCTGCTCAGCTTTGGTGTTAGCCTTCACCAGAGCTCTGCCTCTCCTTTCTTCTCTCTTCTTACTGACACCCAGTATTTTCTGACTTTCTCTTATCTCTGAGTATTTAGGCTAAACAACCTGAAGAGAGCAGCAGCTGACACTTTGGAGGTGAACAAATCTGTGACTCACATGGATTTACGAGACAATCAGATGACAGATCTGGATCTGAGCTCCTTGGGCAGCCTGGAGCAGCTGCACTGTGAGCGGAATAAGCTGAAAGAGTTGACGCTGAGTGGCTTCTCCCTTCGGGCCCTCTATGCCAGCAGCAACTGTACGTCTCTTTGTCTTTTTCACCTGTCTTCCTCCTTCAAGCCCTGGGAACAAAGGAAGACAGCCCTTTGCCCACTCCTGCACACAAAAAATAGTTGCACTGATGCTACAGTAGTGAGACCGTGTGTGATGGGTCTTCTGAGGTCAGCTCCTAGGGATCACATGCGCACGTACGTGCAAAGACTGTGTAACAGGGGGAGGTTGTGATGTTGAGTCACTGTCCAAGGAATCCATCTTCCATTGAGATCTGTTTGGGAATCCACAAATAAAAGTACGGTTCTCCCTTGTTCTGCTGCCCCACGTGGCAGATGGAGAAATGGGGTAGTGAGAAGCTGTGGTGCCATATGGCAGACGTATGAAGTGTGAACTCTGTCTTGGGAAAGATGAGTAGAGACCTTGAGTATCCATAAAGTAAGACTGTGAGTCTCACTTGCTAGCTAGTCTGTCTGCTTCTCTGTGCTGTTTCCTCTTTGAAGCTCTGCAGTCATAATTATTTGCTTTACTTCATCAGGTCTGACAGCTATCAATATTTATCCGGTTCCTGGTCAACTGACATGTCTAGAACTCTCTCAGTAAGTGACTATACACCACAGAATATAAAGCAAGTATCTGGACACCTTTGCTCTTTTCTGTGGAAATTTTCTGGAGCTTTTAAGCGTTTGAAAGAGTTGAGAACAATTAAGGGAAGGCACTCCATCTTCACAATAGAACTGGAAAGCCCAGGACTAAGGAATGATGAAAGTGTCCCAGACCAGAAGCCCCTCTGAACCAGTATGACCTGTCTAGGTGACGGGCTGTCCTTCAGCTGTAGGCTGAAATCAGCAAAAAAAGCCAAGCAGGGACCACTGAACTTGTGGCGGCTTACTGGGCTGAATGGTGGGAATCTACACAGCAAACATTTAGAGTAGCTGCCAGTGATCTCTGGTGTTGGCTTCATTGTCTGCGTCTGCCCTCGGAGCAGTGTTGTGAGGCCTGTAAGACAGGATGCCTTGATCACCTTTTGCTGCAGTTCTGGGTTGAAGCTCAATAGCAGGATAGCGTAGAGCAGCCTGTTGTGCTGATGTCAGTGTTGTAAACAAAAAGCCTGATGATCAGAGCCTTGCAGCAGTACTTTCTACCACTTGTGCTGCACCAGCTCAGTTACACAGCATGACACAGATCAGTTCCACGTGACTAGCTCGGGTACTGGTGTTTGTTTTCTGCCTGTGATTTTTGGTTTTGCTGTCACTAATGTCATACAGCATTCAAACAGGGTACGGAGTGCTGGTGTCTAGCTTTTCCCCCTTGCTTTTCTCAGCAATCAACTGCAGTGTGTCCCAGACTGGGCCTGTGAAGCAAAGAAACTGGAAGTTTTGGATATGAGCTATAACCTGCTTGTGGAGCTTCCATCGAGGTCAGCACACCTTCTTATACAGAGCTGAACTTTCTTCTCTGGTGATGTGGCTAGGGAGAGAGAAGCAGTGCTATTTCCATTGCTTTATTCCTTGTTGTGCAGAGATAGAATCCATTTACTTTCTCTGTACAGCATCAAAAATACTCTGTATTCAAATGTTTTAAAGAACTGACTTCCAAATCAGCTTCTTCAATAACAGGGGCCAGGTAATTTCATCCTGTGCGTGTGGTTTCTACTGCAGCAGTTTGCACCTGAAGTGGAACACACTGCTGTGATTTGTGTGTGTTACCATAGTGTCTGTGAACACGCGTCATAGGTCAGGCCCTAGTAAACCTTGCATTGCCGCACGGAGATTTCATCAGTTATCTTTCATAGGGAGATACCACAGAGATACAGTATAGCTAATCTCAAAGGTAGGTTTCACAACACATATCAGCCAGCTCCTTTCTCCCTGTTTCCCTTTCAGTTTCTGCAGAAATGTGGTAAAGGGGAGCCAAGAACTAATAGAAGTTTGCAGATGTTTATAATGACTTCTCCGGGGTAGCAGGGATATCATGGGAAGAAGCAAAGCACAACTGTTCTTAGCCTAGCAAGTGTTTGCGGGGAGTGTAACTGTAATGAATAAGACACAGTGTCTAGGGTAAGCTATACTGGAATGGAACGGAAGGGTGGGTTACAGTGAAGAAATGCAGGGAGCAGGGTGAAGCAGTTAAAGCAGTGGGCGTCGGAAGTGAGCTTAACAGTGACATTCTAATGGTTGTCGGAAACAAGACTATATACATCAAAAGCACCAAAAGGGCATAACAAAGATGCCATAATGAGAACTTAGAAAAGAATTTTAGCCATGCCAAAGGATGAAAAAGACCAAATTTAAAGTATGTTATGCAAAAAGAACCTGCAGAATTCAGACACGGAAATATATATTCTAAAAAGAGATTTAAGCATCTTTGAAGATTTCTAAGTGCTGGAATTTACTGTATCCACTGAGGATCTCTTCCAGTATGTGTTTGTCATCAACACTGTAAGTATGTCTTGTGTACAGCTTGAACTTTGCCAGCGTTGACTTTCAGCCATTGATTGGGTTAGCCCAGCAGACTAAAGCTTAAACAGCCCTGCATAAGGGGATGTAGTTCACTGTGAAGTTGTCTTTTACACTTAGTTGTCTGAAAAGGGAACTGTATCAAAGTGATGCGCAACAGTGTTGAGTGGAGATGCCCAAGCCAGGTCTGGATGAGTCTGCTTGAATAAGGAAATTAGTGTATCTGCATTTGAATGGACTTTTTTTCCCCCCAGTATAATTAGCTTTGAGAAGCCACAGCATACAGAAAGAAACTGAATGAGTTGGCCTGCGTGGAGCAGTGCACTAGTGCAGCTTTAGTGTTTCGAGTCTCAAAGCTGTTCTGTACGGGGCTCTCAGAATATAGTCCCAAATTACCACCTCACCCAAACGGGCAGGGTGGTTCTAAGCCTTGTTCAGATATCCTTGCTTGAAATTCCTGCAAGCAATTCTCCGCGGTTCATGAGGATAGAGGCCTTATCCTTCAGCGAGCATTGCAATTCTGGAGAATGTGACAACAGCCTCAGAAGTAATGGAGGAGCGCTAAGCAGCCTGTTAAAGCTCTGAATTTAAGCTGGCACAGGAGAAGCACTTCTTTCTGCCTACAAGTGAAGACAAGCATTTAAATCTATCCTTTGTGACTTCTTTTTTGTCTGCCTGAGAGACATGCTAGGCATGTGCACACAGACTGACCGGTATCGCAAGTTACTGACCTGCAGTAGCAGAGAGGGAAATGTCGATACACTTCCAAGCATTCAGAGTGACTGAGGCACCCTGCCACGTGTGGTTTTCGGCTTTGTCATTGTTTACATTTTACAAATCAGTGTATTTTAATTTTTCTCTGCTGTACAGTCAGATTATAATGGGTTAAATACTATGTTTTCCCACTCTGTGGATGTGGAGTGAACCAAGCTGATACAGAAAACCCTGTGTCTTTCTAGGATCCTCAGCAGCTTGAGCCTTCGGAAGTTGATGGTGGGGCACAATCGTCTGCAGAGCCTTCCACCTCTTCTAGAACACATTCCACTGGAGGTGCTGGACCTTCAGCACAACCTGTTGACCAAACTCCCGGAGATGCTCTTTGTCAAGGCTCTGAAGTGAGTGGCAGTAGCGAGCACCTTTTGTCTGCAGTACCCTTTGGAGCCGTTAAGGCTGCTGGTTGTGGCGTCTGCATGGCTGTCCTTGCAAGGTGCCACTTGCATAAGGCGTGCACTTTATGAGGAGGTAATTCAGGTGCCGTAAGGGAAGCCATCAAGCTGAATCTGTCCGTGTTATTGTTTAATTACAGGAAAACAGAGGCTTGCCTAACCTAGCAGCCAACTAGAGAATTAGCTTCAGGTGCAGCTGTTTCTAAGATCATGTTACTGCCTGAAGAGCTTTGTCTTTAAAAGTGGTGTGTAAATTCAGGTGCAAAGGAGAGAAGCCGTGCAGATTTTCAGACATCACAGCAGAAAGGACATCAGGTCATTGGAGAACAGAGTTGAGACCCTTGCGAATGAACAACCCTTCATAATTGTCTATTCAGACATGAGTAAACCCTTCTTTTAAAGACTCTTGAGTAAAGAGTTTATGTAGTCTACTTCCACCAGTATTACCCACCCCCTCCACAGGCTCTTCAGTACTCAGTTTACTGTAAAATGCTGTGTGCATCCACAGTGCTATATAGCTAATAAGTAATTAGCAGACTCATAAATCGTAACATGAGTAGGGATGTCGCACTGTGTTGTCTGGCCTCCCATCTAATGCTGTTGCTTTGTGCACGCTGGTGTTTGTATAGCTCCTTTTCCTGCTGTTAATGGAGGGGTTTAGATGATGTGAAGTCTGATTTTTGCATTTGCTGTGGTTAGCCTCAGGTACCTGAATGCATCTGCAAACAGCCTGGAGTCCTTGCCCTCTGCGTGTACAGGGGAGGAGAGTCTGAGCGTGCTGCAGCTGCTTTACTTGACCAATAATCACCTCACAGATCAATGCATCCCTGTCTTGGCGGGACACCCCAGCCTACGGATCCTGCATCTGGCAAACAACAACCTACAGACCTTCCCCGCAAGGTAAGTCAGTCCGGCTGGCGGGCGAGGCAGTGCTCACTGGGGGGATGTTGCCTGCCTTACTGCGATTGTGTGTGAATCCGTGTCAGAGCAAGATGCTCTCCCTGCGGCCTGATGACAAAAGCCTGTGGTTCCTACACACGCACTGAGGAACGGCGTGTTAAGGGGGACGGGCACAGGGTACTGTGGGCTGCGGTGGTTCCTGTCCTCCTGGTTGTGGTGATCGCCTGGGGGGGATCAGGGCAGTATTTCTTCGCAGCTTCAGTGCTGCTGGCGTGCAGCTGGCTGTGCTGCTTTTGTTCACTTTTCAGTCTTGCCAGAAAGCCTCAGTCAGACTTGTCTGAACTCCTGCCCAGTGCAGGTCATATAATTTCGTCCATTCATTCATGCACAAGGCTTATGGTTTGGAGATGAAATACAGATAAATCTATGCTCAGCACAGAAACTATAGAGGCTGGAGAGTCCCCTGCATTCCTACTAAGTTACTCTAGTTACTATCAATTACATAAGTCTGTATCTTATTTTTCAGTGAGAATTATTTGTCTGCTTCTTTTTACTAGTATATCACGCTGTCTTTCTAGTATGAAAACTACATAGTATGAGATATTTTTATGTGGTGCAGTTGACTGGATAGAAGGAAGGAAAGTCAGCCAGAGGGCCTTGACAGGCTTGAGGAATGAGTCCGTGTAAACCTCGTGAAGTTCAGCAAGGCCAAGTGCAAGCTTCTGCACCTGGGTCAGGGTGATTCCCAATATCAGTACAGCCTGGAAGCTGAATGGATTGAGAGCAGCCCTGAGGAGGACTTCGGGATACTGGTGGGTGAAAAGTGGGACATCAGCTGGCAATGTGTGCTTGCAGCCCAGAAAGCCAACCGTGCCCTGGGCTGCAACGCCAGCAGCATGGGCAGCAGGATG
>Ga0065711_1043189_pt1 | contig 14880 bp, 14 predicted proteins | sample Hoacrofraction12_FD_59098 | JGI IMG/M metagenome (GOLD analysis project Ga0065711, IMG submission 59098) | Hoatzin crop microbial communities from Cojedes, Venezuela - Epithelial fraction 12 v2 (version 2) | ecosystem: Host-associated > Birds > Digestive system > Esophagus > Crop | place... | reverse complement strand
AGCCGCCCCGGCATGGGGGGCAGGCCCCCGAGGGGGCGCGGGGGAGGGTTTGGGGGACCCGCGCCCCGCCGGCCCCGCCCAGCCCCGCCGCTCACCCTCGCACTTCCGCTCCATGAACTCCAGGATCGGGATGGACCAGGCGGGCCCCCGCAGGAACCCGGCGATGGTGTCTACCACCCACTCCACGTCGCCCTCCTCCTCCTCCGCCGCCATCGCTGGGGCCGCCGCGGGAGGGACGGCGAACGGCGCGGAGGTCGCTATAGCGACCGGCGTCACGGGGCGGGGGCGCGCGCGCCTGACGTGCGGGCGGCCGTTAACGGCCGCTGCGGCGGGGGCCGGGCCGGCGCTGATGGGCTGCGGGAGCGAGCGAGGGGTCAGGGGCCGCGCTAATGGCATTCCGTGTAATCAGATCATGGCCTTAAGGGAGGCACGCGTTACCCTCCAGAAACACGCGGGCATTGAAGGACGTGGCGGGAGGGAGGCCCTGCGTGGGGTAATCGCCTCGCGCTGCCCAGCACACCAACTGCCGGCACCCTGAGGTGGAAGGTGCGCGTGTCGCGGGCGTGCTTGTGCGTGCCTTCGGAATAGACCGCGGTGATAATTTAGCCCTGCCGACTTCATTGGGGTGAGTGGGGGGTAGCCCCCCCTCCGCACGGGAAGATGACAGTGGGGGACCAGATGTGAACTCAGCTGGGTGTCAGCAGCTGTCCCGCACCCCCACCCTGCTCACTAATACCCAAAACCTCAGAAACTAGTAACGAATTAGAGTGCTTGTTACTTACCAGTGTCAAGGCAAGTCTGAGGATGGGAACAGGTTGCCCTGCCAGGCTATGGCTTCCCTGTCTTTGGGTGTAATGGGGATGTGAAGGGACAAGGCCCTGAGAAGCATCACCTAAGATGGCCCTGTTCCCTCCACAGATTCCCAATTATTTAGTAATTCTGTCAATCACAATTTTACAGCACAATACAGGTTGGTTTTATTTGGTTTATAACAAAGATCTGGAAGATGAGCCTGTATGATGGAAAAATCTCGTTAACCCATATTTTCATAGAATCATAGAATCATTAAGGTAGGAAAAGACCTCTAAGATCATTAAGTCCAAGTCCAACCATCAACCCAACAATACCATGCCTGCTAAACTATGTCCTGAAGTGCCATATCTACACATTTTTTGAACACCTCCAGGGATGGTGACTCCACCACTTCCCTGGGCAGCCTGTCCCAATGCTTCACAACTCTTTCAGTGAAGAAATTTTTCCTAATATCCAATGTAAACCTCCCCTGACGCAACTTGAGGCCATTGCCTCTCATCCTATCGCTAATTAGTTGGGAGAAGAGACCAACACCCGCCTCACTACAACCTCCTTTCAGGTAGTTGTAGAGAGCAATAAGGTCCCCCCTCAGCCTACTCCAGACTAAACAACCTCAGTTCCCTCAGCCACTCCTCGTAAGACTTGTTTTCCAGACCCCTCACCAGCCTCATTGCCCTTCTCTGGACACACTCCAGCACCTCCATGTCTTTCTTGTAGTGAGGGGCCCAAAACTGAACACAGTACTCCAGGTGCGGCCTCACCAGTGCCGAGTACAGGGGCACGATCACCTCCCTTCTCCTGCTGGCCACACTGTTCCTGATACAAGCCAGGATGCCGTTGGCCTTCTTGGCCACCTGGGCACACTGCTGGCTCATGTTCAGCTGGCTGTCAACCAGCACCCCAAGGTGCCAGGCACCACCAGGCAGCTTTCCAGCTGCTCCTCCCCAAGCGTGTAGCGTTGCATGGGGTTGTTGTGACCCAAGTGGAGGACCTGGCATTTGGCCTTATTGAACCTCATACCATCAGGCTTGGTCCATCGATCCAGCCTGTCCAGATCCCTCTGCAGAGCCTTCCTACCCTCAAGCAGATCGACACACCTGCCCAGTTTGGTGTCATCTTCAGACTTACTGAGGGAGCACTCAATCCCCTCATCCAGATCATTGATAAAGATATTCAACAAGACTGGCCCCAAAACTGAGCCCTGGGGAACACCACTTGTGACCAGCCACCAGCTGGACCTTAGCATCCCCACCAGGCGTCGTGCCCATTGTGCACAGCCCATGAGTAAGGGATCCCTTCCCGCTGGTCACATGGATTTCAAAAGTATCAGGTAAGTGGCCACATCCCCTCACTGCCATGGCACCACTGCAGTCTGCCAGCTGTTCCGTCCACCCACAGCTGTGCTAGCAAATTCCTACCGATGACGACTTTGCAGGAGAGAGGCAATAAACACCCAAGATTAAATCAAACTGGAAAACTTCAGAAAGGAATCGAGCAGGGCTCAGACCAGAAAATCCTGGAGTTTTATATGTTTCTCCTTTGAATGAAGTAGGTATAAACCTGTAACAGAAACATATGCTTGGAAACTAAAGAGCATTTAACATTTAGATGTGTCTTCTCAAAAAGGCTAGTGTGTATTTCAAGACACAAGGTGTTTCGTACATCATACCAGAGAGCTCACTCAGCAGAATTAATTTGAAATCTTAAGAGTCTCATAATTTCTCTAATTAGTACTGATATAGACATTGTGATAGAGAGGTCATAATGCAAAATCAATTTTGTTCTTTGATCACACATTCATGTATCAGTGCGAATATCTGAGACTAGCGATGAGTGGCGTTCCTCAGGGGTCGGTATTGGCACCGGTGCTGTTTAACATCTTTGTCGGCAACATGGACAGCAGGATTGAGTGCACCCTCAGCAAGTTTGCCGATCACACCAAGCTGTGTGGTGCGGTTGACATGCAGGAGGGCAGGGATGCCATCCAGAGGGACCTTGACAGGCTGGAGAGATGCGCCTGTGCGAACCTCATGAAGTTCAACAAGGCCCAGAGCAAGGTCCTGCACACAGGTCAGGGCAATCCCAAGCACACATACAGGCTGGGTCGAGAATGGATTGAGAGCAGATCTGAGGAAAAGGACTTGAGGGTGCTGGTTGATGAGAAGCTCAACATGACCCAGCAATGTGCCAGCTGTATCCTGGGCTGCATCAAGAGAAGCATGGCCAGCAGGTCGAGGGAGGTGATTCTGCCCCTCTGCTCCGCTCTGGTGAGACACCACGTGGAGCTCTGCATCCAGCTCTGGAGCACCGAACAAGGGCATGAATCTGTTGGAGCGGGTCCAGAGGAGGGCCACAAAAGTGATCAGAGGGCTGGAACACCTCTCCTATGAGGAAAGGCTGAGAGAGTTGGGGCTGTTCAGCCTGGAGAAGAGAAGGCGCTGGGGAGACCTTATAGCAACCTTTCAGTACCTGAAGGGGCCTACAAGGAAGCTGGAGAGGGACTTTTTACAAGGGCATGTGGTGATAGGACAAGGGGTAATGGCTTTAAACTGAAAGAGGGCAGATTTAGGTTAGATATAAGGAAAAAATACGATGAGCGTGGTGAGGCACTGGCACAGGTTGCCCAGAGAAGCTGTGGCTGCCCCCTCCCTGGCAGCGTTCCAGGCCAGGTTGGATGGTCCTTTGAGCAACCTGGTCTAATGAAAGGTGTCCCTGCCCATGGTAGAGGGGGTGAAACTAGATGATCTTTAAGGTCCCTTCCAACCCAAGCCATTCTATGATTATAGGACATGCCAAAAACATCAGACTTTTCCTGCTTCTGCTAGCAGTATGCTTGTCTCTATTGGTGTCAGCAGAGATGTCTTTAACATGCAGCTGTGACACTGAGAAAAATCTGCTTATTCTTTCAGCATGGGTAATCCTATTTTTCACTTTTTAGTTGTTGCATAAAATTTAAAGCATTTCATCATAGTTACAAGAAAAATTGCTAGAGTAATGACTATGAGGGAATTCTGTCCACTATAATCAAAATTATTTTGTCACCTCATATGAAACTGCCCAATATTATTATGTTCTGCTCTCAGATGTCAGGCGAAACACTTGAGTTAGTGTTTTAGTTGTTAATAACATAAAAGATAGAGTAGAAATGCTCTCCTGTGTGACTCAAAAAAGAGCTATTGCTTAATTTTCCATCTTCTCTGTACAAGTTACTATATGAGACATTTTGACATACTCTTGGTTCATTGCTTTACATATATACTGACAAGCAAATTTTGTCACGCCTTTGCAGTCTCTGCGTACCACTGAATTCTTTATGTCAGTACCCACTTCTTTTCACCTCCAGTGGGTTCCACTCATATGCATAATGCAGCAAATCACAAAGCCCAAAGTATATTTTCTTCAGTCTCTTTTATGAAGTAATTCTTGCACTAATAGCTAGAATATTTTTTCATTTCCCACAAGTATCTGGAAAAATATGCTAGTATGTAATCTCTATTACTTTATTAATGCCTCCTAAAAGTTTTTTCTTATCCTAATGCATTAACTATAGAATTAAACTTATAAATGATTCATTTTGTTTGTGTCTTTAGAACAGAAATATTCAACAATTACAGTCCAGGTATAGCCCTATATCTGAACATAGTTTGTCAATCCATGAACAGTTTACTGGATTGCATCTCATCAATATAACTGAAGCTTGCATTGAGGGGCTAGCCTACCTCCTCTCTGGCATCACAATACAAAGTTATAGGAACAGTACAACTTGTAAATATTTTCCTCTGAAAAAAATGGCTTTGAAAAAAGCACATAAGATCAAGAGGAAAGCAGTTGTTAACTGTTCTGACTGAATCTTGATTTGTCTAACGATGTCTTTCTGTCTGCACTTAGACCTATAGCACCATAATAAGGAAGTCTGAAATTCCAAAATCTTGAGAGTATCTGACTTCTTATAACTGAATGCCATTGTTGATCTGTCACTGCATTTTTAAATTTATTTACCTTTGTGTAAAAAAAAAAAAAATCAATCTCTCCTCTTTTATTAGAGGAGTATTTGTTTCACTATTGTATATATTCAGGCCTTAAGGATATTTATAGGATAGGCAGTCTAGGTGTTATCTGTGCTAGTTTTGGCATTTGAAAAAATTCTAAGTATATCCATTCACCTAATTTTTAGTTTATTGCAGATGGTCAAAACTAGTGAATTTGAAAAATAAAATTAGAAACAGGCAAAAAGTGAGGCAGATAAGCTTCTAGCTATTGGCAAAGGAAAGCTAGTTTTTTACACCACCTTTAATTTCTTCCTTTTTGTCTTTTCTATATGGATAATTTTGTTGATGTTTAAGCATTTTTGAGGATATTGGCAAAGGTGCAATACCTCAATTTACAGTTATAGTAAACAGTCTTAAAACTGCTCTTTTGTTTAGGCTTTAATTCTTCTATGCACCTAATTTGTAATACCTAATAAATAGTCTTATAACTGTAACAACTACAAATATTTTCATCTTAGTAAACCTAATACAACTTTTCCAATTTGTTTTTATAAATTTTAGTTTGGCATTTTTTTAGGGAACAATTATATCTCTGAAAGGAAATTCCGGTCTTGTTTTATAAATCAGACCTCAAAGAGAACCCTGATCTCAAGCTATTTTCCAGAAAGCTGTGGTGCAACGGTCTTTTTCTTCATGGAAACTGTGGGCCTGTAGGGTGGGAGCAGACCCTGAGAAGCTGTAGTGCACTCTACTTTTTCTGTGTAGCAAAGGTATACTTAGACTGTCCTTGACATATTTTTATCTAATTTGTTCTTCAAAACTTCTAATAAAAGAGAGTCGATAACCTTCCCCATATCCAATTTTTCCTACTAGACCCACAAATACAGGGTTATTAAATTCAATGGAAAGGCTATGGAAACACAGTGTAATTATATATTTAACATTGTAGGGAAAAAAGGTACATCATACACTGTATTTAAAATGTATAATGTACTCTGATGTCCTCCTGTATTACTTTAAAACATTTTAAATAGGTTTCAAGCTCAAAGTATGACTTCTTAAGGCCTCTAAATTTGTGCAGTTCATAAATTTTTGAGCTGTTGTTTTTACTCCAGCGAAAGATGAACAGTTCTGCAAGTTGCAGGCCAGAAGGTTTATTCATATGAGTGTGTCACGGGAAAATGGGCAGAGCTGCTGATGTCAGTGGGGTAGCTCCCTTGAGTATTAGTTTGTAAGGTTAAGCCTTATGACTACAAGCTTGCTTGCTCAGATTGACATGCTTATGTGCGTGCACTTTATCTTCTATTTGACCCCTCCAGAGAAAAGCAGCCTCAAGTTAGTAGCCAGAAAATTAAAGAGTAGCACGTTTCTTTTTCTGGGAACTCAGTCAAGATTTGTTTCCTGACTACTCAGCTGCAAAATATTTACTGTGAGAAAAAGAGAAACCATGGGAGTCCGCTTTATGGCAGCAAGACTTCTCTTCCAAAAGAATCTGTATTTATACAAAACAGCAGAAAAAACATCTACCAAATACTATCTTCTCACATGTATTTTGATTCACAGGGCAAACATTATGATCAGAGCTAAAGCTCTATAGCCTGTTTATAATACATAGGTCTCACATGAATGTCAACATACATATTCTCTGGTAATTCGTTGCATGTACTTGTCATTCTCCTCCCCCCCCTCCCCCCAGCAACAGCACATGTAAAAATATACAAAAAATGTAAGTTCATATTTTTATTCTTCTTTGTTTTTCACCAGGAAGAAATTGACTATGTTCTAGCAAGTGTAGGAGATTTTATGTGCACAATTTAGCACGCACTTAGGAAAGTGCTTTGTACTCAGCAGTCCTTACATAAAATATTTAATTAAGCTGTTTGCCAATATCGAGAAGTTTGTACAACACAGTCTGCCTCTGGCACCTAATTTAACACATGAACGTTCTAATTTTTTTCCCCAGTAACAGACAGAGTTAAATGTGAGTCACATAAAAGGTGAAAACTTAAAATACTAATCAGCCTGGTTTTATTTGCAGTTACTAATTGATTAGGTTTTTTGTCAAATAATGGTATACTTCAGTGACTTCATTGTACTTTAGTCAAAGCTAAAATAGAGTGGAATTGGTTCTAAGGAAAGCAAACACATTGAAGAAGTGCTTAAAGTCAAATAAGGAATCATGAGTCATCTTAATTTTCCTCCCTTTAGGGATACTGAACTCCTGCAGGAACTTCCAAAGATATTCCTATTTAGGTCATCTTCATTTTATAAAGATTGTCTTTTCTCTTGTGACTTGACTGTTTTATACAAATGTAAGGCCGTTTCACTAGAATTCATCCTGCATCAGATGCCATTCCTAGCTCTGCTCTTCCAAGAGCAGGGTGGGTACCAAACAGATTCAGGAATGTCACAGTCCAGCAAACAGTTCCTTTTTGCTCCAGGGCAGAGCAAGCCAACATGAGAGCCTTGTTATAGGTACAAGTTCTCCTTTGGTGCTCCCTTACCCACACCTTCCTGTTGCTGGGATGCCGAAGGGGAAAGCAAAACTGTTTTACATCATTAGCATGGGGTCTGGAGTAGAAACTTGGCTCCTTACTTACTCCCTACTAAATCTGTGCATAAGTCCAAAAGAAGCATTTAATAGAGACACAAAAATATTCTTAAAATCTTAATATTCTTAAAATATTCTTAACTGTCTTCTCCAATAAAAATGCCAGAAATGACAACTGAATATTTTTATTAAAAATGAGCAGAGTGATTTATTACTAACAAACTACCTGACCCTAGTGGCTCCAACCCTCCTAACGCTATTTTTAATAGCTGTCATCATTCATATTTTAAGCTTTTTATATAATGATAATAATGCTTCTTAGCTAAATTATCTAATCTTAAAAGCATCTAAAGTGTCCAACATCTAATGATTTCATCTTATAATATGTGGAAATAGGAGATACTAAAAAGTACAAGATATACTAAAAAGTACTTATTTCTTCCCTCTTTTTGTTTTTTTCATTTATATACTTGCCACAAACTGTAAACCATGCACATTTTACCCACACATTTATCCAAAAGTCTATCCATACATTTGACGTCATATATTTTCCCAAAGCAAATTTTGTTCTTCATTTACCAAAAATAAGATTTATTCACATATATACATGTATACTTTTCATAGGAATTTTCTCCACACATTGACTAAGTATTTTAGTAATTGCTCTAGTGCTTTTACAGTCTATTTTTCTGTGGTGCCTGGACACCTTGGATTCTAAAAAGCCTTGTAATGATTTACATTTTTCTGTCCAATTTCAGTGGATTGTTATCGAGGGAATCACACAGAATCACACAGAATATTCGGGGTTGGAAGGGACCTCTGTGGGTCATCTAGTCCAACCCCCCAAAGACGAACTAGGGCACGGTGAATTCTGTGGTTTGATTTGAAGCTTGTGAGCATTGTTATTCTAATCTCTTCTGGCACAGAGTTCTGCAGCCATGAGCAAGTTAAAAAAAAAATAGGAAAAGAAAAAGCCCTGTCTCCTTCATTTTGAATTAGACAGTTTCACTGAACCGGGAAAGGTAGCACGGGAAGCCCCAGCTGTGGAGTACAAAATGGTATCAATAAGGGTATGAGATGGTTAGAAACCCTGAGCAAAATGCTGAAATTCATTGCCACTGCAGAACATGAGCATGTCATTTATTCTCCCACTTGTTCCCTGTGTGTGACAGTAATGGAAATCCTCTGAAATAACTAACGAATTCTGTTATTACATCACTGCAGTCTTTACCATCTGAATACATTAAATTATTTAATAGGAGACTATACAAATAAAAAGCAAGCCAGAGAATGACAGCTCAAAATAAACCATTTCTCTGGCTACCTCTCCCCTCCCCTTTCCCCCTTCCTCCCTACAGAAAATATTGTGAAGGCAAAACGGCCAAACTGCTGTTTTGGGAAATTGTGCAAGTGACAAAAGCTAACATATACATAAATGTACAAATTCCTGACATGCACCAGTGCTGCAGGATTGAAGAATTATAACCATTAAAAAGATTGCTCTAGACTGCCATTGTAAAACTATTTATGTCACATGTTCAGAAAAACTGAAGGACCTATAAAGCAGCAATCTTTAGACCACAGGTTACCAGGGTCCGGTCCTCACTTTCAGCTGATAGTTGTTTATACAACATAAGAGGTCCAGCAGGAAACACCTGGCCAAATATAGTCAATATCCTCACAGTTAGATTACGCAAAAGATCTGGAAGTCTCTGGACTAAATCAAGAAAACCATTTTCCTACCGCTTTGGAATAGGTGGTTGCCACTAAGATAGTATTTCCCATAAGAACATAAGAACCTGATAAGAAACTCCATCCTAAAGCAGAGAAAACTTTGCTGACGTTTAATCTAAACTGAAGACAGGTATCTTCTAGTTGTTTCAATGGAAAATTAAGAAATGGTTCTCTGAATTGTCAGAAGGTTCTTCTGACTAATGCTGGCAGCCATGAGAGTGGAGGGAGAAAGGGGTGGAAGCTAGCTCACATGAAATTACAGCCAGAGGCAAAACATGGAACAAAAGAGTAGTTCACCCTGCGGTTGTGACACTTCACTGTTCTATAAATACAGAAAAATTTCCAAGGTTAATGCTTTCACTGCTTTATACTATTGCCGTATTCCAGTCTAAAAGTTTAAAAATGTGTGTAATCATGGCCAAGTCTAAATCTAAATTCTAGAAATACATCAAGTTGAAGCTGACTGCTGTTGTAATAGTTCTAAGCATTTTGAAGCGTTTTATTCGTCTCATGAGCAGCACCTCTTTCTTGCAAAGGTTACTCTTGGTCTTATTTTTCAGCCAGTAACCAATCTCAGGCATTCGCAAAACTTGGAAATGTTCCCTTGTGACTCTTAAGTACAAATTAAGACATGACACTTAATTAGACTACACGTTGAAGCTTCCCTGGCATTCTGGGGTTCAGAAGTGTCTTCCACTGTCCTGCCCTAACTAGGAAGGTTGTCAGCACATTGTTGGTGACAGCACAGAGTTGTAGCTGTTGCCAATAAAAAAAGCTGCAATGGCCTGGTCTGAGCATCGGTATTACACAAGCAGAAGCAGCATCTTCTGGGTCCACACTACCATAGTCAATAACAGTCTGTAGAGTGCAGCAAGGTATTTAGTGGTCTTAAAGGAATTTCTGACATTCATTAGTAGCATTTCACTCCATGCTTACAGCTGCTGTAAAATAGCACTGTAAATAGTGTAGAACTTCTCTGTGAGATAACACTGTATTTCAGTCTTACCAGCAATTTCATATAATCAGTATAATTACATTAGGATTGATTATTGTGTAATGGGTTACAGTCAAGGCCTCTGAAGATAGCTCTGACAGGAGTTGTGCCATTTTCCTTTTAAATTTGAACATAAATCCTGAGCACACATACTATCTGTGATTTTTTAAAAACATTTTTTAAGTTTAAAATAGAATGGTTTTTCTCACAAAGTGCTGTTTCTTTCAGCAAGAATTTGACTAAGAATCTGCTTTTCTCTGCCACAGAAAAAGGTGTCAGAGAGTGCCAGGAGAAAAAGACAGTAAGAGCTACTGCCTCTGGGAGTTCAGGCCCTGACAAATCACAGGCCCGTCACGAATCTAGTGGAAACAGAATGATACTGTCCCAGGAAATTAAAACTATTTTGCTGTTTTTAATAAAAATTAAAATAAGAATCCTGAGTTCACACAGCAACTGTGTATTTTCAAGTAAGATTTATTCGTGGCATCATTTCTCCACCAGAGTTGAGTATTTGACTCAGTTGTGGGAGGAAATCTTAACTGAGGATCACCACACAGATCAAAGGTCTCTGGACATAGTACAGTATGATGATTCAATATAACTCAGCAATTTACTTTGTCAAATTCTGATGATTAACTAATTTTGGCATTAGCAAACTATCAGTAAACATATATATAACCCTAACTGAAGTAGTCTGAAGATAACATATTAAAACATATCTTAACATATTAAAACATATCTTAACATATTTTTCAGACAAAAAATTTTGTTTGAAGTCAGAAACCAAACAACAAATTCTTCATTTGACTAATGCCCTGTGATGATGAAATCTAAGGTGTTCCTAGATACAATGCTTTCTCAGGCTGTGTTAGTATTTTTTATTTACCCATCATCATGGAAATATGTGGTATACATTCTAATGTTGTATTTAGAAGTTGTCAAACAACTTCTAGAGTTAAATATATTTCACAGTAGATAAAATTGATTTCAGCTGATTTGTTCCTATTGCCAGGGCCCTGGGTGCACCTTAATCACTCTTCCAGCCTCACCTGAGCCCCCCCATCCCCCTCTCTCCACTCCTTCCGCTCATGGGCTTGGGAGCCCCATTTGACTTTCTGGTTCTGCTCATTATCCTGCCTTGTCTGAGGCTTTTCTTTGGGTGACAGCACCTGTTATTATCATCAACTTTGCCCTGCTTGGCTGCTGCAGGACTGGATTATGGCTGGTAAGGTCTGTGTTCCTTCTTCTGTTGTTATTGCCCTTGTCTCCTGGCTCCTCTGGAATAGCTCCGCTTTTGCTGCTCTCTATATCTCTATTTTAGATGCATTTAAAGCAAAAATCTAAACAAGTCTGCTGTAGCCGTTGCTCATTGGTATCATGAAAGTCTTTCACAAATATGGTACCTCTCTAATACAGCATTATTCCTATGAAATATTCAGAATGCCTTTGTATTTACAAGATAAATATACTGTACAAGCGTTTTCAGGCTTTATTCAGTGTTGAAAATGGCCATCATTCATGTATTGCATGAAGTGAGCTGTTCATTGCTGCTCTACAACTAGTAGATTAGAACAGAGTGCGTAACGGAGGCTACAAGCTCAGTGAGACACTGTGCCAGAATTCTTTAGATGGTGCAAATGTTATCTTTTCCTCAGATAGGCAAAATGTGCACTTCTTTATAATTTTACTCTCATGTCTGTCAGTTTTGTATGATGCACATTAAGATGTCTTTTACACAGTCTAATCTGCATAAGTATTTGGGTTTGGAGCATTATTGTACTTTTGAACTGAATCTCCTGCCTCCCACTCACTACATGTTTGCTTGGTTTAGTTTGCCAGAAGGTTTGTCACAGTTGAGCACCAAATACCCATCACTTTCTGAAAAGTTCCAAAACAGTGGATGGTCCTTGAGCCCACTTTGAACTATGTGTGAGTTAGTTCGCGGGGACTAGCTGGAAATGACTTTTAGCTAAAACTCTAGAACTGTATATGTGGTATTCTCAGCACTATCTTCTGATTTTATTTTATTGTACTAAATTAGTACCTAATACAGCCTTATCTTTGGTCATAGTCTGCACTGTTAACCTTACTGACAACGTAGTAATATTTAAACTCCTTCAAATTTGATAGAAGCATGACACTGTTTTTGATTTTTGTCTAATTAGAAAACTTACGCTCATAATTGCCTTAAGAGAAGATAAATTGATCTAAATTGATTTAATTTGCACTCTGTCCCATGTTCTAATCTAAAGAATGCAAGAATAAATTGCCAGATGCTAGGGCATTTTTCTTCTTGCAGAATAAGAGTAGGAAAAAGTCCGGGAAAAAATCCCAGCCTAGCCTTAGAAGTTGTATATGGATTTTTGGGAAAGATCTTGTCTGGTTTTGAGGTTGTGAAACATTCTATACAAGTCCCAGATCCCTCTTTTGAATCTCCAACATCTTCAGCCAAGTGTTACACAAGCTGAGCAGAAAGACTTCTATTACATACCAGCTAGTTTCATTTTCTCGGAATAGGCACTTCAATTTCTTTTTAGAACTTCCACTAAGAAAGGCTACTTAACAGTAGGATTACTGAAGTGTTACCTGACATATATGGAGGGTTAAACTAGAATAGATCTAAAGGCTGCCTAGCCTTGGAGTTTCATAGTCTGTGCACAGTGCAAGGAAGAATCTTACAGGGAACAGTTAGGCATGTGAGTTTGAATTATTTAGTCTTACCACAGGGCTTGGCTTTCAAGAAGGCATTTAGTACTGCACAGATAAAAGTGCTGGTTCTGAGGGCAGTTTGGAAGAACCTAAGCAGAGTTTGCATTTCTGATTTTTATTATCCATGTTTCAGTTGCCTCCAAGAACTTTGGCTAATCACATTGTATTGTTGAGTATAAAAGCCAACAAAAAAGACAATACATTAGAGTGCTTCACAGAAACTGCTTTATACTTCTGAAACAGAAAAAAACCCTGGATATACAAGAAATAAATATTTCAGTGAGAAACAGATGGAAGTGTTTTGTATAGAACATAGTCTGTCCTGTTTCATAGTTTTCAGATGTATAGAACTTGTAGCAAGTCAGATATTGGAAGAATTAGGCGAAATAGATTAGTAAGTTACATATGCTAGAGAGCATAACTTTATCCCATTTGCCAGTGTGTGTTATCTATCTACTGGGTGTAGAAGACATTCCATGCTAACAATTAGTGCTCTAGCTGTGGCAGCTCACAATTGTGATTAAGCCACATGGAAGTTGAGGGTGACACAATAGTGTCAGGGTGACTTTTCTGGAGATTTGAGCAAAGCGCATAAATGACAAACTCATCACAACACCACATTAGCTCTCATCACTGTTGCAATTGGCCTCCCAAAAGCTTGCAGGTTAGATGGACACTGATCAATAAGGTTTTTAAGGAGCTCTCCAGTTGCTTAAGACAGTAGATGGAACCAGTGTTCCCATTTCTACTTTTCTTCCCACTTTTAATGTTAGGCTTCTTAATTTCTAAGTAGGAAAAAGCTACACTTCTGTTCTCTCTGGTAAGGTTTACTTGCAATCCAATATTACCCACCACAAATAAAGGCAGGTGAGGGGAATTACTTGATTCTAGCATCACTGTTCACAGACAGCACTGTGAAGAATAATGGTGTTGCTCCTTCACTGTTACTGTGATCTTCCCTTTTTATTGTCTGCTAAGCTACTACCTACCTAATCAGGTTTATACCAGAGGCTCCATTTGGAATAGAAGGAGAGATGAGACTGTGTTGTACGTGGCTAAGAGCTGCTGAGCAGTATTTCCCTGAATATCTGAATGCAGCTGCCATACCAGTATGTGTGAGAAGGGGAAGACACAATAGAACGCAGCTGGGAGATGGAGAGTGTAGCCTTTCACAATTTATAAACAGGCTAAATTATAGTAGCATAAGCAGGGCTGCTTGTGTTCCTACTTGGAGGACAGACTGAGTGTAGAATTCCAGTGCATGCATGGTTTTCATTAAGCTTTGTGTAACTTCTCATAGTTGATTTTTGTGAAAGCACTGTGAGTTATTAAGTAATTTAAATTTGTGGACTATGTATTCAGGATATGGGATTTTTACTTGTCCTTTAATGTTATCGCTTAAAAGAAATTTTGGAAACTATGCTTTTATAGAATGTTCATTATCAAGTGATGCTGTGTGTAGCTTTGTGGGTTATTTTGTGACTGTATTTACCTTTGATTTATGGATTACTTCACAGGAGAACTCAAAGCTGGGAGCTATGCTGTCATTGCATAGGACTTATTTCACCCACTGTATGTTTTACTCATGCTTTTTTAACCTTATAAAACTTCCTAAATATGGCAAGTGTATAAAACTTCTAAACACTCTTTACAAAGGTGCAAACAAGCAAGCTATTTAGATTTTGTAGAAAACAAAGACAAGAAATGAAGTCAAATGAGTGGTACAAAAATTAGTGATTTCAAATTAGCCTTAACAATGGAAGGCAGACAGTGTCAAGTTCTTGGTGCATAAAGCCTTCTGCTGTGACGTTTTCTTTCCAGTCCTAGTTCTACTTTCTCGAGGGGTAGAAGACCGAAAGCCACCCTGCTTTTCAGCTGAAGGCATCAGAGGTCAGCAACTAGCTTTTGTTTTCAATAGTCTGCAGGCAGAAAGGCTGATCAGACAGTCTTCGAGATAAACTGCGATTCCCAATATGAAGAAGTTTCAAGGATCTTGTAAGACCAATCTTATAATTCCTTCCCTCTTTGTTGTTGGTTTTGGTTTTTGGGGGTTTTATTGTTTTGGGGTTTTTTTTTTTTTGGGGGGGGGG
>Ga0065711_1010641_pt1 | contig 14880 bp, 8 predicted proteins | sample Hoacrofraction12_FD_59098 | JGI IMG/M metagenome (GOLD analysis project Ga0065711, IMG submission 59098) | Hoatzin crop microbial communities from Cojedes, Venezuela - Epithelial fraction 12 v2 (version 2) | ecosystem: Host-associated > Birds > Digestive system > Esophagus > Crop | place... | reverse complement strand
TGCATGAAGCTGCTGCCTGATGGCTTTTCTCTTGTCCGTAAATTCTCTATAAGGCACTGTGTAGGAAGTTGCCCTTGTGGCCCTATTTTTTTAATCACAGAAAGAAGCCACACAACCATGTCGCAGACTGCTGTGAATGTCAGCTGTCCCTTAGCCACTTGTTCTGTGGTTGACGGAGCCAGAACTAATCTCTTCCGCAAACCAACGCTGTCATCTCTTCAGTGAAACAGCCCAGGGCGATAGTAGTCCAGCCGACCTGCTCCACTACAGCAAAGAAATAGGTTATCTACAGAAAAGAACTTCTAAGAAAATATTTTCTAGTAATTAATGTAAGCTGTAGCTATGAAAGCCCTGTTCTGAAATTATTTCTCTGATTGTCTTTTTATATTTAGCTGTCCTCCTCAATTTGGTATCCAGCATGTCAGACTGTGTCATTTCATATTGGTTTGTGGCAGTTGCCTCTTGGTACATTGTCATGCACTGAATTGTCTGTCACTGTATTCCCATAAGCTATAATGGTGTTGGGTTTATTTTTTCATGATTCTCTAGGCAGTTTTCTGTACTAATCCAAGTTAATCAGACCAGACAGTTTTTATTTCACAGACTACTTGAGAACACAAAATCCTGCTTCAAAAATCCTGCCTAAATCCTAAGAAGAGTAACTGCCAAAATGGAATAATTAATGTGATTAAAATAATACGTATTGAAATGAGATAGGATGGAGGCATTTGTTCTGGTTTTAGGCTCTAAAGGGACAGAAAGTGAAAGTCAGGGGTCGAAGTACAGTTTTCAGGCTTCTGGACCAAAAAAGGGTGACCTCAACCCACTAATTGTTTGCAGACTTTCTCTCTCATGCCCCTCTCCTATGTTCATGTTGCTTTCATGAGACGCCCTTTGCAGAAGCCACAGCTGGCCTCCCCTGTTAGCCAGGGGAAGTGCAGAGCAGAAAGGCCTGCTCTGAGTAAAAGGTGGGAGAATATATTGGAGAGAAGCAGCAGTGGCATGTGAAATACAGCTGTACTGTGCTTGTCACAGCGTGGCAGAACGGTGGACTGACATTTGGATATTAAAATGCAATTGAATTGTATCACAGACTTGAATACTGAGATGGTCCCAGCATTAAAGAATAAAGCATCACTAAACAGTCAAATGAGGAAATGTGTGTGAACGCAAATCACAGCCTACTTAAAAAAAAATCTGTGAAGACAGCAAGATATTAATGCACTGCCAGCTTTTGCAGAGGAGACTCTACAGCCTAGACACATTTTGGTGTCATAAAATGAGTGAAAAGTTTTGCAGAAAAAAAACCCTTTGTATTCTTCTGCTGTGTTCCTTGTCTGGTTTCTGTAACTCATTCTTACCTTGAGGATGTTTTGTATCCATTTAAGATACCGTGTTCCCGTAAGCTTTAAAAAGATAGAGGAAGATAAAGTTGTGTTGAGTGATGGGAATATCCTTAATTGTAAAAAGTTTATTTGCTTAGCTGTCAGCCCTTACTGTCTCTCTTTTTTAATGTCCATATAACACTTTGGTAGCAGTGCTGTAATGGAGTAAATAGGCCCAGATCTCTATATGCAAAATCAGAGACAATTTAACTGCTTAATATTGTTATAAGAAGGTCATGCTAACATATTTTAACTCTGGGCTGCTTTACTGTTCCATCAAATTTAACCTAACAGCTTTCCAAAGGTAGACATGTGAGCTACATATCAGTGTCCTACTGATTACCAGCTACCTGGTGGGCCATGAAGTTTTAAAGTTTCTCTTGCTGTGTGGTACAATGCAGGACATACAAGAATGCAGAGAGGTAGGGGGTTACTGTTGCTGTTGGAATAACACCTATTTACCTTTTCCAGGTTTGTATCTGGCTTCCTATGAAAGTGAAAGTCCGGAAAACCAGACAGAAAAAGACAGGTGGAAATCCTTAAGGTAACCATGCATTGTATCGGCTCATTTCTGAAGTACTCCAAAATGCTGCACTGACAGTCAAAGCTTGTAAAGTGCTGGCATTTAAAATGTGACCTCTGACGGAGGTCTTTTCCATTTAAGACTAATCTACAGAGCTGAGGCTGCACTGGTAAAAGGTAATCATAATCTCAAATTATTCACCAATTAGAAAATACCCTCCATTTGTACAGCACTGTACCCATGCAAAAGAGGGCTGGTGTAGACGAAAAATGCCCTAGGTTAACTGGATCTTTCTACAGTTTACGTCTCCTGTAAGAGATGTATAATGGTTTGCTGTAAGTGAGAATCTGAAGAGAGTGATTTAAAAAAAAAAAAACAAACCACTACCCTTACCTTTGCTTTTTTTTTCATTTTTCTTATGTTTTAAATTTACAGATCCACTATTTTAGGAAAGACTTGAAGATTGAGAGATTATTGCAGTAGGTCAAGGAAAAGAAATCCGCAAACGTTTTGCACTACTGATTCCAAAGATGCCTGTTTGGGATTTAGACAATTTTTTTGTTGGAGTTTTTTGTTGGGTTTTTTTGACTGCCTAATGTGATGGATGAACTGGATTCATCCACTGAAATCAACAGAACTGTGTGCACAATGACGCTTTTCTAACTGAGATGTAGAGAGGAAGGACAAACAGACTATTTGTGGCTGTGCCCAAACTGCATCAGGATCACTGTAACTTTTGCCTCTGAAGGAAAACGTAAGAAAACGAGGAGCATGGAGAACCAAGGTACTACAAAAGAGAATGGAAAAGTATAAAAAAAAGAAAGCAAAAAATACAGATGAATATTTCAGAAGCAGGTGCTTCAGACAGCAGCTCTTTAAACCCTCTGAGGATTGTAAAATTAAATCAAACACAGACACAGCAGCAATCTGGTTAATTGCTGAATGAAGAAAGAAGAACTTAATCTTACATTAGCAGTCCCCCAGCCTTGTTGAACAAAGCACTGACTGCTACAGGTATAAGCTTCCAGCAGATGAACACTGACATTGCTCACTCATATGTATACATGTATGTCACAGACAGACCACATCGGCGTGGGACAGTCGTACAAACCCCATGAATTTTTACAGAGAACAATCTAAAGTATGACTATTGCTTAGTTATTCTTCCTGTCACTGTTGTTGCTCTTCTTACTGTGAATCTTGGCAGACCTGAGGGCACGGAGTGTAGACGGTATTGCTTAAAGACATGCCCCCATCTAAACTGAACTGAAGCAGCAAATGACTCCGGACTCAGCTTACCTCTGTTTAATGTGTGTAGTGTATTCCCTAATTTTGTGGATGCAGAGTTGCATCTTTTAGAGAGTTTTATCACACTTAAAGAAAACGATACTGCATTACCATTTGAAAAAATCTGTCAGGTTCCAATTAATACAGTACTGTTTATTTTGCAACATGATACTAAGAGGATAGGAAGGGGGGTAATTGCTCTGAATTTGGGAACTACATGGTATGCTTTAAAAAGACAAAGCGTTTCAGACTGGAATGAATGCACTAAAGAATTTGTCATTTATGAGCAGATAATCATTTTTGTCTGTTATTTTTAGGATCTAAACCATATTCACCATTTCCTTACAGATAATATGAAGTAGGGACTATGTCTTGTGTTTAAAGTTGTACAATAATCAAGGTGCTACTGTAACACATGTATTAAATTATAAAGAACTATATAGATATTCGATTCAACACTAAGCCCTAACTGTAGACTAATTGTTTGTATGTGGGAGGAATGTTCCTACCTGCCCCAGAAAAGACCTCAAAAAGCTTAAATGAAACTTAAATGCCACATGATATTGAACCTTGCATTTTATTACTGACTTGATGCTGGCCTTTTCAGATGTTCCAGTCTTTTTCTGTCTACAGCAGAAGGAAGTAATAATTTCTTTGAGATCAATAATAGGTTTATTTCAATACAGAGTGATTCCAAGTGGCTGTAGTGTTTTGAAAAATTAGGCTAATCAAAAAGCCTGGCTGTGTTGGCCTACGCATTTAGCCAGAAAACTGGAACTGTTCCTGCTCTCTGCCAGGCCTCAGAAGTCATCCATGCCTGAGCTGCTGAAGTGTGAGGCATTGGCGAGCTAATGTCTGAGGGCAGCTCTGACCGCTGAGCTGATGGGGAGTGCAGCAGCCCGAGACGTGTTCTGTGTGATATACTCAAGGGTCGTAGTTTCTGCAGGGCAGTTCTTCTGTGGGGTTATGATCTGTGAAAAACTTTGCAGTCTGGATCATGGCCACCTGGAATCCACTGCTCTTGCAATTGCTGAGATAAATGGGACAGCTTCTTCTAGATTTGCATACATAGGGGCTTGAGGCAGAACTTTGACTCTCTTTTTCTCATAGGTCTGTCAGCACATTAATTCAAGCAGGGGGAACATAAAAATGTCAGGTGTTTATTCAAGCTTTGTATGGAAGAACTAAGTGTAAGGATGGTACAATATCATTCCAGCCAGGGAACAATCACTATTCTGGTGATACTGTTAATATGCTGCTTGTTCATTTTTGTACATGAGCTGAGAGCTATACAGAGAAACGTACACACATTCCTTCAAGCAGAACCATTTCCAAAATGATGCCATTAAAAGCCTGTTAAATTTCAACCAAATCCAGAGCAATAACCATAAGCATATCTACAACAATGCTAATGCTTAAGCGTGTTTGCTAAATGGTAATTTTTTTCTTAGTATCCACATCTTTTTAACAGGCACAGTGTGACTTCATAGTGGAAATGTTTTTTTTATTTATCTGAAACCCAGTGTAGGTGGATGGGCCCTTTCTTAAAACTTGCTTTTTAAAATGCAAATCCTCACTTCTTTTCTAATGAGCCAACAGAGGCTGTTAAAGCTGAGACTACAACACCCTGAAGATGAATCAAAATGTGATTTCTCATAATAATACTTTATATTCTTGGGCAGCTTCCATGAATTCAGGCAATTTTGTAAGTATGAGTTAGATTAGATCTCTGAAAGTTTATCACTGTTGCAAACTAAACCATTTTCACAGTCCAAAACTTTCAAACTTCAGTGCTTAAAATGGAAACATAAAGGTCAGATTTAGATAGGTATTAAGGGCTTAGTGGGGCTGTCAGAAGCACTAAATTATCTTTAAAGCTTTATGTATCACATATTTAAAAGGTCTTTTTTCAGAGGTGCTAAACATGCTCATCTCTTGGTGAATACTGAGGCAATTACTGCTTTTAGAGGCGAGTGGCATACTGATCCGTAGTGTTTGATCTCCAGAGACGCTAGCTGCTCTTTGCAAAACGACTTGGAGGTGAGAGTACAGAGCAACTTAAAATGAGAAGACGGCACTTTTAAAAAACAGACTTGAGGAATCATAGCTTGTCTTCACATAATTTCATGGCTAAAATCCCATTCATTTAAGTAGAAACAATGTAAAGCCTTAAGTTACAGCTGTGAGTTGCATTTGTAGTTCATATTTGGCCTAACTGGGGTGTACAGCTCCAGACAGGAGAGTGGTTAGAGCGTTGCTTCACCAACATGTTTTACAAAGCGTGAGTACAACTGAAAACAAAGGATGACAATTTGGGGAATAGATTTCTTCTAAAAATGTATTGACATTACATGAAAATGAGAAAAAGCACCTTCAACAATTAATGTTTTCTTGCTATAAACATGTAAAGAACTCCTACCATGCTGAAAAAAAAGCACTATCACTTAACACCAAGCACTAGCACAAGTCACTGTAAGGCATGTAGTCATTAGACTAAGTCTAGACAAGTACTAGTAGTAATGTCATGGCTTTCTATTCCACTTTGTTCAGTGGATTCGCCTCCTTGACAGCTGCTTGAACTAATGCTACACAGAGAACAGATTAAAACTAGTGCTATAGGTCTGTAGTGTTAGTATCAAAACCCTAAGCTAGTAAAGTGTGAATATACGATATGGAGTCTTTCAGAAGCATTAACTTACCTTCTGGGTATGCAGCAATATTTTGAAAGACCCAAATACATGAAATCACTTCTGCACTTCGCCTAGTGTAATTAGAGTGGTAGAAAAAGTCCTATTTTTGCATTTCTTGAGTGTGCCATTCCGCAACGCGGGGCTAGATAAAAAGCCCAGTGAAAAACAGTGAGGGAATTGTGTGCCTTCAGCTTGTGTTGAAGTCAGTAGAGGAATTTGCTCAATGCCTTTCAAAAGACACTTAATCATACAATCTTGCCCTCAGTTTCACATTACCTAATTAAAGGTGGACGGATGTGTAGGTCTGCTGGGCATGACTGAATTTTGAGGACAAAAAAACTCTTGAAATGAGTCTAGCACACAAGAACCCTGTGCACCAGAGTATGCTGAGTTTAGCATATGGTTACTCCCTCTGTTAGGCAGTTAACACAGTCCTCTCATGCACTGGCTGCAAGCTGCCCCTGGGATAGAGGATGTGCAGGTCTGGAAGCAAACTGTGATCCCAGCCACTGCTGAGATGGCACTTTGTAACAAAGTGTGGACACAGCTGCTAAAGCACTTGAAATAAGAAACAATTTAAGCCTAGAGATATTTTTCTCAGCTTGAAAATATTTTATGATGTGGTCAGTGGTGATAAGATAATCACTCAGTTAAAATTAAGCCAGTCCCTTACTGATACCTTGGTTACTTTGTCATGTTTCATTGTAATAGTTTATGCACCTTTTATTAAAACACATGAGCATTGGCTTGCATGACTGTAAATCCAGTTTCGAACAGAGCTCAGATTACTTAATATGTAATTGGAGTTATCAAAAAGAAGACATGTTAGTAGAAAAATATATTGTTGTGCCTATCAGTGTAAAAATGCTACACAGTTAACAGTATCTGGCCTAACAATGACACTGCTCCATCGAATGAGACTGATCCCAGGCACAGCAATGTGCCAGAAGAAAAACTCCAATTGATTTTGACGGGGTTGGGAGCAGTCCTGCAATTATTAACTATAGTACAGTTTTAAGTTATTCATAGGGATTAAATTGTACTGAGAACTGGTATAGTCCTTGGCCTTTCTTTTGGGCCAGGTGCAACTCTCAGATGGGCAGGTGCACTGAATAGGGTGAAAATCCAGCCTTAGCAAAAGTTGTCTTTGTCATTGTTGAAGTTTCAGCAGCAAGTTCAAGGACTAAATCTGATCCAATGAATTAACTCAGGTCTGTGAGCAAACTGACTTTCTGGCTTTAAGAACCTTTTTTTCTTTTTAGACTGGTAGAAATTAGCCTTACTGTCTCAGGTGTCTCTTTCATTGGAATTTAAAACCCCTTTTATTGTGAACTGATTATTTCCATTGTGCAATTGCAGAATGGCATTAGGGAGTGACAAGGAAACAGGGAAAAGCCCCTTTGTCACTGCTCAGAGGCTCAACTGTGGGCCAAAGAGTTTCTTTTCTTTTATCCTTTTTAACATTTATCTGCTGAGTGAAATTACCTCAGTAGTTGGTGCAGGGCATTACTGAGCTGTGGCTGGGGGACAGCGCACACGGATCTGGTGTCTGTGTGGCAGCACATACACTGACAGGGGGATGCAGAGGTGATTAGATGATCCTGTACAAAGCTGACATGCAAATTTGGATCTGAGCCTGCACTCTGAGGTGTCTGATGCTGGGACACATCCCTTTTGAAAGGTAAGAAGATCTTGGAGATTCACCTGGGGCAAAGCTTACTTCCTTATCCATCCAACAGAATGATTACAAGTAAAGTCTTTGAACTAAAAGAGTTTCCTCTAGAGGACTTGAAACAGTGAAGAATTTGTTACTTAGTTGACAGAGGTTTAAGATCTAAGCAACATGCAAAAAGAAATACTTAAAAAATTATGAGAAATACCTTGATGGTTGTTAACTTTCATATTTCAGAGCGTGGCAGCAGAGTGGCACAAGATATGTGTATCTTCCTATTGATAACAGTGGCAGCTGGGCAGGCTAAGGCAGGAGAAAATACAGAGAAATACTGATGCACAAAGCTGTACTGATGCTTTTGGTTTAGCGTTCGCTATGTTGGAAAGAATGCACGCTGCCTTAGAGTGTGTCCCTTTCCCTGCAACCACTGTTAACTGCTCTGTGCAGCAGCTGAGCTCTGAGCTGAGCAGAGGAGGCAGCTAACCAGTTACCTTTTTTGATGGAACAGATCTGGAGGCTAATCTGTTCTGTATTAATTTCTTTTACAATGCTTTTTGCATATTTACAGATATGCAAAAAATACTAAATACATTAAGCTAATGCTCACACAAGGCATTGCATCCTGCATTTTTACATTATGCAAGATGTAGATAAGAAGCTAATAGCTTGTATGGGTGGTATTTCATACACTGCACGGGTGCAAGACACTGAAACTCAGGCTATAACCTCAGCTACAGAAAAAAGCTGAGTAACCCCTGTCTAGATCCTCTGCCTTGCACTGTGGCCAGATGCAGACTGTAATGCTGTAAATTCAGAGTGGCTTAGACTGCTCGCCCTTCCCTTGATGCCTTTCCCTCCACAGAAGCAGTACTTTGCTCCATAAACAGCTCTTGCAAAATGCCATAGGAACACTTTTCTAGTTCTCTGCCATACAAGGGCTCTATAATCGTACTCCAGAGCTGTCAGAATAGAATAGGAGTCTTTCTCCCTTCATCCCTGTGGCCCTAAAACTGCCAGCCCAGACTAGCACTGCAGCATAGCAATGTTCCAGGCTTTCCTGAATGCAGAAGACTTAGAGTTCAAAGCTTGTGAGTCCTATAAATTAAATACCTGTACAGGAAACTTCCTTCTAAAGTGTGCAAAGCCCATTTAATGGACTTCTGACCAGAAAATTCCATTGCCCAGCTACCTTTCAGAGAAATGTAACTTCCTCAGTGAACTGTTACTGGTCATCACTACATCACTGCTTTCATTATTTAATTATGCTTCTAAAATTCCTTTATTTTTGAAACAACTAAACACATGATGGTTCCTTGATGTTTGGCCTGCGGGTAAACAGAGTTGAGAAAATGGGAGCTATAGTCTGGACAGTGGATATCGTATGTATTTCTGTAACAGCCCAAGTTGGATTATCACTTACAGTCTGTCCTCACCTTGAACTAGAAGGAATTGTTCTAACAGCGTCCTCCTAATTATTAAAACTTGGTGAGAGACACACACAGAGCTATTAAATTCAAGTGCTCAAGATATGATTCTTACAAATGTACAAGTACTTCCCTTAGGAATCTATCTGTAAAAAGACCATTGTAGTATGCAACACAAATGGAAAATAAATTATACTGTGGGTTTCAGAACTCTTAGCAAGTGTTCATCAGCTTATAAAGGTGAGAAATCAGATTTTAAGATTTTTTCACTTTTAGTGACAGTACCAGCTGTCTTAAACCTAAACTTCAAAAACATGCTATTCTAAAACGTTTAGTCACAGACCTAAAAGCACAGAGTAAAAGTGGGTAAGCAGAACTGTCCTTATTTTCACATTAAGAAATTCAAAGGTTGAATGACACATCCTTTCAAAAAATTACCCCATAAAGATACCAAATTTTAGTTTTATGTTCCTTCTAGTATAACTCCTTTTTACAACTGTGCTTAGAAAAATGGGAACTAAAATATCATTTTAGTTTTTAAAAAGAATCAAGCTAGGAAATAAATATGGACTAAAAGACTGGTATATACTGATCATGTGAGCGATAGTAATGAGGAGCTGTGCTTTTCCTGTATCTTTAAGCAATTACATGTTATGATCATCATTTTCAGGTCAAGTTGAAATCCCTCTACCATCCGTAATACTGAAACCATGTAGCTTTGTTAGAAGTCCTCAGAAAAATATCAACACTTTATTAATTGCACAGGCAGGAAACAGTAAAGTTACTTGAAAGTGGCTGTTATGATTTTGTGACTGTACATAGATCTTGCAAAATGTTAATCATAATATGCATACTGTACCCCACATAAACACTGCAAGAATAGCATGGTCATTGTTAACGCTTTATAGCTGTTGTGGAAAATGTCTTAACCTGCATTCATGATTATAGTGCCCATCCTATTCCCATGCCTTTTTATACAGTTGTGGTAAAATTGTTATGAAATCCTTTTGTCAGTCATGTTCGAGCTAACTTACCTATGTATAGAATTTATATATTAAACTCCCCTAATTTATACTGTGTTTTAACAGTTTGCCTGAACTGTCTATGGTTTCTAAATTTTGTAATGTGAGTGTCAAATAATAATAATAATAATAAAAAAAAGGCTCAGCTGTGTGGATTTTGTTCTTCACTTTTATTTCTAGTAGAGATTTCAACAACTATAAATCTACAGACTGAGCTGCAAAGAAATTTGGGTTGCTTTGCAACTCCAAAAATTCAAAGATGTCCCTGACTCTGCACTGGCAGTTCATGAATATGTGTGTGGGCACAAAAGTACCTGTGGTTTCTGCTCTGCCTCTTGTTTCCACTTTACTGCTTCTCTCTCCATCCTCACACATTCAGAACATTGTGCTGCATGTACACTGCAAGGAAAGGAGACAAATTTTCTTAGTTCCCATAATAAAGTATGTTCCCAAATAGGAGTCATAGACTTAAAACTTCTACGTAATGAGAGGAAAAAGCTGAGACTGGGCCTGAGTATTTTTAGTTTGTTCTTGTAAAACTCCATGGTACAACTGATGATTAAANGTGTTCTTTTATTATTTGTCTTGTAGTAAACGGAGAGCTTCTACTGAGATGAGGGACCCATTTCAGTAATAACGTACAGCAAGAGGCATCCTGGCTTTGAGTAGCTTAAAATTCTTTTTAATAAAGAAGAAAGAGGCTCAGAGGTGAAACTCGTGTAGGCGTAAGCGGTGGAGTTTCTTTGATGTACCATTAGGCAACCACACCGCATTGCTTCTGTGAGCGTGTTACTTCTGTTCAGCACAGCCTGGTTCTGCCTGCTGTTACCAAGCGAGGACTTCTGCTCTGTGTAAGTAGTGTCACTGACTCCAACGCTTGCGGAAGTGCGATGCGCAACCTCCTGTCTCAGCGCGGGGTTCTTACGGTGTCGCAGCTCTGGCCAAAAGGGACTGTCATCTGGCTGAATTTCCTGCAAACTGTGGCTTGCACAGGGTTCCCAGCGTCAAGCCCCCAAGTCTCTATTAGGCTAAAACACTTGAATCCTCAGAAGCCTCAATCCTCAGTTGTGCCACAGAGAGAGAAAAAAGCCCAAGTTTCAACCATCATTGTGAGCCTTGCAATAAAAGGCAACGGATCAGGTCAGCTCAGACAGGGTGATCCCAGCTGGACAATCATACCATGTATTACCAAAGTAAAAACCACTCTAAATACTGGAGAGAAAATGTCTTGCCCGAGTGGCAATCTGCCAGCCATTTAAGGCATAGTGTTTCGATTGCCCTTAATAATCTTAATACAATGTATGAACATGCTGAGGGCAGTGTAGGCCATTCCAGTCTGCCACCGGTCACAGCTCAGAGAGAACCATCATGTTATTTGGCCACAACTTTTCACCAACGCACGTGTGAATGAACACAAGTGCCCACGCCCACACAATGTTTCTGGGTCACCGCTTTTCTAAGAAAAATTCTAATAACTCATTAACATGGAAAATGTGTCCCTGAGGCATACCTTGTTCTTTTTGACCTGACTGAATATATACAGCATTTTTTCTATTCTGCGGCACAATCTGCAAAGTATTTAAAAATTATTCTTTTCAAAAATAAACTCTCATGGAGGGGAAATACTACTGTCAGTGGGTTCTCGCTTTGGCTCTCTGCTGATCCCCCCATCCAAGCTCCTATTATCTCTTTGAATTTACATATGCCACTACAGTCTAGGACACTGGCTCCCTTGATCAGTAGTTACAGTGATTTGTGAAATGAATAATATATTTTCCCTGATATATCTTAAAAATGCTCCTGGTGGTTTTTCCATCCCCATCTAGTTCAGTCCCTTCTACGCAGACAGTATTGTCATTACTCTGTCCCTGAGCTCCCCAGCAAAGCTACAGCTGGTACCACCCAACCGAGGGGAGCTATGAAATTCTCTCCAACAGTATAAAAAACAAACCATGGAACTGCAGAAATACATAAACAACTGAAGTCAAAGCACAACTACTATTCAACCAGCCTCTGATGCTAACCAGAGGGAGGAAAAACAAAACCAATACATCTTTAATTAAGAGAAAGCAAGCACAGCACTGGAAGTACTGAAAGCCAGGAATTTTTGGCTCTGACATTCACTCTTCTGAGGCTTTGGGCAAGGCAGACAACTGCTGCTTTAAATTTTGTATCCGAACAATGAGAAAACTAAATGAGATTTATGTCTCCTGAATAGCTGCTGTGAGGATGGATCACCTACTGTTGTAAAGCATTTGAAAGAGGGACCATACAAAATTGCATTTTGAAGCAAATGTTTTGAATGTAGCTTTTCATACAAGCACAAATGTGTCCCACCAGGGTAATTACACTGAATTGTAACATATTTTGCTGTACAAAGCAATTTAAAACATGGTTGCATTGTGCGTTCCTCCCTCCTCAAGTTGTGCATACATCTGGTGTTGTAAAGTCTAATTAAACAAGGAAATACCTCATATAAACAACAGTAAATACCATAAGGGTTGACAGCAGAAGTAGCTGCAACTACACTCAAATGAGCTTCCTTCCCAGTTTTGTAAAGACTAAATTTCTCTAATTTGATTCTTCACCGCTAGATTATTCCCATCTTACAAAAGGCCATTTCCAGAGGGGCTGTTGCTTGCTTTGCACTACATAACCTAGTCATGGCCATTGAATTTCTCATGATTTTATCCTTTATTCTTCTCTGAGGTACCACTTAAATTCCAGCTGATCTCTCTCTACTGCTGGGTCGCCACTGCCACCTCCTGAACAGGAAGGAAAATTAACTGCTTTCAGTACTGCTTTTCTTTAAAATGTCTGCAGCGGTATTTTTGAAAGCACTTTGTTCAGCACGAAGAGCAATAGCTGAAACTGCTTTGCACTGTCTATAGAGGCTACTTTCTATAAAACCTGTTGTAAGGCTTTTGCTTCAGAGTGAAATTCCTTTAGTTTATATATGTTTGACGTGAAGGTGGTACAACCTTTACATACCACTTTTCTTCTTCAAAAAGGTTCAAAACGAAAAGCTAATTATTTTTACCTTCTGATAGATTTATTCCTCTTTCAATTGTCAGCTGAAAACCTCTGACTGAAAATGATAATGGTTACTAGCTCCCATTCATTGCATTTTCATAATGAACAATAGTTATTTTCACCCTTTCTATTCCAGACTGAAGATCCTTCTTCCTGACAGAACAGAAATACCCTAGAACCAAAATCTCCCTGCTTCAAGGTACAGTCAGTTCTGCTGGTCTCTTCCAGCATTAGCTTTTTCTGTCCCATTAAATGGGACTTCCCCAAATTGTCCCTGAGCTGCGACACACACTTAAAGCGCCTGTCATCTATTTATACAGCAAGACAAAAACAGCAAAGGTAAGACCTAGTAAAACCCTAGAAGAGGCAGTGAGGCAAGGAAGGCGGATAATGTGATTCTGTCACATCCCATCTTCTCTGCCCTGCCGGGGATACCAGCCGCTGGTTTGTCATCAGCCTTTCAGCAAGAAACTTTCCATAAAAGCCAGATACCGTTCCTACACATTCCTCTTGGAATAAGGAATTAGTGAGAAACTGTGATTATCTGGTACAGTTGGCTAGCGTCAGGTCAAAGGGTGTTCTCCGCATGTGCGTAACACTTCCGCATGCCCATTCACGTGCGCATGCTCACTCTCTGTATATGTGATTTCATCCCCCTGTCTATTTTCTGGTGCTTACAGTCTGAGAGAATTCCTAAGGCAGAGGCTGTATCAGTGGATGCTGGGAACACTCTTAACACTTTTGCAGATGTTATTGCTAGCTTTATAAATAATAACCAATCATTTACATGCTAAATGAGAAATCATAAACTGCTGGCACCAAAGCCATGTTTGGCATTGACAGATTTGGTATACGACAAGAACTAGGAGGTTAAAAGGTGGTTTTTAAAAAAAAAACACGTGGTAACAAACAGCTGTCAATGCTCCACACTTTCTCTTCCTAAAAAAAAAAAAAAGAGAAACAGGATTTTCACTCTAGAGCAAACCATGTTTAAATACTTATCTTAAGCTTATTAGCAAACAAATTTTAACGCAAATTTTAACCACGAAACCAAATGTATGTCTTCATTTTAGTACTATTTGCTAATACTGTGGGGGACTGACATACAAAAGACAGCAGCACTCATTCAATAAGTACACTACACATTACATAGTCTGGTTTTTTCTTCAATGGCAAAATCTTGCTTAGTTGTACAACTTGCTAAAGCTATTCTGGGAAAGAGTCACTGACTTTTGGAATTTATCTATTTATGCACTAGCCTGCAGAGGTTTGTCATTTTCCCCAGATAAAACATTGTGAGTTAATAAATTTGAAGCCTGCGTTTCAGTTCCACTTTCCCCTCATTTTGGATTTGCTTTTCTTCATTTTAAAACAATCTCTTTGGGCCTATTAAATTCTGTCTGAATGGCTGCTAGAGGAGTTGGTAATATTTTTCCACTGTAGAGTACTGCATGACCTGTGGCACCAGAGTTTTGCTTTTCTTGGAGCAAGCGTTTGTCTCCGTCAGCCACACATGACTAAGCTTGATTCACCATATCGATGAATCGATATATACGGTATACAAAGATGATGAGGGGACTGGAGCATCTCTCCTATGAGGAGAGGGCTGAAGGAGCTGGGCTTGTTTAGCCTGAAGAAGAGAAGGCTGAGAGGGGACCTTAGAAATGCTTATAAATATCTGCAGGGTGGGTGTCAGGAGAATGGGGCCAGACTCTTTCAGTGGTGCCCAGCAACAGGACAAGGGGCAACGGGCACAAACTGAAGCACAGGAAGTTCCATCTGAACATGAGGAAGAACTTCTTCCCTCTGAGGGTGACGGAGCCCTGGCCCAGGCTGCCCAGGGA
>Ga0065711_1043188_pt1 | contig 14881 bp, 8 predicted proteins | sample Hoacrofraction12_FD_59098 | JGI IMG/M metagenome (GOLD analysis project Ga0065711, IMG submission 59098) | Hoatzin crop microbial communities from Cojedes, Venezuela - Epithelial fraction 12 v2 (version 2) | ecosystem: Host-associated > Birds > Digestive system > Esophagus > Crop | place... | reverse complement strand
GGTCAGCCTCACCTCCATCCCGGGAAAGGTGATGGAGCAGCTTATCCTGGAGGCCATCATCAAGCAAGTGGAAGAAAAGAAGGTTATCAGGAATAGTCAGCATGGATTCACCAAGGGGAAATCATGCCTGACCAATCTAACAGCTTTCTATGATGACATGACTGGCTGGGTACACGAAGGGAGTACCGTGGATGTTATCTACCTTGACTTCATCAAGGCTAATGACACTGTCTCCCAGAATATCTTCCTAGGGAAGCTCAGGAAGTGTGGGCTGGAGGAGTGGTCGGTGAGGTAGATTGAGAACTGGCTGAATGGCAGAACTCAGAGGGTTGTCATCAAAGGCGTTGAGTCTAGTTGGAGGCCGGAAAATAGTGGTGTCCCCCACGGGTCAGTACTGGGCTCAGCCTTGTTTAACTTCTTCATCAACGACCTGGATGAAGAGTTAGAATGTATCCTCAGCAAGTTTGTTGATGACACCAAACTGGGAGGAGTGGTAGATACATCAGAAGGCTGTGCTGCCATTCAGCGTGACCTGGACAGGCTGGAAAGTTGGGCAGAGAGGAACCTGATGAGGTTCAACATAACAATTGCAGGGTCCTGCACCTGGGGAGGAACAACGCTATGCATCAATACAGGCTTGGGGCAGACCTGCTGGAGAGCAGCTCTGTGGAGAGGGACCTGGGTGTCCTGGTGGATGACAGGTTGACCATGAGCTAGCGGTATGCCCTGGCTGCCAAGAAAGCTAATGGCATCCTGGGGTGCACCAAGAAGAGTGTGGCCAGCAGGTCGAGGGAGGTTGTCCTTCCCCTCTACACTGCCCTAGTGAGGTCTCATCTGGAGTACTCTGTCCAGTTCTGGGTTCCCCACTTCAAGAAATTTGAGGAGCTACTGGAGAGAGTCCAGCGGAGGGCTACAAGGATGGTAAGGGGACTGGAACATCTCTGCTACGAGAAGAGGCTGAGGGAGCTGGGCTTGTTCAGCCTTGAGAAGAGAAGGCTGAGAGGGGACCTAATATATGCTTATAAACATCTCACGGGTGGGTGTCAGGAGGATGGGGCCAAACTCTTTTCAGTGGTGCCCAGTGACAGGGCAAGGGGCAATGGGCACAAACTGAAGCACAGGAAGTTCCGTCTGAACGTGAGGAAGAACTTCTTCCCTCTGAGGGTGACGGAGCATTGGAACAAGCTGCCCAGGGAGGTTTAGGAGTCTCCTTCTCTGCAGATATTCAAGACCTGCTTGGACAAGTTCCTCTGCAGCCTGCTGTAGGTGACCCTGCTTCAGCAGGAGGGTTGGACTAAATGACCCACAGATGTCCTTTCCAACCCCTAACATTCTGTGATTCTGTGATTCTGTGGTTCTGTTAGTCTGCAAATTTTTCTTTGAAGCATTTTTCTCAACGATTTTCCTCTCTTATTTTTTGTTTTGAAATTTTTTCTTCCCCCCCCATTCCTGGTTTCCATTCCATTCCATTCCATTCCATTCCATTCCATTCCATTCCTTTTGTTTAATTATGACTCTTTGTTTCATGATTCCAAATACAACATAAATGAAAAGCAATATTTCCCACTTGACTGGAATCCAAATGTACCAAGCCTAGTAAGAGTAGAGGTGTACCTGTTTGGATAGAAACTTTCAAGCCGTATTTAACAGACTGAATCTCAAATTGTTGGCTGATAAGCAACACAATGCTGACTGACATCACCTAAGTCTCTAACCCCAAGGTTGAAGAATGATCAACATTTTAAACTTATGCACACTTCTCCGGACTCCATATGTTATCATGAATTCTAGGCCTTCCAACACCAAGTACTTGTCAATATCTCTGAAGGTACATCACACTCCAGAGTTCGCCTGGAACCCCATTAATCTGTTATCAATAAACAAGAATTTATTCCCTGCTATGAAAAACTTATTAGTGACCCTTGATGTGGAAGGCAGAAGTCAAGGACTTCTGCGTAAAGACAATAAAACTTATTTTAGAAACAGCTTGATAACTATTTGCACTGAAAAGAGGATGAACCAGGACTGCTGATGCTGGAACCTCTTTGGTTTACCAGAAAACTATTCTTTTTAGGGGAAATGAAAAACTCCAAGAGACAAGGGTGAAGCAACATGTTTGGGAGGTTCACTGAACAGGACAGACAATATTGGAAAAAGCAAGACCACAAATACTGGACCGTATACAGTGATAAAAGGAGACCATATAAATAAAGTGCAGGCCGCCAAAGACAAAAGCTATGGACTGATAAAAAACCCTCAATAAAATTAGTAACTGCCCTTGATAATAGAGGGAAGTAAAGATTACACCCGTTTTGCAAGTATGAGTTACTCTTTATTGGCTGTGTTTAACAATATTTTCCTTGTCACAATTATTTACTTTAAAAATTAGTTGTGCTCACCCAATTTCCTGTCCCATTGCTGTCGCTTCATCACTGTTGCATGAGGTACCTGTTTATAGCTAAATGTCCATTTTACCAAGGGCTTTAGGGTAACATTGTTATAAATTTTACGAGAAGCTCTGAGAAGAATATGAAACAAACAAACCCGAATCCTGGTGCTTATGGTTTTTATTTTCCCTTTTTATTTTTTTCTTTTTTTTAGTAATCTCTGGTTTAATAAAAAAGAATCTACATTAAAAGTTAAAACTTGGCAGTTTGCAGCTAAATGAACAGAATCAAAAGCTTTTTGGGGAGAAAATTAATGGATGAAAATTTTTATGGCAAAATATTTGATGTAATAGAATGGAAGATGCAGATTTTGGGTTCTGTGATGTAGCTCTATTAAATTTAATGTTGTAAACGCTTGAGGGAAGACAATGGTTCTTCCATCCATGTTCAACAGGGCTCATTAGTTCTTGTACAAAAATACAAATTCATGGCTATAGAGCTCCAGAGGGAAGCCGACCATAATCTAATCATCCACGTGGCTGGTTTGTACGGCCAGTGTTCGATAAGTCTATGTACATCCATGCTTGTCAAAAGTACTCATCTGTGTGGACATTTTGATTGGGATTTGGCTCCAGATTAAGACACCTACCTTAGGCATCTGTGTGAGGAATATCCAAGCTCCATGATATTCACTGGTCTCCGAGGTTATTGCTGACGTGTAGAACTGTAACACATTGAAATGCCCTGTGGTTCACCACCTAGCCTCCCATTACTTGTCAAGAGGACATATAAAGTTAGTTTATGGATTAAACACCAGCAGTGGGACTCATCAAGTATTTTTGGAAGTCTCTGATGTAGATATCTACGAATCCCATTCATGCTCCAGGGTGCTATTGCGGTAAGGTATCCTCTATATTTACACTGTTCAAGCTGATCATTTGGCTCACTCGTGTCTACATAGCCAACAAATTTTGCTAGTTGACTTGCACTCTTCTGTGTAGACAAATGCTTGCTAAGACACAGTTTACTAATGCTGACATTTTATGTACAGTACATACATGTCATTTAGCCCTTCAACCCATGACACTAAGCTAGTCAATATAATTTCTTTCCCTGAGTTGCCCAAGTAAGAAAGTATCCAAGACACCAGAATGAAGGGAAGGAATTTTATTATTGAGTAATATGTATTATTGTCTCCAATGTTTATTAGGCAGGTGTTAAAAGATGTTATTAAGTAAATTCCCCCATGGATTCCAAATTGTCCAGATTCCAGACCCCTCATCAGCCTCACCTGAGATAGTCCTTGCTAAGAAAATGAACTAGAAATTACTAAGCTACTTTAAAAGAAAAAAAACAAGAGATTGAAGAAAAGTAGTAACATATCTTCAGAGCGCAAGTTCTATAAAAAAACTGTACCTTGCTCCCTAACTACACAAAACACATTAAAATCATAATATTCTATGTCCTTTTGGGCTTTGGGGAAAAGCAGGTTGTCCCCTGAATACTAGAATAAATGAAGCCTGGTTTCCTATGTTTGCTCTGCTTAAGATTAGTTTCTCTGATATCTAATAATGTGCAAATTCTGACAGATAGCTTTTATCATTTCATGTTCAGTCCTAAATTTTCTTTTTATGGTTATTATTTGAGGTCCATTAAAAAATCATGTGTACAAAATACGTGAAGGCACCGCTCTTCTGTTAAACTTAGCTTAAACTCAAATATTGGTTCAAAGCTACTGGAAAGGAAAATTATGGAGACAGACATACAGATGCAGATAAACTGACATAGAAATGTAATTGCAAATGCCTAGTTTCCTTAGGGAATTAGGCTCACATATCATATAGGAGACAAAGATCTTTTCTCTTCCTCGGGTCAGATTTGTTCACATCTTTTCAATTTGTAATGTATTGCTGGCCCCACAAACAAAACTGAATTGAGAGGCACAAGCTAGTGCAAAATTTAAATGAATATACCTAATATTACCTGGGGTCCTTTCTTGAAATGAGTTTGCGTGATGAATCCAATGAGGTATGTATGCCTGAACAGCCTAGAATCACCCTGTTTCTCCCATTACAAATTTACGTTGCCTATATTTGTTGAATTCATTTTTAACTATACTTTTTTCAATTCCTGGCTGCAAACTGTTACTGAACAAGACTAAGATTTCCAGAAACCCTACTGTCAATAAGAAGCACCAGCTTTTTTTGAGAAAATTGGAATGTAATGGTTGATTAGTGTATTTCAAAGATAACACACAGCAATTAAGTTTAGAAATAACACAACTGCCAAATACATCTCATTACTTAAACATCAGCATCAGTGTAACAAGAAAAGGGTTAAACATGATTACAGATAGCAAAAGAAAATCCTACTTCTTCAGGAAAGATCAGCTTTTGTTTCTTCCTAACAGAAGTGTATGTACCGATTTGGTATCCCCTCCAGAATCCACCAAAGTTCTGTGAAAGTCAGGGAACTGGGAATCTTGTTTTGGTCAGTGTTGGAGAAATCACCTTTATGTACTTCAGCTGAAGCTACTGGTCTGAAGTATCTGATTGCTTCAACTGAAGGGAAGGGGAAGAAAGGTAGGGAAGAGTAAGGAGTGACAGGGAGGGGATGGGAGAAATAAGGAGGAAGCAAGCAAGGAAGGAAGAAAGGAAGGAAGGGAGAGAGAGAAAAGCAAAGGAAGCTGACATGGATCATCTGTTTTATTAAGCACAAGTCAGTGTACTGAATCACTTAGTGCAGGAAGGGTTATGATATGAATAAAGATGCATGCAAATCATGGAAAGATTAATGTAAAAAAATCCCTTCTCCAGGTGAGTCAGGCTTTTAAGACTTTTTTTTTTAACCCCTAGAAATAAATAAAGATGAAAAATACACACAGTATGTTTTTGCACTGGAAAAATTTCTGAAAAAAATTTGGATGTGATCTGGTGCAGATGTTCAGTGAGAATGCAAAAGGAAGACTGTATCTTAAAGAATCGTACGGATTATATAAGGAAATGTCCTTAGACAAATTCTAGAAAGGAAAAAAAATCAAGATAGGAAAAGAAAATAAGCATAATTCAGTGCAAGTTGCTAGACTGAGTAAAAGGAAAAGAGGCTGTGTTTGGTGTCGCTGAATTCAGTAAGTGATTACATGGCATGGTGTTCAAGCAGGACCTAGCAAGTGATATACAGCCTGTGTTCTGCAGGAGGTCAGAATGGAGATTAGTGTGACCTTTTCTAGCCTCAAATTCTATGAATCTATGTCTGAACCCAGGGTACCACATGAAACAAAGTGACAATATGAAGTATTTTGGGGTAAGCTAACCTATGGTTGATGCATAGTTTTACTTCTTTATTTCCGTAGAGTCTCCCGCTACATTACTCACAAAAAAAAACTTTCTCATTTGTGACATTCAAATTTTTTCCAGACAGAGGACCAAGAAGTATACATAATCACAAATACCTCCAGGCTGCAAATGAGAAAAGGGTTTGAAACTACTGGAGGATACATTTTCTGCAGCAACATTTGAACCAAAATAGTATGACAGGGATGTATTGGAAGATGAAATTTCATATGTTCAAGAACAAGACTGAAAAAAATGAAGATCTGCAATAGTAGGGAAGTGGACTAAGCAGTTGAGAATATTTGTTCAAGTGTTGTTGATGTTGTTCCTAAATCCTTGGATGCGACAGTATAGATTTTCCAGTGTCACTTAAAGACTGATATCCAGGAAACTTTTCTGTGTCTAAGGTGAGCTGAATTCTGCAACCACTGCCTTAATATCTTTGTGTCAAAACTCGTGGTGAAATAGGGAGAGCTTCATTAGTTGTTTGGAAAAGGAAATCCCCACTTCAGTCATTGTGTGTCCTTCACCACCTTTACCCTCTCTCTTTTCGGTTAGCTGTCTTCATGGCCCTGTATTTACAAGGTAAGCTCTCATTGGGCTAGGTACATCAGCCTCAATTTCTGCACTGAATTCATTTGTGTGCTTTCACATTGGAGTAGACAGACAGAATATTGGCATATGGAGGGTTAATCCTGGAAGACTACAAGGGGAAAAAAAAGTGTGTAGAGTGGGAAATTAGTCAGCAGAGACCTGACAAAGTGCTTCCTACACATGCTGTTCTGTCAGGCTGCACAGCTTCTTCTGCTTCAGAGGTAATTACATAGATTTTCTGTCTTGTACTTGCAAAAACACAGCACAGCACTCCACCACTGCTTGTAGCTCAGTGCTTCAGGGCTCCAGCTGCATGGGGCTGGAAAATGTTTACACAATTTCTTTTAAGATTTTTAAACCACAGTAAGGAATGTGGCTAACTCTTCTTCTGAGGGGGGAGTGGAAGAATCCCCTCTGAAGCTGGACTTGGGTGGAGGAAAGGACTTCCTTGTAAGGCACTAGAATTATCACTGTCTGAAGGAAACGGTTTTTGCCATACGGTAGATCATTCCTTTTCCTGAATGTTTTAACAAGAGAGGAACATAAAAGAATTTGAACATTGATCTGGATTTCAAATTCTCACTGTTTCAAATCCAGAATGCTGATAGTAAACTCATTGCCAATTTTATCCAGTAGCTTTCTGGGTCCCATTAAGAAATATGCCCATTCTTTTTGATTTGAAAAATACATGAATACACATATTCAACATGCAGACAATGCATTTATCAGAAAAAAAAGAATACAAGTGAATATTTATTTTCTCCCCTGATTATTTCAATGTGCTTGAATAATTGCTTGGTTAATGCAATATTGAGATGGGCATTCCAAATCATGTAAATCCAAATTTAAGTATTCAAACCAAGACTTGCAACATGCACTCTCATTAGATTTTATGACAAATGGAATGCCCAAATTATTTTGAAAAGATATTTCTATACTTACTTGTAAACTTAATGTCTTTTTATCATATGGACCTGCTTATAGTCTTGTAATCCTCTCTGGCAAATATGATACAACAACTTTACATATGTTCACTTCTATATACATGGCATGAGACAATGATCAAACTATAGAAATTAGAAAAAATAGAAACAGAAATCAAACCAAACCAAAACAAAAACAAAACAGAAACCCCAAGATTCTGGGTAGAATGGACTTAAAGAGTCTGCATATTCACTCTACCTTGAGACGGGAGAAATTTCTCTTCTGTTGCTTATGACACATGATTTTCCAACCTCTTTATAAAAGATTCCAGGCAGTCACTGTCAAAATTTCCTATCTTTGTCAGCAGAGACTGACGTGTGGAAAGCAGACTCCACAATCTGTAAGATTGTAATGTAGGTATGTTTATTCGGTGCCAGGTGACATGGGGGTAGTCCCACCAAAGTCGTGCGCGCTGAGCAGCAACTTGTCTCTTCAATTTATACAATCAAATGTTACATTAAATTTCCCAATACACCTATACATATGCGTCTATCCTCATTGCATATCAAAATCAGGTCCAATAAATAATTTCCATATTATAATTAGTTCCAAGAAGTAATTTCCATAGACTCCTCTCAGCTGTGCTTGCGCAGTGCCTCCTGGTGGTGCTCGTCGGGAGTCCCAAGATGAAGGCCAATCCTCTTCATCACGGTGTTTGCTGATTGACCTTTTTTTCTGTGCAAACTCAGCTCTCTTCTGGCTCCCATCCATACAGCAGGGTTGGTCTTAACCGGTTCTAGGTGACTCCCAGCCCCTATCAGGAACTAACCCCTTTGTATGGAGATGAAAGACACTCTGCTTCAGTCAATTTAGACAATAAGTAGGCACTATCAGTTCTCTTTAAATGCACCGCAACTATTAGATAATGTTAATTCTACTAAAATCCCTTTCAAAACCTTCCTTCAAGACTCATTCCTTTTGCTACATCTTCTTTCAATTATAAAAGATAATTGTCCTTGCCCATAATGCAGAAATCCCTTCCTTTGGGGCACTGCCTTCAGAATCACTGAAATTGCCATCATTCTTACCTCCTCCTTCTGTTTCATTGACTAAACAGTCGTTGGGTTTTTCCACACTTGTCAAGTTTTCCAGACTTGTGACTATTCTTGAGTTCCTCAGGAAACTCCCTTAATAACAGTTTCCTGTGCTGCAACGTCTAAATGAAGCAGATATATTGAAATGTACATTTTAAAATATTAAAACCAGGGTGAATTTTAACTTGTTTTGCATTTTTTTATTCAATCCGTCATCTCAAAGGCAAATATTTCCTTTTCCTTGGTGGCAGATATTTGGCTCCTAAAAAATTTCTCTTGTCATTGTGACCTTGCTACAGGCTGGGATATGAAGGGGAGGGAAGGGAAAAAGAAAAAAGAAAAGCAGAAAAATTAAAAAGAACAAAGAGAAACACTACTACAGGTGAAAGGTGAGTTCTGACCTAAAGTCCTTTAGAAAATGTCAGTTGAGTTGAACAGGAACAGTATAAGGCACAAGGGAGGACCAAAGCAAGGTTTAATCATTGCACTTCAGAATGTGGGTGGAGTTTGGGTTTTGGTATTTTCAGTAGCTTTTTTTTCAGGTACATAGATTTTATTGTGTGGGCAGAGGTGAGAAGCTGGCAGCATAACTTCACTACTGGTAAACACAAAAGATTTTCTTTAAAGCAGTCACAAAGAATTTAGGTTGTATCTAGATAATCTCAATAAAGTTGTATACTAGATAATTCCAATGAGGAAAAATGGTCATTTTATTGTTTAAAAATAAAGGCAAGTCTACTAGATTAAAGGAATTTGCATTCTGACTGGTTAATACTAATTTTCTCTAAATTGAGAAGGACTTTTTTTCTGTTTATTTATGGAATACATTTATTAACAATATTAGACCCTTAGATATAAAACATAAGTAATTATACCAGTGCAGGGACACAAAACAGAGGAACACCAAGATACACCCACTTCCACTATTGACAGAGATAATAAGTGGACGTGAATCCAGTTCCTACAACAGCTGAGGCAATCATAGTTCACAATGATAGATAATACAGATGTTGAAGTTATGAGGATGTCTACCTCAATAACTAAAAAAGAAACCAGGAAAAAGGAGAGACAAAAAGATCTATAATGGAAAAATAGTCTTTATCACTCCACAAAATATGGTCATTTTCAGGATATAGCACTCTCAGAGTCTGACTCCCTTTAACCTAAAAAGAACCAAAAAACCCTCGTTGGCGTAGCTCCTTCAAGAGCCGGTAGGAAAGGCAAGTGGCAAACACAGAGCCAAAGCGGAAGCAGCTTCAAGCAGAAGTTATTATTGCTCCTCTCTTCGTGGGTTTAGGCCTAGTTTGGATTGTGCTGTGTTTGAAATTCTGTGTTAGAGGATATTGGACATATACTGTTACTCCTTGTCATTAAGGTTAGCTTTTATTGGTGGAGTGCAAGCCTGCTCTCTCTGTTCTACAGCCTTTTATATCTTCATAGTCCTTTGGTTTCATCATTTTGCTTTCATCAGGAAGGTATTCAAAATGCTCTCTGAGCAATACATATTTATTTGCTGAAAGCATCTTGTCATACAATGTCAGTTTAGAAGTAAGCATGCCAGCCACCACTGGTAAAGTAAAATGCCCTTGTTTTTGAATGAAGTTTAATATTTTCCATCACGAATTTTGGACAGGAGGCAGAATATTAAGACTGTGAAAATGTTCTCTGCAGTATCAGAGAGCATGCACAGGCCTCTATTTACAGAAAAACTTAGATAGTTTATCTTCATGAAAGTCAGCATAGCAGACATTAGAAATCAGATCTTATTCACAAACTCAGTCAGGTTTTGTTCGTAACATCCCTTTCTGCTGGACTTTTACTTTAGACAGCTTTTGAGGTCTTTAAAAATAAAAGTTTGTTTAAGCATGATCTCAGTACAGTGCAGCGCGGCTCCTAGAAGACAATTAGCATCACTCAGGGCATCAACATAATTGTCATTAATTGGCTCCCTTGCCATAGTTCAGAAGTGTAAGGGTCACGAAGATCGGAAGTATCTTGAAAGGTTTATAATCTGGGGGAAAAAAGACCGTCTCTACTAATCATTCAAAAATTTCTCCTTTTAAAACAAAGAAGTTATCCAAAATGTAATTAGCTGTTGTCTGAGGGCTTGTTTAGTTCCTTGGTTTTGAGAAGGAGAAAAAGGGGTTAGACTGGGAAAAGGGATAAGGTTCATCCTATAAGCAGTACTATCTGATAACCTGCTCTCCAGGGTGGTTACAGAAGTGTATTTTTAACTCAACACTGCAAGGTGGTGAGGCATTTATGGAATGTGATGGCCATTATTATTATTATTATTATTATTATTGTTATTTTTGTTGTTGATGATGTTGTTACTGTTACTATTATCGTCATTGTTTTGTCTTACATTAAGTTTCATGTGCTTCAACAAAACTAATCCTAGCCTCAGCCATTTGGAACACGCAAGGCAGATATAAAACCAGAAAACATCTGTATATATAGCAAGGTGACACATCTTGTCAAAGCTGGCACATCAGATCTTTACAGAAGTGGGAAAACAATGCCTTTTCCACAAGTTCCCAGACCACTGCTCTAAACACTGAATCGAGTGGCGAACATTAATTTCTTTCTACCCATACATTACAGAAGAAATAGAAGAGCTGCAAAATGAGAGAAAGAGAAAAAATAAACTGGTAGAAAAAAAATATTTGTTTTTCACACTACTGATGAGGGCATCACTCAAGAGGAGCAGCAATTTATTTATTATTTTTTGTTAACTGGTTGACAGTATCCGTTTAACAGGGTGAATTTTATTGGGATAGCTTGAAGAGCAACATCTAAGACAAAAGAAAATTTGTCACAAACCAGTTCTAAAAAGATTCACAGAAAAATAGTGAAGGCTCTTTTTATTTGGTTTGGTTTTGTTTTTCTGCTAAGATTGCATGCCCTATTACTTCCACTTGTTACTAAGAAGAAGGGAAAAAAAAGACATATCTAAAGAAACATTGATTTCACTATATTTTCAATTCAAATAAACAGCCTACCTTCAACAATGAAATTCATAAAGGAAATAAAAATGACAGGTTTTATTCTTCTTTACTTTCCTTCTTTTATTTATATAACCGCAATCAGACAAACTATAATGCTATCTAAACAACTATACACATTAAGAAACAAACATAGATCAATAGCTGTAATTTGACACACGTGCACTCTTCACTGTGAAAACATCAATAACACAAAATCTTCATGGGCATAGATGGGAAAAAAATGTTCAGTAGATGGTGTTAGCAGAAGATTAAATAAATACATGTCAGAAGGAAGAAAAAAAATTCAATGACACTGAGTGCATAGTGGAGATGTACAGGTACTCTGAACTAAACTGTTAGGATTACTAATAAGAAAATTATGTTTGTCTTCCAGTCATTCAATTATTTTTTGAACAAATATTTTGGCTTGCGTCTTTGACATTCATATACATACATTCTTTCCTATTTCCAGAATGACTGCTGTTGAATGACAAGTAAACAGGAAATGACTTGCAGGTTGGACAATAATATCTTTGGCTGCTATATGTTATTTCATAAACAGTACTATATGTGACTATTCATCTCATCCTGATCCCTAACACTCTGATGGAGTCGTGAGAGGTGTAGACCAGGAAGAAAAGACACACCAAGTTTATGCAAAGAAGCTAACAGAAAATAGAACTGAGATTCAAGGCTATACAACAATCACAGAAACACAGAATGGTAGGGGTTGGAAGAGATCTCTGGAGATCATCTAGTTCGACCTCGCTGCTAAAGCAAGTTCACCTAGAGCAGGTTGCATCCAGGCTGGTTTTGAATACCTTTAGAGAAGGAGACTCCTGTTCCAGTGCTCTGCCACCCTCAAAGTAAAGAAGTTCAGATGGAATTTCAGACAGAATTCATGTTCAGACGGATCTTGCTATGCTTCATTTTGTGCCTGTTGCCCTGTGCCATGTCACTGAGCACCACTGAAAGGAGTTTGGTCCCACCCTCTTGACACCTACTCTTAAGGTATATATAAGCATTTATAAGATCCCTTTCAGTCTTCTCTTCTTCAGGTTAAACAAGCCCAGCTCTCTCAGCCTCTCCTCAGAACAGAGATGCTCCAGTCCCATAATCACCTTCACAGCCCTCCACTGCGCTTTCTCCAATACTTCCTCATCTTTCTTGAACTGGGGAGCCCAAAACTGGATGCAGACTCCAAATCGGGCCTCACTAGGGCAGAGTCGGGGGGGAGTATAATGGACAATATGTCCAGTATGTGCACAGTAAACTCTCCTACTGAATCCCACAGTATTACTCTGAGATATACACTTAAATACGTACTTCAAATCTCCTAGGATCTGACTTTCAGTGTCTCAGCTATTTATTATTCATCCGATTATTGCGGTGTGCTAACTGATTTGTAAGACAAAATGAAACTGGAAGACCACAAGAAAGTCTTTAATACCTGTTAAACAACTCCATTCTTTCGACCATTATGCCTACTCCATGAAGCCTTTCCTGTTGGTTTGTTTTATAAGCCAGTTTTTCTTCTTTCTTTTTCAGATAGTCTTCACTTCTGTATTTTGTTCTTCAGATGAAGGGTATTGTAGTTCTTTATAATTTCAGTTAAAGTTTTGGGTGATAAGCACTTTGAAAACCCATCAAATCTCTCTTTCTCTCTTTCTCCCTCTCTCTCTCAAAAAAGAAACTATACTTTTCACTGAAGAGATTGTATGAGGAGAGTCTTTCAAACTGAGCTGAAATTGTCAACAAACAGAAATTAAAAATAAAGGAGAATTGTCTTGAAATATGAAATACATGTCTTAAAAAAAGGTACTTGCATGTTACTCCTGCCTGGTGGTTATACATGACAAATGGGTACTGCCATACATAAATTACTCTCCCAAAAGCCAGTTTCTTCGTGTTTGTGCACCTAGTGAGATTTCTGAATACACACATCTATCTCATGTTTGTTACTATGCTGCCATTTCTTCATTTCCTGATTACGTGACTAATGAGATTTTATTGGTGGTGCTTACATTTTTAAAGACTCATAGAGTGATTGGATTATATGCAAAATCAATTGCAACTAAACAAAAAAGAAAAAAAGCATTCCAAGAATTTATGGTTGGGAGGAAGCACTTCAGATCCTTAGTCTTAAAAAAAAAAAAATCATATTTTAAAAAAGAGATTTTTTGAAAAGCCTTTTCATAAAGTCATAGAATCATAGAATGCTTTGGGTTGGAAGGGAGTTTACAGACCATCTACTTCCCACCCTCCTGCCACAGGCAGGGTCACCTTCCACTAGACGTCCACTAGACCTGGTTGCTCAAAGCCCCATTCAAGCTGGACTTCATCACTTCCAGGGAGAGGGCATCCACACAATTTCTCTGAGAAATTTTTCTTGAAATTCTTTTACTGAAGTCTTCATAATTTTAGTAAGGTCTGATCCATGATATCTTAATGTGTATGGCTAGCAATATAGAAATTTGGGAATAGATTCATCTCTCCCTTCTAAGTTGCTTAGCTGAGGTGCTGAACTCAGGAGCTTAGTTATTTTACACTTTCTGAGATCAACGCTAAGATTTAGGTATCCACACTGGGCTGTTCATCCACCACAGATCTTGGTTACCCTCTAAAGTGCCCAAGAATATTCAGGTTAATAGGACACTTGATATTGATGCCATATTCCTGATATACACATCACAGTTCACATTCGTTACGTTACTTCAGTGAAGTTCTGCCTAAATTTTAACTTCACAAGACTGTGGACCTGAGCAATACAATTTTTAAACTTGTTTTTCTGTTCCCTCTAGGTGTTGGCAATTTGCTCAATACTCCAGCTCCCAAAATGCTGAGATACATCTCCCTCACCTTTAGCTGGTCAGTTCTCAAAGACTTTATGAAGCCATATGCAGTCTGAGTCCCAGTCACCCTGAATCTGACTGGTGAAATCAAAGAGGATATCCCTATTGGAGGCAGGGTTTTGGCCTTGCTACTTTTGTGGGTTTGCCATATGGAGTCCAAGAAAGTCAGGCTTTACTAACCTACAAGGAGTGCTGCAGTACTTACTCTTTCCCTTGTGGTTTTACCCAAGGATGACGGGTGAAGTGGATAGTCTACTTTGAATGACAAAGGAATGGTTGCCCAGACTGAGATGGTCCACTTTTAAGCTATAGGAGATCTCCTTTCTTCTGTGAAAATAATCACATAATATTCAAATACACCGAAAAAGAAAACTAAGAACACTCATAATTTCAGCGTTGATCAAGTGAGTCTGCTCTTGTTTACAATGAAGGCTGAATACAGTCCAAATGCTCAGAGAATTCAGTATGAGAAAGGCAGTTTATAAGATTTAAGGCTACAGCTAAAATACTAAAGGCATTCACCTGGAGCACGGGCCAAATAGGGCAGCAGGGCTTGCACAGGCATTTCTCTATACATTTCTCCTCTTCTAAAGCTATGGTTTTGATACTTAGGATCTGGTTTGGCTTTAAGGCTTTATTTAACATTCCGGTCCTAAGGTTTCTTTTTCTTCTTCTTCTTCTTTCTTCTTTTTTTTTTTTTTTTTTTTTTTT
>Ga0065711_1043187_pt1 | contig 14881 bp, 5 predicted proteins | sample Hoacrofraction12_FD_59098 | JGI IMG/M metagenome (GOLD analysis project Ga0065711, IMG submission 59098) | Hoatzin crop microbial communities from Cojedes, Venezuela - Epithelial fraction 12 v2 (version 2) | ecosystem: Host-associated > Birds > Digestive system > Esophagus > Crop | place... | reverse complement strand
CAGCGACAGGGCAAGGGGCAACGGGCACAAACTGAGGCACAGGAAGTTCCGTCTGAACATGAGGAAGAACTTCTTCCCTCTGAGGGTGACGGAGCACTGGAACAGGCTGCCCAGGGAGGTTGTGGACTCTTCTTCTCTGGAGATATTCAAGACCTGCCTGGACAAGGTCCTGTGCAGCCTGCTGTAGGTGACCCTGCTTTGGCAGGTGGGTTGAAATAGATGACCCACAGAGGTCCCTTCCAACCCTGAACATTCTGTGATGTTGTGATACTATTCTCTGAAATTAACTGCCGAGTTTCAGCATCCATACAGGCACAGGAATGACTCTCACACATTGATGCAATGCACAGTCGATTCCCTTTATTGCTCCGCTTGCGTGGTTATATGCATTTTTCATATCTGCACACGTGATCACACTTATTCGGATAGGCTACAGACATAAATCAGGGGCTGTTCATGCGCCCCATATTCCCTTATGATTGGTAACTGCACTAACGCTAATAGCAACAGGCTGCCTCCACGTTCTTGAACACATCTTGTTTTTGCTAACACACATCATGTGCACTATCAGAACTTTCTCAATTGTTATTCTTAGCTGTCCTGTCCAGCAGCCTGTTCAGTTATGCTAACTGTTTTGCTTAAGCGGCCTAGTCATGCTAACTCTCAAACTACATCAACCCCAACAATTAACTTTTTAAGATCTTCGAGTTGCTGTGTGGGCTTGTTTGGGTTTTTTTCCAGAAGACGCAGGCAGGAGTGCCCTGCTCCTGAGGTACAGTGGCACTTGTTCCCCACTCTGACTGTGAGCCTGAACCATCTTTCCTGTGGTAGCAGGATCTCCTCCCACTTTCGGGTCACCGGAGAGGCTGCTGCCTGAACCCTCTTAAGAACTTGTAACTCTGAATGTATCATGCCTCATCTGACCTTTTTCTTATTAATTCTTATATGTCAGATGACTGTAGTAGTCATGCTGTATGTACTTGGAGAGATACTGCCTTGTTTAGGACAAGGCAATCTTCACAGATTGTATCTGGAGTGTTTCCATGCAGCACACTCAGTGACACATATTTCTACAGCTTCCTGGACCAAGGCATGATGGCTGCTTGGTTGGACAAAGTTTGCCATGTCATATATACTTTGAATTTTCTGTAGAAGCAATTTTTTTGCTCAGCTTTTTTCTCTTGGTGTCATTCTGTTCCCCCTGTGCACGGCTAGACTACAAGGGACAGTCAGCAAAGGAGGAAACAACAGTGGCTAAATTTCAGAGCAGTGTGCTTTACTCTCCAGGGTTCTTGGTGAATGTACTAAGGACAGGAGGAGAAGTTCACTGAATTATGAACTAGGAGCTGAAGCTTCTGCTGGAAAAGCGTGAGCCCGAAGTAGCTAAACTGTGACTTTTTATTCCACACTAGCTGCTACTAGGAATTAAATTGTAGAGCAAAAGGATTGTGGAAGCAGTATATGTGGTCACTCCTCATTTGCTCTATCAGTAACCGTGAATTCTCTTAGGAGCATTTATCCTGTGATCAAGTGGAGATTTTCTAGCCAGCTGCAGCTGGAAATAAACAGTTGTATGAGAGACAGTGAAAAGTAGAACATGTTGGTGGTCATTGATTCTTATTGTGAGACTGGGACAGCAGATTTAGCCAGCCATCAGCATCAGTACACCTCAGAGTGGTCAAATAATTGAGAAGGTCTTAAGTCAACATAAAAGTTGTTTTATCAAAACACATCTATGGAAATGGGAACAGTGCGGTAAAAGATACCTAGGTGGCTTCTTTATTTTTTTTTTGTCTTTAAGGGAAATTTTGACAAATAGTAAAATTCCAGAAAACCTGAGAGTTTAGGGTGTTTTTACATCTTCCAATAAGAGCCCAAAACTTTTTATTAGATTTTTGGTATTTCTTCAAAAGTATTTATTTACTTGAAACTTCTTCTACACTACTGAGACAAGTCATAGACAGAATAATTTTAAATAAATTTCTGTGAACTCAGTGGAACACTGAGAAACTTCTTGTGACTCAGATTCTCAGCAGGTCCATAAAACACTCCTGACTTGAAATAACAGGATCCAGTATAATTACATTAGTGAAAATAGGCTGATTCATGTCATTCAAAAAACCTGTGATCCTTAATAGAGATCAAATAGGAGTGTGATACGTGAATGATAACTGGAGGTATGTAAAATCCTCTGTATGACGTTGTGACTGTGGATTGTTTTAGCTTTCTTAGTAATTAAACTGATTTTTCCAAAGAGGCTTTTAGCACTTCTAACCATTTTCTGAAGAAACAAATGATGAATGCAGTTAATGCCTGGTTTTTGACCCACTATGTCAGAGACTACCAAGAAATGCTTATGTCTCGATTCAGCCATGATTAATGACTAGGAAAAATGATAAAGCAGGTAGCAGGATCAGTAGCAACAAAGAGTCATAGAACAGATTGGTTTGGAAGGGACATTTAAAGGTTAAGTATTTCAAACCCCCTGCAATGAGCAGGGACATCTTCAGCTAGATCAGGTTGCTCAGAGCCTCCTCCAACTTCACGTTGAATTTTTCTGGGGATGTGGCATCTACCACCTCTGTGGGCAACCTGTTCCAGTGTTTCACCACCCTCGTTGCAAAAAATTTCTTCCTTATGTCCAGTCTAAACATACCCTCTTTTAGTTTAAAACCATTACCTCTTGTCCTACTGCAACAAGCCCTATTAAAATGTCTGTCCCTATCTTTCTTATAAATCCCCTTTAAAGCACTGAGAGGCTGCAAAGATTGCAGTTAAGGCATTGTCTCAAAGGCCTGATTACTTGAACAAGAATTTATAAATTCAGGCAGGGCAGCCTATCAATTACTTTTTAATTTATTTTGGTACATGATTTTGCATATGATCTCAGTTTCCTAGCATTATTTGCACATGCTGTGGTAAGTTTCAAATTCTGCTTAACAATGCACTGATGATTTTTATTAATCATTCCACAAAACAGGAATCCCAGCCCCTAAGTGTAGGAAGTAGCAAGGGAATCAGAAATTCTTAAATCCTTTGATCCTACCTTTGTGGTTTTCATTGCAGGATAAGGATTTTTCTCATTTACTTAAAGAAAATTGTGTAAAAGTTAAATTTGTAGATGATCATAAATGTTCATTTGAACTCTGATGTACGGATGTACACAATGACTTTGTTATGGTGAAACAAAAACCTTAATTCACACTTTTCTTCAGTCCTGGTGGGTACTGACAAAATCTGACTTGTCAGTCTGCAAAACTAGCACTGCAGGAATGCATATAGTTATGCACATGAGTGTGTACTGGGTATTTTTGCTGCTATAAGTCCCTTTGTCCAATGGGATTACACTAATACAGATGTAATATGGCTTCCTTCTTGAATATGAAAACTGTAAAGCCTGTCACCAGAGCAGGTTGATTATATGATTTCACAAAGAATTCATGATGGAATAGGTGGAAAAATACATATGTGTTCCAACCGTAAATAAGGAACCTTTTTTTTAGTGAAATAAACCATAGTTTTTTCTATGATATGGTGTCTGCATAGGTTCCACGTGTTGTTTTAAGCTCTATAAAGCCTGACCAGTGAGGAATTTAGGTTTCAGAGTGTTTAAATGCCTTGTAGAGGTTAATGACTATGCTGAATGCAAGCGTGTAGAAGTTCTCACTATTTGTCATTTGCCTTTTTCTCAACGGTTCTTGCTCGCCCTACCCCCACCAAAATAAAGTGCTTGAAATACTTTCTGAATTCAGAGAAATTTCAGTTCTGTCCAGTGAGCTTCCTTCTGCTCAATTCTCATCTGTTTTCTTTATGGCCTCAAGCTTGTTTTAGCAGTGTAATCAATGTAACTGACTATATTAATTTACGAAGTTGTTGATTAACTTGAAGAGATTAGACAAGAGATGAAAAGTCTTCAGGAAAAATCAGTTTTCACACACTTTCTACAAAATAAGATAAAAATTAAGGAAGAAAGTGAGTTTTAAATATTCACTTTTGATTCTGTTAGTTGATTTTTTTTCAATGAAACACAGTTGTCTGCGAATTGCTGCTAAAATACTGGATGGAAGGAGATCATAAAGGTCATAGAAAGCCTTAGGATAGTTCAAGCACATAGTCAAACAGCTAAGAGACATAAGCCTTTCGGAATCAAGTAGCCCGAATTCAAGGGCTCAGAAAGTGTTGTTTTTTACCTTCTTTTCGCTGTTTAAGCCCAAGAATGGTCTTCTCAAGTAGATCTTGTGTTGTTTCAGGGTTTCACCAGATCTATAACAATGTCAAGCACGTTTTAATGTTCTGCTAGGTTAACTGCTCTGCTGATGCAGGCTCCCTGATGCACAGCCCTTGTTCAGATGTGCTTCTAAAATTATTGCATGTTTTTAACAGTGAGGAAAACGCACAGGTCTCATGGGATCTCATTGTGGATTTTGTAACCTTATATTTCCTAAATTTATTGACAGGCTTCATTCCAGCTGTAATCCTAATTCGGTTTTTAAAGTGGCTACTGAATTTCTTTTTTTTCCCTTTCTGTAAGTATTAGGAACTTGTAGAGTAGACTTTTCATTTCTCACTCCTTTTGCAACAGCATTCACAAAAATCTTACTGATAATCTCACTGATATCTATATCTGGCCTGTTCTTTCATGGGTGATAATTACAGAAGTGATGGAAAAGAAATAGTAGAAACAGATGAACAGGCATCAACTTGGCTGGCACTGCTGGCAAAGTAGCAAGGCAATTTGCAGTATATTAAGAAAGAAGTACATCTACTTAATGAGGGCCAGAATTATGCAAAGCCAGGCAAGTGAAGATGGGCACAGAAGAAGAAGCTAGTAGTGAATTTACAGAGATTCACTCTGTGTTTTTTGGCTTGCTCCTTACTACTTTCTGAGTACGTCCTCCATAGCCCTTGGCTAGTCTAAAGTGCAAATCTACCATATAATGAATAAGTCCTTTTATCTAGTGTTCACAGTGTGCTGGGGGCTATGTAGTTAGCCCAGCAAGTATGGTATCTGTTTGCAGGCATGTAAAGAAAAACAGTAGCCATGTGAGCCACAAACTTTTTTTTTTTATGTTCTCTAGGCAGCACACATTTTTGTATGCATTTTCTGTTCAATCAATTTAAGATTTCTGTTCTAGCAGCATGCATAACCAGGCACAGCCAACTATATAGACCTGTGCAGAATAACTTAGAGAATTATAGCTCCTGGTTTCTGACCTGCTTATACATAAAATCAGACTTCGAGATGAACGTATTTTTTCCACATATACCTATGCTATGCAGAGCTACTCTTAAAGTTAACTTTGCTAAATGTTATGCAAATTCAGTGCACTTTACTTTCACAGTCTGGAATAAAAGTGCTATGCTTTACTTTAAGCACACATTTTGCATAACAATATTAAGTTCCATATATTATCTTAAAATGCAAAATGTATAAATCTATGTAGCTGCAAAAGCATAAGCAGAACATATTACTCTGTTAAAAGGAAAGCATAGTTCCAGCAGCGTACAGCATCTGTAAATTAATCAAGCCCATTGGTAGTTTTGTTTCAGGAAAAAGAAGTTAGCTTTAACTTTTTTGCTTTAATTTATGAAGTATGAGGAAATATTAAGCAATAATGCTCTATAGAAGACAGCATTTAATACATGATGATGTTCACATTTTTATCATACTAGGCTAAAAGAAAAGCCATAAAATTTCAAATTTATAATGCTGCAGCAGAGATAACTCCTAAAATGATAATTTAGCTGTTTCTCTGTCAGTCAAAAATAGTAGTTTCAGTTCAGTAATCAGATCCTTGCTCTCAATTTGTCCTTCTTAAAAAATGAAAACCTCAAAGTTTTCTTAATTAAGCAGCCAAATTTCCATTAGTATAAGGAAAGCTTCAGAAGACAGAAAGAAAGAGATGTTGTCTATGCATCAACCCCTTCTCATGGCTCTATCCTGTGTGGAACTGGGCAGTGGCAGAGCCAGGAGACACTCCAAACTCGTGCTGAGGAAAGCAGCAAGACAAATATTTAATTCAAGAAGGATTATTCTTTAGCCCCCCCAAAGGCAACAGAATTAGCCAAAGAAGGCAGCGGCTACTGTCACAGATGTGGGAGTGAAGAGGGAAGCAGCAGGCTGCCCTTTCCTTTTCTGGAAACCCCAAGGAGAAAACATGGAGCTGCTGCAGAGGACACTGGGAATTGGACTTCAGGAAATACACCATTTGCTGAAATTTCAGCCTCTTTCCCAGTGAAATGTTTATGATACAGACAGATCAGTGGCCATCTCCCTTTTGTCGACTCCTCCACTACACAGGAAAATGAAAACAGAATCCTGGGCCGAATTCTGGGATTGCTGTGAAAAATGTGCAAAGGAGTGAAGAGGAAAAGTTTCCATTTGATCAATTAAAGATCAAGGCTCAAACCAGAATAACTAACAGATTATGTGAATTTATTTAAATCAAAATAAATTTGTTTTTTCTTTCCATTTTTGTGAATTAATTCTTGGTTTCAAGAGAATGCAGACAAGCTACCAGCTGCGGAAATAGTTGTCAATAGTGTTTTCTGCGTCATCTGTTAAAATCCATGAGACTTGCATTGGTGCTGTTCCAACAAATGTAGACAATTCACTTATGTGCTTAACTGCATCTCTGGATGCCTAAACACTTTTTAGAATATAATCTTAAATTATTTGTCTGCAGTAACACAAGAGTTTATGACACTCTGCCATCATTTACCTGCACTCACAATCATAAGCTGTTCCCTACCCACTAGAACATCATTTAAAATCTACTGAATAAATCACCTATGCCTAAATAATTACATGTTCAGGTTGTAAACCATTAAGGTCCAATGATTTATTACAAACATTTAGAATATCATGCTGTGGTTTTGTAAACATTCCCAGGCATGTCAAGAAGCAATGCTTCTGGCAGAGAAACAAGGCAGAGAAATGATATTTCCATGGTTTTATCTTCTTCACCAGGTTCTGCATAGTATATATCCACGTGAATAATGATGTCCTGTTCCTCACAAAATTAAAACTATGTTTAGGCCTGTTGTTTACTGTAATTGGAGGAAGCATAAAAAGTCAAAATTCCTTATGTGGGTACTTCAATAATAGTGGTGGGAAAAGGTGAAGTGGTTGCATTGTGCTCTCATACATAGAGTCCCAGGGTGCCATAAATAGTTAAAATTTTCTCAAACCAAATGATGGAAACTTGTTTTAAAAGCTCCTGGATTTTCCAGTTTGCTATACAGAATCTATTCACAGAAAAGCAATTTAGACCATACTGTCTTTTTAAAGCTGTTATCAGTGCCATGAATGGCTTGACTACATTTAATGTATGTCTTTCATGTGTGAATACTATTTTTTAAGGAGAAGGAAAAGGGGGAAATAAAAACATAAAGCCTTTTTTTGAATGCCATATTAGTTAATTCAAATTTTTAGACTCCATAGCACATTGGTAATGTGATATAATTTAATGTATAGTCTGTTCTGCAACCTATTTTCCACTGATTTTGAGAACTTTCAGTATGTATTTGTAGGAAACTCATTTTTTTACTTGTTTATTTGCAATGTACTCACATGCACAAACCTTTATTTTTTACGTGGTTTCTTAATTGTTCTATGTGTGACACAGTTGTTGCATGGCTGCACATCAGACTGAACAGACCTGCTTAATAGCCATTTTTGCTTGATAATAGGCATGTCATAAGCCTTACAAAAAGGGAAAGTAGAACTGTCTTCTCTATGATCACTCTGGAAAGTAATTTCTAGCAAGACTGACTGAAAGGAGTTTTTGATAACAGCTCCTTCCTCGCACACTGTGTCTGTTCTGGATATCAGAGTATGGATCTGTATCCAGACGAATGCTCTGGATAGCCCTTTTTTTTAGTTTTATGACTGATACTCTGAACTAATCTGAACCCCTGATCTTAAACCTAGACTAGTAAATTCCAACCTAAATGCCTGGTAAATCAAATTTATACTCCTCTGCTTCCTGAGGATGACATAATAAGTTAGAAATTGAACTAAAACTATTTTGGCTTGTATTGTTTATGCTACATCATCCAGAAGAATATATATTTTTTATTTCTTCATTGCTCACTGTGGTGAGTTAACCTTGGCAAGCAGCGAATTGCCTACTCCGCCGCTCTCTCACTCCCCCTCCTCGGTGGGACAGAGAAGAAAACAGAAGGATGAGAGCACAGAGGAGACAGGGGAGTATGATCATGGTCACAGTCATATGGTCATAGTGGTTTCTTTGTACCGCTACTTCTCCCTCACACTTTTTCCCATCTTCCAGTGTGGGCTCTTCAATTGCTGCAGTCCTTTAGGGAGGTTCATCTGCTCCATCATTGTCTCTCTAAGGGCTGCAGGGGGTCCCTGCTCCACAGCTGGAGCATCTCTTCCCTCTCTTCCTTCTCTCGTCTTGGTGCTCACAGGGCTGTTTCTTACACTTTTTTCCTCCCTCTCCTGTGCAGTATTTTGCATTTTCTTACATATATTTACCCCAAAGCTGCCTCTGCAGCCTCCTGTTGCCAGCACCTGGGCACCTGCAGCTGATACACACACTCAAACACCATCATTGAGATCTAGGGATACTTCTTAATTATGTAGACCAAATTAGCAAAACATATAGATGTATAACACTAATTAATTTCATGTAACGTGCTCAGAACGTTGTAGAAATCACAACATACACCTACCACATGCTACTCTGTGGTACCCACTTCTCTTTAAAGACATTCCCTAAAGCCTGAATTGAAAGTTTCTCCAAAGGCCTAGGAAGATTTCAGAGTCTGAAAAGGTGTTCTTAGATATAATTTTCACATGTAACATCTCCTTTTTAAGCTCCTGAGTCCCTGTACTTGTGATGGTAAGCATGGTCAAGCAATTTGAAAACCTGTAAACAGGGGAGCATCAGTATAGAAAGACGTGTGGGATTTGTTTTTGTTTTGTTGATACCAAATATGCAGAAAGAGGGGAGAATACTAGACGGGATATAGAACAAGTTATTCCTACACGTCAGATAAAAGTATGTGTTTAAGAAGAAACAGTTTAAGCATCATGATAAAGAACTAGAATTCTTCCCTTCAAGTATCTGGCAGAGGAAGGTGTTTAACTTATGTTGTCAAGGTACACCAGCAGCATTTGCAGGTCCCTCGAGTGCTTTATTTTCCATTTTATAATGTTTGCCTGGTTTGGTGAGCAGAGTTGCACAAGGGCTAAAGGGTCACTGCTGAAATCTACATATTACACCCCTCCACTGCTTTGAGGTGATTTTGTAGCTATTGGAGAGAACAGATGACGTGGATTTTTTTTCCAAGCATAACAGGTGTGAAAACTCCTATCTAAAATAACTTTTACAAAGTCTACTTGACACTTGCAATGCACTTCAAAGGAAGGGATGAGGGAGAAAGAATTAAAGACACAAAAAATGGGGTTTGCCCCAGGATTAGAGTCAGGATTTGAAATACTGTCTTATAATGCAAGGGGCTCTACATTAGCTATTTTTCCACCGAGGCTTTGCTGATAGAGCTGTAGAAATAATTTCACAATTATTCTGTTTATTCACTATAATGCACTAATTCCCTCTCTGAGTCTTTACTGCACATTGAACAATATTTGTCCATAAATTATTTGCAAACATACACTGGCAAAATAATTAGCTTTCTGCACAAGTCTCTTTGCATTTTTCATCAAAACGGTTGCAGTCCCTATATTGGATTTCACAGTATGGTGACTGTAGCTGCAGGAACACTGTGGGGCTCTAGTTGTGAGAAGTCTCATGAATTGAATCCCATGGTTCTATCCACAGGGGGTGACCAGCAATAAACCAGCCCCTGTATATTGAAATATACTGAAGTACATTTTCAAGGGCAACTGCCAAATGGTTTTCCCTTTTCACAATTAACAGCTAACCGCTCCTGCTCCTCTCAACGGCTCAAGCTTCCTATTTAAATCCATGACTTAACTTTGATTATTTCAACACACTCAGTAGTATGAGCATGTTATTTTCTGTGACTAGCTGTCTTTTCCCCTGAATCTTTTAGAGGTCTTTTGTCATCGACTGCAGGCAGATATCTGATGTCTATATTTGCTAACATACACAGCCTGGAATGTAAGCCATTACATTTTATGAATAGGATAGACAGGCATCCTTAACATGCTTTTAAATACCAACAGAAATGCACAGAATGTGTCTTCACTGGCATTTTAGTTCAGATCTGAAAAGTGCTTTAGCAGTGAATTTCTCAAAATCAGTTCCTATGCTGTGTTCTCAGAGTGTATAGGCTGGATTTCTGTTGGGTGAAAATAAACTGGAAGATGAAGTCTGGGAACATTCATAATCTCTCCGGCCTCTTACAATCATTCAGTCAACAGGACAAGAATGGAGGTAATCTGAGGTAAAAACATTTGAATAGTTATAGTCTAGATACCAAGTGCTCAGAAGCAACTGTTTCACTCAAAAGATCTGCATAAGATCGACTGAGCCAATACTAAGTCTTGTTGAAATCAATGTCACTTTGATCTCTTTCCCCAAATGCTGGGTAAAATGACTTCAACTTTTCCTGAACTGACCAAGAATTTGCATCTCTGAAAGGACAAATAATAATTTAAAATTTTGGTTTAAATAGGTTTGTTTTCTGCTACAAAGTTCTAATGAACTCAGTGTAATTTTTCTCTCTGTGAAAATCAGTCCAAAATCATAGAGTCCCTTGCAAATTCAAGTATTTCTGGCTTGACTAAACCAAAAGCAAGAGCAATAAAAAAATCTTGTGCTATTTTTGGTAAATTTGTGCACAGTTTTATGGAGAAAATAAAACTTGAAATCCAGGTAAAATTTCTATAATTTCATAAAAAGTGATTTGGCTCAGCTGGAATTATAGATGAAGCTTTTACATGTCTTCTCTTCTACTAATACCTTTTTTTTTTGTGTTGTAATCATCAAAAGCAAAATTCTCATGAAAGAGATACCCTGGATAAAGGACAGCTTGCTCCAAATCTCAGAGAAAGTATGTTATTTGGCAGAGAGCTGACCTGCCATTTATAATTAATATCAGAACAGCAGTAAACCAAAATGACTACTTTTCCACCTGATATAACTTGTCTTCTGTCTTGTCCTCTTTAAACCTCTTTCAACCTATTATATCTATTGACATATCCCTCTAAAATCCCTTTCAATGCTGTGTTTTGATCTCTTTGGCCAGTTGATCCCATTTTCTCACAGTGTAATTTTGTTTTATTGAACAATGTTCTTATAATTAAGAAATAATTAAAGTGGAATTTCTCTTAAAATATCTAGATCTTACCTTCTTTCTTGTTTTGCTCAGGAAAACACTCTGTTGCAACAATAAAACACACCTTGTATTAAGAGTCTAATCTATTTTAACCATAATAAAACTTATCTTAGCACTGCAGATACCCAGAAGGATCTTTTCACTCTCCTCCTTAACTCTTTTAAATCTCACAAAGAAATGAGAAATCTCTTCTTATATTCTCCTGGAACTAATTTACATACTGTCAGCACTCTTGACTGGTCTCAGAAATTGACACACGCAAGAGAATTAAAAAAGGAATAATAAGATGAACTATTAAAGTAAGCGAGAAAGGAAAGAAATGGATATTTGTGAAGAATATGCACAAAGCATACAGTAAAATTGAAAATGTGGCAGTTAAGGGTCGTGTATGCATTTTTTCTTTTAATATAAGTACATAATTATGATTATTGTGTCTGAAATCCAATTAGAAGAAAATTCTGTCAAAGACTTTCCATGCTATTATTATTATTCATCACAGAATATCAGTGGATAGAAAATAGTTTAGCACAGAATCTGACTGCCCTTGACTATCTTATAAATATGTATATAAAATACACAAAAATATATACATATGTATGTGTATATACATATTATATATTATGTATAGGTATAAAAGCCTTTGGTACACCAAGTCAGATCATATTAGTAACAGCAGCAGGCTAGTGTTAATTTAAACTTTCATTAAGTTCCTGCTAGTATCTCTTCAATTTCATCATTTCCTGACAAGCACAACGGGAAATGATGTGCCACTTTTCATTTTCCAGATGTGTTAAATTTAATAATGAAAGTAATGTTTCTAAAATCTATGTTTCGAATGGGAGTTTTTAAAATAGAGAACATTTTTAATAAGAGTGAGTTTCAAGAATCCACCTTGTGGTAGAGCTGACCATTTAGAGGTTCAAGTGAGGAAAACGAAAGGTGTGAGAATCAAGGATTGTTTTAGAGAAAAAGGAGCAGGTCATATGTTTCTGTGTATATATACACATTATTGTCATATTTCCACTGAGTATTCTTGAAAAGCAGAGAATGTTCAGAAATAATTTACTTTTTTGAAAAAGTTTTAAAAGATATATTTGGAACTTCTCTAGCAATTGCTAGTTTTGCTGGTAATTATTGAAGACTGAAAAGCTCTTGTTACGTGAATATGTGATAAAATCCGCAGAGATGGCACGGCAAATATTAAACCCACTGTATATTCTTGATCTGAACCATAAAAGCAAGTGTATTATCAAATAAAACAGGCCTATAAAGTGCACTCACACTTCAAAGCTTGCTATTAAAGAGTCTTTGTTGGATGCAATGTTTATTTGGCTTCAATGATTTCTAGCACAAGTGTACTAATTTTATTCAAGGCTCGATCTGTCCCTTTCCAGGCACCAAGAGGACCTTTTTGTTGAATTTCACTGTGCATGGGGCGGAGGGCAGTGGATCTCAGCCGGCATGGTTTTGACAGGTCTGCGGTAGTGTGATGAGCAGCTGGGTTTGGCCCTATGCAGGCAGCATGGTATTCCTCCTCGTGTGAAACGAGCAGACAACACCAGCTTCCAGTCCCTCCCTGGTGCTGGCAGTGCCCAGGTGGTGGATGTGACAGACAGAGAGACATTTTAAGGCTACATCTACCCATACACGTTACTGCAACACAGGTCAGCATCCGAATTCACACAGCACTAGCTAGGCCGTGGTAGTTGTCTGACTCCATGTTTTCAGTTGCATAATCACAGCTTTTGCTGTTTGTAGTGGTTTTGACTAGGATAGAGTTAAATTTCTTCAGAGTAGCTTGTACGGGGCTATGTTTTGGATTTGTGATGAAAGCAGTGTTGCTAGCACACTGATGTTTCAGTCACTGCTGAGCAGAGCTTGCACAGCGCCAAGGCCTGTTCTGTGCCTCACCCTGCCCTGCCAGCAAGCAGGCTGGGGGTGCATGGGGGGTTGGGAGGGGACACAGCCAGGGCAGCTGACTCCATCTGACCAAAAGGATACTGCAGACCATATGACTTCATGCTTAGCAATAAAACTATGGTGAGGTGGAGGCTGGCCAGGGCTGCCATTGCTCAGGGAGTCGCGGGGCATCAGTCCAGCTGGGGATCACCAAAACTATCGGCTGGTGTGAGCAATTTTTTTTTTGTATCACTTGTTTTTCTTGTTTTTGGTCTTTTTAGTCTAGTTTTTGTATATTCTTTCTGTTTTTTTAATTATTAAACTGTCTTTATCTGAACCCATGAGTTTTCACACTTTTACCTTGCTGATTCTCTCGCCCATCTCACTGAGTGGGGGAGCGAGCGAGCAGCTGTCTACCAGGGTTAAACCACGATGCTGTTGTATATATACTAGTGTGCATAAGGATGATTCCTCTGAAGTAGCTAAGACGCCATAAATCTGTATCTCCATTTGCCTTCATGTGACATGTGTTGCCCTCATCTAGATACACACATACACTAACCTGTTCCTTGTGAAGCCAGATGCTGGAAATCAAATTCCATTGATAAGATTCAAATATGTCACAAAGAAGAGACATTAATATATTCTTCACTTACCTTGCTACATTTCCCTTTAGGATTTACAGCAAAGGATCTACATGGGTTCCTTTTTGCTCTGAGCAGCTTGACTCTGTATAGGAACTGTTTTGATTTGGCCTGGATAAATGCCAGCTGCCCACCAAAACCACTCTATCTCTCCCCCTCGTCAGCTGGACAAGGGAGAGAAAATATGAAAGGCTCGAGGGTAGAGACAAGAACAGGCAGAGACCACTCACCAATTACTGTCACGGACAAAACAGACTGAACTTGGGGACAAAATGAAGTTTAATTTATCACCAATCAAACCAGAGTAGGACAGTGAGAAATAAAACCAGATCTTAAAACACCTTCCCCCCACCCCTCCCTTCTTCCCAGGCTCAGTTTCACCTCCATTTGTCTGCCTTCTCCCCCTGAGCAGCACAGGGAGACGGAGAATGGGGCTTGTGGTCAGTTCATCACACTTTGTCTCTGCTGCTCCTTCCTCCTCAGGGGGAGGACTCCTCACACTCTTATGTAGGTCAGAGTTCGACTGGTCTCAGCAGGGCCCCCAGTGTGGCGCGATTGATAAAGGAGGACGTGCTGGAACTTGTTGGTCACAAGCCCTGGGGGGAAACAAGATAGTGCCGAGTCATCTTGAAGGAGGAAGTATTGCCTTAGTTAAGATAAACTTAGAAAAAAGGTGTCCGCGTCAGCATTTGTGTTAACCAATTAATGAGTGCCTAGTTTGAAACTTAACCAATTAGTTTAGAACACGCTGTCTTTTGATCTGTATAAATGTATGTGTGCGACGGCAATAAAACAAACATTCTGCTTGCATCAAGCGGTGTCCCTTCTCTCAATCGCGGCAAATTGGTGACCCCGACGTGATACAAAGAGAACCACCCATCTGCGTGGCATTCTGCGAGTCCCACAGGACGATGAGTGAGCTGCTGAAAGGAAGCAGGAGCCGGCCTAAACAATCCCTCTGGAGCAGAGAGGTGAGCTGTGGGAAACATGGGAAGTCAGACGTCTTCCCCAGAGAGAGACGTTTATGAGCTTATGAAAGCTCTCCT
>Ga0065711_1043186_pt1 | contig 14881 bp, 6 predicted proteins | sample Hoacrofraction12_FD_59098 | JGI IMG/M metagenome (GOLD analysis project Ga0065711, IMG submission 59098) | Hoatzin crop microbial communities from Cojedes, Venezuela - Epithelial fraction 12 v2 (version 2) | ecosystem: Host-associated > Birds > Digestive system > Esophagus > Crop | place... | reverse complement strand
CTGGGGCTGGGTGGTGATGCTGGCCGCCATGTGGTGCAACGGCGCCGTCTTCGGCATCCAGAACTCGTGCGGGGTTCTCTTCGTCTCCATGCTCCAGCTCTTCGGCGGCGGCGAGGACAAGCAGATGGCGTTCAAAACAGGTGAGGGGCGGCGAGGGAAGGGGGGTCGGGGCGGCTGCCGGCCCGTCCCGCCTCCGGCCTTCCCCGGCGGAGCAGCTGCCCCGGCCGGTCTCTGCGGCTGTCGGCGTCCGAGCCCCGCGGGGCGGTCGGGGCTGCGGCCCGGCCCGGCCCCGCAGCCAGACCCCCCCCTCCGCTGCGGGAGGGTCGTTTCGTCGGGGCGAGGGGGAGCCCCTCTGCCCTCCCTGCCCGGGGTCTGCGCTCGCAGCCGCGCCCCGGAGGGGTACGCCGGGGGAGCAGAGGGGCAGGTGTCCTCCGGCTCCTGCCGCGGCAGCCTTCTGAGGCGCCCGGCGTCGAAAACGAACGCGCTTGGTCCCAGAAAGTTTTATATCCCCCCCCACCTTGACTGCTGTGGCCAGTATCCCAGTATCCCAAAACTCGCCACTGAAGTTAACGGTGTTTACTAAACTCTAAAGAAGCAACAGCGCTATCGCAATCAAATCTCCCCTCTGTCATTACTATTCTAAATCATTCTAGGCACACAAGTATCAATTAATTCAAGGGTGAGCACACGTTTTACTTTATATAATTTCTCTTTGAAAAGCGTCCCCTGCTTTGACTTTGTAATTTGAGGATATGCAGTTTTTGGCTTTCAAAATAACAACGAATTAACAATTATAGTAACTTATTATAGCGAGTAATAATGAAGTTGGCTTATTTAAAAGGTCGCTTAAAACATTAAAATGAAATATTAAAATAACAAACATTGTCTTTAATGTTTTTGTTTCTTACTAAAGAAGTGTTCCAGCTATGTAGCCCTGCAGAGGTGTAATCCTTCTGGGAAACTTTCTCAGCACAGATTGGTATTACAGACCTTTAAAAGGTTTTGAAAATTACGTCTTCCTTAATATTTGGAGAAGTGGACTTAAAGTTGACATGTGGGAGACAAAGCAGCTAATTTTCTTCCCATGACTTCATAACAGTATTTTTGTCTGACTTGGAAAATCAGAGCAGGAGTTTAAACTGATGTAAGAAAGCTGTGGTGGGGCACCAAGTGATGTGCTCTCCAGCGTTTAAACTATTTGTAGTGATGTATGAGGTGTATTGCTCGGTGTTCTTGAGGTAGAAACATGGGGTGTTGTGTATGCCCACACATCAGGTGTGGCACTGCCTGCTTCACAGAAGGGACATGCACGTCCAGGGGTAGGTGCCTCAGCTCTTAGCCTGTACTGGAGAAGAATGAGGTAGTTTAGAGGAGGTGCTGTGAGCGTTTGCTTACTGTCTTGGGAGCCTCTGGCTAGTCAGAAATGCAGAAACACATGGGTAGTTGATACTTTGTCCCTTTGTGGTATAGAGGTGTAATTCCTTTTTCTGAGGACCTGGTTCTCTAGTAAAGATCTCTCAAAATAGTCTTCTTGTAATTAAAAAAAAATGTGACTTTTAGGTAATGGTGCAATAGTCAAAATAATCAACACGACTGCATTGAGATTATTATCTCTACCTTCCAGAAGAGTAATTGTGTCACTGGTGTTTAAGTGAGGTGAGATTGTGGGTGTGCTCCACCCATGTTTTTGAAAATTTGCCCAACTGCAGAAGAGTGTGTGTGTGTGGGGGAAATGGAACCTGGCTTTATAGCCTAGTTCTTTTGCATCCTCCCTAAAAGAGCAGGAAGAGTTCCGAGTACTGGATGCACCCAGCATCTCCTGCATCACTTTTAGAAATTGTATTTAAAAAAAAAGGCAACAGCTGCATTTTTGTTTTGCTCTGTCAGATGTGCTCTGTTTTGGGTAATGCAGAAGACACTCATTTCGTTCTTTTAGATCCGAATGTGGTTAAGGTGTGGGAAATAGCATGAGATAGCTGCCTTGACTAGATGACTTGTGTGCATGTGAAGAAGGACTGCAAATACAAACGTGCCTGCTGTAAATAGCAGAACAGCAGATGAAAAGGTGTCCTTCCTTTTAATACCTGAAAGTACCCTGATGAGTCTGGGCACTATAAGGACTAAGCAGCAGCTGTCGAACAGTTCCTTAATGTTGAACTTCATTGCCTAGAAACTGACTGCTGTTTTTTTATCTTGTTGAAGATGGAACTAAGACTGAACTGAACTAAACAAATTCTGATACAATACTTAGCTTGCCATAAAGGAGAGCTGTGATCAGAAATGGCAGATTGCACTTAGTGTATCTCTTATTGAACACTGATGGATTAGCTGGCATGCTGTTGAAAGAAAAAGGATGAGTAATGGGATGAAGCTGGTAGGATTTTGGTGTTGGAGATAACCCTAGCCTGATCATTCCCATGGTATTGATTCTAGTACTTTATTTGGTTAGCTTCTTGTGTTCAGACTGATTGCAACTCAGAACTGGCAGTGGAAACTGAGTTTCAGTCAGATGTAATGGATTTGAAAACTGGGATTTGTTAAGAAAGTTTTCTTGCTTTGGAATACAAAATCTAATATTCTAGTCCTTCTGAAAAAAATTATTTGTTTAAAATCTGAAATGCTGATTTTTGAGAGTCATGAATATTCTAGCTGACGTCTCCTGGGACCTCAGGTGTCTGTGAAATCTTGCAGTTGATCCAGAGTACCACAGAATTCAATTTTTTTTAATTACAAGACTACTTAGCTTTTGCCAGAAGCATTATGTGTTGCTAGAGGTTTTTGTGTGCCTGCTGCATTGGGACCAGCCAGTAGACTCTGCCTTTCAGATAAGGAGTGGAAGGAACCAAAAGTACAGGCAAGGCAGCCAGGCTGTCTCCAGGATGCAGCATCAGCATTGGTTAAAAAAGATGAGTAACTATAATTAACATTGTTGCAGGATTTAGGCGGTTTAATGGAACCCATTGTGCTGTGGGTTATAGAAGGTTCACAAATTTCTTTAAGGGGCATCTAATTATAATTAATATTTTTATGACAAATTTTGAACATAACTAGTATACAATATTTTGATAATCATTGGTCAAAAGCTCTTGTTTCTTTGTGTATGTAGTGCACTATATAAGCATTTCCATTGTTTCCTTGTGTAGCCAGTTTTTTTGTTCAAAAGCTAATTGATGCACAGCTAGAGAAAAGGAAAAGCCTGCAATGTAAGTATAAAACTTCTAGGAAGATGTGCCCGAAGTCTCAGGAAACTACTCCGTTCATTGTTTGTAGCTTATTGTGCTGGAGGAACAAGTTGGGTGAAAAACACAATGGCAACAAAGTATGGGAGGCTTGAAGTCCTTGGAAATTGGGCAGAGCTGGTAGGCCTCTAGTGTTGGAATGCAATTGTAGTCTGATCGTCCTTGAAGGGGAAGGGCTGGGCCCCAGGTCCAGTCTGAGATCTGGCAGGGAGAGCACTTGGTTCCTTTCTCTGTTGGCGCTGGCACAGAGGGACCTGGAGCATTGAGCCAGCCCCTGCGTTATCTCCGTTGGAGGGATCTGGTGTGTGAGCCCCATCTAGCCCTGCGCTGTGTTCCCATGACAGATGCCTCTACAGGGTTTTGTGTGTGTATGTATACATACCTGTTTTCAAAAGACAAATAAATACTAAGATACTAGTGGCAATAGAGATAAAAATACTGTCTTTTATTTAAAAAACCCCAAGGTAGATAAAAATACTAGTTTTACTATCATTTACTTACTTTTCCTTCAATAATTTGCAGTGCTGGTTCTGTAACTGCACTGGATTATTCTGTGTGAGTTCAACTTCACTTGTACAAATAGCCTAACACAGTGGGTATATACTGTTATTACTCTTCTACATCCTCATGTTTGTTTTGTCTTAGCAAGTCTTAGTGCATCAGCTGGCTTGAACTGGTTATCTGTGTGCTTGTATACATCTACCTTGGTTTGGGTTTGTAAGGTGCAGCCTTTGGTGACGCATCTGGCTGTCAGAATCATCGGTAGTTCATTGAGCTGGCTGAACGCCCTTAGCACCATGGGGACTCTTGGAACTGGATTGCTGGGGGTGTGATAGGGCACGGGGGAGAATTCTGCATTTGCTGTCATGTCCGGGCCGTAACTCAGATACTGTGAAAATGATGTTGGATGACTGCAGAGATCACAAGTGTTGAGAACAAGTGATCCGCTACCATCTATGGTAACTTAATTTTGCTGAGCAGGGCTGGGTTTTTAATTTAACAGGACAGTTTGAAGTTGAGAAGTTTTTCCTTTACTGTTTTGTTGAATCTTTTGCTATCTTACTGAGCTTCGCTTCAGAGATAAAACCCACCATCAGCAGTTTCGTTATCATCCAAGACCTTGTTCTGTAACTGTCCTTCAGAACTACACTTTGTTCTCTAATTCTATGGGATATGGTTTCCAGGCTGAAACTATGTCACATGGCTTATGAGAGAGCAGTTGATTTCTTTTTCTCTCTCTTTGTAAGAAGAAATAAATCAAATTTGGAACATAGAAGTTATCAGAGCAGACAATGGTAATTTGCATGATGCACAAGAAAGCACACTACTATGTAACAGTCTGGCCGATAAGGATTACATTGCAATGAAGGAAGTAGTTCCACTAAAACTTGGACGGCTGGATATCAGCGCTGCTGTAGCCTGCCTTCTGTGCCATGTCTGTGGGGCCTTTGAAACCAGGGCAGGGAACCAGCAACGGGAGCAGATTGTCTGAAAACTAACCTGATGTAAAAGTAATTATTTATTTTATTCATCTGCATTCATATTGTTGTACTCTTTTGACCTGGTTTTGTGATTATAAATATGTATGTAATTGAAGGCTCTGGAGTAGTAGAAATTATTGGGTCAAACTGGAAAGTTGAATGTAGTTTCTTTAGTATGCTCTCTCTCTTTAGGACAGAATAGTTAATAGCACTACTGTTTTTGCATACGCGCATGCATGTGATATCTTTATGCCTCCAGCTCTGGAGTGTTTCTTTTGTACTCTTGATAACCGGTTTGCAGACTGATTAGCCTTGTGCGTGCTATTTAGGTTGTCTTTCTGTGTTTTTCCTCTTGGTGGAATTTACATTGATCAGAACTCTTCCTCTTCCAACTGCAGATTAACTTGCAACAAGTTGCTTAATTAATAATCCTCCTAATGTGTCTGAAAGCTAGTTACCAGTTTATTTTTGTGAGCATCTTTAGAGGCAGTACTGTAGTCTCACAGGGATGAAGCACCCGTATAAAATTCCAAAGATGGCTGGCTGTTGCCACCACTCTGTATTAAATGCACATACCTCAAGTTATGTGCTTTTGTGTGCTGCCTTCCGGGCAAAACTGTATCTATCCTCCAATATCTCCTTCAAGCAAGCCCACCTAAATATTAAGTTTTTAATGTACTTTATTCATGAGGTGAAAAGTTGCATGAAAGTACAACACTGCTGAATGTCCTGCAGAATAATTTGCTCTTAATTGTAACCTTATCGGTAAAGATGAAGTTATCTTAAAGCTATTACATTGTTACAACACTAAAAAGCTAAATGTAGTTTAGCTCTTTCCTATAGCTATGGTAATCTGGTTACATGCATCAAAGTAAGTAATGAGAGTTCTTAAACCTGAGGTTAAAATAGTTTAACACATCTCTTAAAAAATTGAGTGAAAGTGTTAAAATGAAACTTTATTTTGGCTTATTTTTTATTCATATGAGAAATGCCTTGTTTGATGGTTCTGAAGATGGTGTTAAAACTGTTTCCCATCTCTCTGATGCTTCTGTAACCTTCTGCAATATGGAGAAGGAGGGTGCTGTGTATCATATTCCAGATGAGATTCTGCTGGTTTATGGCATGCCGAGGTGTACCGTGATGACATTGTGCTATCTAGTGTGCATCACTTACATAACCTGATGCTTTTCTTGCTGCGTTGTATTAGTACCTGCATTCAGTAGAATTTAGTTGACTTTGAAGTTTGCAGTGTGTATTGCTCCTTGCTCTTCAACTTTCTTCTGTTTAATTGGTCCCTGTAGTCTGCTCAGTGTAGTCTTATTCATCCATTTTGGCTACTATTCTTTGAGGTTCCTCAAATTCCTTCCTGGTGTTTGAGTTAGCCTAATTAACTGCTGTCTAAAGAGGAAGTTAGCAAAATGTATGCTTATTAATAGACCCTCTTAGACTTTGCAGTATGTACCAGTACTTAGTGCTGTTTGTCTATCCATAAAGATGATTTCATCTTTAAACTTGGCCTTCTTTGCCTCCGGACACTTTAAGTTTCCTGATAATGTTCTGTCTCTTTTCTCATGATTTGATTTCTTTTGCCTCTTAAGGAGTGTTGCTAAAGGCCAACTTGAAGTTTAAAAGTTGTTGGTCTCTTCCTTTTGTTCAGTTACTAGTTTTGCATGAAGAAATGTAGTAGACTGTTCTTAAGCTCTATTATAGCGCAATTTGTCTATTTACCCATTTAGCCAGTTTGAGTATAGTAACATATAGTAACAAAATGGTTGAGGTTGTAGCCTCTCTGCTTGGAGCACCATCTACCAGAGCAGGCTTCTGGGAACCTTGCCCACTTGAGCTTTGAGCGTCTCCAAGGATGGAGACTCCACAGCCTCTGTGGGTGACCTGTGCCAGTGTTTGACCACCCTCACAGTAAAAATGATTTTTCTTACATTTAAATGGAATTTCCTGTATTTCAATTTGTGCCCATTGACTCTTGTCAGAATAACACCAAGAGAAGTTTGGGTCAGTCTTTTTTTTTTTTTTTACTTCCTCTCCTCAGATATTTATGCACACTTAAGGTTTCTCCCCCAGCCTTTTCTTCTTGAGCCTAACCAACCCCAACTTTCTCAGCCTCTGATGTGTCAGATGCTCCAATTCCTTGATCATCTTTGCAGCCATTGGCTGGATTCACAGCGATAAGCAGACTACCAGCTCCTCCTTTGGCATAGTTGGGGGTTCAGACTCTTGAAGCTTCAGGGTCTCAGAGAAGCCACCTCTGATGCTGTGCAGTGTGCTGACCTCCTTTGCTTGGTAACACACATACTCCCCCAGCACACACCTCCTGCAGGCAGGTAGTCTGGTGCCTGCTGCCTTGGTGACGGGCCCCAGACTGGCTCAGGTTCATCCATCCTCTGGAGCACAGTCTGGGTTGGCACTGATGGTGTCACAGGCACAGTTGCTCCACTGGTTGCTGGGGACTGTGGTACCACTGCTGAGCAAGGTTTTGCTGCTCTGAGAAGAGCCGCTGGCTCTCTTTGGTATGCCCTGCTGTTGGCTAACTGCTGTGTAAACTGCTGTGTCTGGTTGCCTTGGCTGTGCTATAGGAGCTGTGCAGCATCTTTAGTTTGATAAATGTCAAGAAAATTTTGTGATTGGAACTCTTGATATATTCTAGCCTCTTAGTTTTAAACAAAATGTGTATTAAAATAAAATTCCTCAGTTTAGTTTTCGGAACTACCTATATAAATCTTAGTCTGGATTTTTAAGACAATTTTTTCCAAATGTTTGTGTAATGTAGCATCATCATAGGGAAGAGAAGTGTTTGTTGGTCTGCATTATGAATAAAAACTTTTAATAGAATCCTACCCTTCAAAGATCATGCTTTGAAATGAGAGGAATATTTGTAAAATTCTAACTTACTTTCCTTAGCAACACACAGTAATGTAAGGATGGCATCCTGGCTTGTATCAGGAATAGTGTGGCCAGCAGGAGTAGGGAGGTGATCGTGCCCGTGTACTTGGCACTGAGGTGAGGCTGCATCTGGAGTACTGTGTTCAGTTTTGGGCCCCTCACTACAAGAAGGACATTGAGGGGCTGGAGTGTGTCCAGAGAAGGGCAACCAGGCTGGTGAGGGGTCTAGAGAACAAGTCTTATGAGGAGCAGCTGAAGGAACTGAGGCTGTTTAGTCTGGAGAAGAGGAGGCTGAGTGGGGACCTTATTGCTCTCTACAGCTACCTGAGAGGGGGTTGTAGTGAGGCTGGTGATGGTCTCTTCTCCCAAGTAACTAGCAATAGGATGAGAGGCAATGGCCTCAAGCTGCGTCAGGAGAGGTTTAGATTGGATAATAGGAAATATTTCTTTACTGAGAGGGTGGTCAGACATTGGAACAGGCTGCCCAGGGAGGTGGTGGGGTCCCCATCCCTGGAGGTGTTTAAAAATCATGTAGATGTGGCACTTCAGGAATGTGGTTTAGCAGGCATGGTGTTGTTGGGTGGATGGTTGGACTTGATGATCTTAGAGGTTTTTTCCAACGTATGATTCTATGATTTTCAGTAAACATTGATCTATAATGCTTAATAAGTAATCGCCCAGTTTGAAATTGCTTCTGCTCTGTGAACTACAAGGAAGGAGATGTACTGGTTGCTTGCATCCAAGCTAATGTAGCACTGAGAAAATAACTGCTTTATTTTAGAATACTCATTGTAGCAGAAAGAATAATATAGGTTCTTTCATATATCTTCCACAATTTTTTCCATCTTTCGTTTTGTGAATGCACACAGTTGATGCAGCCTTAGACTACTGCAGTTTAACCTTCAGCAGATATGTACAGAAAGGATAATTCTATGAGAAAACATTCCCTTGTGATCTTGCATTATCTGTTTTACTTCCAGAAATCTAATTTATTACAATAATAGCAGTTCTGTTTTATATCCTGCTGTTAATTTTCATGGGAACTGGATAGGAATGACTTGTTCTAATAGCTAAGTTAGAGTAGCAGCCCTTTAGCAAGGATGGGACCAATTTAAAAATCATCAGTGTTAGTTCCCACACAGAGGAAGGGATTACTGGGATGTTGAGCCCAGCCTCTTGCTGTTAGCAGCAGCATGTCTGTAATCCCATGGAACATGGTCTCCCTTAGATGGTGCGGTTGTACTTGGACTGCAGGTTGTAAGGAAACTTTCTTGTTGCCTTTTTGCTGTAATAAGCAGTCGTAGTGGATTCTTTGGCTATCTGTGTTCTGCAGTGTACTTTGCTCAGTAGAGCTGTGCTTTATGTATGCATTCGAAGTACATCAGATTAGTTCTTTCTTTTGCATTTTTTTAAGAACAGATATATAGGAGGAATAATAAGTAATTTAAAACATGCTAGCCATTAATTTAGTTCCTTTAGTCTCTAACTATTGTCCTCTTGGAAATGACTTGTAAAATGGGCAGTAAGGATTTCCTTCTGGCTCATGGTCTGGGTTTAAGCCATTTTTTCAAGACACTTCAATAAGAAGGTTCCAAATAGAAATGTATTGGGTAAGTACCCAAAACATCTTTCTAGTTGTAAAGAAGTATGTGATACTACAATTGACAGATTTTTAAAATATTTAATTTTAACTCTATTTCAGCTCAATGCAGTAACTCTGAGCAACGATAAAACACTATGGTAGAATGTTCTAAATAATCTCTGATCTTTAAGAAATTTAAGAAATGAACAGTCCTTTCTTTTGGAGCAAAACAGCTTTGATAGTTGCAAGTTCATTATGTGATGACCAGGAACAGTGTTCTTGTGTACAAGGTAGGAAAGCTGCTCTTTTGCAAAAAGACCCCCACATTTCTTAAATGCAACACCAAAAAGGGATTCTTTTAATTAGAGAAGTCCTAGTTTGAGCTCTTACTGTATCACATTGAATGGTCAAGAGCCAAAGAATTCAAGAAGAAAAGAAAATGTTGGTATTTATTAAAAGCGATCCTTAATGGATGTTGAGATGGGCCGTATCTTTGGAGGCTTTTGTCTATGCTGTCTCTGGTATTGGTGTTCCAGGGCACCCTGTTCTCCTTGGACTGACTATTGTGACTCTGTCTTGTTTGTATTCCGTACCCAGGCATGTACTATCCAGGTGTTTCTTAAGGAGCTGCTTAGTTTGCTCTAGACTAGAGTCTGGACAGCAGCTACCCAGTGTATAGAATGAATAATTGAACAACAAGGACATTGGTGTAAAACAGAAACCAATTTGGTTTGTTGAAGGAGGCCTGTATCTTCTGTCAAAAGAATTGGAAGTACTGAGTGTTATTCAGCCACACAGTCAGGGCTTACTTGGACAGCAACCTGATCCTGTGTTATAATTAAACATGCTGGAGAACATGCTGAGATTGCAATAATCTCAATGGGTTACATAGGTGAGACTGAAAGCCTACTTATTGTTAGTTTGCTCTGTGCTTAGCACGTACTGTAGTAGTTTCAGAGTAGTTTGAACCGGTTGACTGCAATATAATGCCGTTTGTTTTTTCTTGAGATGGAAGAAGGTGTGGTAATGGTGCTTTACCTAAAGATTATATTAACCTCAAAGCAAATGAGACTGAAATTGAGAACCTGAACTAGGGTGCATATTTTGGACATGTGTCAGTGAAAAGTGCATGGTTCAGAGTAACAACCTGCTTAAAAATCAGTGTAGTGTTACTAGATGATGTTTTTTCAAATCTTGAGTGTAAAATTTTTATGATGACTTTTGGGTTTTCCTTCAACTCATTTGTGAAAATACTGTCTGTGGCTCCTTTAGTTCATTGTTTCAAGTTGTCATGTGTGTGACAAAACTGAAGGTATGTACTTTAAAGAAAGCCTTTATGATTTTGTCACATGAAAGTGAATTTGAAATTGCCCTTTGTTATTTTATACCTTCAAGTCATTTCCTACCTTTGAAATATTTATGTAGCTTAGGCTCTTCAAAACCCAACATTGCATTCCAAACTTGAAAGAAATTAGAACTCTCAACTTGAAATTTCTGGCACTGCTGGGTGCAGGCAGTGATCTAGAAAATCAAATCAACACTAGGAAGTTTTCTGAAAGCTTAAATAAAGTGTGCAAGCTTGAGATGTATTTTCTAATCCTATCAGAGTAACCCCATTTTTTTACAAGTTGAAGCATGGAGCACTAATAGCTTTTTGCACCTCTGTACGTATCAAAGTCTTTTGTTCATAGTGCAGCAGTTTAATGAACATTTAGTTTCATGCAGTGAAATCACTGACCCTTGAAGATCTGTGTGGGGAAGGGGTCAGAACTGGGTAGCTTAGCAGGAAGGTTGGAGTAGAACCACACAAAATCAATATGGACAATGTTAGTCTTTGTATGCCTAGTGAGAAGTTTAGTCAGCATGACCCATCTCTGGTTTTCTGGATTTTTATTGCTTTTTTTAAAATATTAGGCAAAGAAAATACTTTGCATGTAATTCATGCTACTTCATGCTACAGTATTAATACTTTGTACATGTGGTATAAGTAGTTTAATATTAATGTATGTTATGTGATACAGGTTCAGTCTCTACATCAAGGTCTGTGACAAAACAACTGTACTGTATTTTTTTTTTTAGTTGAATGTATTATTTCAGCAATTGGTCAAAAGATTTCTTTCCCGTTTTATGAGGTGTCCCAACTACCAGTCTTCTAGGTGCATATTTTCCTGATCAGGGTGGGTAGGCATGGTGCTATAAAAAGTAAACTGAAAAGCCAGGTGAAACTGTATCATGTCTTTAGGACTGCCTATAACTGGACCTATGTGGTTGTTCTGGAGTTTCACACAAAAAGGAGTTACATTCTTAGTGTGAGAGCATTCCTGTAGCTTGAAATTAAGTTTGTACCCTTTTCATTCTGATTCTTAATTTGAAAGATGAAAATTTGCTGCAAATTTTATATTGCCTTCTGATGGTGATAAATCTTAGCATTTCTCACAGCTTCTTGGTTATAAGCAGTGTGGATTCTGTGGAAACTTTGAGTGCTAGTTCTTTGGGATAGGAACTCAGCCTGAGAGAGTGCTGGTCAGTGTTTACTGTGCAGAAGATGTTGGTATTACTAAACGTATTCTTGGAATGGAAAGGCTTTCATTGTTTTTATCAAGGAATTGCTTTGGGGAAAAAAAAAAGGTTAGAGCTCTGCTTTTCTTGAGCTTTTGCATAGCTCTGTAGAGTGCTGCATGAACTGTTCTTTCATGCATCTTCAACGTAGGTATTTCTGTTTTTCTGGAAGAGAACAATTTCTGTGACTGAGATACCACAGCTTGGTCATAATGGCTTAAAACCTGGTCACTGCTTTTCTTTTGTGTGCTAAACTAAAATCTGAAATAGAGGAGGCTCAATGGGCTTTAACAGATAATTAAGAGTGGTCATATTTAGCGTTAGAAATGGCTAGTGACAGTAATGTGAAGAAGGTGACTAGCTTGTGAATCTCCGGCTGGGGTGGTTGTACCTGATTAGTAAATTTATTGGATCTTGTCAGAAATCAAGTAAATCATGCTTTTTTCCTTTGAAGACGTTAAATGCTACATTTTGTCCTCACAGTCTTTAGCACTGTTTCCTGTGTTATAAACCAATGATGGTTCTGATAAAGTACATTATTAATATACTTAAGAATCACTCCTGGTAATATTTCCTGTTCTGTAGCTTAAGAGCATTTTGACTTTTGCTCTGCACCCTGTACATATATGACATAAAAGCCCACAAATTCTTCAACTAGAGGAGGGGGAGAGGTTGTCCTCTAACAGTCACTGTGTCTTGTGTATACCTCATCTGTTTGCTAACAAGCTATACACCCTCACTGCCTACTCTTGTTTTTAGCAAAAGCAGTGCATCTGCTCTGCAATGCAGAACCCGCTGTCAGTTTGTAACCTCTACCTTTGTGAGCTCTAACTTTAAATTTCCTGACAGAAGAATCATAAGCGCCATTAACTGTTTTTCTCTTAGGCTTCCTATGCCATTACCACCAGAATTACCCCCTGTCTCTTTGCACAACACAGAGTTTGGAAGTGTGATCAATTAATTTTAAGGTAATCCTACCACTAAGTGTGAAACTGCATAATTAATAAAATTCTTCATTTTTTGAATAAGTGCTTGTGGTGGCCAAGCTCTTAGTGAAGTATTGAGTGTAGCTGTATAATGCAAAGATGTTGATTGAGGAATGGGCTTAAGGGTTTGTGACTGGGGGAGTGCATGGATGTTTAGTGGGAACTTAAGAGGTAGTTACAGAATGGCTTAGCGGAGTTTACACAAAGACAGTTGAAATGAGGGGAGTTTGGGACTAGTGTAAATGCAGAGGAAGGAAGAAGGAGCCTTCACCAGTTGGTAGGGCTGGGGAAGAAGACATCAAAGGTAAAATCAATGTGCTTATATTAAAGGTAGGACATGTCTTGTTAAGCCACCCTCTAGTGAGAATGCTGCACCCACGGATTTATTTGCTTGATTATATAAGCTCTTGTTTTCCAGATTGACTTGTGCTGCTTCTGATTACAGCTATGCTTCGCTGTTGGCATTATCATTTGGTTTAGCAGTTACTTTTTGTCTTTAGTCTCTCCATTTTTTTTAATGAAGTAATTTCATAATTTTAAACCCTTTTTCTATGTACGGTTGGTTTAGCTTAGACAGGCACAGGTCTTGAAATTCTGTAAGTAATGGATTCCAGTTTAGTAAGACAAGGATATCACAAATGTTGTGTGATAGAAAACAGTATCATAGGATTTTAGAGCTCATCTGTTCATATGCTTGTCTCTAATTTCAGGAATATAAATTTGAAGTAATATAGTTGCATTTTTGCCCTCAACAGTTATTTCTGGCATGTGCTAAAATCATAAATAGGTAAGCTATATATAGTTGTTCCTCTCCTTGCCTTTATTTTTCCTATTTTTATCTGGGTCACTATGGGACTATTGAAGCAAATGTGATGGTCAGAAGGTTTTGTTGTGTTGTGAAAGGCATGATATGTACCAAGGTGCAATGCAGCCTTGCTAAATGACACTGGTACCAATCATTCAGAGATGCTTGGCATCACACTGGACCAGTAATATGTATTTTGCTTTTATTGGTGTTTTTTCTTTTGCCTGGCTCTGCTTGTCTGTTTTGCTGTACTGCAATGTTGGGTGACGGGCGTTTTCAGCCAGTGATGCAAAATATGGGAGTGATGTTACACTAGGAGAGAAATGCCAAGGTATGGGATTCAACTTGCAGATTATAGCAGATGGGGATCTGGTCAGTACATTCAGAGGAATCTGGAGAACTACTTAGCTGGTCAGGTGCAGGCTTCAGCTTTAGGGTGGGCTGAAACTCTGCAGTTTACCTTAGCTGTGCTGACTAGATCTCCACTGATTCTAATGGGAGCTTTGACTCCGCAATCAGACATCTACACGTGGGTGCTTTAATATGGAAGCTGAATCCAACTCCAGGTGTCCTGTATTGACCTTGAGCATTTTATTTTTGTTGTTGGGCACAAAAAAATGCTGTCATACACTTGTGGGTACATGTTACGTCTGTACTGTCTTTATTCTGACTAACAGTATCCACACTCTGACGTGCACAGCAGTGCCTGCTAGTTAGGGATCACATTTACAAACCCAGTTAGTTGGATCTCTAGGGGTTTTATTGTAAAAGTTATCTTCCCTTCTGAAGGTTTATTGGAGCCTGATAAGATCCATACAGAAAACAATGCTCCACAGAACTGTTTGAAGCTCTGATGTTGTATGTAGTTACTAATTTTGCTGTGTTTGCTGAACTGTCTTCCATGTGATGTTGTATGAACTTCAGTCTCTAATTGCTCTAGAATTTAGTTCATGTGCATATGGAAAACAGGCTGATGCTGAGTTTCTGTGGCCAATGCTTTTGTATGATTCTGTTCCTCAGAGGTAAAGGTAAATTCAGCTTGTAGTTGGAATGCTTATATTTGTTTCTGTAGCTCCCAACAGTTAGGCTATAATTATCTTCACCAATTTCCAAATATGAGGCAGTTATAGGCAGCTTTTCCAGGCATGATCATGACCAGTGATTTGTTGAGGTGCAAAGTTAAGCTACGCAGAAGAAGAACAAATCAATGTGAATACATCAAGAAAGTTGTAGTAGTTTATCAGCCAACATTGGTAGACTTCTAAAGCATCTTCTCAGAGGCAAGATATAGCTGCTCAGTGTGATTTTTTTTTTTTTTTTTTTTTTTTTTT
>Ga0065711_1008733_pt1 | contig 14881 bp, 9 predicted proteins | sample Hoacrofraction12_FD_59098 | JGI IMG/M metagenome (GOLD analysis project Ga0065711, IMG submission 59098) | Hoatzin crop microbial communities from Cojedes, Venezuela - Epithelial fraction 12 v2 (version 2) | ecosystem: Host-associated > Birds > Digestive system > Esophagus > Crop | place... | reverse complement strand
CACAACCTCCCTGGGCAGCCTGTTCCAGTGCTCCATCACCCTCAGAGTGAAGAAATTCTTCCTCATATTCAGATGGAACTTCCTGTGCTTCAGTAAGTCTTAGAGGCTTCCCAGCATTGCCACTTTACTTGGGAACATGATAACTTTCATGACAGAGACTGCTCCAGGATTTCCCTTTTGTATTTTGTACTGGATCTGATAAACTTTCTTTACTGTACATGGACTTCTAAAGCTAAGAGTCTAGGTTTTCCTGAAAGTTATCCTAACCTCAAACACAAGTTTCAGATCTGCAGCAGGGAATACTAGATGACATTGTATGCAGTAAATCAACTTATAACTGTAAATCGATTTATAAAAGAGACGTTAGCTCTTAGAATCTTTTGATTATGTTGTGATGTTGTAATGAATGTTTCTATCCATCACAGATAAAAGGCATGAAAATTGCTGTTAGGGGTGTGTGTTTCCTACTTTTCATCAAATTTGTAAACTCCAAGATCTGCTACTCTGGGACACTTCAACAAAATTATTCCATGAAAGATGGATGAGTGTGACAGTTAAGATGACAGAGACTCTGGCCTACACAAAGTGACTTACTTGAATTTGGTCAAAGATTTTAGACTGTTACATAACTTGAGTAAGTGGCATAATTTTGTTTAGACCTGATTTCCTGAGAGGCTGAAAAATGGGTTACTTGCTGAAACTGTGGATATTCAGCGGTTTATAACTTTTTGTAATTTTTTTCCAGTGGGCAATTTTTGTGAGTACAGTTTCAAAAAAAATATTAAAAGAAAAGTTAAAAAGAAAAAAGATTTGGACTGTGAATATCTATCCTGACCTGCTTCCCCATAGCCTCATATCCTCTGGTCTCCTATGAACATCAGGAAAATTCAGATGTGATTGCCTATCTTGAACAGACGCTGTGGTTCCTTTTTCATTTTCCACAACACCATGAGTTATGGATGAAGTGTCAATTAGAGCAGATTTTCTTGGCTACATCTAATGGTATTTTGGATATGTTTCCTCTTGTACTGAACTGGAAATAAGTAGCTGAGGTGCTGAATGCTCATTATTGTCTTTAGTAAAGGGCTATTTAAAAGAAAGTTGATTTTGCTTCTGTCTGTTGTTGACTGCACTTGCTGATTAGGTTTGCCTGCTGTTCTTGTCAGCCTAATGGCTATGGTGGTGAGGAAGTGAAGTTCATTTACTTTATAACAAGCATAATAACATTCTAAAAGTGTATATTTTGAAAGAAAACAGGCCATTGTGAGATCAGATTCAATCAAGCAGTCTGTTCAGAGCCAACATTTGCCTTTTTGGTCATAATGAATATGCCAACATTTTAACTGGAAAACACATGTGAATCCACAGCACTGGCAGGACAAACAGCTGCCTTGCTCATGCCTGCAGGCAAAAAAAATAACATGGGAAGTTTCATTTTGAGTTTTCATCCACTTTTTGGAAAATGCAGTAAAACAAGTTGAATTACAGATGATATATTTTGGCCAAAGTTTTCACATCTGCCTAGGAGGTTTGGTTATTAAATTCCTAAGCTTTAACAGGGACAGTGGTCCAACATTTTCTCACAACTTTGGAAATCTCAGTCAGAAGAAGTAAGATAAACGTATAAAAGATACAGAAGTTAAAAGACCTTCTTTTCCCACCATATTGTGAGAGTCTCATGTGCATCCTTTTCCTCCTTTTTCATCTCCCCTGTAGTCTGGGTGATTGACATAGTTGCGCAGTTCAGCTTAGCAGGTTTCCCACATTGTGTGGAGACCAGGGTAATATCCTACCTTGTTTCACACCAGCAGAAACTTACACAGCTTGAATTATCACTGGAAATCTGCTAAGTACTTCTTGGAAGTAGAGCTTAAGTGTCTAGATGCCTGGTTACTTATCAGAGAAAAAGATGTGGCTGTATCTAACCGAGCTGCAGGAATTGACAGTGTGGACCTCCCAGATGCAAAGAACTTTATGGTAGCTTAAGCATGTATTATTTTGGTATGAGCCTTTCAGTTACTTCAGAAGGGGGCTGAAACCAGACTTGTGGTCTGTGAGACACTGCTATGCATTAAATTGTGTTTTGCCTAACGATGTGTCTGTTTTTAAGCAGTTGCTGTAGAGGTCGCCACAGCTGCATGTGGATTTGTGCAGCCCACACCAGGCCTAGAGCTGCCATAGGCATGATGGTCCGGATACCTGAATCTGTGGGATTAAAGTTGCCTTGGGTACAAGTAGCCACACCTTGCTTCACAGTGCAGATGGCTGCTGGTGAAGAAAATGGACATTTTAAAAGTGACCTAACTCACTGTTTTGGTGTTCAGGGTCAGGCAGTAAGGAGTGGCAAAACTGGCGTTTCTCCACATCAGAAATGGGTAAGAGCTGGCTTTGCCTCGACTGAGCCCCACCAGGCTGTCTCAAGTCTCTTGCCCCTGGCCGTCTGAGTAAGGCCTTGGCCAGAGTCTTGATGTTTCCATCTTTTCTGAGGTCTTGCATTCCTCCTTGTGGAAACCAAGCTGAAGGGGTGGAGGGCTGGGGCACACTTAGGTCATTTCCCTGCAGGGCTCCCTGGGTGGTGGGGGAATGTAGCCAAGGTCCATCATTTTACATGGAGCTTCTGTTTACCAGGGTTCACCCTTAACAACAGCATGGCATATGGTGCTTGTCCACACTGCCTCAAGGCCAGCCTGCCCTTCCATGTAGACAGCATGGTGGCAAGTCTGGCAGCTGAAGCATACTTTACAGAGCACACAGAGCCCCCATGGCCAAGCATGACTGGCTTGGCTGGTTAGCACAGAATTTGTGGCTAACAGAGTGTCCGCCAGCTTCCAGTGGGATGCCAATACAACAGCAAGGTGTGCTGAAAGCAGATGGGGACAGCCCACTCTGCAGTTGCTGCTACTTTGGATGACAAAGCAGGAAATTATAGGCAAAACAGCAGGACAGATAGGGTAAGGAGTCTGAGTCTACCCCTCCAGACAATCCTTCCTGAAAAACACAAAACTCATTCAGAGGGCAGTGTGTAAGGAAACTGTTAAGCTGTTCTTCCCTCTGCTGTATGTCTTGCAGATGAATCCACCTCTGCCTTTTGCAGCCACCCTCATTTCAGCATGTCAGGCACTCTGGACTCACTGGAGCATATGGACCTCCAGGGAAAAGCTCATTTGCAATTTGTTTGTACCTTACTGTGAGGTTCATCCCATTATTGGAGGACTTTCCATTAGACAGATAGAGAACACGGCACTTGCTCTTCTCAAAAACAGCCATACCACTAGTAGACTTACAAAAAAACTAATCTAAGAGCACAGAGTAAACATAAGGTCTTTAAAGTAAGAAAGTTGCAACCTTAAATGCCAAGGGGAGATTTATACGAGAGCTTAGAATTGTGGTTCTCTTTGGGAACTTATTCTTGGATCTCGACAAAGGCTAATTTTCAGAGAGTTTTTCAAGAGGTTTTTTTACTTGAAACTTTTGCTTGAGAAGTTGTGACATTTCTGACAGAAGGGTACTGGGTGATATTGAAGTGGTGCTGCCAGGTACTTCTTTATGAACCTACATTGGCAAAACATTTATAGACATGCTTAATGTTAGTGGGATTTAAGGACCTGACTGAAGTTCAGCTCTGTTGCCACAGAGTGACAATCTCAGTGTTTTATTCATACCAATGCTTTGATATTGATATTGTCAAAGAAGATACTGTAAAAAACCTCACAGGCAGTCTTTTACTTCTTTGGTTCAGTCTGTTCCTGATTCAGGTCTTGTGAGTCTGTTTCTCCCATTTTTATTCCCTTTTCCTCCTAGAAAATAAAACAGTGCTCCGCATTGTTCTCAGCAAAGTTTTTCGTGTTTGTGTTTCAAGTCTTCCAAAGTCTCAGAGACTTACCACCCCTGGAGACAGAGTACCAGATGGGGTAAATCAGTAGCAGAAACACTACAGAGAGTCCTCTTTGAGATGTTTCGCTGTTGTGTCTTCTCCCACGACTGGAGACAAAATGATCACCAAATATGGGTGTAGGAAGACATTTACCCTTAGCATTCATTACCTTCCTTGGCAGATAATGGGGCACTGGACCAGTATTGGCAAGGTGGATCTGACATTCATGGTTTCACATCAGCACATGGCTATGAACACTTTTTACACGTTTTTACCCTCACTCTGCTTTTGTTATATAATAGTGTTAACTCCTTTTTGGCAGCAGCAGAACAGAATACCTACAGGCCAAGTGGAGCTTTGAGTTTATGATAACTGATAAAACAGATTTAAATTAACAAAAGTTTTATGGCATATAACTGTACAAGCAGGTGGTATAAAAGGCCAGAATCTTTGCTAAAATCTTAGACAAAAGTCAATTGAGAGACAGTTCCTTGAATTTACTGATCCCACATTGTCATCACAGCACACACGGGAGTAACTTAAGGCAGGTGGGATGTTCCCGCATTTCTGTACCAGGATAGCTGGTACTTTGTGTCTGCAGAAGGCTGAGAAAGGATTGGGATTTGGCTGCATTTTGGCCACAACAATGAGAAAACTCCCTCCTTTTCTTTTAACCTCTCCAGATCCTACCAGCATACAAAAATAGTAAAAAACCCAAAACACTTCTAAGAAACACAAAAGCTGTGTACCGGTAAGGCATTGAAATAAGTCCTAAAGCCTCAAAAGGCAGAAATCCCTCTGCTAGAAGGAGTTTTTATCCCTCCACCCACACTAAGACAGAGGAAATGCTATAGACACCATGATGCACAATAAAGGCACAGCCTGAAGTTTTATACAGAAGATACTTGTATAACACGGTGATGGGTAACAGTGAAAAACAGCTACGTGGACAGATGAATAGGCAGTGAGATGGGCAGACAGATAACACCATGGGAGCTACAAAACGCTGCCCAAATTGGATTTATGCTGCTTCAGCTGAGCGTAGAATTACTTGTGCAACTCAGCTGCATCGCCGGTGAAACACGTGGAGCTGTTGGTGTTGAAAGGGCCTCTGAACTAATGAGCACTTTAAACATTTTTCAAAACATCTTTCTGATGTCTGTGAATGACCTTTTCTTGTTTCCTCGTGTTAGCCCACAAACCACCGTTAACCCCACAACGGTGTCCAAACAAGAGGCATGTCGGGTGGCTCCAGAGGAACGACTTGCCACTACATTTATCACCGTCTTTTCCATCTCTCTGGCTTTTGTGATCCTGACAGTTGTTTGGGCTCAGTTTTCACTGGCTGGCTGGGATGAAATTGAGCCTTTCCTTCAGCTGAAAAACTCAGTGGCTGGGTGGGCCCAAAGGAATGGCCTTTTTTTCCCCTCCCTGTTCAAGCCTCTTGTGAGTAACTCCCTGCAGCTGTCCACAAACACTGCTTTCTGAATGGAGTGAGAGAAGTCTGGGGCAGGCCCTGCTCTCACTGTTTCCCAAATGAAAATAAATACCACCATCAGCCGTTACACAGAGGATAGCTGCATGTTACCCCATAGCTTTGCAACCACCTCAGACCATTTTTTCTAAAAGATGTTTCCAGCATAAACTCTCTGGAACCAAAAGTTCTGGACACTGGAACAGGCTGCCCAGGGAGGTTGTAGAGTCTCCTTCTCTGGAGATATTCAAGACCTGCCTGGACAAGGTCCTGTGCAGCCTGCTGTAGGTGACCCTACTTCGGCAGGAGGGTTGGACTAGATGACCCCAGAGGTCCCTTCCAACCCCTACCATTCTGTGATTCTGTGAAAAGTAACCCAAAATGATGAATTCATGAGTGAATAGACACCACACAAGACAAAAGTGTACTTGGCCAGTGAACAAAATCCCATACTGTTTATCATCTCTGATAAATCACACAATTAATGGCATATAGAGGAAGATACTTACTAAAAGTACAAAGCAGAAGACTCTGTGTGAGAGGAGAGCAATAAGCATGTCTTTGCAGCCAGTATGGATTTTGTCTCCCAGGAAATTTGTTAACCTGGAGCTGTGTGTAGGCACCCACAGTGCACACACCTTTGCCAGCTGAGGAAGCCACCCTCTCTGGTTTCTTCCTTCATCCTTTGGCGAACTGTGCCCATGCTGGATCATGGACATTGGCTTATGCATCTCAGTTGCTTCTCATCCCCTTGGCCAGGCCTGTCCGAACAGTCAACGAGCTGCTCTCGCACCCACCGCCTGTCACCTCTATGGCATGGGGGGACCAAGCCACTTTCCCCTGCACCCTGGCCATTGGTGCTTTGTCTCTGCCCTGCCATCAGTGGTCATTGCCCCTCTAATGTGTTGGCCCCAGAGCTCAGGATGATGTTTCCTCATCCATAGTGGCCACACAGCTGGGGAAGTCTGAGTAGTATCTACAGTAAGCCCTTTCTTACACAGCTTATTTTGACTAAAAGGGGCTAGTTTTAGCCTGTTGTCTGCCTCAGACAGGATCTGAGGAGGCAGCAGCCTCCCTGGAGGGCATGGTAGCAAGCTGACAGGAGCGGCCTGGTTATGGCAGTGTCCTCAGCTGGCACTGCCAGGGCTGGCTAAGGATGTCTAGCCACAGCCATATTTTTCAGAGCAAAGCGTAGGATGTGAAAGCAAAGTCCACTTGTTTTCAGATCTGGTTTTGCTTTCTCTTTGATCTTTCCAGCTCTGCTGTCTTCCAGGCATTTGATTTTGTTTGCATTTTTGAAAACAGAGTGAACTGATTTAACAGTCAACAGTTTTATTTTTGCTTTCCTTTGTTTGAATTCTGTAAAACTGAAACTTCATTCCACCTTTTTTGTTCAAATTTTTCAGCATCCTTGATTGCTGAAAACTTTTCAGAAAGGACCTAAGATCTTTGTCTGCAACAACACAGGAACAAAAATAATGGTCTAGGTTCTCGGGGTCTATCAAGCCCACACTCACTATATCTAAAAACAACCCAGAAGAAACGCGTATGAAAATGTAAGGAAGAAAGAAAAGTATATCATGAGCTACATAAATCATAGAATCATAGAAGCATAGAATCATAGAACCATAGAATGCTTTGGGTTGGAAGGGACCTTTAGAGCTCATCTAGCCCAACCCCCCTGCAGGGATCAGGGACATCTTCAACTAGACCAGGTTGCTCAGAACCCCCTCCCACCTGGCCTTGAATGTTTCCAGGGATGGGGCCTCCACTACCTCTCTGAGCAACCTGATGCAGTGTTTCACCACCCTCATTGTGAAACATTTCTTCCTTATATTCAGTCTAAATCTACCCTCCATTAGTTTAAAGCCATTACTCCTTGTCCTGTCACAATAGACCTTGCTAGAAAGATTGTCCCCATCTCTCCAATAGGCCCCCATCAGGTACTGAAAGGCCACTATAAGGGGTCCCCACAGCTTTCTCTTCTCCAGGCTGAACAGCCCCAACTATTTCAGCCTGTCCTCACAGGAGAGGTGCTCCAGCCCTTCGAAAATTTTTGTGGCCCTCCTCTCAACCTGCTCCAACAGCTCCATGTCCTTCCTGTGCTGGGGGGTCCAGAGATGGATGCAGGACTCCAGGTGGTGTCTCCCCAGTGCAGAGTAGATGGGCAGAATCACCTCCCTTGACCCGCTGACCACACTTCTTCTGATGCAGGCCAAGATACGATTGGCCTTGTGGGCTGCAAAAGCACATTGGTGGCTCATGTCCAGATTTTTATCCACCGGTACCCCGAAGTCCTTCTCAGCAGGGCTGCTCTCAATCCCTTCATCCCCCAGCCTGTATTGATAGCAGGGATTGCCCCGACCCAGGTGCAGGACCTCATGAGGTTCACACAGGCCCACTTCTCCAGCTTGTCCAGGTCCCTCTGGATGGCATCCCGTCCTTCAGGTGTGTCGACTGCACCACTCAGCATGGTGTCATCTGCAAAGTTGCTGAGGGTGCACTCGATCTCACTGCCTATGTCATTAATGAAAAAATTTCACAACACCAGTCCCAGTATGGTCCCCTGGGGGATATCCCTCAAAGATACTTTTATGAATCAGGGTGCCATCAGAAAGTATGCTTCTCAGGTTATTAACAAGCTTTTCTACAAACCCTGTGTTGTGTCCCACCACCCCCCCCTGCAAAGGCCCACCATACCCTCTGAATAAAATGCATTTGAAACAAATATAAAACCTTGGAGTGTTTTCATATTGATGCAATGCCATCTTTTGATGAACTCTCACTGCTGAAGATATTCCAGGTGGTCCCAATGCTTGTGCTCCTTTCTCTTCACATTTAGACCGGAGTGGCCTGTTGGGAGGAGTAATGGGTAGACCTATGTCAAGATTTCTTTCAGTGAAGTCTTTGGATTCATATCCTGATACAGCAAATAAAGAAAAGGAGGTTCAGACCTTGATGAGAAGACTTACGTGCAGCTGTATCAGAAATAATAATAATATTAACTATAATAATAATAATAATAAACAAATAAAGCAACAACCTGGGTGGAAGTAAGAGATTAAAGTGGGATGGTTTTATTGAAAATTTACAGGGCTATCAAACTATGTGGCAGAAAAATTGAGAAATCTTTCAATCAAATCCCTCTAGGATGGTGTAATTATCTCACCATTTTGAGCACTGGTTAACTGTAATTGTAAGAGTTAAGTGTTTGACTTTGCCACCTCATTAATGTCATTGCCAGTATTACTTTATTTTTTCTTTGATGTGCATAACTTCTGAAGATTTTTTAAATGCCCAACTCACAAAACACAACTAAACAAACCCAGAAACCATATTGTCTGACCTCACATGGCACACAGACAGGACACCTACAAGGTTGGTACTGTTAGATCACAGCCCAAACCCAGTCCCAAAAACCTAATAGCAGTAACAGACCATGCAAAGACCCTATAATCTCAAGGAGACCTTGCAATGTGCACCATGTTCTGTGATTAAGTGTCTATACCCAAGTCCATGGCGCAGCTGCTTGAACTTGAGAATTACAGGAAAATTTTTCTTGGATTTTATATTTAGCTCACTTTACCACTGAGATTGCCAGGTGATTTAACTGAGAAATTTTTGTAAATTCTGCCACTATCATAATCAGAATGCAGTAGATATGCTGCATGGAAAAAGTAACCAACTTTTACCAAAGATTTAGCAAAGTAAACCTGTCCTCTCTAGCTTTTATTTTCACTGGATGTCAATGGATATGCAACTACGATTAGCTAGATGACTAAGACTGAGACAATTTCTTGTTTTCTAAAGAAAGCAAAGAATTGTCTTTGAAGAAGAGCAAGTTGTGACCAATAAACATCTCCATGTTGCTGTCTTTGTTGTGCTCAGTATGCAACAGTCACTCTGAAGGCTCATTTTACTACAAAGGCACTTGTGTAAAGAGTAGCCCACAGGACCCTGCAATGGTGATTAGTGTTTGTAAACTCCCGGATCCTTTGTACAGACTTTCAGCACAACAGTTCAAATGGGTGAGGAGTTCACTCTCACTTAATTAATCCCAGATTTTGTTCATGTGGCACACATCGTTGGTGGCAGGACTTCCAAGCAGAGCTTCATAGGTATGAAATCAGTTTAAAATGACTTCAATTTTCTTTGTGATTCTTTGTGAAGCAGGCCTTAATTTAGCGAAAAAAACCCAACCAAATGAGCAAAAGTAACCCCAAATGTACAGCTATCCTTTCCGGAATCAATACCAAGATAAACAATTTCATTTCTAATGTATATTTCAAGTGTTATTTACAAGACTCAGACTCACAGATTGTCAGAAAACTGTAAAAGCTTTTGATTTGCCTATAATATGTAGTCAATATTAACAAGCTTTTAGCTGATTCAAATACTTCCCTCTTCAGCTCTTCCCTATCTTGTCCCTCTGTCAAGATTTCTTTATTCTGCTTTTGGCATTTCTTGTTTGTTGGAGATAAATTAATTTTATTGGGTGTAGCTAGAATCTCAAGCCCCATGGCTTGAAAGAGCTCATGCTATGAATGCCCTTGCTTTTCAAACTATTGCTCATGAACACATAGCTCTGTGTATACGTTGTACATGAGTGTATAGTGAAAGTCATTCTGCTAAGCTTAATTTTTATCTTTGAATGCACAGAACATTGATGTGTATTATCGTGTATAAGGGTTTTTAAAACTTAGAAAGATGATAAAAAGGTACAAATGGATAGGTAGGTAATTGCCATATTGACATTTTATCCCAATGTAAATCTCAACAATACATTTTTTTTAGGTTTTTTCTTCAAAATTACTAATACACTATAATATAAAATGATATTAAAATAAAATTACTAATATACTATAATGTAAAATGATATTAAAATATTACTAAATACACTAATAAAGTACTTTATTACAGTCAGTAAAGACAAATAGGCCATGATTTCATGCATAAAATTGATCTCAGCCTAAAGTAGATGGAAAAAAAAAACCCAAATAGAACAGATGAGTTGCTTTCTGCACAAATCTATTTCTGTCTTGAAGGATTTTTTGATTACTAGCTCAGATACAGATTTCTGCATTGCAGGCATGTAAATCTAGGACAAATTATTACCCCCCTTGTCAGCTACTTGGGTTACATCAGTGTTTTATTTACCACGGCTGCCATTAGAATTTGGTTTTTCAGCACAGGATTTTAGGGAACCCACTTGCTTTTCCGTTGCAGACAACTAGAACAAATACAGCCAGCTAATAGGCCTGTTGCAGCAAACCATCATTAAGGTCCTGGAGGTGAATTATTAATTTATTAGGTTTAGAAGACGTGATTGCCAAGACAATATCCAGTATATTCAGAGACTGGCAAAAGGAGCACTGGTAGAGAGGACAAGTATATGAACACCATCATTGTGCAGAGGACACAGCATTACCTTCTTAAGGTCTTTACCTCTTCCACTGGTGGTGTCCAGAGCTTGGATGAGATGAGTTTTTGGGCAAATAGAGCTTACTGAGGCTTAATTCAATCAAAGCAGAGGGTAGGCGGGTAGGCAAGCAAAAACGCTTTGAAAAAATCCACAGGCTTAGTACCAAATGCATTTAGATTAAAGGTGTAGAAAGAAAATTGCTTAATTTAGGGATTAGTTTAAGATGCTCATTAATTTCTCGATGTTCTTAATGCCATCATGCATGGCAACTCCAGGGTCTGCCTAATTCTGGTGGACAACAAACCAGCTGCAGTTGTACATGCCTTTGCTGTCTGGTATGTGTGTACTATCGCATCCCAGAATAGCTGAGCATTAAGGTATTAGGATATAGGTAAATTCTGCAGGCCTTGAATGTTGGAGGACAGCTCTGCTGGAATGCAGGTCCTGATAAGAGAAGGGTCTAGATTCCTGCATTTCAGTGTACCCTAAAAATCTTTAAAAGTTTCAAAGGCACATGGTTGATGATCCTTTAGCACAAAGGGTCTTTCTCTCCCCAGAACAGTACATTACACTTTGGCCTAAGCTACGCTTTTACCTAAGAGTCAGGAGTAAACTCCTCAAGGAAGGAAATATCTTCATAGAGTTCACTGCATTTCCTCAACCTGCCCTGCAGGGAGGAACAATACCTACAACAAGAAGAGCAACTACGATAGGTCTGCTGAAGCCAAAGGCTACATATTGTCCTAACTGTTCTCCTGAAGAATTAGTGCAGTTACATATCATATTATCTGTTGCGCCACCTAACATGCAACTAGTGGGTGCTTAGATACGTAGGCTACTTATCTAATAAAAGTTAAATGTGGCCAGGACTCTTGTATGGCAATGAGGCCACCTGGTACAGAGCACTGCTAAAATCAATACTACTAAATTCTATTAAATACTACATCAGTATATTAAAATCTCTTGCTCTGCAAAACAGGGAGACTGCCTATTGGGAATGGCCCTTGCCATGTGCTAATCTCAGATCCATGTCTGGGAACAATTTGAGAAACTGCTGACACGGGCCAAAAATGTGCCAGAAACTTCTCTAATAACTTGAAACTATAGAAGATTGACTTGCAGGGCCTAAGAATATTCCTTCACACTGTTAAATTTATGGTATAAGTTTATCCTGTAGAGATAAAGGCAACACGAGGACCTATAGAAACTAGGATAATTGATATATAGTGGGAATCTAGACCACTCAATATGGTGAGTCAATTCACCCAGTTATCTACAACCCTACATTAAGCCTATGTCTGATTAAGTATGTTTTCCTAGAAAACATTTTACTTGGTGAAGTATTAATTTATTATTTCCCAATTATTCCTTAGTTAAAGTACAATTTCATTAGGCTCAAGGAGAAGAAATATTATCTTTATAAACCAGGGATAGGCAGAGAACAAGAGGGTATATCAGAGCACTGGGACCAGGGATTAGCTTCACTGAAGCTAGATGCAATTACTGATATTAGGATCAGTGAACTGAAACATTCCTCTATTTACACGTTTGAACAATGTTTGAAAGTTTAGTTTTTAATCTATAGCCTTTTTACAAACCTCTTTACTGCAGGTTACAGTAACTTCACTTTGTGTGAGTTTTCAGTCTGTTCTTTGTGGAGGAAAATACAGAAAAATTAGTGTTCTGACAGGTTCGTATTTTTATTTATACTGTGCATTACTGAGCATAACTGGTAGTGTATGTGCAATAACATCAGAATTATTTGTTCCTTTAGGGTGCACAATACTCTTTGCACGGCAGTATGCACTCTTGTTCTCTGAAGTATGAGATGTAATAATTCTTTATGAGCTTACTACATTTAAAAGAGAAAGGAAAAAGCATTAAAACAGGCAAATACTGTATTTCATCTGGCCATGTGTTGCAGATCAAAAAAGACTGAGTTAAACCCTGCAAAGTTAAACCTTTACATCTTCAAACAAAACCAGACTTTCTCTTCTGAGTCTATTACATCTTTTGCTATGTAATGTTATCACTAATAATCATCGTGTGTTAGCAAGAGAGGCCATGAGTAGGTTCAAGCAATAGGCACTTTAGTGGTTTGTGTTGTTAACCATCTGTCAAAGTCAGGCTCCCAAAACAGTGCAAAGGAAGAGAGAGAGAGAAAGAGAGAAAGAAAGGAAGGAGTGAAGTAAAGAAGGAAGAATGAAGGTTAGTTGGTTAAATACAGAGGCACAAATTCAAAGCAGCAAAACAGAATGAAAAGAGACCAGGGCTCAGGGAGGAGAGATGAAAGTAAAAGAAAAGACAAACATACACAGCTAAGGCCAGAGTGCAAGTCCTTTCAAGTCCTCATTAACCCCACAGTAAAGAGGTTCCTTGTGAACATTTAGCCTTTTCATTGAGCTCTGCTTTTTCATTGACAAGTGTCAGCTGTGAAACATGCTTGGACACAGCAGTAACCCTCTAAGACCTCTTTCATAGAGTGCAAGCCAAATCCTCCACTATGTTTTAGCTCCATGAGAGGATGCACTAATGTGAGCACTCTGTTAGACCAGCTTGTGGATGTGAAAATCACATCCATGTCTGTGTGAGCAGCCACACAAGAACCGGTAAACTAAAATTTCCCTGATTACAACCCAAGTGCCAAAGTCACCAGGGCAGTAAAACTGTGAGAGTGAAGGATGTATGCTCACTCAAGGCTTATTGTTTTGAAAACCGCCTGGGAGAACATGACTCTCTCATTCATCTTCCAGGGCCTCAGGAGCAGTTGTCACAAAGAGGGATGATGGCACTGCAGCCCAGGAAGTCTTCTATCTTGCAAGCGCAGGGTCAGCATCCAAGCCCTCTCACCAGGTGCTTAAGCATGTGCTTGACTTGTAAATTTGTAAGTAAGCCCATTAACTTCAGTGTGGCTACTCAGAGGCCTGCACCTCAGCAGAGGACTGGAGATTACCGAAAGTCTTGAAGCACAGATTTTTAATAGTCTGAAGCCCTTTGAATTTAGGAAGTCCCTTCCCGGGGAAGATTTTCAGCAACTGTGCAGATAGGTTTGATAGGGGGTGTTACATGATTTAGAAGGGACAGACCCAGAGTAATACTTACAAGAAACTCGTACGAGGTTTCTTTTTACTAGAAGTTCTTTCCTTGCCAATGGTAGTTAGGGGTTTTTTCCTTCATTTATTCATACTAAAGGGCAAAAAAGAAGTGCCAATTATTTAGGAAGATCAAATATGTCCCAGCCTAAATAGTGAATTACTTAAATAACAAGACATGTCACAAAACTGACATCAGTGCTTCTCTTCAGTCCCACCCAATGATAATGAGAAGCCATCTGAGCAATTTCAGCAAAGTAAACAAAGATTTTGTGCAGACCCTATCGAGAGCTCGATCCAGGAAATTTGTAGTCAGCCAAATAGCTCTTTGTCAAACTAGAAATCCCTTAATCATCAAGTAGAGAATGTTTGGATTACTGCAGTAATCAGTGCGTACACGATCAGGTTAAAGAAATCAGTCCACATGTCTCTTCTTTATGTTGATTGTCACCACACAGAAGACAGCTGTCATCTTTAAATCTTGTTTCAGTGGGAATGAGATACCGCTTTTGTCGTAGGGGCAGGAAAAAGGCAAGAACGTAACAGGGAGAAATTCTGCACAGTTCAGCTACTATGAACACTTCCCAATTCTTTTATTAGCACATGGTACAGAGAGAGAACAACAGGGGACAATGAAAACATTCCCGCGAGAAAGAAAAGGAAAATATTATCTGTAATGAGAAAAACGTAGGCAGCACACTTGGAAGAACAGTTTTCAAGGAAACCCCTTTTTACAGAGACAAGAAGCAAATGAAACAGGGCTCTGAAGTGGAAGCATATGTGCTCACCGAGGGGAGCTGATGTAACTGGTAAGTGGAGCTTGGCCTCCTCCGGAAAACCACGTCTTTGTGGAGGACGGCAGAAGGGTGTGTGGCAGGCAGCAAGGGAGGGGTGCAAGTGGGAGCTCTGTTTACAGCAGAGGTGACGTAGGCGGCTTGGCTACTGCTCTCCTTGGAGTCCACACCAATCCGTGAACGTCACAGCACAGGGTGGATTCTTGGTAAACTTCCCCCCCCCCC
>Ga0065711_1043183_pt1 | contig 14882 bp, 8 predicted proteins | sample Hoacrofraction12_FD_59098 | JGI IMG/M metagenome (GOLD analysis project Ga0065711, IMG submission 59098) | Hoatzin crop microbial communities from Cojedes, Venezuela - Epithelial fraction 12 v2 (version 2) | ecosystem: Host-associated > Birds > Digestive system > Esophagus > Crop | place... | reverse complement strand
AGGAAGGAAGGAAGGAAGGAAGGAAGGAAGGAAGGAAGGAAGGAAGGAAGGAAGGAAGGAAGGAAGGAAGGAAGGAAGGAAGGAAGAGAGGGAGGGAGGGAAAGATTTTTTAATGCAAAAATTAATGACAGTAAGGTTAATACGGTAACAGGAATTATTTTATGTGAGAACATGATGAATATTTTGAATAACAAAAGTATTTATCCCAGGAACTGCGCAAATTCTTTCTAAACATGACAGTGCTTTTTGCTTAAGGATCTCATTTATTTCTTGCCCTTTCTTTTCTCTGGGTTGACTTCTCTGGCTGACTCAGGAAAAAGAACATAGCCGGATGTTGACACATGAGAAAAACTGATCTTGTGGTGTTCTTAGTGACATATCATGCTAAAATCTCATTCTTCCAATAATCTCTGTAATGATTGGCAAAAATATCAATTTAATTTCAGATGGGGAGACAAACAGATAAAGAAACAATAAGATAATGAAGAACCGAAAGAAATTTGGCTGGAGAAGCAGAAAGGGAGGAGAAACAACAGAATAAATAAAAATAGAAGTGAGAAAATGGGGAAAAATTTGACATAACCAAACGTAAGACATTTTTACAAATTACCTGTAGGGCTATGTTTTTTATGTTTGCAGTAGCAACATTAAAATGAGAACAGAGGATCTAATGTGCAGTATTAGATTTTTAAAATTTAGTCCAGGAATTTTGCTGATTGTCTGCATCAGCCAGGAGCATTTTTTCCGTGAAGGCAGAAGGCACACTCCATCTGGACTTCTAGTGGGATCATTTCATTCTTCAAGGACCATGAATTGAATACAGCCCATTTCTAGTTTATGAAGAAATCCATGGTAGTTCATGATACCAGTAAGATGACTGGCCTTGAGATTGCTATATCAGGCTAACGACAACAGGAAGAGGAAAGACTAACCTCCTAACCAGCACCTCCTATAAATACTGTATGTCTAGAGAAATAATCTAGACCTGACTCCACAAATTTTAGATTAGCATACTAGATTAACATACTTCTACACAGCGATTAATGTAGTGTCAATGTGTGTCTGTTTCCATCTAGATTATCGCAAACAAGAAACAGTACTAGGAAAGAAGAAAATGCACAGATATAAGTTTTTTAAAGTTCTTCAGATCAGAAAACAAATAAAATAGAAGTGTGGCAAAAAATCTAAATGAAGGGAAGAAAAATGGGAGAACTAGAGAGTGACATAAAAAAAAAGAACAATAGAGAAAGCAAGAGGTGAAAATAAATCCCCGAAGCATGAATAAATGGAAGATAGGATGTCAATAATTCCTATAAAGAAATGGCTACTTAGAAATGTAAACCTTACTTCAGCTTGGTGTGGAGATATAGTCAGTATACAGGTGTGACAGGGGTTTGAGACCTGTCAGTAATCAATCAGTATTTCATAATAATTTAATAATAAAAAAAGATCTTAAATAATTTATTCTAGATTTCTCATTCTGCCTCTAAGAGGTGAACATAGTACATGGAAGCAGCTGGGCTGATGAACTCCTGACCATAAGGAAGATGTAGAACAGAATTATGTCAATCATCTGACTCGTAAGACTTCCTGCCTATAGCATAGGAACGTGTATGGTTGTCACTGTATTTAAAGACAAGAAGATGAAAATGCATTTCCGTGTCTGTCCTGGATTGAGCAGAGCCTGGAGGTTATCAAGAAAGATGTTGACAGTGTGTCCTGTCTGTATGAGGATGTATTACCGATGATAAATCCAGACTCTCTCTAAATCCTCAAGATAGGACAGATTTCCTCACTTAACATTTCCCTTCTCACCAGGTAAGGCAGTATCGTGTTTAGAGAGAAGCAAAGAGTGATTTCCTTTTTAGAAAGGTAATGGTGTAACCACCTGTCACTCTCTACTGAAGCTGAGAGCACTGGCAGGTTGGATGTATGGTAAATCTAAGAATGTTACTTACGGTCTAAAAAAAGATAATTTCATTTAACCTATACTTTAAAAATATCTTGCTACAAAGACAGATGCATTTATGTAATTTCCCTGAAAAAAAATCTTTCATGCCAAAGATTGCCACAGCATATGTATCCCTGTCAGCAGAATATGAAGAGAAGTATCCCCTCACACTTACATTGGGGTTGTAATGTGAGGACATAAAGACACAGCACCTAGTGATGAAGGATTGTAAGTTGAGTAGTGCAAAAATGTTCCTCTGTGCAAGCATGCATAAAGTTTTAAACCACTGAAATTTTAATATCAGGAAATAATTATGATAATGATCAAGTATTTCCAGATATTAGGCTTATCCAGACAAGCAAGAGTGAAATAAAACCGTAAAACAGCACTTTTGCTAATCGGAAAAATCAGGGAGTAGACGTTTTAATTTTTATGGCTATATATATCTTTTCAAACTATTTCACAGTAAGTTTTCTCCCAAACTTGATATTCATGATCAAATGATCATGATCAAATTAAGATGGACAAATTAATATGCATTACCCAGGACAAATGTGGACTCAATTTATTGCAAATTTCTTATTCAGAAAAGTATTTAAATGCATGATTAACTTTGCACAAAGTAGATGCTACATGAGAGTAGTAATGACTATCTCTTAATTCTCCAAGCTGCACTCAGAATTCATATGTAGTTGTTAGATTTTGCTTTGAATCCACTAGCAGAAATCAAGCTAGCTATCACTCTCAAAACACATAATCACAACAGACAATTGGTCTATTTCCTTCCTTGCTGAAACAGAATTTTTAATTTTATTGAGTATTTAAGTGTATCATGACATAAATCTCTTCCATTAGTACTCCAAGGAGTGTTAATGCTAGCCTACTAGATCAAATTTTAGTGCCTGCTGAGGCACACTTGTTTCCTGAGAGTTAACAAAATAAATAAACCAGGTGGACAGCATGCTGCAGGTGACTCATAAACTTGTGAGTTATAGTTTCTGTTTCTTGTTTGTTTTTTTTTTTAATGTCCTCAATAAAAGCCTAAAAGTCTTTCCCTTACATCAGGTTTGTCAGTCACTTTCAGAAGGGTTATATCAATTTATATGTTTAAGGAAAGTCACACTGGCATTTTGAAAGGAGCTGATTTTTTTCCAGCAAAGAAGAAGTTTTGGAATTAACTCTTTATAGGCCAATATTTATACCCTAAATCATAGAAAGACAAGCTTCTTTTTCTAAGGCGCAAGGCACAGAATATCTACAGAATATAGCTAGAATTTTATACATATTATCAGAAAGCAGAATATAGTCAGAAATTTATTTAATAGGAAAATCAAAGATTAGGTGACAGTTTGTATCAATTACAACTGAAATTTAAACAGATAGGGTGTTATTTATTAAAAGTCATAGCAAAATTAATCAGCTAAGATCAGACGTCAGTATCAGACACCAGTCATTCTGCTAGTACAGCAGATGAAGTAAAATTTACTTTCTGACAATTTATGAATGACCATAGAAACTAAGTGTACATATTAGGAAGCAGGCTACACTTATCAGTGTTATTTGCCGCCTTACTTTTGAAAGAATTGCTTGCTTTCCCTGAGCTGTAACATCTTCTTGTGAAGTAATATGTCCTAGAAAGGTAAGCAAAACCAAACTTCATTAAGCTTCATTGTAAGAAACTCTGTGGTTGCTTTGACATTGCTGACATAATGTCTAATGGCTTAATCTGGTCTAGAATTTTGTGCTGTGTGCTTCTTTTGTTGAGAAAATGATTATTTATCTTTTATTAGTATTCTTATCCCTGCAAATGCTTCCTCCCACATTTCTTTCTTTCACTTCCTACTTTGTTTCCCCAAAATGCAGTCAGATAGTTTGAGTTTACGAATGAGACATGTTTATAATAGTCCAAAGACATTCTTTCAAATCATCATACACAGCTATAATGAAAGGCTGTGCAACCACTATTCTGTGTTAAGCTCTTTATTAATAACAGGTCTTGGGGCAGTACCAGTAGTTAGGACTGATGGATTCTTACTTGGTCATTATCATAAAAATGAAAATACACTTATCTATGAAGCCCTTTGATTTTTTTCTCCTTTTAATCTTTGTATATTACTTATTTTCTTCACTACAACCCATGGAATATTTTCTTACAAGCTTAACTTCTAAGTGTGTGACCAATTCTATTGACTTCACAGTTAGGCAAGTGCCTAAGTCTTAAACAGCTTCAGTTCCTCTAAAAGCAGGAAATAACTTTCATTGTCTCTACAACATGTATATTTATTTGCTTTTTCTCCATACACATTCTAAAGCCCTAACTGGAGGTTACAGAAATATGAAAGTTTAATAAACACTAGTCCATCCATTACTGGAATTGAATCCATTCATAATACAATCCTGCAGCACCACATTTGCTATCTAGAGGAACTAAAGCCTGCAAAAAACAATTTGCCTTGGCATCTGACTATTTTTGTAGATCAGATTTGTCCTCAGAGCACTACAGTTCATTTAGAGCTCAGACTGTTAAATTACTAGTATCTCCCCGCCTTTCAGAGGATACATTCTTTCAGGAACAGAATCAAGATCACTGCTCAATTCTTACTAGCCTTAAATAGTAATTATATGCTAACTTCAGGCACTAACAACATGGAATAATTTGGAAACCAAGACATGAAAGGAACTGTATTTTATTGATGATCCCTCGAATCACCAAAATGCCTCAGAACACAACTTTTATAAGATAGTAAATCCACTGGAGAATTATCTAAGAAGATCCAATTTTCATTAGGATTTTTAATTTATTTTCTGTCTATAGCATTGATACTAATAGCACATTAAATATTAAAGAAAATATTCAAAGTATCCTACGGGACAACACATTTAACATAATATCTAAGGCTTATACTAAGGGCTGTTAAGTTTAATATCAATAAATAATATGTAAGTTCAATTTTCTGTGCAGGATTCTCAAAATATGTTGCAGCACATACAGATTTCCAACTTGGGTTACTAGGAATGGTAAGTCCTCAGCAGCAAATAACTTCAAAATGAAAAAGTTTTTTTTCAGTTATCTGGTTTGTACACATCTAAGAATTTACAAGAAACATTATGTCCCATAGACTCATCATCCTAGGTAAAGGGTATGTAGAATTCCCATTGAAGGCACTGGGACTCCTGCTAAGGAGTACATAAAAGAACAATCCCATCGTATCACTTCAACAGTACTCCAAAAGACTTGTGAAATACAGAACCAAACTTATTTGAATAGTATTGGGAATTCCTATCTTCTTATCTTTCTGATTGCCTATTAGACAACGGTAGTCTTAATTTCATTTAATTTTCATCTGTGTAATTTTAAAATGCCACTTCTTTTGATCTAAGATGTTTGCTGGCAACTGAGTTCTAATTGCTTAAAAAACAGGTTCCAGTGCAATTATTAAAGAAATCTTTGATTGCCTGAGGTAGGTAGATGTAATTTCCTAGACTGTACAAATTAGTTGTCATAGATCTGCTTGACATGCTATGCATATCTATATATATGTGCATATACATTTTATATATATATATATAACTTTAAATCTTATTTAATAGCTGAGGATTATGGAATAATTTCTGATCACGATGATTCATGATACACATTGGTAAGTTTTCTCAGTAGTAACTGACACTGATTAATAGGCAAGTTAAGAACTTGCTGTTATAAATACATACATTCAAGCAGCAGATTCATTTTTTAAGGTAAAACAAAGCTGTGGAATGCAAAATTCTGAAACGAGGCAAACTAGATGACTGAGTCTTGCTTCTCTACAGTCTTTCTTTGGAAAAACCTTTAATTTCTGAATTTATTTATGGTAATATGTTGGTATAAAGTCTGCTAACATCAGACCATTCTTCTATACCACATCTGAATTTTCTTGTAATTGTAATTGAGAGTTTTCAGCATGTGTACCTCATTTGTTTTTTATTTTTCTAGGCAACTATTAATTTACCACTATTTCACGCTATGGCCGACAGTGATTTCTGTTGGCTGGGATAGGGTTAATTTTCACAGGAAGCTGGGAGGGCTGACCCAAACTAGCCAATCAAATGGGATATTTGATATCATGTGGCTTCATGCTCGGTACTTAGGTAGGGAAGCTGGCTGGGAAAGGGTGGTTTGCTACTCAGGAGTGAGTTGAACATTGGATGGTGAGAAAATTGCACTCCGTATCTTCTTTTTGTTGGTATTATTGTGTTATTTTCTTCTCCCTTTGCTGGTCTGCTAAACTGTTTTTATCCCAACCCACGAGATTTGCCTTTTCCTTCTGATTCTCCTCCCAGTCCTACCAGGGGGGGAGGAATGAGAGAGTAACTGTGTGGTTCTTTGTTGCCAGCTGGGGCTAAAGCATGACACTTCCTTATCTCCATATTATCACTGTTTCCTAATGGTTCACAAGCCCCCTGTTTTTGTTTCTATTGTCACTCTTTTTATTTTTTGATTCCAGCAGGAAATAAAGTGAGGTAAGTACTTAATTGGTTCAAACATTCTCCAGGCTGAAACACTTCTGGGTGTCTCCAGAGGTAAAAGGGAAGAATTTTAATGTTTCAAGTGTATTTTATGAATGTTAAATTCCTCTGTCTTTGACCGTCAAATAAGCAGAGCTTTTGAGAATTTAAGCTTTTGATGCTTAAGTTCTACCCAGATCCTTGTAGGGGTCTGTGTCTCAGTTAATTTGGAAAGGTCATAGAAGGAAAACTAACAGATCAGGATTTTTTACCACTCTTAGACTAGTGTCCTAACCACATATGGACTCTGCTTTTCCTTAGTTCAGTTGAACCAGCTGATTTTATAAATTCTGTTCTGAGTTTGCCAATTAGGGCTATTTACAATGTAGAATTTGAGGGACCTATCCGTTGGTCACTGTGATCATAGAATCAGAATGGTTTGGGTTGGAAGGGACCTTGAAGATCATCTAGTTCCAACCCCTCTGCCAGGGGCAAGGACACCTTCCACTAGACCAGGTTGCTCAAAACCCCATCCAACCTGGCCTTCAGCACTTCCAGGGAGGGGTCATCCACACGTTCTCTGGGCTAGTGCCACACAAACCTCATAGTAAAGAACTGCTTTCTTGTGTATAGTCAAAATCTATCTTCTTTCAGCTTAAAACCATTACTCCCTGTTCTATCACTACATGCCCTTGCAAAAAGGCCCTCTCCAGCTTTCCTGTAGGCCCCCTTCAGGTACTGGAAAGCTTCTATAAGGTCTCTCCACAGCCTTCTCTTCTCCAGGCTGAACTGCTCCAACTCTCTCAGCCTTTCCTCACAGGAGAGGTGCTCCAGCCCTTGGATCATTTTTGTGGCCCACCTCTGGACCCCCTCCAACAGCTCCATGTCCTTCTTGTGCTGGGGGTTCCAGAGCTGGATGCAGCACTCCAGGTGGGGTCTCACCAGAGCAGAGCAGAGGGGCAGAATCACCTCCCTTGACCTGCTGACCACATTCCTTTTGATGCAGCCCAGGACATGGTTGACCTTCTGGGCTGCGAGTGCTCACTGCTGGGTCATGTTGAGTTTCTCGTCAACCAGCACACCTAAGTCTTTCTCTGCAGGGCTGCTCTCTATTAATTCTCTTTCACTTAACCTGTATTTGTGCTTGGGATTGCCCTGACCCATGTGCAGGACCTTGCACTTGGCCTCATGAGATTCGTGCAGGCTCACGTCTCAAGCCTGTCAAGGTCCCTCTGGATGGCATCCTTCCCTCCAGTGTGTCAACCGCACAATTTTCTATAAAAGTCTCCGACAGTCATCAAAACACTAAAAACTTTTAGATTATCTCAGTCTATTGTAGAATCAGTGCAAATGGTTTCCAGTCCATTGAGAAAGTGGACTGGAACTCATAACTCTTGTCTTATTCGGTGTTCACTTGGAAAGCTGTAAAAGATTTTCCTCTTAGTTTTTGTCTAATGTTTTGTGCTAGCTGTCTTTTACAAGGTTTCTAATTCATCTCTGCTTTGTATGTCACATGTAAAAGGTCTTCTGAAGAATTTCTGATACTGCTTGAATTGCACACACATAGATTCTGGGTAAGCATTTTAAATTCTTTTTTCTCAGTTACAGTCTGGAACATAAACAAATGTATTTGAGTATTTTAACTGCTGAGTTTCCTAGCTCATTTATTGTTCTCTATATCAAAAAAGAAAAGCCTTAAGAGATTTTCAGAGTCAAAGATCCCATATTTCTTTCTAAGCTGTATTTCATGCAAACTTTTAAATTATCTTCTACATACAGATAATGTTGTGCAACCTTTCTTCACATATACCATAATCAAATTTCAGTCTGACTGTAAACTGATGGTTGTGGGTGTTTTTTCAGATTGATCAGGGTAGTTATTGTGTTTATCTGTGCTGACTTTATTTGTTCTGATGTGATATTGTGAAGGCCTTTTTGCTGTTTCTAACAGTTCATCTCTCTTAGGCTGTCACACCCACAATTTTGGATAAAATGTCAGGCTTCACCAACCCTTCTGCTGCTGTTGCAAGCTTTCTTGTCTTCAGCCAATCTATTTGAGTGATTCATGTCAAGATTCTTACTAGTTTTTTTATAGCAGAGTATTAATTTACTTCTCAGTAAGAAACAATGCAAACCTAAACTGTAAATATTATTTATGTAGATTATCTAACCATTAATGTAACCACTGAAAAATCACTTTGTTTGAAGTAACCTGTTTACAGATTTTATCTCATACTTATTCTGGGTTCAGGTCCAAACCTTTCGTCTTTTTTTGGGAGCACAAAACAAACTAAAGCAATGTGAGACAAATTCCTAACTGAGACAAACTGACTTATTTCCATGTACCCTAGCCACATAAATGAAAATGAAGTGTTTTCAGTAGCCCAAAGAGGAGCCCAAATTTGTATAGAAATTAAAACAGAAAGTTTCACTGACAATCTCAGTTATACATATTGAGCAGTGAAATAATATTTAACAATATGTTTGCTTCTGTTAAGCTGTCAGTCATAAAGATAGTGTTAACCTGGACTAGCATTGTCATCAACATAAGCTCTTTCACTTTTCTTTGTATTATTTATTACTTGTCTGTTCCAGTTCCTCTTTCATTCACTACTGGCATACTGTTTTGTACTAAGTGAAGCATGGACACTCATTTCCACTTGCAAAACTGACCACTTACCTAACTGGAATATAAAGAGGTTTAGTACATTTACCACTGTGTTTTTCAAGTAACAGACATAAAAAACCATGTGATCAAAGAGAAAAGATGTGAGCTACCCACTTAACTCTGTCTTAAGTGGTTTTCATGGAAAAATATATATATTAAGAAAAAGATAGTGCAATGAATATCACAACATAAGCCTGTTTTCTGTGTGTTTCATTACTATAGTGATGCAGAATAGCCAGAAAGTTGTTCTATCTAATCCTTTGAGAATGTTTTCTGACTGATGAAATTTCTGATGGCAGATAATCCACATATCATATTCTAGCTTAGAATCATTGCTGTGAGAAAAGTGGCATGATAAGCCTTCTATTTTTGCTTTGTATACACAAATATATTCTCCCTTAGATAGTAATTTGGGATAACTGCGAACAGGATGTTCTTGTGCACTTAGTGATATTGAAAATACTTATATTTAGCACTGTAAGTATTCTTACATGCATTTTGTATTTATTTTCAGCACTGAAGCTGGTCAGCACACAATGCATATACATAATTTTATGAAGGTCAACACCAGTAAAGTACTGTCAGGGTCATGATTGTCCCAACAAGCTCTTGCTCCCCAGGCCCTGCTGGCTGCTCTTGAAAACTCAGAACAAAAACGGCCTTTACTTTAGCTAGGCCTTCAACATGGCCTTCACTACTATTCACATAGCCAACTCAGTGAAATAGAGACTAATATCTAGATGCAAAATTGGCTAACCTGTCAGACAGAACTTATTTTCACCATCTGTCGAGTGTCCAGTGGAAGCCACCTCATGGATCAGTACTGCAACTAGTACTGTTTGTTAACAGCTTGGATCGTAGAATGGTGTGCATCCTCAGCCAGCTTGCAGCTCAAATCAAAATGGAAGAAGTTGTTCATTACTATTTAAAGTGACCTCAATAACAAGGAAAACAAAAAAAAAAGTGGACGAAAAGCTTGTGAAGATTAACAAAGATAAATGCAAAGCTCTATACCTAGGACAAAATAATCCCATTGAGCAGTACAAGCCAATGTAGACTGACTAGGAAACAGCTTTCCCGAAAAAGGCTAGGTAAACTTCAAAGCTGATTATGAGCTAACAGTGTGACCCTGCACCAAAGAGGACCAACTGCATCCTGGGCAGTGCTAGGAGAACTGTACCCAGCAGTTCCACAGAGAGAATTTTTTCCCTTTATCTAGCATCTATAAGACATTTTGGATGCCTCAGTAGAAGAAAGACCTTAATGTATTGGAGCAAGCCCAGTGCAGGCCACCAGGATCATTTGGTCCTTGAGCGCATGACGTATGAGGAGAGGCTGAGACACCTTGGCTTTCTCAGTCTCAGGAAGAGAGGGCTTAGGGAAGATCTTACAGTTGTCTTCAGCTACCTAATGGAAGGAAATAGAGAAGACAAGAATCTTAGAGGTGCACAGAAACAGGACAAGAGGGAAGAGATATACAAGCTAACAGCATTAACAAGGTAAATCACAAGTTAGTAAAATCCCTTGGAGGTACTCAAAACCAACTGGATAAAACCCTGAGCAACATTTTCTAACTGGACATGAGTCTGAGCAGGAGACTGGACTAGATAGCCTCTCGAGGTCCCCTCCAGTCTGTGTGATCCCAAGATTCTCTTCACTATAATTGGTGTAAAATGTCTGGACCTAGAGTGAAATCCAGCTTTACATATGGAGGGAAACAGATGCTGTGCAGAAAACTGTGTGGTCTGAGCTTTTTTGGGTTATCTAATCCCCTACCACAGAAATCAAACACATGAATAAAGCAAAGAGGATATCGATGTCCATGTTACAGATGGTGAAAGTGACTTTCACTGGTGTTACATGCCTAAAAATTTAATTTAGAAAAAAAAACCCACCAGGTAGAGCTAATTCATAAAAACACAGTCTTGTGATACTGTTTAGCACCTAGAGTAGTTATCCTAGAAACAGAAGATGGGTTCTAGGTCTTCTCTGCCCCTAATGAATTTTAAAACCAAGTCGCTAATCTTCAGGAGAATGCTTTCGCCTGACTTCACCAGGCTTTAAATCTGGATGTAACACTCGGAGCTGTACCACTGTTACTGGAGACAGAGGAGTGGGTTGGATTTTCAGTGTGTCACAGAAAATGAAAGCGGAAAATTGACTGTTGAGATATCTGGATGTCTTGATTGAGAAGGCAATATATTAAATACATTGAGTGTACATAGATAAAATAATCATAGATTTGCAGATTTTTGACATATTTACTAAATATTTTCTTTTTTTAATTCAAAAAATCTGTGCTACATCATACTGAAGTATATCACTGAAAGGAACATGGAATTTTCTAGAAGAGGTTATCTGCTACTTATAGAAAATGAAATAGGTGCTGTAATGCCTAAAGTAGCTAACACAGACTGCAACATAATAATGAAGACTATGTAGAGGCAAATATTAACTGGAAAATATAAATACAGCTCTTAGGTAAAAGGTGCACTAAGTAGTGGAATCCAACATCAGCTCAAGCCACATATTTTATAATTTTAAGATCTACTACTTGTTTATTTTGATCATTTACTTAATGTCTTTGTAACACATTTGATTGAATCACCCAAGATTTGTTTATAATGACTATAGTTTATTGATTAAGTGGTTGATTTATTCTATTTATGTTTTTTAACTTATATAACGTATTTGTATTATTTTGTTTGTCCAAGATTTTTGGCACCTTATAGTCTGAAACATAAACTGCCTGCAACACCAGCTAGCTAACACTCAACAACACCTCCAGTCCCTCATGGTTAAAGAAGTGATCATTTTATTCATAGCAACATAAGGATTTAGAGCCAGAGTCTGTGGAAGCTGTAGGGAATAGCCTTATTGTGCAGTCTCAGAAATAACCTACTACAGAGATATCTGAGCTGGCTTTGATTAGCTAGCTTTAGTACAAGCAGCAATCCTGTAGACCTGCCTGGTGTAGATCTGTGCAAGCTAATTTATTCTGCTACTCAATGTCTTCTCATAAGATGTTTATAGGCAGATACACAAATGTTTCAGGCACATGAGTTCAGGAACTGTGGTAATGAAAATAGTCATTCTGAATATTACATTATGCAGTCATTCGTTACTATTCCCATGGGGTTACAAGAACAGAGTAAGAATCTAACACAATCTTCTCCAGCTTCCCCCTGTACCCATCCATAAATTCCAAGAAAACTGAACTAGGGAGTATTTGAACTTTCCCTGGAACTATGTGATTCTTGAATTTCTTTCTGTATATTAACTATGTAGAGCTTTGCACAGAGTTTGTGTGGACAAGATGCCCAAACAGAGGTTTTTAAAGACTTTGTTAGTTTTCTGACCTTCAACTGACCATCCTTTCTTACACACCCCTTTTTTACAGTTTTGTAACATCACCAAAATAATGTCTTTATTTCATGGGACTATTTTCCATGCTCTTTACTGAATGTTTCAAGGCACTTTGAATATGAATAAGTGATAAATACACTTAGGCCTGCATAAGTAGCCACTTGTAAACTCCTGTCTTAAAAGATTTCTAAGTATCTCCATAAATAAAATACAGTTTGCTCCTCAGAAGAAAACATTTTATGTCAGTTCCTGGAATGCTGTAGTTGAATGTTACTTGTCATCTTAATTGTCTCCTTGTATACCTAGATTTCACCTCTCAATAATTCAAAGTGAGATTAATTATATGAGCCAGAGCTAATAAACTTTACAGATGACTCCTTGTTCCCAGAAAGAAAAGGACTTCTGTGCAGCAGAAGTTCTAAACAATGGGTAGAGAAAAGACTATTTGTCAAAAACCACTAGGAGACATTCTACTGTAAGAACTCAGTTTTGCTAATATATTCTAGAACATAAACTGTTTTATCTATAATAACACAGAAGTTTCTTAAGAAGTGTTTCATGGTGTTGAAACTTATACTTCATGAGAGACTTGGCAAAACCCCATTCTAGGCATCAATGCCATTTAAAGTTGCAGGTTTACTTCTAGAAAATTAGAAATACTACCTTTTCCAAATATAGACTCATATGCACATAACAAATTAACAAATAAAAACTGAAGAAATTTTAAATTCTACATGAAACAGAAATGTTAAGAAACCTCACGCTTCTAATTTCAAGAAAAATAGTGAAAAATCTACTGTGATTATCCCCATGCAGAGTATATTACTTTTTAAAATTTGCCATACTTACCTCTTGACTTCTTGGAAGGCCCTGAAGCAACCTAAAATGTCTGAATTGCCTGAAGAAGATTGATCTATTTTCCACCTTCGCTATTCAGAATGGTCTTTTTAACTTTCTAAAATTCAGTAATGTTACAAGACAGCTAGAAAAAAGTTAAAAGGAAATGAATTTAAGAAAGAACTTTTGTAAATACAACTTTATAGTTCTCTTAGGGCAGCTGTATGTCCTGGCCAAGAAAAGATTTAAGCAAGAACAATCTTTTCCTCCTCTGTATAAGGATTCTATTATGATTTTAGTCAAAGAGAAGAAAAGACAAAATGTATAGTTGTATTGCGATTTTCAATAGCATGCCTTCTTAGAAGATGTTCCTGTCATGAAATATGAGTGATTGTTTTCCTTCATATAAACTGTCCTTTTAATCAATCAGTTGGTAAACTGAAGGTAAGTAATGGTATTAATTTGCTAGTTATTCAGAGCATTGTGCTATATGGTATAACTGGCCATAGAAATGTCTGTATTTTACCTGTGTATTTAATTTTCAGATTTGCTCGGTACAGTACAGATTGTGTAGATTTGACATATTAGTGAGCTGAGTAGAGTTTCATCCTGGTGTACTAAAACTACTAACTGCTGAGGTTAGAGTTACTCAGAGCAGTTTTGTTTGCTGATAATATCACCTTCACAACATCTCAAGAGATGTATTAGCTGTATGCTATAAACAGCTTACTTATTATTTTAGTACAAAAAATTTCCCATTACCATTGGATAAGCTTGCATTTTCTTGTCATCTAACTTTCAGTCCCACAAGCACACATATTTGCTGAAAGTAAACTTTATATGTAAACTTTCTTTAACAAAGTGTATCCCTAGATAGTAATGAAGAAAGGGTTTGGATTTAGCACTTCTATCATCTTCTGAATCATTCCCATCTGCAGTGCAAAGTCCCTCACCATCTGTATCATGCCTGATAACTTCTGCAGGCAGTACATATTATTTGTCACTTATTTCCATCAAGGGCATTTTTTTTAAACACAGGCCATTTCTGTTGTAGGCCCTAACTCAGCAAAACACTGAATCTATACATAACAATCAACTAAACCTAATCAAACTAAATAATTGATGAGGGGTTCTCCTAATTTCTTTTGTGGAAGGCTCCTCTGTAGGAATGAAACTGGCTAGATCATCTGTTTGACAGGCTTCCTAGTCTCTACTCAGAGATTCTTCTTTTGAGTAACAGACCGTTAACTTGGCCCACTCTCCTGGTGTTTGTGGAGCATTGTGAGTATTAGGACTGATCACAGAAAGGAAAACTTTGATCTGACAATCACCAACAGGTATATACACTGAAATTTCGGCATTAGGAACAATGCCAGTGCTACTAACCCTTTCCATCCTGAGATTAAGGAAATACCAAGTTTGGGAATAAAAACCTTCAAATGTATAGCCTCCCTTTGCACTTGGGTGCAATAAATGAGTACACTATGACCACATAACAGAGGTGTAGGTTTCGTTTTCTTAATATATTTAGTAGTTTGCAAAGTTCGTAAAAAAAAAAAAAAAAAAGGATGAATG
>Ga0065711_1043185_pt1 | contig 14883 bp, 5 predicted proteins | sample Hoacrofraction12_FD_59098 | JGI IMG/M metagenome (GOLD analysis project Ga0065711, IMG submission 59098) | Hoatzin crop microbial communities from Cojedes, Venezuela - Epithelial fraction 12 v2 (version 2) | ecosystem: Host-associated > Birds > Digestive system > Esophagus > Crop | place... | reverse complement strand
CCTCTCCTATGAGGACAGGCTGAGAGAGTTGGGCTTGTTCAGCCTGGAGAAGAGAAGGCTGCGTGGAGACCTGATTGCAGCCTTTCAGTACTTAAAGGGAGCCTATAGGAAAGATGGGGACAATCTTTTTTGCAGAGACAACAGTGACAGGACAAGGGGTAATGGTTTTAAATTAAAACAGGGTAGGTTTAGGCTGGATATAAGGAAGAAATTCTTTACAGTGAGGGTGGTGAAACACTGCAACGGGTTGCCCAGAGAGGTAGTGGAGGCCTCATCCCTGGAAACATTCAAGACCAGGTTGGACAGGGCTCTGAGCAACCTGATGTAATTAGCGGTGTCCCTGCTTGCTGCGGGGGGGTTGGACTAGATGACCTCCAGGGGTCCCTTCCAACCCAAAACTTTCTATGATTCTATGATTCTATGATTTATTTCAGAGGCTTGAACCAACTCTTTTTTGGGTCTTATTTGCACATCTCTTTGCTAAATTTGGTTTAAGGGAGGAAAGTATGAGGCTGGTATCTCCTATTGTTAGAAGCATATAATTTGTGACTGAAAGGAATTAAATGTTACTTACACTGTGCAAGGGTAACTGAATAGTCATCCATGGACAATCTCAGCCAAAAAGCTGTAAGCTCTTCCCAACATGAAAGCCTGCATACCATCCCACTTCAAGTCGGCCAAATGAGATAAGTGCTCCAACACTACAGAGGGTGTTGTGCAAAGGGGTCTTCTGTGTGCACTTCCATTCTAAGGACATTCTGCTTCACAGCTCCTTTGCAACAGCAAAGACTGTTTCACTCAGGTTTGTTCAAGGTTTCTTGTCGGTGGAGGCAAAACTGCCTTTTGCCATCAGTCGCATGCAATGTTGGGACCAGACCAGGCATTGGCCTCTTGCCGCAGAAAAGGAAGAGGAAGAAGAAGGGGCAAAGGTGGGACAGAGCTCCAGGGGCTGGTCCCTGGGAAGCCAAACTGCTGCTGCCCTGAGGACACTGCTGCTCTTCAACCCCAGGGCCAGCTGGGCTGTGCACCCTCTGACCTTTCAAATGTGACAGCCAGCTTGGCTTTCTGGACTCTCATACAGGCAGTAGGGTGACGGCTGTTTTAATGTCCCACATTTTGCTGCGCTGAATAATTGCCTGGTTTGTTTATGTTTAGCTCCAGGCCAAGTATTAGCTTCAGAATCATCACTTACTGCTCTGTGTGTGGCAGGACTATGGGAGTGAAAAAGGGGTTTTTTTACTAACAGCTCCTCTGAGAAAACCCAATCGTATTCCTTTGTGTTAGGCAACGATTCACAGGGATGCAATGACTACATGACTACGTAGCTGGCTAGCCACCTTAATCATCCCAGCTGTAACAGTCTCTGTGTTGCTAGAAGCCTTAATAGTACTATTAAAAGTTGCAGTGCATGCTAAAATCTGTAGAGAACTGTACAAGGGCTGCAGAGCTATGATTTTTCAGCAGAGTCTGAATCACACCAACCTAAACAAGGAGACGAGAGGCAATATCATGGTGGCTCTTTTGCCCCAAGGAACAAAGTTCAGAGTTTTCACCCCATAGAAGATGATACTGTTTCAACTTCTGGTTTGTCCCAAAATGTTTGTGTTCTTTTTTTTTTTTTCTTTAACTGAGATTAAATTATTAATTACACAAAATAAAATGTTTATTTTGGTTTATTAAACTCCTCGGAGATGCACATGTTGATAGAGATACCAAAACTGTTGCAGTTCTCTGGGAAACTCAAGTGACTAGGCCCTCAAACTACACCTACCATTAAGCAATGAGCTCACTGCTCAGGAGCCAGTGTTCTGTTCTGAAGAACTGAACTGAACTGAACTGAAACATTCTAGGTCAGCTCCATTTAGGTCAATGCAATTGAAACTACTCATTACCGTTTGATTTTCCTAGTGTGAGTGATTCTCATTTTTTCTGCAGAAAGCTGAACTTCTCATTAAAAGCAACCATTCATATGGAAAATTTCCAAGCAACTTTATTTGCTGTTTGTCTGTCTGACCAGAGGATCTGTTAGCATCAGGACCATGTACATCACTCTCAGTGTGAACTTTTGTTGTTCAGCCATGAAATACTAAACTGTATAACCAGCTCACTCTGGCCAATATCTTGCCCTTTTCTCTGTGCTTCATTTCCAAATTGATTTCTGTAGCTATTGTCTTGAAAAGTCTGAGAGTTAAAGCCAATAGCTGCAATTATGTCTCTTACATAGTAGCAAACATACCCTTCTGATGCCAGTGCTGCACCATGAGCCTGAAATTCTTATTTAATCTAAAAGATCTAGTTTTAAAAAATGGTCAAAACCCAATGTGTTATTGTCTTCCTCCTATGTTTTGCATTCAGTAATTCCTTTTTAGAAAAAACACTTTTCACTCACCTGCACTTCACCTAATTAAAGAGTCTGTCTGTACCGCATGCTGGTTTTAATAAAAGTCTTTTTTTTTCCTCATTGTACTTAGAAGTTCATTATTTTTTTCTGTGTACATGTATTGAACCGTGATAGATCAGTAATCAGGAGACTAAAATATGCCTTCCAACTGAGACAAAAGAAAAGCTTCCAATGCATAGATAATTACAATCTTAGACTACTGTTAAACTACTGAGGACTTATCATTACTATCTTTACAACCAGAGTCTTGAAGGAAGCACTGTGGTCCTGTATAAGATGCATTTAATTTTAGTTTCAGTGCACAGCACTGTGCTGCAGGCTAATGCAGTCAGATGGGTTCCCTCGACTGCAAGGATAATACTAACCAACCTCTTGCTCTCAGACATCACATTTAGCATCATTTTGGAGTTTGCTATTAGGGCAGGTGATCTCAGCATTTCTCTTTGACCCAAGGGAGGAACTAGGGCTCTGCTGATGAAGACCTGGGCAGGTGGGAGGGAGGTGGATTCATTCTGGGGCTCAGAGACCTAAATGTAGATGTCCATACATGGACTGGGTGTCCAACCTCCCCTGCCCGGCAAAGGAGCCCCAGTGTATTCAATGGAGTTGGGGGCTTTCAGTGGACCAGCTAGTAGGAGCCTGAGTAATCAGATATAACGCAGGCATCCAGTTTTGTTTCAGATGCTCTAGAATTTCTCCCACCATCCATGTCTCAACCGCTCCTCCTGTGCCATCTTGTCAACTTTGGGCTGGCGTTTCAGGTGGGAGCATCTTAAAGGCCTTACACCTGGGCAACAGCGCTGAAGCCTGGGTGAGCAGTATTACTTCTCAGGTGGCTTCATTGACTCTAAGGTAGCCTTAGACACCCTGCTGATACATACACACGCAAGGGTGATGTCTCTCCATAGTCCCAACTCCCATCCTTAGGTGTGCAGTATATGCAGCATGACAGTCTCTCCCAAATGGTCAGAAGAAGTTGAGAGCTGCAGGCCAAGACTGCCAGGTCCTCACCAAAATAATCTCTGGCTTTTGCATATTTTATCTTCTTTAAGTTGTGCCACACACAATGGCTTAATGGGATACCTGCCTCTGGGAGGTTGCCAGCGACCCAGTTCTGCGTCAAGAGTTCTAGCATCCTTCCTACTCTGTAACTAAGGTCCTGGCTGAGGACTTCATTTTACCAATGAGCAAAGTGAGAAAAACAAGTCTGATTCCCCATGGACTCATATGAGTCAGTAATCAGTGAAGCATTTACTGCACTACCTCTCCAACTGTGCAACAGAGTGAATCCCCCTGAGATCCTCTGCATATCTCTTAGTTTATAGCTTTGCTAAAGCTTCTTACTATCTTCTGACACCTTTTCTCTGAGGATGCCATTATGCAAAAACAATTTCCATGAAAGTTATGGGTGGGGGGAGGGAAGGGAGAAAGATAAGAGTAAAAGGCAGGTTTACATTTGCAATGACTGCTAAAACCTATTCACTAAACCATTAACCATGTCAAGGATTCTCAGTCTGCTGAAACATGGGCTCATCCGAGTTGACATTAAAATTAAGCAGGGGCAGATTTATTAAGGAAATGAGCTGTAGAAGCACTCACCCCATAAACCACAAATTTCAAACTTTTCCTCCATAGTTGTCTCCACATATAAAAAGACCTCTGCTGCTGATACTTTTCTCTACTTTCAGTAGCAAATTATTCAGGCAATCACTCATGCAAACAAAACAGCTGTACTTCCACTGAACTGCCTCCTCTGAAGCTGAACTGTGCTGCAATACTGTCTCGCATGCAAGCTGTTCAGCGTTCAGTAAAGGCAGATGTGAAGTCCAGGTAATGCAATCTATTAATTGTTCAGAGAACGCTAACCCCACAATTTAGGGTTTTCCGAGTTTGGATAACTGGGAGTTTAGATAGTTTCTTCAGCAGTATTACAACCCCCCGGCAGCTGCACTGAACTGCAGTTCAGTTACTTGAAGTCAGAAGTTAATAATCTTCTAGATGTCTCTTCAAGAAGACTGACATTAGGACCCATGTAACAACGGTTTTAATACCTGGTTAATTTAGTTTCCTTAAAAGCACACATTGGATTTAGAAAGCAGATGAAAGCTCATAGAAATGTTAAGATACAAACTAGGTAGTAGGAATGACGCTCGCATTCTTAAAGTACTTAAAATATAAAGTCAACAATAAAAATACCACTTTTGTTCCTGATTAAACGAAAATATGAGAGGAGGAAGAAATCTGAAGATAGGGGTTTGGAGTATACATTATGATTTAGTGATTCACAAAGGCCAAGAAATGAAATAACAATGGAAATTACGTCAAAAAATTCTTCAATATTTTTCAAGTTAAAAATCAGCAAAAGCCAGTCACTTTCAACAATTCTTCTGTTGATTTAATCTGTAAAATATTTTTGTGCTCCAATCTGCTCCTAAAAATAGTACTTAGGAGAATATGTTAAGAAACACAGTGTTTAAGGTGGCAAGACAGTTCCACTCTTCTCTCCTCAGCCTTAAACTTCCCAGATGTTGCTTTGTAAAAGCCTGCAATTTTTGAAAACATGAAGTTTTTCTTGTGGTTAACAGCACCAGCTCACTTCTGTCTTCAGACGGCTTTGAGCATCCATCACTGACAGCCTTTGTGTTGAGCTGTGTGTAGTGATTTACACTCGTGTCATGATAGTACAAATTGCTACCCAACCAAAACGAGTGTTTCACATTCACTTGATCAAGGAGTTAAAATTAATTAAATTAAAAATTTACTTCATGTGTAACTTAATTCTTGGTATTATCTCCCTGCCTTGATTAATAAACAGGAGACTGACATTCACTGGGTCTCTGCAGTGGACCTTTGGCCCAGTGTCCTCTTGTTTCTTTGTGGTCATAGGAGGCTTTAAAAAAAAAAAAGAAAAACCACCTATATTAAGCCCTTGTGATCAAGTATGAGCTAGTCTGCCCACAGGGAGATTTTCTGTGTAGCTCTGTGTATCTAGTAGTTGGTCTTTAAACTAATTTTTATATTGGCTTATGGTACAGTGGACAGAAGACCCCTCCACAAATTTAATTGTTTGCAATTTATCTTTTTGATTGCCACCTCTTACAAAGATAATTATTGTATTAAAACATCTTTGAGAAAGGTAAACCACTGTAGTAGTACTAAAATATGGGGAAAAAATACTTGCTTTTTTTGCACGGACACATACTTCACCTAATCTGGTTGTCTAGATAGTGATAGCATCATTATTAACCTATTTTGTACCTGATGTATATCAATTTATATGTTTGTTTCAGGCTGTATCAAAAGGAAAAAAGAATGAAAGTTAAAGCAATCAAGCAATGAATTTGTAAGGTGTGTCTTTACTGGCATTTATCTAATGTTTAAAATGTTATAAAAAGATAATGTAGATTTTATGTAATAGAAAGAAAAAAATAGCCAGCCTACACATAAGTACATTCGTAAATTGCAAAATATATGGCTAAATGATGTACAGAGGAAAGATCCTGAGCTAATGCAAATTTTCAGTAAAAGCAATGTTCTGCCCTGGATGAATAACCTGTACTTTAGGCTCGAGACAAATTGTAAATATAAATTCACCCTGGCATATTGAACTCCTGTTCCACCTATCTTGAAAACTTTATGCAGTGGTAACTAATTCCTACTCATCTATTTTCCAGGTGATTATGGTCACTGCATTACCAACTGACTGTTCTTTTACTTCGTAAGCAGGTGACACCTGTCTGCACCAAATAGCAAGGTGCAGAGATCATAGTTAAGCAGCACAACCTTAATCACTGGGAAGTTAAACCCCTTATTATTTGCCCTGCTATCACATTGAAAGTGGTAATTGCTCATTTTAGCAGTCTTCCATAGCCTATCTGCTCTGTTACAGGTATGTTACATTAGCTTGCCTTGGTCTTTTTAAAAGTTAATAATCTTCTAGATGTCTCTTCAACAAGAATGACATTAGGACCCATGTAACAAGGGTTTTAATACCTGGTTAATTTAGTTTCCTTAAAAGTGTTAAGCCCGAGTAAGTCTTTTATGCTTTGCATATTTTTTTGAAAGAGTGCTGCAGCAGAGCTGAGAAGGGAATTCAGATTTCCTGAGCTTGTGGCTCATGGAAATCACCCCAAGGCCACCTCTCCTTTTGTATCTTCAGGCTTTGAAGTGCAAAGACTCATGCACACAGACAGTGAGGTTTCGTTTGCTTGTAGAGCTAAATGATTTAATGCAGGCGGAAAAAACCCAAAGTCTGCTCTTGTGACAAGCAGGGTAGGACATCCTGAGACATTCCAAGCAATGATCTAGAGGATCATGACATGCTTCCCTAGCCATCTGTCCTAGGCATTTAAGTGTAGTGTACATCACTGCATAATCTCAATGCTTACAAAATATGTCTGGAGTAGGGAACAACAGTCTTCATTTTGTAAATAGTGAAGTGGAGAGAAGATAAATTATTTGCTTAGAATTTGACAGAGTCTCTATTTTGCCTGGATGAGAGAGAAAAAATAATCTGTGCAAGTCTCCCACTTGAAACACAACTGAGTAGAATGTCTCACCCTCCCCTACTAAACACCACCCAGAAAATACCTGGGAATTAAAGGCACAAACCATGATTTTAATTTCATTTCATTTCATTCTCTTTGGTAATTTGCAAGTGAAAACATTACAAAATAGGTGGTTTGGAGATTGAGTGATATGTACATGATTCTCCTAATGCTTGCATTACAAAACTTCCCAAGGTTCCATAAATATTTTACTGCTTTTCTTAGCCTGCTGGTTAATTTGAGACATTTTACATAATCTGCCCTTTTCAGCAAATGCCAGGGAGTAAAGTTTTTCTTCCTTATTATATTTGTTTCACATGATTTTTGCAGGAAAGCTATACTAACAAGGAATTTATATTATACTGTCCAAGCTCTCTCTCCTGGCTATATCCATCTGATATTTGGCATGCTCAATTTTGCTGCGTGCCTGATGACAAGGTTGAGAAACACTTTCAAAGGTGCAGGGGGAAAGGCATTAAAATGTATTATTTGCCTCTGTTAAACAGAAAGATCAAGTGGTGTAGAATGCTTTTCATCTGCAAAGTCAGGCACTAAGCCTTTTATCAGTTAAAGGTGCCAAGAGAAAACATATCCAAAAAGCTTCTTGTTGCTGTTTAAGCTTTAAGCATGTTTTCTTACTGTCTATAGCTAGGTTCTACTCGATAACAAATGCTAACCAGTCAAAAGAAAGCATCCTTTCTTCTGGTTGGAAAAGGTAATTTAGTAGTCTCCCACCTGTTTAATTCCCTGAAACAGATGAAAATATGATCCTTCACAGTATGTATTCTCTGTGACTTTTGTGCTCTACTTTTTGCCAGGCTTTTCCTGGACAGTGAGAATGATCTGTCTCTCAGATGGCTGCTGTGCCAGCTGCATGACCTGTTCTCACCTAATAACTGTAGCATTTGACAAAGTTGCTTCTATTCTTCAGGTATGCCTGTCTCCCAGGAAGAAAAATGTAATATTATTCTCGCTTTTTCTACATATTCTTCAGATCTAGATATTGTCTGGTAAAGAGAAAAAGCCCTACAAATATTAATAATTAAAAAAAAAATCACAGATAAAATATTTTACAAATAAGAAAAAAAAGCTTTACAAATAAAAATAAAGAAAAAATAGATGTAGAACATCTATTTTTTTTATGAGTTATATTATATAGTCATTGAGAATATTTGCCCTTATCAGGATGCTCCCTGACAAATACAGACAAATGGAATCACAATAAAATAAAATCAGTCTCATGCACACATGTAGTAACATGAGGAAGTCCAAAGATGAATGTATGAGTCTTTGACTCAGAAATGACTCTGGGTTAAAAATTTGCATGAAGGCGCTAAATCTGCTAAGCAAATTGCCATTGTGTTCCAAGAAGCATGTGATTCTTTCTGCTAGGGTTAGGTAGACTGCATGCATTCTATTTGTTCAAGATCATACTTGTTTCTCAGTCTTTATCACTGGGTTTAAGAAACTTAAGGAAATTAAAATGTTACACTTATTTCTCCTGTACACAGTGCCTATTTATTTAGGAGTATTTCTGTAACCTGCTGCTTTGAATTTATAGTATGTAAGTACGTTTGACAGATATGAGAAATTAAGGAAATAATGACTTTTCTTTTCTTATGATGAGAGCTTAACTGTTTATATTACTGCTTCTTCTGTGCTGTCTGATAAGGAGAATGATACATCAGGGAAACCTGTTCCTCTGCCTTTGTTGCATCATAGTACCGAGAGTCTTCAACACAGGATGGTTTACTGGATGCTTTAGAATGGCCTTCGGATTAGGAGTCCAATTCCATACTTCCATTTTGTGCTGGTTTAAATCTAAGGTTTCTGGGGAGGTTATGTCTGATTTACAGAAGCATAAGTGAGAACACAGGTAAAAAACAAACCCACAGACCCATTTAGGGATTTACTCCTAGGGGATATATTCCTATGTTTATATCAATTAGGCGCCTGTGCAGAGAAGAGATCTAAAAGAGGACTCCTCACTGCAGGCATTTAACACCTTTATATAGTCACACTGACAATACTGATCAGGAAAAGTACTTCATACACCTTTATAAAAAAGCTAACAAGCTCTTAAGACAGCAAAGAAATGTGGTTCTGCATATAGACTGTATATTTAAATGGCTTGAAATAAGCAACAGTTTGAACAGTTCATAACAATTCATTTAATTATTGATTTCTTACAAAAACATTTGTATATTGGCTAATGAAAGCCTAGAAACTTTTTTAAAATTTTGATGTTTATCATCCTGGACGATGTTCATAAATGATCATAAACAGAGATACATGTTCCCTAGCATACACTTGTACAATATTGATCAGATTTCAGACTTCAGTTGATCTCTTTCTTAGCACTTTCTGGAAAAGGTGAAGTGATTTACTAATTCCACCTAGATTGGAAGGAGGCAAAATTTGCAAGGAGAGGGAATACATTAATTAGACTAGCTCAAAATGGTGGAAAAAATGGACAAGCTTCCAAGCACACAAGGCTTACAGTGAGGCCCTTCAGAAGAATGAGCTTTGAGATCTTTCCTGAAAAAGCCCTCAGCTGGACTTCCAGGCCTTCTGCTGCAAAGGTAGTTGTCATGTCAATGGCTAGCATCACACCTGGTCATTGACAGGTCTTCAGGTGATGGACCCGGGCTTGGGTCGGTGTTTGGGTCTGATGATACACAACTATAATGAGAACTGGGTGTTTATAAAGGAGGAGTGGCAGAAGCTGAGGAAGAGGGGAACAAGGAGGGGTGCGATGCTGTGACACAGACATCCAAAGGAGAAAAAGCCATAGGACAGTCACTGTCAAGAAGAACCGGCCAAGGGGAAAGGCCTGTCTGCAGCTACCTGGGATAATGGGTAGGTCCTAAATTATGAAGGAGATGGCCAAATTCATGTGTCTGAGGAACAAGGCTACTAATATCTTACTGTGAGTTAGTGTCTGGATGTTTATGAAGTAGATGAAACACAAAATAACAGTGTGTTGCTTTTCTTCCCTGTGGGAGGTAGAAAACCCCAGAGACACAACAGAGTTTGGCATTGGATGAGATAAGATCCTGTTACACTGCTCCCACCTGGGAGCAACGCTGTGATAGTGTCTTAATACTTGTTGCTCCAAGTATGCTCGGCTGTATGCAGCCGAGAAAAGCAACTGACTTACTGTGTACTTGCTCCTTGTAAACAGAATCACAATCCACGCCATGATTGCTACACGATGTCTTCATAACCTCTTAGCAAAAGCAATAAATGACCTCTCCTCAGGACTTTCTCTACCCCAGGAATAGCCCAATTTAAAAATTGCTAGCTTGGTAACATCCTCCTAACTAACAGTAAGCAGGAGACCTGCTGTGAATAACTGCTGATGGTCAGAAAGCAAATAAAAATGAAATTCATTCTTTTCTTCAGTCATAGAATCACAGGATGCCTCAGGTTGGAAGGGACCTCTGAAGGTCATCTGATCCACCCCCCTCTGCTCAAGCAGGGCTGCCTACATCCAGTTGACCAGGACCATGTCCAGATGGCTTTTCAATATTTCCAATGATGGAGACTCCACGATCTCTCTGGTCTACCTATGCCAGTGCTTGGTCACCCTCACGGTAAAAAAGTGTTTCCTGATGTTCAGAGGGAGCCTCCTGTGTTTCATTTTGTGCCTATGGACTCTGGTCCTGTCACTGGGCACCACTGGAAAAAGCCTGGCTCCCCACCTTCTTTGCACCCTCCCTTCACGTATTTATATACATTGATGAGGTCCTCCCTGAGCCTTCTCTTCTCCAGGCTAAACAGTCCCATTTCTCTCAGCCTTTCCTCATAGGAGAGATGCTCCAGTTGCTTCATTATCTTTGTGACCCATTGTTGGACTCTCTCCAGCATGTCCGTGTCTCTCTTGCACTGAGGAGCCCAGAACTGGACACTACGCCAGGTGTGGCCTCACAAGTGCTAAGGAGAGGGGAAGGATCACCTCCCTTGACCTGCTGGCAATAAGTCTAATACAGCCCAGAATACCATTTGCCTTTTTTGCAGCCAGGGTACACTGCTGGCTCACACTCAACTTGGTGTCCACCAGGACCCCCATGTCCCTTTCTGCCAAGCTGCTTTCCAGCTGGGTGGCGCCCAGTATGTATCAGTTGTTCTTCCCCAGGTGCAGGACTTTGCACTTCTTGTTGAAATACATGAAGTTCCTGTCAGCTTATTTCACCAGATGAGTCTGGATAGCAGCATGACTTTCTGGCATATCAGACCCTTCTCCCAGTTTTCTGTCATCAGTAAACTCCCTGAGGGTACATGGTGCCCCACAGTCCAGGTCTTCAATTAAGGTGTTAAGCAGGACTGGATGCAGTATTGACCCCTGGGACACAACATTAGTTACTGGCCTCCAACTAGACTTCGTGGCACTGATCCCTACCCTCTGGACCTGGCCATTCATCCAGTTTTCAACCCACTTTGATCACTGTAGATAAGGAAAATTTAGCATAAGAGAGCATGCAATGGCACAAGTTTAGCTCTGTTGAAAGCAACAGTAAGGATCTTCACACCCTCAACTTGTGGCGTTGTTAAGCCAAACAGTAATGGGTATGTCCAAACAGCTTAAGTGACAACACCACCACAACTACCATGCCAGCACCAGACTGGATGGCTTTTTCTGCTCTTTACTGTGATTGCTTCATTTATTTTTTTCCTTCTAAACACTGTTCAAAGTATTAGTCTCAGGTAGTGAATCAGTGAAGAGGAGTCAAGAATCGAGGAACTCGTATTTAAGCCTCAAGCAAGACACAGACCCTTTTTCTTACTGTCATGGGTGGGGAACACAGAAGGCATCCATTTTCCAACTTGTTTTCTCAGTACCTAAATTGCATTTATTGGAACATGCAGGTATTTCTACAAGGTTTAGAAACACTTCGCTTGTACAGTTTAGAGCCATTTCACACAGCCTAGCTTCACTGAAGCATCTTTCTTCTTAGACTTGTTTTCTAAAATCAACCTTATGTCCTTTTTTGCCATTCTCAGGTACAGAGAGTACAACACCAATTGTAAGAAGGGGACACTTACTCAGTATTGTGTGTATCGATCGTGTGAAAAAGTTCATGCAGTTCTTCTTCACTCAGAACTCCATCAGCAAAGTAAGCTTTGAATTCATCAAAGGACAGTTTTCCATCATCTGAAACAATGAAGAAATTGAAAGTGCGTTAGTTTCATTTGTGATTTTGCTTGTGTACTTCAGGGAGTAGAAGAGGAAATTATTAAAAAATTCTAGCACTTCAGATTAAGTGTAGAAAGTTTACATATTCGATCAAGACACATAAAGAACATGATGTTAAATGCATCAGCTGTTGTATCAGAGTTCTCAATTTTATAGAATCATAGAATAGTTTGGGTTGGAAGGGACCTTTAAAGGTCATCTAGTCCAACCCCCCTGCAATGAGTGGGGACATCTTCAACCAGATCAGGTTGCTCAGAGCCCCGTCCAACCTGACCTTGAATGTTTCCAGGGATGGGGCATCTACCACCTCTCTGGGCAACCCGTGCCAGTGTTTCACCACCACCATCATAAAAAGTTATTTCCTGATATCTAGTCTAAATCTACCTTCTTTTAGTTTAAAACCATTACTCCTTGTCCTATCACAACAGGCCCTGATAAAAAGTTTATCCCCATCTTTCTTATAAGCTCCCTTTAAATACTGAAAGGCCTATGTCTCTGATGAAGATATTAAACAGTACTGGTCCCAATATTGACCCCTGAGGGACACCACTTGTCACTGATCTCCATCTCCATAGAGGCATTGACCACTGCCCTCTGCAGCCATCAGACCAATTCCTCATGCACTGAACAACACACCCATCAAACCCATATCTCTCCAATTTAGAGAGAAGGATGTTGTTGGGGACCATGTCAAAGACCTGACAGAAGATGACATCTTTAGCTCTTCCCTTGTCCACTGATGTAGTCACTCCATTACAGAAGGCCACGAGGTTGGTCAGGCAGGACTTGCCCTTCGTGAAGCCACACTGGCTGTCTTGAATCACCTCCCTGTCCTCCATGTGCCTGAGCATAGCTTCTAGGAGGATCTGTTCCATGTTTGCCTGATAACTCTGTTATTCTTCCTCCTTCTCATCTTTCAAGCAAAGATAATTGATTTGGTAAGTCTCTGCTGACAAACACATCAATACAATACTGTCTTTGCCCTGATCCCATTCACTGAGGCTTCACCCTGTCGTGCCCCACGCTTCCCCTACTTGCTCTCTGCCTGTGTCTTTACCTCTGCATGGAATATCAGTGACCTCCTAAGACTGAGGGGGACAGAGAAAACCCAGGGAAACACAAAAGCAAACATTTGTTGAAGGAAAATATTAGTTCAATGAAAATCTCTTCAGCTATCTAGATCTATCTAGATCTATTTATTTCCCTTTTCTTTTCCTCTTTCTTTGCTCTGCTCCCTGTCTCTCAGATGGGAGACTTAGACTCAAGTGCACAATTCAATAGCATCAGGGATCTGACCCTGGCTCTTCTCTCTAGCAAAGGACACTAATCAATACACTGCACTGATTTACAGCATTTTGATTCTCTCTTTCTTCATAAAATACATCTTTCTCAAAAAGCTCTGTTCTTGCTGTGAAATTAACAAAATAGATAAAAGAAAGTCTGATTTTCATGCAATAGGAAGCTAGGTTCGTGTCCTCTTCTGCTGGAAAGAATATCAGCTCATTTTCTTCATCAGCATAAAAAAGAAATTTCTATTTGCTAGCATGTAATTCGTCTGGAGATTACACTAAAATCTAGAAATGAGAAAACTGCTTTGGACGTATATCTGAGGTCAGTCAAAGTCCTCAGATGGATTTTCAGATTGAGTTTGGATTGGCATGTAATAATCAGTGAAGCCTGACTATGAAGAATTTTACTTTCCTCTAAGTATCTGCTGTGCTTATTTGTTTAAGACAGAACCAATCACCACCACATGATTGCTGATCATCATCAATAACATGGTTATGCAGTTGGGAAGTGCCTACAGGACTAATTGGACTTGAGGGAGGGGCAGTACGGTATGATAACATTTAGAAGAATAGTAATGGGTTATACATTAATTCAGGAGGAGTAAGTCCTTATTACAATCTCTACTGCATTATTTAGTGGAGTCTGTTTCATCTGTTTCTGAATTTAGCTTTAATTATAGCAAGCCATTGACTACATGAGGCAAAATCCTTGCGCTGAGATGCACTAAGTAGAGATTAATTCATGTCGTATTTTCAGGATGTTACCACTTCAGACTGAAGCTCTACCCTCCTTTTGTCAGGTCAAACTCTGCACAGTCATCTATGCTTTCTAAAGGGTATTCCAATAAATACTACAGCATTTCATCAAAGAATAGGTCACATTTTTATCTCACCTCATCTACATGCCTGAAAATCCCAGAGAAGGTGCTATACTGCAGACTTTCCATGCTTTTCTTTTTTGGGGGGCTTTTTTTTTGGATAAGGGTGGTCAGAAATTGATAAAATGTACCATAATTTGACATGGATAAAATGTAGCACAATGTGAACAGCCTGTCCCACCCACAGGGTGGCCATGGCTGCACTGACAGAAATAGCAGACTTAGGCTATTGTCTGTTTTTGAAAGTAGGATTCCGAAATGCAAGCAACATAAGACTATTAACTCTGGCCTCTAAGTATATCACAAGGACTATTTAAACAACATATGACAGTCAGCGCAACTGATCTGTTCCTGTGTGTATGATTCAAGGCTGAGAAGATGGAAACAATTAAAAGAAAAACTGTAAGATGATTCTGTTTGCTGAAATCACAGAATCACAGAATCAAGAATGTTTGGGGTTGGAAGGGACCTCTGTGGGTCATCTAGTCCACCCCCCCTGCCAAAGCAGGGTCACCTACAGCAGGCTGCACAGGACCTTGTCCAGGCGGGTCTTGAATATCTCCAGAGAAGG
>Ga0065711_1043184_pt1 | contig 14883 bp, 14 predicted proteins | sample Hoacrofraction12_FD_59098 | JGI IMG/M metagenome (GOLD analysis project Ga0065711, IMG submission 59098) | Hoatzin crop microbial communities from Cojedes, Venezuela - Epithelial fraction 12 v2 (version 2) | ecosystem: Host-associated > Birds > Digestive system > Esophagus > Crop | place... | reverse complement strand
CCCGAGCCTGCACTGGTGCAGACTTAGTAAGTTAAAAAATATCGTGGCCTCACTTGAGCATGTTACATGGAGCACAGAGAAGATCTAGGCCAAATCTGTGCAAAGTGACTACAGGCCATGTAGACTCCAGAGGATCTTAGCCTTTGAGGAGAGTTAGCTATTGCCAGCACACACCAGTAGCCTGTAGGGAGCAGGGTTCCCTCCCTGGGAAGACTGACAAAGACAGTATAGAAATAGCTCATGATTTATGTGTTTACTGTAATGATGTAATTCTTTTGCTCAGTATAGTTCAATAGCATTTGCTTTAAGCAAAGGAATAGAGAACTTGTGTTTGGTTTGGTTTTTTTCTGTACCTTCAATTTAAAGTAAGTGCAGGTTAAAAAATGAAGTTGAGAATTACATGAACGTGAATCTTCCTACTGTTTCCATACATTGGAAGCACGTTCTTTTCTCTCCGTAGACACAGAAGAGCAATAGAGGAAATGTGATTGTATGGAGAAACAACTGATCAGTTTTGTGGAATCTGAGACTTAATCTTTTCTCCTTGTGTGAAAGAGCTGCTCTTAGATGTTCCACACTAACTCTTTCATCCTAACAGAAAGCTTTTGTCTTTACCTTTCAGTGCAGACTGTATTTAGGCTCATTTCCTGCTTACCTGTTCATGTCATGTCACTTCTACACTCCCACCATGTTCAGCTCCCATTTTTGTTGTGTTCTGTGAGCAAATTTTGTTTACTGTTACGCTATGTGGGTGCCATCAACTCAGGAAATTGCTGGGATTCTCATCATTTCATAAACTTTTGCACCTAACTGACATCTGAATGCATTTATCTAATTTTCTCTTTCTTGTATTTCCTTATTGTTGTGATTTTTAAAATTTTTTTTGTATTTCTGTTCCTCTGGATTTTTTTTTATTACACCAACTGATAGGATTACATTATAGACTATTAAGAGTAGTGACTGTCTCCTCCTTTGGTTTCTGTAGTGTCTCACAATAGATCTTTCAGTATCGGATCCTTTCATTTGCTGCTGCATTTGGTCCTTTGTATAGAGGAAAAGGTTGCATTTGGAAAGATTAGAAACATAAACTCTGCAAAAAAATATTTTCTTCACTGTTGTTTACAAGCATATACTCTGTGAAGTCTGTTTACTATCAGTATGCTTCCCCTTTCCACTGAGCTTTTTATTTGATGTCTATTTTTGCATATCATGGCTTCAGTAAACCTATCTGAGAAAAAACCACATCTGCTACTGTTGTGGCTGACTGGCTAGTCAAATAAAAGTGTGTGAGCCGGCACAGGCAGGACGCAGGAACAACCACAAAGACACAGAAGAAATGTGAAGAGTGAATTTATTTTCATTACGTCACCAACCGGGGGATCCCCGAAGCAGCACCCGGGCAGAGGCACGCAAGCGGGGAGGCAGGCACCACGGAGCTCGGTCCATGCTAGAGGATCAGCAAGCCTGCTGTTTTCACCTGTTTATCAAGGATTCACACAGGCTTAGTTTACCACTGTGCTTTGATGTTTCCAGCAGCAGGGCAGGAATCTCAAGGATGTTTGATAGGGTGCCTCTAAGTCTATCACAGTGCTATGTTATCGAAACACAGATGTTCTGCTTGTCCAGAACACAAGGCCAAACAACAATTACTGTGATATACATGTTTTTCGACACCCCAGCTGCAAGTCACTTGAGCGTGTTCACAGTCCTTCTTGCCAATCTTCCATTATTTTCCCACAAGAAGTTATTCTATTGTTAATTACAGTGGTGAAGGTTTCCTTTATGCAAGATAAATATGTAGTTAAATGGACAGTCTCAAATTGTAAGTTTGTAGGGCAGCATAACCTTTTTTTTTTAACAGTACAGTACTCAGATTTGCCATATTAGGACTGTTTTAATTAGGGTCTCAACTCCGCAGGAGATGGCAACTGACCCTATTGAACAACAAAACTGTTATCTTTGAGTCATCCAAACCCTTGAAAATTGCCAGTCAAAGAGAAACTTGCTGGATAATACCCAAAGAGTTATTCCAGTAGAAGTAGCATTGTGACTGAAAACAAAAAAATCTCCATTAAAAAAAAACCAAAACCCACACCATAAAAAACTATACACAAAAAGGCACTGTCTTTTGGACTGTTGCATGTTGCGGATCTCATACAATTCAGAAGACCAGTATAGGATATGCAGATAGATTTACTGTCCTGATGAGCATATATTCTGTAATGGCAAAGATACATTTACCAGACTGCAGTAAATACATGTTTTGTTTGACTCAAAAATTGCATAGATTTGGGAACCTCTGAATCATGTTTGTTATTTTCGATTTAAATAACCTATTTGAAGGTTGGATTCCCTAACTGGAGGCTAAAATTGGAAGTAATTGCCTGTTGGTAAATCCTCGTAACATTCAGAGTTTCTTCTTAAAGCTGACTGATATCTGTAAAATAGAATTAATTGTCTTCCATTTTTATCTCTCTGTCTCCTCCTTACCTGCTGTTTTTACAAAGTTAAATTAGCTTGGTTGATGTGAAAGGGAAAAAGAAGGGACAAATGGAAGACATGCCAGGTTGTAGTATGGAGGCTATGTAACATCTGTAACGAAATGCCAAGTTCTGGTCCTTCTGCGGGCATTAGTAACTATTTACTTGGGAACAAAGTTACCTCAGGGGCAGAGAGCACACCAGCAGAGGAGGAGGAGATGCCAGGCCAGCAGATCCAGAACAGTGCTAGTGGTATGGTAGTCACATCAGACTGGTGCACAGCCCAGTGCAGAGCTGCTGTGCCACTTCTGCGTGAGAGCAGCAGATGGAGCTTGAGGCACCTCTCCTGCGCGGTGCTTTGGGCGCTCGATGCCGAACAGCGCAGAGTTAGTGCCATGTTCTGCAGCCTCTCTGAGCAGGGAGCGCTGGAGCCCCTTGGCTGCGGTGTTGGGTGCAGTAACAGATCCTCTGAACACTGAGAAGGGGAAGGAAGAGAGGATGGGACAGAGCAATGGGCATTGAGTAGATGAGCTATGTAAGCAGTTACAGCTACCAATTATGGAATTTTAATTAGAACTGATCTTAATTTTCGGAGTTAAACCTGAATAAAATCCCCTGTCAGAAATTGCTGAGTAAGCAGGAAGGGTCCACCTGGGCACACTGCGATAAGCAGAGCTGCAAGCTCAGTGCTGCTTTGCGTGTTTAAACAAACAGAACTGCTAAGCAAGCACTCCATCACTACCACAGCCTGCCCTGTATGTTAATTGCTTTTGCAGCTACCTGGCTCTTTATTGTGACTCCCCTACCCTGACAGCTGCACGAGGAAGAAGATGGGGTGTTCCCTTACCAGCCAAGAAAAAGATCTGTTCTTGCTTGTAAACAATCGTTGTCCTCCTAGCACAATGCTACTAAATACAGAATGCACAGTGAGTTTTCTTAGGAAATCGGCAACAGCTTCTAGGGTTTATGTTTTTCAGTGACTTCCGTTGCCTGTGTGAAAGAAATGAAGGCTGTGGAGCACTCTTCTCGCGCGCGTTCAGGGGTGTGCATACAGATGGAGTTTGGTACGCCTATGAGCTAACTAGTGCCCATGTCAGTAGTAGTACCCAATCAGGAGAGTTCGGGAACTTCTGTGATAGGCAGTAACCGGATTTCATGACCAAGTCTACACCTTTGTAAATGTATATCAGGATCTTGTGACGTGGTGCAATCTCTAAGTGTTTTATAGAAGACATTCTTTCAGATTCCCATCTGTTCCTATTTATGTAGTTCTTTGGGTCATTTTGAGGGCCAGAGGGGTTCCTGTGATTTAACTTTGGAGTCATAATGAGGAAATGGTTTGCTAATTTTGCCTTAATTAAGAATAGAAAATTGCTTCTCTTCCGTTTTGTTGTTGCAAAGCTTTGCCTATGGCTTGATTCAGCCTTTAATCACCAGGATTCCTTAAAACTTAAAATACAATATTTCCTTTTACATTTAATAGCTGTGCAGATTAAATGAGATCTTTATATATTTAAATGTAATCTACCTTTTTTTTCCCTCTTGATAGAAACAGTACGGCCAAAGACACCGCCTGTTACAATAAAGCCACAAATAAAATCTCAAGAGGTAAAAATGCTGTTATGTTTTATCTGATATTTAGTATGTGAAACTGATACTTAGTAGGTAATTATGCATCCTCTTGAGTGAGTTGTGCTATGAAACCATAATAATGTAATATCTGACAGTTCTAATCTGCTGCTCTTCTGCTGTGATCATAATTTTTAGTGCATACACTTTAAACTCATTTTCCGTATAAAAACCAGTAGCTTATCTGAAGAATACTTTCATTAGTATCCTTCACGTTATAATAAAACATGTTTTTACTCTGAAGTGTAACGTTTCCAGAATGTTTGGAGTAGGAGGTTTGTACTGTATTTAGACACAAGGAGTACCTTCATTAAAATAGATTCATGTGCCGTGTTCTGTGCAACTCTTCACCAGTTGTCAGGCTTAAGTACAGGAGTTCCAAATGATTCAATAGCAATATTGTTTTATTGCAACAGAAAGAAGAGTTTTGATTGATACTGCAAAAACCTTTAACTTGGACACATAATGCCCCTTGTTCATTTCTGCATTTTAAAATCAGTGCCAGAGAGCACTCTTGGCAGAAGCAGAGCTGTGAATTCACTTCCCGATAACATGCAGTGGACTAAATTAAGCTAGAGAGATTTCCAAAGAACAGTCCTCTCTTAATCTTACTTGTGCGTAGAAAACTTACTGAATTGTGGTCAAAATTTAATATTAATCTCAGGTACAGTTCTAAACTACTTAGGAGTTTATTGTTGTTTCTGAAGATTACAAAAACAGAATTAAAGTTGTTCAGAGAACACAGAAAGGAGCCTAGGATGAAAAGTAGATCATTTTCAGTACAACTATCTAACATTTTTGTCTGTACAAAAATACTCTTAAAGGAAAATAGCCCATGAAGAAAAAGTCAGAGTAATGCATTTGGTTGGGTTTTTTGCTGAGTGTATTTAAAAGGCAGTCAGTCACGTGAATGGAAGTATGTATTGGTGACATTTTTCCCCCTTTTTGGATACGCTTATACAAAACTGTCTTACTGCAGGAGGAGGAAGAGATTTCCACAAGTCCAGGTGTATCAGAATTTGTGAGTGATGCTTTTGATGCCTGTAATCTGAATCAGGAAGACCTAAGGAAAGAAATGGAACAACTGGTGCTAGACAAAAAGAAAGAAGAGACTTCAGTAGTAGAAGGTAAAGTCTTAAATTAAGCAGTTCTAAGATAGGTTGATATTAAAAAAAAAAATGTGATTCTGTTTAGGAAAGCTGGTTCGTGACCGTTTTTCAAAGTGTATGAAATAACCTGCAATGAAATATTGCAGAAATGAATTATAACTCTCACCACAGTCAAACCACGTCTTATACAGACTGTTAGCTGTGAGGAGTTTCAATCCAAAGAACCTACTAATTTTTAGGTGTCTCATTTATGAAAGTGACACTGGAGTATTTTTTTTCTGTCTGCCTCCTCCTTTCCCTGCTGCTTCATGTGTCCTTACATGTACAAACTTTTTTTTTTCTTCAATTGACACCCTTGTAGGTAAAGTACAGTATTTGCAAGTCAGGCTGTGTTTTCTTCTTGTGACACCAGCTAAAAAGGCAGTGTTTGCACCAGATGGTGAGCTTGCAGATGCCTCTGCTGTAAAATGTTTACATGCATTTGGAACAGTTAAATTTTAACAAATAACTTTAAGAACGATAAGAAGAAATAAAGTGGGGCTTATACTTAAAATAATTCAGGAGAACTAGTATCAGTGTAAAAAGCATAAAAATAATCTGATGTGATAGACTGTGGCCATACACAATGAACAATTTACTGTGAAGACACTTGTATATGTAGATGCTTATCCTAATACAATTTTCAGAATTCATCTTGCAGTGTGTTTTGGATGTTGCTGAATCCTTGTTTTCTGAAATTGGTTTTCTTTCCAATACATATCCAGGCTTGAGGATTCTAATAAGTAGTATCACTTCCTTGCATCTAGCTTTTTGATGGAAGTGTTTCAGTCAGTCATTAATGTGTAATTTGTTCAGAGAAATCTCAGCTGGCCTTAGTGACTTAGACTATGGAATTGCATACCTTCATATCTAGGCTGAAGTACTAACCAAGATGTAACACATCAGACACCCATCTCCTCCCCCATACTCTTGCATATGGTAGGTAGAGCTAATTAAAACAGAGATTAACAACACAGGAATGCCTTCTGACTCATTTTTAGCCCTGAAGTATGAAACATGAGTACCTTTAACCCTGATTAAATGAAATTGCCTAGCTACAAATGTCAGCAAGAATACCTCATTCTTTTTTCAAATTATCCACAGTATTTGATCTTGATTCCCCACCACCACCAGTATATCCAACACACTTATGAACTTCATTGATTTTTTTTTTCCCCAGAAATTTAAAACTACAAAGATAGATTCAGTTGATAGTAGACTGAAAGACTACAGGAAATATGCTTGCAAAGGGACGCTTGTTATGACTAAGCTGCATATTTGCTTTTTATATCTTTATTAGAGTATACAGAAAGGAATATAGACTTGTATATTAATGAATTCCTATCTGTGGTCAGTATGACGATGAAATTTCTGATCTTGAAGTTTCTGTAGTTTTTAAGGGGAATTGTCCATAAAGTTTGTGGGATATGAGAGATTCAGTGCAAATTCATCTAGTTTTCTATAAATAAGTGGCATTCTGTATTATCAAGTTCATCTGTACACATCATTTATGTCTTGTAGAAGAAACTGCTGATTGGGAAAAGGAATTACAACAAGAGCTTCAAGAGTATGAGGTGGTGACAGAATCAGAAAAGCGTGATGAAAACTGGGATAAAGAAATAGAAGAAATGCTGCAAGAAGAAAATTAAGCATTTTCACAAAATCACTATAACCCTAAGCTTTTTCTGAGGACTGACGTGGATTTCTGCTTTCATATTTTGCTTACAAAAGACCTTCAGAAGACAAAAAAATCTAAAATAGTTATAATTCCATATGGGGATGCAACCAGTATTTCTGTTCTTTATATGAGCAGTTTCTGAACTTCTACATTCTTCAAAAGAAAAAAAAAGAGGAGACAGACTTCAGGTTACATGTCATAATTAAAAGCGATAACATTATTACATGAAGCAACAGTTTAGTTTGAGGTATTTTTAGGTGGTCAAGAAGCTCTACAAAGAGATTTCTAAATCTAAGAATCTCAGTTTTTTTTGTCTACAGCCTTCTCTTTGGGATGTAAAAATGGATGTTGTAACTTAGTCCTTGGAAATTACTCTCTCGTCACATTTGCACTCTGATCCCTGTATAATCTGTAAATGTGTACTATTTTTAAGGTACCTGTAGCTTGTAGTTTTCATGTGTATTTAACTTCCTCAATGTATCTAGCCAAAGATTTATAGAAGAACTTCAATAATTTGTTTAAAAAATACTAATTCAGATCCCAGAAGAAGTACTGAGTAATTATTGGTCAGGTATGATTAAGTGGCAAACATTTAAGCATTTAAATAAGAACAGAGTTATTAACTGCTTGAATTAAACTGTTGTTTTTGTTAAATCATCATATTAAGATATTGCCTTTCCCCACAGAGAGAAATGGTTTAATGCATTCTTTCTTCAGAAGACTATTATGTTTTCATTTAATTTTGCTGTCTGAGTGAGAGCAAATTAAATATTTCTCTTTAAGTGCTGAAACATTTATGTAAAAACTTTGGCTAGTTTGGACATCTTTATTAAATACTGTAGATATGTATAAAATTGGCTCATTTATTTGGAGGGAGGGCAGAGGGAGGGGCAAACGTACTTCACACTTATACAAATTTCAGAAATATACTTTGTGACAGTGCTTAAGACATGGAATTTAAATTTAAAAAATAGTTTTCTTCAAAAGATTTTTTGGTTCTTCTTAGGCATCTGTACGTTTTCTGTAGTTGTACCCATTAATTCAGTATCTGAATATATATAAATGACAATTTGATGTTCTATTGTTCATCTATTTCATAAACCTCTGTGACAAAACATTCATGACATTCCAATTATGAAAGAAAATGGTAACATAAGTAGGTAGGAGCCATTAAGCACAATTGAATTACAGGCATTACGTACAGTAAGCTCTGTCTCAATGACATAATTCTGCAGAAGACTTTTGTAAAGAGACTGAAAATATTATAGCTGTAACTATTCAGTCAATATTCATCCAGTGGGAATTGAAAAGAGCTTGGTTTTAACTGCTGTTACTGGAAGAAAGGACTATTTAAGATTGTCTCTATTAGCAACTTGGACAGAAAGCCCTCCTGTATTTCTCAGTGTGGAAAAATAATTGTTTTAAACTTGCACGCATTTGGGTTCTCAAATTAGTTTCCTTATTACCATAGACTTTCTCAACTACAAATCATCTTAAGCACGACTTGTATTTTTATAGTGTGTTTCACTTTTAGTTAACACATGCAAGATAAGCCATGGTAAATAAGAGGTACTTTAGGAGCTTTTTATATCTGGGATGAATTAAAGGCCACAAATTTAAATCTGTTACACTCACAAAAATCAGAGTATTCAAAGCTTAATGTTTACTCTTGAGAAATGCAACCATGCGTAGATTTAGGCTGGAGACATTAGGATCTGCCCACTGCACAGTTTGACATGACACCTTCTAAAAAGAAGGGTAGTTTGATTCTGATAGTGGCAAATCTTCCCTGGATGACAGAGAGCTCAACATGACTGCTCCAAATGTCCGCTTTCTTAAAATCCAAACTGATCATTCCTAGTGTTTTCAGATGTATGACGGGCTTATTTGCATGGGGTTTGTACATCAGGCCTCATCTTTCTTTTCATGTAAGCATAGCCTATATAATGGTTATAGATATTAAACTCCATCTCTCATAACAGGTGGCTTCTACATGTAAAAACTTGGTTTTTCAAGTTTCATGAAAAGCAAGTATGTAAAAAAAAAAAAACAAACCCCAAAAAAACCTGCTACTTCAATTTGCATTTAAAAAGGCATTTATGTAGCAAGGCTGAATCTGACGAGCTCTGATATTTCAAGTCACTTATCAAAAATCATATTAATATTTTCGAATCTGGGTATCTGGTTTTAACCAGGAAAACTGCAGTAAGTTTTGTGTAATCCTGCAGTTTTCAGGACTGGCCCATGCCTTTCACTTCGGTTAGTCCTACAAGTGCCAAGCAGTTTTCATTGTGCATGGTAAGAGGGAAAGCGTCTGCATTCCACTTGTGACACGAGTTGAACACAGATCGGCCTCTTCATGTTCATGCTGAATTTTGCGGGCCTTCGTAGCCCAAATGTGTCACAATAATATATTTCATGTTTTCTGGTGTTTCCTTAACAACATCATTCCAAGCACTGGGATGGTGCAGATGCTAAAATTCAGCAAAAAAACAGTACAAAATCCATGACAGAACCAAAAGAAACCAAGAATGGATGTAAATAACACCAACCTGTAGAGACAATGTAACAGAAAATGGAGTTGTTTAAAACATTGAGGAAAAGCAAACAACAAGATTGTTAACCAGTTTTCTTACAAGCAGCTAAACTTGCAGATTTTGGAATTAACTTTTGAGAAACAGGGAAAAGATTGCCCAGGAATCATTTAGAGATACCAACATCTCCCGTTATTCTGTGCACCAAAGCATCCTCTTCAACTAGTAGTTTACTAGTCCAGTTGATATTAGTTAATACATGTATGGAATTTTTTGATTTGGTAATTTGTTTGGAGGATTACTTCAGAAAACAACAATTCCTACAAAAGCATCAGAAGACAAGCATGGCTTCATTGTCTTCTCAGTATAGCCCAGTATTGGCTCGCTCTATATATATATACATGTATGAAGACCATGTATATATAAAAATGCAAACCCACATCTATTAGTATGTCTAAATATATTCAGAAATTCATAATGTACTTTTCAGCTGTTACTTTTAACTCGATACCACAGCGAGAGGAGGAGCAACCAAAATAATTATCATTAGTTTGTCACTCCATCATTTTGAATGAGACAGCGCTCTGTAGAAATTAGCTTGACGAATGAATCACCGGCTTCATTTCTGAAAAGCCTGGTTTTGATTGTGGCACAGGTTGGGACATTCTCCTTTGCTAATTCAGGGATTCATGAAGCTGTGACAAACCTCTCCAGATACACCTGGGAGGTATGCTTAATCCAAAAGTACATGGGCAGAACGGTTATTCTATCTAAGCACGATTCTGACAAAGCAGGGAAAGACAGGAGATAAATGCAGCTAGTTAAGGGTTATATATAAAGTTAGAAGAATAAAGATTTGATGCCTCCTTTGATACACGATGCTCTAAAGAAAACCATGTTTAGTGTGGGGTTTTTTAATTATATGCAGATACAAAACCTTAATTCTGCAGTTGCTTTTATTTTTTCCCTCAACTATGGTTTCCGTACTAAAATGCAAAGATTTCAGCGCCAGACAAAGCTGCTGCTTCTCTGCATTTCCTATCCTTCCCAAGAAGAAATGAGCCCAATTTACCTCACATTCAAATGATGCCCAGGGAATAGATCGATTACACCCAGCTTCTTGTCCCAGTTTTACTTCAGACATGTTTTAATGCTGGCCGTGTGCCCTTCCGTGACTTTGATGCCTGCAATTTAGACATCAAACAGTTCTGGTTTTGCTGTATCATCACCGCCTTGCATCCCGTATCGTGTGTAACAAGACTTTCAAGCCCATCGCGCGTTGGGTGGACGAAAAGTGCTGCCGTAAGGGCATTATTGGGGTGGAGAGGAGCCTCCGCAGACATTTAGCGCAAATGTGGAAACAACAGTCTCTCCCAGTGGGATGTGGGGTCAAAAAATTAGTGGCCATGCAAAGGAAAGAGTGGAAACCATTGCCCAGGCAGGCAAAAATACTGGTGCATAGGATCTTTCAGGTGGAGGAACGCTGTTATCGGATACACTCTGGCTCTCTCTGGCTATGGATGTACCAGTCAACTGACGTGTCTGAGCACGTGTTGAAAACTGAATGCCTATGAACAGTTAGAAAGACCCCTAAAAATGTTTGCCCTGAGCCATCCAGCAATCTCTCCATCAGCTCCTGGCCGCTGAGTTATTCCCAGCCGAGCTGGCGAGCAGCACAGCTTTGGAGGCCAAGCGCCGCGGGGTCCAGCAGGGTATGGTCTGCATCCCCCTGGCCTGGATGCTGGAGGACAACCGCTGGCAGATTTAACTCACAACCGCACGCACAGCCTCTGGCTCGGCCGTCCTGCCTCCAGTCCTGGCTGGTGTGAACAGGGACACGAGCAGCGCTGGGGTAAGCAGCACCGGTTCGTCGGATCCCAAGGCCGATCGCCTGCCCTGTCACAGTGGCTGGCATCTGAATTCTCTTTCAAACAACATCTGCACGAGCCTGTGGCTGGCTACCACTCTTACCCATACAAATGTCCAGTTCCTTTTTGAATCTAGTTCACTACTTCATTGGTATTGTGGGGTAATTAGTTTCTTAATGTGTGAAGGGGGAAAATCTTTTTATTGGTTTCGAATGCGCCGCTTTGTAATTTAGCTGAACCGTGTGTGACAGAGGAAAGCAGAAGAATCTGCCTTTTCCTTCTTTTCCCCATGTCCCACGTGTTACTTTCCCCAGCCAAGCACTTCAGACTTTTGACTCTGGTCATATTTTACTGGGGGCATTTTTCTATCCACCCAGTAATTTGTGACAGCTTTCCTTAGAGACCATTTACCTTCAGAGTTAATTTTCTGGGAGGGAGGTGTGACACGCGCAACAAGCACGTAGGAGAACACACCACCCAGCTGATGCACGCTGCTTTCATTTTCTGTATGACTCCTCATCCCAGTCCATGCATACCCCGACATCTTGTTTGTTTTTATTTCTAGCTGCATGTTCAGCCATTACGCATTTACAATATTGTCCGCATTGGGCCCCAGGCATCTTCCCTAGTAACCATCGTTGAATTTTAGTATCCTGTGAAGTAGAAGAGTGGTGATTTGGGTTGACTTTTTGATTTGTTTGTATTTTTCTGTTTCCCTCCTGCCTTCATTTTCGTTTTCAATTGGCCATTCTGTGAAAGGTAACATTAGAAGAATTACAGTTCCTACTCAGTGCAGGGGGAAGAGCGTTCCAAGAACAATTCTGGTAGTCCAGAGCTTCTTGAAAATTTCCATGAAAGCAATTATCATAGTAATCATGAGAAAAGGACAAAATTAAATTTGACGCTGCATTTCAATAGTTTCCTGACTGCACTGCATGTAATAACAATGCTGTAAGAAAAGAAACACCAACATACATCATACACCATACTTCACAGTTTCCCAATTGTCATTGTTTAGAGTTTTTAACATCTTGTTCTATTTGTCACCCTACTGACGTGTTTAAAAATATAATGAAGCAACTCATTTTCACCAAGCTGCCTAGGAGTCCCCACCCCAGTGAGGACAGTGAAGTACTCAAGAGAGGTGCCAAACTGGCTGCTTACGTGTACAGGTTTTATGAATTTAAGACTACTCTTAGAGAACGGTAATAACCACATAACTCAGATGTAGTTTGTAAAAACAGATTACTCTGACAAATTATAAAAAGTTCATGACTAAAGATTTTTCCCAATGGACACTTAGTTATATTTTAAATAACACTAATAATAAAAAAGAACTAATTTTCCTAAAATTTCAGCTTCTTGCCCATCAAAATATAAGACCACTATTTTTAGTGCCCAACAGTTAAGCAGCTTCTTGGCAATGGCCATTTGGGTGGAGCATCTGCCTAGCTGCTGCTCCTGGTGTGTAGTCCATGACTGTTCCTCCCTCACACAGCAGTCTCCAGCAGCGGCATCAACAGGGCACAACCGCAAACAAGTTCTTATCCTCCTGTCAGTACGAATTTCCAGTACTGTTCATAGAATCCTGGAATCATCTAAGGTTGGAAAACACCTCTAAGATCATCAAGTCCAACCATCAACCCATCACCACTATGCCTGCTAAACCATGTCCCAAAGTGCCACATCTACATGTTTTTTGAACGCCTCCAGGGATGGTGACTCCACCACTTCCCTTGGCAGCCTGTTGAAGTGTTGACATGCACTTTGCTGGTAAGTGCATTTCTGAGGGAAAATGGTTCACAAAAACACACACAGAGACACAGGGAGAGAACAACAGATGTAACTGAAAATACTGAAAGTAATTTTTTTCATTCAGTTTCACATTTGTGTTCTTCAGAGGACAATAACACAGCGAGCAAGCTTTGCACCAAAGATCTGTGATTGAGTCTGGAAGCTGACCGTACCTCTCTCGCTACACCTGCATCAGCTATCCTCAAAAAAACCTAAACTTCTGTGAAAACTGACTTACTAGGAAGCAGTACCTTTCTTCACAAAACAATTATAATTGATCTGTGTCACTGTATCAGCAGAAAAAAACCTGCCAGCTCAAGTGTGAAGGGTATTACTGCTGCAAATATATTCTCTAATGTCTGGTAGCTCTTGAAGAAATCTTTGTCCCGCTTGACAGAACAGCCTCATGCCTGCTTCTGCCGCACAATGCGTGCTGAACTCTCTAGCACCCAAATTCACCAAAACAGGCCTTATAATGAATTTTATTACAGTAAAGGCTTACAGACAGCAAGAACCCTGTGGTTCTTTCTTCCATTCTCTCTCAAAGTAGCTCATGTTTGTAATTAATCTTCCTTCTATTCCAAAAGGTGCCTGTCTGGGGGAGGAGAAGGAGGGTGCAAGAGGAATTGGTGTTTTGCTGCATACATTCGAATAATGCTGGGGAGAAATTAAAAGTAATCTTGAAGCCCTATTTAAGGATTTCATGAGCCATCCTGGGATCAAACGGAGCATATTTGCATGGACCTCTTGCTACTCTCAAATGGAAGGGATGCACGGGAAAAATCCGGAAGCATCAAAATTCTGCTGAGGGAGAGGAAGGCCCCTTGCTTCTTTTTCCAAGAGTTGTACCAGTGTTATGCGTGTCTGCAAAAGAACAAGTGTTATTTTGGGGGAGAAAAAATCCACCCGAAGGTCAGAATGATAGCCAAATGCCTAAAATTGTTCTTCATCTTGAAATCAGCAGTTGAATAGTTCTGGTAAGTACGGATTTAGGACGTAAGGACACAATTTACGCAGGTGCTGCCTCGCAGAAGCCGCTCGACTCAGCACAAACATCCACTCCACGCATTCCCTGAAGCAGCAAGCGCCGAGGGAGGTCTGGAGCCCCGGTTTTTTCCAGCCACTCTGTCACCGAGCGCAGACGTTCCCCTCACCGTGTGAAGGGGGCACGGCGCAGCAGGCACGGTGGTGTTGGCGGCTGGACCTGACGTTCTCAGAGGTCTGGCTTCGCCGACCTTAACGATCCCACGACTCTGTGGCTCCAAGAGCACAACCGCCCCGCGCCACTTGGCCACGACGAACGCAGCGACGGCTGCAAGGCAGGCGGGACGAAGCCCGCGGCCGCCCGTTGGTAACGCTGCCGCCGCGGCCCTGCCGCTCGGCCCACGCCGGCGGGACTACAGCTCCCGGCGGCCCCCGCGGCGGCGCAGGCTACCGGTCCCTCGGGAGCCGCGCGATGCTCGCTGGGAAGCGCAGTCCACCTCTCTCCCGGGAGCCCCGCGAGTGGCTCCGCCACCCGGCGGGCAGGGGGGGCGCGCGTCTCCCACGTGATCGGGGGACTGCGGGGCGATTGGCTGTCTTCGGGAGAAGGGGCGGGCCCGCAGGGAGAGCTTCCGGTGTGCCTCGGTTCGGCAGCTTGTTTGGATGCTGCCGTCACGTCATGGCGACGCGCGGAGCGGAGGCAGCGCGCGGCGGCGGCAGCGCGGCGGCGGCGGGGGGACGGGCTCGGCGCCAGAGCCAGGGCGGCGAGGG
>Ga0065711_1010359_pt1 | contig 14883 bp, 9 predicted proteins | sample Hoacrofraction12_FD_59098 | JGI IMG/M metagenome (GOLD analysis project Ga0065711, IMG submission 59098) | Hoatzin crop microbial communities from Cojedes, Venezuela - Epithelial fraction 12 v2 (version 2) | ecosystem: Host-associated > Birds > Digestive system > Esophagus > Crop | place... | reverse complement strand
CGGGGAGGCCCCGGTGGCCGCCGTGGCGGGGCCGCGGCCGCGCTGGCTGCGCTCCCGGCGGGGCTGTGCCCCAGCGGGACGGGTCTCGCCGGGACACTCGGCGGTGACGGGGCAAAGCCGGGCGGGAGCGTTCGGAGGAGAAACGGAGGGGTCGTTGGCCAAAACAAACCTCCGTGCCGCAGGGCCTCGGGGTTCCGGGGTTTGGTCCCCGGTGGTTTCGAGGGGCCGCTCTCGGTTGGAGCCCGGTGAGCGGCTGGCACCCCGCGCCTCGCCCCGCGGCTTCGGCATCGCGTAACCCTTTGGGTTGGAAAAGACCATCGAGTCCAACCGTAATGGCACCGTGGAAGGCCGAAACACCAGCGAGGGGTTCTGCTGGGCTGGACCCAAACGCACCCAAGCACTCTGCTTTCCTCCGCTACCGTTTGTGTTTACAAACACGTAAATATCCCGGCACAGAACTGTCCCTAGTTTGGGATATATGGGTTATCTTTTGTTGTTGTTGTCATTGATGAAAGTTTCCCTTCAAAGATTTTAACGTTCATCGCCTGGTTTTGGTGGAGACGCATTGTATGCAGCTCCCTCTTCTAATTATCTTACCTATTCGCTTGGCATAAATTTTCATATAGCGATAGTTGAAAGTAGTTGGCAAACATACATGCAGTGACGTCCTTAGGTTCATCTTTACACTTAGTTTTACATACTTTGATTTTGTTTCTACAAACCTTACATAGGAAACCTTCGGCTATTTCATTTTGAAGGAAGTTTTAGTAAGAAAAATGCAAGTACAACTGAAATGTACCAGCCTGCACAAAAAGCAAAATAGCATTATTTGTGAAAATTGGTGTATCTTGTAGGTTGGCCTGAGGTTGTGTACATGCTCTTGATGAAAAGCGGGTACTGAAGTGGCAACTCCTTTTTGTCAGTTAGGTTTTTGGTGTCCTGGGAATACGGTAGACTAGTTTTAGGAGGCAATTAAATTTTCCTGTAAAAATACGTACTTATGCTGTCCTGTCTATAAGCATTTGTGTAAGAATCAGAGGTGAAATTAGGTGAGACAAAAAATGAAATCAATCAGTACTCCTCTTCTTCACGCTATGATTGTCCCTGTCTGGTGTGGTGCTGAGCATGGCTGGTGTCCTTCTCTATCTTTATGGAAAACCTATAGTGTTGGTAAAGGCCTTATGACATAAGCCATAAATGCTTTTAAAACTAAGCTTTCATAAAAAATTGTGATTTTTCTAACTTTCACAGAGTAGATGTAGACCAGTCCTTTTTAGTTGCATCCATTTGGGGGAGAAAATAGTTTTATTTTGAGTTTTGCTTTTTACAAAGTACTGATTGTGCTTAGCTAAGCAAATGCAGAAATAAAATAAGTAGAAATATTTCTGTTTTTTTCATATGATTGCTTGGTCCCATCTTCCTTTTCACTTCTGTGCTTTCCAGTTGGATTAATGTGCCTCATGTAAACCAGATAAAAGAGCATATGTCAGACCATTTTCTGTACTGTAATCACATGTCTAAATCACTCTTAGCCAGTCAAATTGTTCAACTGCTTTATCCCATTATAGGAAATGTTCCACTGAATGTTCAGCCTAAGTGCAGTCTAAGTAATGATAAAACGAAGAGCCCTGCATTAAAGCAGCAAAGCCAAAACAGAATTATTCCTCAGCTATGGATGCCTCCATTAAAGAACAATACCATATTGGAGGATGCTATAGGTTGGTTTTTTACCTTCTTGAAGGCCATGTTTTTAAGCAAATTTGGTGAGTTTAAGCAGACAGATGGAAAACTGCCTTGAATCTGCTTCTGCGGGATGCCAAGGATTCTCAGCTCTTCCCAGACGCAGGCTTAAGTTAAGGGAGCACAGTAGGACAGCTCTGCGCAGGTCTCTGTCGTCCTGCATTTTACCCGGTTATCAGTAAAAATGCCAGTGGTACCATGGACACGACTGTGTATAGGGGACAGCTGAGGTTGCCTATAGGTGAGGAACCGGGATTCAGTGGCGTCGGTACCCGGAGAGTTACTGACAGTAGAGCATGATGCTAGAACAGCTTTTTATTGTTGTTTGAAGGATATAGCTTCATGAATAGCGTTGTCAGGAGACTTAATCTTAGGTGAACAGTTCATTTTTATTATTTATATTGTAATTGTGCCTAGAGGCCAGGGCACCGTTGTACTACATACAGTACAAATGCATAAGCAAAGATTGCTTCTGCACAAACAATTTCTTCATCTAAATGTAAAGATAAGGCAGCATGTAGATGTAGGAAGTGTATTGGGAAAGCACAAGGGAGCTGTGAGAATGCTGTGAGCAAAAGAACACGCAAAAGTTCAAGTACCCTGGCTATCTCAGCATCGGGGAATGATTCATAGGCATCAGACTTGGAGGGTAGCACTGTCATCCTGAGCATTTACACAGATAGCTGGTTTCCTGCCTAAAGCGCTGGGCAAACGCTCGTATTTTCTTCCTTACATTTGGACAACTGGACATCTGTATGGAGCAGCAGTTCAAATTTAAGAGGCAGAGCCAGAACAGGCTGTGGAGAGCCTCAATACCGAGGGCGAGTAGGTTGTTCATGATGTGCTTCATCAGGAAGAAGGAAGAACACAAAGAACTATGATCAAAGCAATGAAGGAGGAAAATGTTTTTTGTAGTATAAGCTTTCAAATTATTTTAAAAGGTGGTGAGGTTGCACTTATGAAAGCTGAAAAAAAGATAATAAAGTTGCATTACTGAAGATACAAAGTGATGTAGGAGAAAGAAACTTTCAGGTGCAGGGTTGAAAAAGAAGTCTTGCTGGTGTTGCGTGGGAAGAATGGAAATGGTTCGGGGCCATCTCATTGTATGGCCTGAAATCTTGGAAACTGAACTCCTGTACTTGGATTACACCTCAACTTCCAGGCCATGGACCTGAAGAACAGGAATGTGATCAAAAAGAAGTTGCAGGGGAAAGAGTATTGGTTCTGTTTTAACTATACTGTTATGGCATGAACAGCTGGTTACTCATGAAAGTGTATCAGAATAGTATTGTACAGGTGCAGTAAACATTTTTGTAATCTATTTTGAGTACCAGAGCTTTCTTAATCTATACAGGTTATAAGCAGCACAAACACATGTGGCTTCTTAGTAAAAAAAATTCATAGCACAAGCCTCATTGATTGTGAGGATGATAGTAGTTACTTTGGAAGTCAGTGTCTAAGCTCGTTTTAAATTTTTTTTTCAGTGTCCTTCAGACTTTGATGTACATCACAAATTATTTTTGCAAATGTGTGTAGTTTGAAACAGCACAGGATAGTGATTTCAAAAAGCATGGAATTTGTGGAAAACTTTTTGTGTGTTTGTTTTTAATTGCCTATGTTTTAATTTTTGTCCTAGTTTTTCATTACTTTGGCCAATGTGAGCTGCAGTAGGTTTTAAAAGGCCATAGATTTCACACATGCAGATAGTTTTGAGGACATGTAAGCATAGCATTTTTGCCAGGAAATTATTATTAAAGAATTTTTATTAATAGTTTAGCTGCATTTGCGTTAGAGCAGGCCAATATTTAAAGATACCTACACTCATTTCAGAAGAACCTTAAGGTGTTGGATGGATTCTGTTTGTAGCTGAGCTGCGTTTCTTTAGTTCATCACACACCGTCTATGTGATACTTGTATCTTTGCTTGCCTGCCCTTTCTCACTTCAAAATTTAACATTGTATTAAAGTTGATGTTGCGTTACACAATAAAAATGCTCCTAAATACATGTTCAGGGTTAGGGGAAGTCATTACTACCTGGCGAGATGGAAGTCTGTCGATGGATGGGCTTTGTACACCTGTAGTAAGGGTTAAGGTCTTAAAGCAAACAGCGGCCTGTGCTTCTGCCTGTACCAGCCACGTATTGAAATGTTTGGCCAAAAGCCAGAAGGTACAGACGAGGCATGGCAGTAGGCTTCGTCACCGGGACGTGGCGTTGGCTCTTTGAAGGCCCTTCTAGTCCGCTGTAGAACAGGGCCGAGCTACGGGCAGCCGGGGCCCACGGGAGCTTTGTGCCGTTCTCTTCGGCAGCCCGTGCTGCGTGACTTCATCGTAGTCGTATTACCAAGCAATTCCCCAACTGTCTGACGTAGTTCGTGCGCAGGAGCCTGGCTTAAACTGCTCGCAGTACTCAGGAGCTGAGTGATCACGGGTAAACGATCTCTGTATTGATCATTTGGTTTTTAGTTCTTGATAGGACTTCTGTGATGGATGACTGTGAGAGCTGTTAACACCTAGTGAGTTTTATAGAATTGTTCTGCCGCGTTATCGAAGTTGTTGAAACGTTGATTAACGTGCAACGGTGCCTTCACTTGTGTCTTAAAGGTGAGTGAGATTAGGCTTAATGCTGGAAATAGATATTTTTCTATAACCTTAGCCTGCAGTTTTCACAATTTAAACCAGAGTGCACTTGCAAATGAAGAGTTCTTTGAGATTTTTTTTTTTACGATATTGCAGTTGTTAGTTTGCTAATGTTTCTATTTGATAATCCATTGAACTTCTGTAGCACTTGCCATGAGAGAACCTCCAAGAGCTATCAGACAGAATCATGTCAGACCAAGTGTGATGACAGTCTGTGAAATCTCAGCATATTAGGTATATTGGTCATAAGGCACGTCTTTGCAGAAGTAGGAGTAAGAACCCAGTCTCTTGGTTTCTACTCTCTGAGCCGTCTACACACCAGACATCCTTTCATCCTGTATTCAGTGACACGGGAGACTTTTCCCAGCTTACAACAATAAACTACTTCAATTTTCTTGGCTTTGCTTGTAGATATTAGTTTGTTTTTTTTCTTTCTTGTTAGCATGTTCAGCTCCTAGTAACTTCTTGTCATTGTTCTTTCGTAAGAAAAGTAGTTGGAAATGGATGTTTCTATTCTTTGTTGTCATTTGAGATCAGAGGTGGTTTTCCAAGGCAGTTGGCTTGCTGAGAACAGGTGAGCTCTGCCTTTCTCAGGCCAGAGTTGGGTTTTTCTTCCTCCTTGGCCTCTTGGACCCTCCTTGGCCCTACAAGAATGTTGGAGGGGTAGCAGGGTCGTGTATAACTGGGGAAAACATAATTTCTTTATCCACTACTAATGATCGCTCCCTTATGTTATTATACAGTGAAGTTGTGGATTTAACTTGTTAAGAAATGTTGTCGTAGGTACACGAAAATGTTACAAAATGGTAAACAATTAAGCGACTAACAGTTTCAAAATATACTGAAAGCTATTTTCCTTTCTGTGTTTAATATATTTGAGTATCAATTAATGCAATCTGTTTGATTCATATAGTTTGGATGAATACCAATAAGCAAGATTTTACTGTAGCAAATGCTATTTGCTAGGAACTTGCACTGAATTCTGCATTTTTTGTTTTCCTTTTTTACTCTTTCTTCCTAGAAGGATGGCACTAAACACCCCCATTCATGCCATTTCTGAGTTTGTCAGACGGGTTAGTCGAAGTAAGCTTGGGCACTGACTACAAGACCTACATTGAGGAAGTTCTGCTAGCAGCACTGATGCTTTCATTCTTTCAGAAGAAAATAAGACGAAGTAGGAAAAAGCCTTCAAAATTTTGAGTATTTATTGTTTCGAGAAACCTAGGCAGCGAGTGTGTGGAGTGCATCAGGTGGTTCTTCTCCCCAAACACCATAAACCTGAAGCTGGTTCTGGCAGGGAGAAGAAGCAGCAGAGCTGCCCTCCTTCCACTAGCAGCTGTTTGTTCTCTCCCTCGCGCTGACCCAGGCGTTTGTGTAGCCATGTGGTGAACTGTGTTGGGAAACTGAGCTGGGTTCAAACTAACCTGGCAGCGAAACGTGTTTGTGATAGCATGAGGGAGGAGGCCCGAGCAAGCGGCCAGGCTGCGGCGAGGCAGAGCTGCGTCTTTCGGCAGCGCTGCCAGCTTGAAGCAGGATCTGTGAAGCTGTAGCCTTGGTTGTCTGAGTTTTGAGGGTGTTTGGGTTTTGGGCTGACTCCTTTGAGTTCTTCACTATAGGAGCTCTTACAGGAAATTGTGAGAGAGATTTTTACAGCCTGTGGTCATGCTGTATATGCTGGTTGGTTGTTTTAAATAAAAAAGCTATTGAAAGGGTTCTTCACAGACGAGTTGATCTCATCTAACTGATTCTTGCCCCAAACATTGGCACTGATTAAATAAGGAACTTAGGTTCGCACTTTGATCCTCAGAATCATTCTTACATTGAATGTTCCAAGTACCCTAAAATAATAGTAGAAGTAAAAAGTTTTATGTTCATGATAGTTTCTGGTATTCTGAAATCTTCTTCCTACAGTATATAGGCGTCATAATAACACTGTATCTTGCTTCTTTCAGAATATTCTTCCCTTTCACATTTTTGGGAGTATTTTTATTAAATCAGACATGCACCAAATCCTATTGCCAGCCATTCAAATATAAATACATGACTACTAAATTTCAGCGCTGTATTTATCAACATTCTGAATGCTTTTCTTGAAGAAACTGTTGGAAACCCCATCAAACTAGAATGTTCCCCCCCGGCTTTTGGCTTTGGGCAGGGGGAGGAAAAACAGAGGCCTTTTTTCTCTTCTGCTGCATCATTACTGACAACAAATTCTTGCCAAAAATAGTTTAAATTAGGCTATCAGAAAAAATGAGCTTTAGGAAAATTTACCAGTTTTTTCTTTTGCCTGTTATATTTGGAGATTCCTTGGAGTGTGTGCAGTTGAATCATTTGTATGGCACAGTGAGATAAAAGGAAATTTTGGTAGCGGGGTTGTGGTCCAAATGTGCAGTCCTTACCACTAAATGTTTACCGGCATCTTTATGTGATTGTTTGAGAGTGCTGTCTGGAAGCCTTGGCTAATCCAGAATGACTTCTGGAACATCGCAGGGTCTGTGGAACCCGGGCTATTGCGATGATGGTGTCTACCCTCCTGTCTGTGTCTGGCAGTGAGGACTGTCTGCAGTGTTCTTAGGGAGAGTGTTCGTGACAAAACATGATAGGATGGCTCCGTAGTGTTACTAATAAAGGGGGGAGCTTTGCTGTATTAGACTTTGGGAGATTTATTGGTAAGCTATTTCATAAATGTAGAATGTGAATTATTTAGGTTTTTTCTTGAAGTGTGAAGTTGAGAAGCACCATGAAGTTTACTGAAATAAAATGAATATTTAGTTTCACTACATCACCACAGATGAATGGAACTGTGTAGCCAAAGAAGACTTCAGGGTGATCTTGCTCATCCTTCTGTGTTGTGTGTCTGCACCATTTCTGACAAACGTTTCTCCAACTTGTTTTTAAAGTATTTGGTGAATGCAGTTCCACTGCATCTCTAGGCAGTTGGTTTCAGTAACTAATTTTCTGAAGTATGAAATAAATATTCTTCGCTGCTCATTAAGCCAGCCTTGTCTTGTATTATTCCACAGCTGAAACGGAGAACAAAATTTATAATAAACTTTTATTTCTTAGGAGATTGTCTCCTTTGTTCTGAACTGAACAAGCTTAACCTCTATAGCAACATAATGTTGACTTGCCTGATCTGTCCTTTGCTAGTCTTTATTAAGTTTCGCTTGATTGATAGAAAGCACTTTTCAATTTATCAGAATGATTTTTATTACGAACTTGTCCTCTAAAATGTTTGTAGCCCCTGCCTCAGCCATGTGTCGTGTGCACCCCTTCCACGTGTGTGAGTTTCCTTGTGCAAGTCCTGGAGGAAGGAACTTTCCTGCGATGTTCTCCGACCTGGAATGAACATAATTTGCAAATAAATACCCTTCGAGTGCTCTAGTTCATTGTTGCTGAGTTGTCTTAGGGCAATTTCACCAGGAGTGTGTTATGGAAGATGGTCACTCATAATTTAGAGATGACTTCTGTTTGTTTTTGAAGTACAGGGTGGATTTCTTCCAGTCCTGCTGACTTGAATTTCCCTGATTATTTAGCCTAATAACAGAATTAGGCTTTAGTACTAGCTACAATAAATCTGTTTTATGAAGGCTGAAATACGGAGAACGGCATTTGATTCTGTTTTGTTATCCATTTGTTCTTTAACGTTGTTATGTACTGACTTTTGTGGTTTTATTCTTACTTCTAAAATATTTCTGAAACTTTGTTTGCCTTTTATATTGCACAGTGGTAATAATGCATGGTGTGCTTTTATCTCTTCTGATTGTTATCCCTGACAGTTTATGCTGTTCCTTTATATTCATTAAAATGCCCTTGTTTCCATCCCTAATATGATTCTTTCTAGTTTCAGACCCTTATTACTGGCTGCTTTTGATGCAGCCTGTATTGTTCGTACTCCGTTTCCTATCTCTCCCCTGCACTGGAATACTTTGCCATTGTGCCTATTCTGGTACGATAACTGCCAGTCCTCCTTTAAATCGCATCCGCAAGAGATTCTAGCAACAAGTTCAAAGACTTTGTTGAAATTTGCTTTTCTTCTTTCAGTTAATTGAAGATAATTTTTTTTCCTTTTCCTTTTTCTACTGCACTCATTTTTTCTTCCTTGGCACAGTGAACGCTTCTTGTTACCACTTCCAGCCAAATCACTGTACACATTGAGATGTTTAAAATGGAGCCTGCCCTAATAGAGTGAAGTGTGAAGTAACTGCTCTTCTGGCATCCTCAACTTTGTGAAACAGTTGTCCTCAACATTTTCACAAACATGTTGGGCTGTTTGCTCTGTTATTTTGGTTTTCTATTAGAAGTCTGGCTGATGAAGGCCTCCTCTTACCCTCAAGAGACGTGCTCTGAAAGCTTCTTTTAGTTGCTTCCAAAGGCTTACCATCTTTCCCTCGGTTGGTCAGTGGAAGCTTTTCTCTCCTGGACTCTCCAGTTCCTTATTCTCTAGTTCCCATTCTCTGCTGCTCCTGTTTCTGTTTCTACTCCAACTTTTTTCCTTCTCTTCTTTTTTTTTTCCCCCTCCTTGTAAGAAAAGCAAATAAGTATCGTATTTTTTTCTTACCATGGCCCACTGAAGTGCATGAGGCTAGAACTTTGATTAGAAATGGGCCAGATGCTTTTCATTGTGAAGAAAGACTTGGAAAAGGGAATTTTGAAATAAAATTAAAAATAAAGAGAAAAGAGCTGTTCCTTTCAATTTCCTTAAATTTCACTGTTTATGAATTGGGCTAATTCGTGGCTGTGCTTGTGTTTTGTGTTGATTAGTGGCATGGCTGTAGCTAGCAATAGTATTCTGGCACCTGAAGTGCTCAGCTTCTTCACAGTGGCTGTGTCTGTGCTCGCGAAGAACCCAACAGGGAATGTTTGGGGTCACAGGACGCCTTCATCCCCGCTGCCAGGTTATTGCGGCGGTTGCTCGTAGGGCTTCGACCTGGGCCTGCCAGCTCTCTTCCAAGCAGTTCTCGGCCCTGGAGTTTCTCCTGGCTGTGCGCTGTTCCCAAAGTAGTTTACGTGGGGCTGCTTTGTTTGGGAGGTTGAGAATTCGATAGCATGGATGTACCTGTTCTGCACTAGTTGTCCTCAAGGCCAACATCACCAGCTATGTTTAACTTACCAGTATAACTAGAACTGGTGGGTTGTGGTTTTTTTGGTTTGTGGTGGATTGTTTGTTTGTTTGTTTGTTTGTTTGTTTTTAAAGGAGGAATTCAATGAAACTGACAGAATTCTCATCGGTTTTACTTTCAGCCTCCTGGGCAAACACTGTGCCACAGTTAATGTTCTCTAACCCGTAGGGAGGTAAGTTTAGGAAGAACAGCTCGCAGCAGAATTGCTCTAGAGGGAGCAGAGGAGATGGGATGTATAAGCTATAAGGCTCTGGGAAGCTCTGGCTTTCAGTGCTACTTCAGCCTTCTAACACACAGTTTTTCTTGGTTCGTGTTTTGCATAATTAACCTTACATCAGGCGTTCCTGGTAGAGATTTATACAAAGGAAAGAGCAAAACAGATTCAGCAGGAATTCTGATTTGTTTTTCTGCCTGTGTCTTGCAGAAACCCTTTAGGAGAGAACTGGCCCCAGAAATGGGGGGAGTAACTCAGGAAATAAATGATCTGTAAGCAAGATTATTTAAAGAAATTATTTCCCTAAGGCCTTTCATGTAGCAGGAAGGGTTGCCTTGTGGCTGGCTGTTCTGCTGCCTCTTTTCGTAGTGGAATGGGAGAGTATTCATTGTCCGGTCGTGGGCAGTGTGCAGCTTGGAGATACAATCATTTCTCTTTCGAATGTGTTTGTTGGTAAAGAGTAAATACAAAAACCTGGTAAAATGACTCACGTATTTTGTGTGCTCTACATGTGGCCTTCTCAGACAGGGTACAGCGGTAGAGGAGAACAGAGGAGGTTCTGGTGATTGTATACCTCCCTGATGGAAAACCAGAAAATCTTGGTCTCAAGGCTCGTTAACCAGACACCGTCAGTGGGGGGGAGTTAAATTATTGATACCTTACTGTAAATATTGTTTTAAGAGTATTTTCAGTTTACTTTTTTTCAATTAATGTGTCTTTTTCTTTTTTTCATTTTTACTTGCATTAGACTGTCTTGATAGACCAGAAGAAACATGGTTAAAATTATTAGCTCGACAGTGTTATTGTAAAGGCTTTTTTAGACCAACGAGAGTTTCTTGCCTATACTTAGTTAATGTGCTCAGGCTTCAACAAAGTGAAGTCATAACTGTCTTGGACATGTATAAACTTGTTCAGTTGAAGCTTGGGCTCTCAGCTGTCCCGCATCTTCTAGGGTACACTGTTTTCCTTGTTTCACTAGAATTTTGGAAAGTATTGTGATAGACATTTGTTAGCTGGCTTTTATCTAAAGACTATAAAGGTTGTTAGATCAAGTTGTGGAGTTTTTCTGATGGTTTTTCTTTTATCTTTTTTTTTTTTTTCTTTTTTTGTGTCCCTCAATACGTAGCCCAGACTGAAACTGGGGAACATACAGCTGCATGGATGTGACCATGTCATGTGGTGTGAGAGCATATTCCATAACAGCTGTTAGTAATGGGCCTTGGGGACAGGGCAGAGACTGAATTCTAGCTCCCATAGTCATGCCACCTAGGTTTCTTTTTCAGCAGTATTGTGCTAGTCGAGTTTCTAGCTGAATTGTTTCCAGTCAAAGCCTTGAAAGAATTATTATATTTATTTTACTATGCTGAAAGAGCTTACTAGTGAATAGGAGGAAGTATGCTCAAATTCTGCTGAAGTCTTTATGCTTAGTCAGAAGAGAGAATTAGGGACCTCCAAAGTTAATTCAGAAGGACTAAGTTCTGAGCAGGGGCCTCCTTACAGCCGTCTTAATAGGAAATACTAAATGAAGGGGTTTAGGTGTGATTTAGGCCATCTGAATATCACCTTAATGCCCCGATCTCTGTTGTCTGTACTTGGCTGGTTTGGGGCGTAAGTTATTTCGTGTAGGGTCCCGCCATCACACTGAAGCACTGTGTAGAATTACACAGCTATGTAAACAACAAACCGAACCTCAAAAATATTTGCAAACCGTTTGGGGAACTGACTCTGTTTGACCTGCTTTGACCAGGAGGTTGGGCTAGCTGACCTTCAAGGTCTCTTCCAGCCGGAGTTATTCTATGATCCTGTTCTATGAGCATCCTTTCTGATGGTCATGTCCATTATTTAGGTTGTACCCATTGCTTTTACCCAGTAAATTATGTGTGATAACCTTTGTTTTGTAGAAGCTGTTTTCCTGTATTGTTTCTGGAAAGAAAATAGCTTACTAAATCTCTTTGTTTCATTGTCTGTGTTCCTCATTCTCTGTCATCTGATACTTGCTTTAGCTATTAACCGTATGTAATTCCACATACACTAAATAAATTATTACTGCCTTACTATGGTTTTTTTTTTCTCCCCCCAGCAATAGTGTCACCTGGCATTCCAGATTTTCTTCTTAAAGGGTATTTTTAGAAGTTTATCTGGTAGAAAATTGTAGGGCTATTTCGATTACATTAAAGAAAATATGGCAGAATTCGTATTCTCATTGGATTTCCATCATGCACTGTTGAAAACAGTTTTGTCCTGCCTGTGGTAGCAGCTATCAACACAAGTCATTAGCAACGAGCCATTTTCTGATGGGCCGTGAGTGTTTAGGTGTTGCCTATTTTCTACCTCTTCTTGCATCTTCTTTTCGACTCGAGGTCTATTCATCTATGGGTTTTAGTCCATTCTGAATTAATTTGCTCACCCCTTTATTTCCGTTTCTGGTAAGCAGTACTCTGTTACTATTTCAGTTACGCAGCAGAGCTTACCCGTACCAGCGCTTAGTAGTAGTGTACGATGGACACAGGTCATGAGACTCTTGCCTTGTGTGCAGTGTTTCAGTAAGAAAGCACCACATGCCACGCTACTGAGACAGCAGGTAAAATAGTGCTGTGGCGAAAGTGAAGAAGGGAGTAAGGAAATCTGAGATTCCTAGAGGTAACACGAGATTGGAAGACCTGTATTTTTTCATTTCAAGTATTTTTTTCAGAAATCCTACTTAACCTGATACAGCCTATGCTTCTTCATTGATGTCACTGTTTGCGTTGTGTTACTGGGCAATATCTGGTGACACTTGGTGAGCTCAGGCTACCCTGAAACATCCATGTTGATGCTCTGTGGGAAGACGCCAGCCATAGAGGCAAAAGGGTGCGCTCCATCTTGTTGTGGAGGGTTTCTACCTCAAATTCACATTCATCAGCCAATTAAGTGTAGTGGTAGGCTTTGCGTTGGAATGTCCTGTTCTGCCATCTCTGTTGCAAGGACGGTAACCTCTGGCTGAAGCACGGAAGGATGTCAGGGAGGAAAGACACCTTGAGCCTTTTCAGTGATATTTCCCAAAACGTGTCAGTGAAAGCCATAAGAATAGACAGAATTTGATGCTTTCTATGGAGAAAGCTCTTTCAGTTAGCTAACTTACGTTACTGTGCAAATTTTATTTCTAATAGCATGCTTACTAGATCTTTGATGTAATGGCTTTAAATCAAATTTATAGTATATGTTAACGTGGGTGTGTAGTTAATGCACAAAATGTGTTTCTTGGCTGAATGACGTGCTGCTGACCCATCTTGGGTTCGAGATATGATCTGCGTCATGCTCACAAGAAGAGAGAGCGCAGGGAAGAGGAAAAAATATGGTTTGGAACCTTCAAGTTGATTTGTAGTATGGAAGCATAAAAGGGTGCTAGAAAGTAAATTGCCTTTACGTTTCAGTAGAGTTGCCAGGCTGAGGAAAAATATTTGAGTTTCCTGTCCTGCTTGGTGTTTTTTTGTAGCTAGATGCTTACGGCTTAATCTCAAGTCATTACGATTCTTCTAGAATTTTATTAGAAACCTGTTGAAGATGTTGGAAATAGCAGGTCAGCAGAAGTTAAGAAAAAGAATGCATCTTTGTGCTTCTTAATATATTCATCTTTGTATGTTTTAAAATCAATGAAGTACCAAATCGAATGTATGACCTAGCTGTTGTAACCAAGTAATAGTTCTGTTGTGAAGCCTGTGTCTCTTATTCGTAGATGTATTGCACCTGAAATTTAGATTGGAATATATTGGAGGTGGTGATGTATCTACGACTGAATTTTTATTGGTTGCTGTGAAGTAACGTTCTCCAAAGTTAGAAGCTGTAAATAGGGCCTGTCATAAAAAGGTAAGGCATGCATCGCTACATGTGTCTTGATTAACTCGAGAGAGTTGTGTACTTGAGTTAATCAGTTTGAGTTTGGAAGAAAACAGTCCAACATATGTATAGACATAAGTTTTTATCTTAATGATTAAATCCGTCACTTCTGTTGCTTACAAAAAAAAAAGTCTGTCTTAGGAGAGATGACTGATCCCATTTTTCCCATGTACATTTTCTTGGCAGAAGCGTTGGCTTAAACAGTTTCTGCCTTGCCATCGTGGTGACGCGCCTTTGTGGAGACATGTGAAGCGGGGCAGGGCCTCGATACAGACAAAATTGCTTTTGCCTCATGTCGGTGTCCGGCCCCGCTGCTTCTCTCTGGGTTACCCTGGAGCGGGGCCAGCCCACTCGTCCGCTTCGCAGCGTGAGCCGGCACAGCGCTGCGCAGCCGCAGGTCAGAGGCTGGGATGGAGAGGCCTGGGGTCGGGTCAGCTTCAGTCAGAATTCCTGCCGAGCGTGAAGCTCCACCCCGGTCTGTTCCTTCAGCTCATCGCGTAATCCCACGGAAGGCGACTTAGGGGCAGTTTGTGTGGCAAAGCAGTAATTAGTCAACAGGGCTGGTGCTGGACCATGTCTGACTGTGCTGTAGTAAAATCAAGTTTTGTCCTTACTAAGATTTTTATGGCAAATATTGTGCTTTTACAGTAAAAGAACTAGATCTCACATCTTTCACGTGGGACAAAATGGGAGCTCTGCATTCAGAGGTCTGGGGGAGAGCAAGGCCAGTTAATATGACTTCATACCTATTAGCTTGCATCTTGGGTCACGTGAACAGTAGGGAAAAGTACTGAGAGTAATTTATTATTATTATTTTAAGTAGCTGTTATTAAATTGCAACTTGTTTGTTCTAACATATTTAAACTTGTCAGGTGACCCATTACCTCCTATATTAAAACATGCTTTTTTTTTTTTTTTAGAGTGTAACATGTTTGAAAATATCTACAGGTCTAAGGTAGAGCAGCTCAAACGACTCTGTGAATTTATGGCGTGTCCGTTATGCTGCAGGGGATTTCACCTCGGAAGGTACCGCACCAGTGTTGGAGGGGAAGTTTATACGAATAGGCAGTTAGCTGAAGTGCAGTAAACCTGGTGCTCTAGCCTTGCTTAACCTGCCAAGTATAAACACAGAAACTCATTTCATAGAATCATAGAATGGTTCGGGTTGGAAGGGACCTTAAAGACCATCTCGTTCCAACCCCGCTGCCATGAGCAGGGACACCTTCCACCAGACCAGGTTGCTCAGAGCTCCATCCAGCCTGGCCTTGAACACTGCCAGGGAGGGGGCAGCCA
>Ga0065711_1043181_pt1 | contig 14885 bp, 6 predicted proteins | sample Hoacrofraction12_FD_59098 | JGI IMG/M metagenome (GOLD analysis project Ga0065711, IMG submission 59098) | Hoatzin crop microbial communities from Cojedes, Venezuela - Epithelial fraction 12 v2 (version 2) | ecosystem: Host-associated > Birds > Digestive system > Esophagus > Crop | place... | reverse complement strand
GTGGCGAGCTGGCGCGCCGCGGGGGTGTGGGGACCGAACGCTGCAGGCCCCTGGGCCGGCCTGCCCGCTGTGGGCAGGTGCTCCTCTGGGAAAGGTGACTTGTTTTTAGCGTGAGCATTGCTTGTTCTGCGCTTGGGCTGCGTGGCAGCTGCCTGCTGGGCTGCACTAAAGGGCGATGTTTACCTAGCTGGCTGGAATTGCCAAACTTCGAAAACCCCTATTTAAAATTTTTTTTTAAAATAAAAAGCTCTCTTTTAGGGCTTTAATTATTAATGTTCTACTGGAAACAGTTTCCAAACGATCGCTGTGGTGTTTACTTACATGTCATACGGGCTTGTAAAGGTCAATTGTTATTTCCTTGCACATTTGATCGGTTCTGCTGTGGTAGTGACTGATCAGACAGTGTGAGAAGAAAACGGAGCTTTACGAGGGCTCTTGGAATTGGTTGATTAAAGACTGGTCTGATTCATATGGCTTGAAAAATTCTGCTTATGTATAGTATTACTTTGCAAAATGCCATGATCAAGACTGTCCAGTAAATGAGTTGATACTTTGTGGCCAATTGTAATTAAGCGGTACTGTTATCCGGAAATTGATTTACAAGTGTAGCCACGGAGCTCTACAAAATGAGGTCTGGAACCTGCGCGGTTGGAGTGCGTGAATGCTGAAGAGCAGGGCAGCAGGCAAACTTTGGGACTCCCATGCAGAACCGGGCCCTATGACTGTGGAAGGCATTTGGATGGTGTTAAATGCTTGAGTTTTTCTTGACTGCTGCTGCCTTCTACTTTTTTGTTAGACATACAAGAAAGTGTCTTTTGTGACAAGGACAGTAGTTCACTTCCTTCTTTAGCTGTTCATAGAGATTTTGTCATTTATATAGTAACTGAAGAAATTTATTTACTTGAGAAATAAAGATTATTTTAGTCAAAATGCTTTTCTGATGAAAGAGTTGACTTAAAAATAAAATTTTATATGTAATCTTTCAGTTAACATTCGTATCTGAAAATGAAAATCATGTTCTTGTTTCTCAAATTTACTCCTGCATCTTTAGAAGTATGTTGAAATTTGTATAATCTCAGCGCTTTTGTACTTCCTTTCTGGTGCTGTCAGGAAGAGCTATGGGTGGTATGGGCACTGAAAGTGGCTGAAACTCCCCCACGCTGTTTGGAATTAGCTGAGGTCTGTGCTCGAGAGTCCCAGTTTACAAACAGTACTGTTTGTTCGGGGTTGTGTGGGGGTTGTTTTGTTTTCTTTCTTGTTTTTTTTTGTGTATGATGCTTGGAGTAAGATATAGTAAACATGGAGTATAGACTCGTGCATGAAATGCACCAGTGATTCATGGTTTGTAGCCGACACGAAAGTATCATTTAAGACCCCGTGCTGTAGGAGGTAATCCACATCTTCATGTTTATGTATAGTAAATTATGAATTACATTTTTGCTGGTAAAAACATATTTTATTGAGAATTTTTTCTTTCCATTCCTTGAGCAATAAAATACCATTTCATTTGCTGCTACTGTGGTAATTAACAGTTAGGAGCTGAAATACTGAAAGATATTCAGTAGTTGGCCATTCTGCAACCCCTGAAATTTTGGTTACTTTAAAAAACATAAACTTCTTTAAAGATTTGGAAAACCTTGTCATCATGGTTATAAACATAATTTTCTTATTTTACATTCCAAACTGGAAGATACTCTACTTCAAATAACCAAGATATTCAGTACCATAAGCAATAAATATGACTGCAAGAAATATCCTAGTGTAAATTACACGTGGGATAAAAGCAGCACTATGCATAAGCAGAATTTTAGCGCCCCATGATTACTATTACTTAACACTTTGATATGCCCTAGTTAAATCAGTGTTTTTATTCAATCCTGAAATAAGTCAGATTTTGTTCAGCACCTTTTGACATTAGTAGCAAATTTTTTGTTGAACAAAGCTACTGTTTAATGCCCAAAAGATGGCCTTTGTCTAGACTGTGTCACTTTACTCAGAAAAGTTTTATGGAAGTAAAATAGAGACAATTTTTAGGGTAGAAGAGGGAAACATTAAATATAATGAAGCTTTAACATCCTTTGTGCTGTGCACTCTGTCATGTTAATAACTCCACTAACATTGCTTTCACTTAATTAAATGCTGGTTGCCTTTAACATTTACTAAACAGTTTTGAAAATCGCTGTAGCGTAGCCTGAGACGTTTGTGATTAGCTGCACCAATTTGAAATGGCCAATTTGGATGATGACAGAGCCTCCTCTGCGCATGCTTTTTTAAAATGTGGTAAGTGTGCAGTTCTGTGTTTTGTTTTTGTTTGTTGCTATGTATTTCAACAAAAAATTATTGTGTTTTGTGTTTCATGCAGTGTTTTGTGCTAGCAGTTTTTTAGCACTGTACAGTGGAACTTAAAAGTTTGAGCTCTTTCAGTAAAAACTTTCTGAAATTTGGAATCTACATAGATTGAGATCTACTGTTCACATTTTTTTATTTTGTTTGTGTTTTGTGTTCTTGTAAGTATCTCTCTGTGTAACGATTTCTGAACTGAAATTTCTCTGAAGATGATGGTCATGCGAAAGGTGCACTAAGAATGGTGTTTAGAATTAACGTCTAAAAAAACCCAGCATAAGTGGTTTAGAGAAATGAAGTAAAACTTCCAGTAAGTCAGTCATTGTTCTGAAGCTTGACTTTTGGAAATTAAGTGGAAGCAAAATGAAGCCTCCTGGCACAGCTTCTCTTTAGGTACAGCAGAAGCTAGAATGTATGATGTTGCCAAGACCGTTACTGATTTAGTTCAATATATTTTGAGAAGAGTTTGACTGGAACAAATGTGCCCCTGTGTGAAGCTCACTGATCTGGGGAGAACTGTATAGGGCTCCTGTTTAGTCTGCGTTGAAACGCAGAAGCAGTACAAGTGCTAGTGAGGGTAACCAGGTAAGGGGATTTCAGCTGTCTCTTGCCGCAACTGAGTCCCTTGAGCTACTCTGCCCTGCCGCTGGCATTTGTGTTTTGCCCCTCTAAATGTCAGAGGACATCTGAAGTGGTGACATTGTACTTTAAAAATTGCTCTTTCCTAATTATTATATTGATACTTGATGTTTCTGTTGTTATGATGCAAAATAAACATTTTTAGTAGTTTTAAGAGCTATTGTTTTTAGTTCTTAGACAGGGCAATGACTGCCTTGGATATCCTGAATGGTTTTCTGCCTTGCTTGTAGCAGTTACAAGGCTTGCGTGGTAGACTTTGGCATTTTGGTGTATTTTGATTATGTGAAGCTCCAGCATACTGGCATGATGGTCGGTGTTTTATTTCTAGTGTTCCATAACTTCTCTGTGTTGTTAGTTACTGTAAATCCTGAAATCAGTAATTTCCATTAAGTATAATATACTGTAGAGAGAAATCGCCTCATAGCAAAGGAACAAAATAAACTGGGACTTAGTTTTTCCATGAAATTCTGACTGAATTATATGCACAGTCTAACAGAGGATTTTTCTTGATAAATGATAGTTGAAAAGTTTTGTCGCTTTGGAACTATTTAAATGAAAGTATTACAAGGTTTTATTCATTTTTATCTGTGTCGTTATAATCACTCAACCTAGGTAACACTTTGTACCTTGTGTTTACTCCCAGCCCCTCTCCTGGGGTTTCCTTACCGTGTTTTCATTGAATTGTAGAACAGTTCCGTTTGGAAGGGATGTTAGGAGATCATCTGCTTCAGCCTCTTGCTCAGAGCAGGGTCAGCGATGAGATCGTAGCTTCCTCCTGTAGGTAGTGATTAAAAATCTCCACCAGCAATGGCACTGACAGTACGTGTTAAGTTCGTGGAACTGGAGTTCAGATATGGGAGAAGGGAATTTTCCTTCTAGTGGAAGTGATTCTGAAAATTAGTTTCTGGTACCACCTTGCTCAACTACATGCGTTTGGACTTAAAAGCAGATGTGTTTCATGGCAGATAGCTATTAGAATAAACTGCATTGTATCTAACAGTGTTTCTCTCCAGTACTGTAGTAAGTCTGAGCTCAGGAGAGACTGCAGAAGTCTCAAAGGAAAGGAAGTCTGATGTTCGGAGGATGTGATTCGTTTGTGTGATACCATTTCTTAAACTTTGCTGTGTGAAGAAGTAGAATCCTCTTTGGTCCCAATGACTTCTGTAATGTGAAGATGTTATTGCCCGTACTGATATTGGGTAATGAAAGCTACTGTGATCTGAGATCCAGAACTTGTTCCTGTCTGAAGTGTTGGGTTACATTCAGATCTAGTGTCGCATTAAAGGACTGTGGTCAGTTTTTACTCTCATCAAATCTAGAAAGCATGCTGGTATTCTCGGCTTTTTTTTCGTTTGGTCTGTGCTGATTTAATTGTGCAAATAAACAACTTCTTTTGTTCCTCTGACATGTGAAATGTTGGAAATAAAACTCTTGTTGTGTTGCTTCCATTTGTTTTGTGATTAAACTTCGAGAGAGTGTGTGTTTGTAGTGGGTTTTTTAATTAATTTTTTTACTATGAAAAATGTAATTAATCCTTGTTGAAATACATGAATCTTTATCCATAGACTAGGTCCAGAATTCTGTTCTGATGCCTGTTTTTCTTTAACATCTGCAATTGCTGCCATCTTCAAGGATGTGTGGGTTTCAGAGCTTCCGAATGTACCAATTTGGGAGCAGGGTTTCAAAATGTTGGCCATAGCTTTTAAATCTAAATATCTAGGCAGTTTATAGCTCTTCCCTGAAGAGCAATTAATGCTAATCTCAAGTATAACTGGAATAAAAATGAAGTAGATGGGAAAGTACTTGAACATCAGGATGACATAATGTTCTCGGCCTCCAGAGGTTGTATGTACATAAGTATTTACAGTGGTAATAGCTTACCTCAGAGAACTTCCCTTAATTTCCTTCAGTTTTGTATTCTATGTAGAAGAGATAATTAACTTGTAAATTTTTCCTGTAATTGTTGTACATTTGAGTTTCATCTGCTGGCTGATGTTCTCTCACAGTTTTCGTGTTTTAGCTAAGTCAGAAATATCTTGTCTGTTTATTACTTTAGGTCTATGGTAGTATTTGATGTCTGTGTTATCAGTTATGGGGCTTTTTCAGATTTCCTCATTTATTCTTATACTTTGAAAGTAAAGGACTATCTTTTTTAGTATTCTTCAACTTGAAGAATGGTGAAATCGTATTACTGTGGAACCTGTAAGTAGTAGGAAATGAAAGGGGATTAATTTTTGATTCAAAGTGTGGATATGGTATATTTTAGTCAGTGCGGTATCTGAAGACAAACAGGAATTTCATTGGCCTTGGGGTGAGGATTTTGAGTGTTCACTTATCAGACATTAAATACATTAATGCGGGAGGCAACACTGATTTCCTGTCTGGTTTTTAAGTGATTTTGAAGTAGTTGCTGACTTGCAGCAATCTACTTCTGATGTAAGGAAATAATGGACATACTTCATTCTTTGTGGAGGAAAACTGAACTACCATGTGCCCTATTTAAATTTTGTACAGGGACGTTACACCGTTGTATAGCTGAAGAAATACGGAATCAACAAAGTTTTATTTTTTATATTCCTTCCTAGCATATCTGCTTATTTACCTAAAATAAACCTCACACTATATGGTTACCATGAAATGAGATATTTATGAAAAATAGTATTTGAAATTAATGTCCTCATTCTGTTTGTTCTGACTGCTAACGTACAAATTGAGAACTCAAGGGTGCTGTTTGCGTATGTCATTCTTTTATGTTCAAGTTTCACAGAGTCTTGCTGCTGTCATTTTTTTTCAATTTGAAAACCTATTTTAAATATGTAATTGAAAATAACTTTCTATGGCTGGTTTTTGTCTTGCTGAAAGGAACTATTAAATAGATTTTGGAGAAGAATATAGATGGGCTTCTTTTAGCTGTCCTAAAAATAGCTTCCACTGCGGTGTGGTCTCACTACAAAACCACACGGAAGGAGCAGCAAGCTTCATGTTGGTCCTGTCTGTTTCTTGCTTTTGATTAGATTGTGATGCTGATGAAGCATGATTTACCCCAGGACTTGCCCAGCATAATGCTGTAGAGACCCAAGCAAAACAAACTATGTAAACGCTAATGAGGAAGTAATGGAGAGTGTGTGGAAAACTTTGGTTTTAAGTGTTCCTTTAAACAAGTTCTCCTACTTGTAGGAGTACTTTTGAGGAATACATTCAAGACATAAAACTTCACTTTTTGTCAGTTTTCTTTCAACTCATTTAACCTTTTTGTTTGATGAACAGTCTAGTGTGGCTGTTCTAATTTCTTTCTGCTAGTAAAGTTTCAAACATCTAAAAGAATATAATTTGTAGGTGGTGGTGCTTTGACATTTTCACCCTCTATTCTGTTCAGTCGTCTTTCTGTACAAAGTTGAAATCTTTGAATGCTCTGAAACAGAAGAATATGCTTTTTGTTCATGATAACTTTATTTTGTATTTTGTTGGCCACAGAGGGTCACAGATTGTCTGGTAAGTATGTAAATTAGAACAATTTTATTTTAGAAACTTTGGACTTGTGCGTAGAAGTGTGCGTGCCTGTGAATACTGAGCTGTATTTCATGGTGCAGTACTGGGGTTACCATCTGGCAGAAATAGACTTTCTGAACCTTTTTCACACACAAAGGACGGTGTACTATGTATGTGTTACACAGTTAACAAATCTAAGAGTAAGAATTTTTATTTTGCCTTTGAAAATCTAGTAAGTAAATATTTTTCATAAATTTGCTACTTTTTATGCAAAAAGTGACTTACAGAAGATTTTTTACCTGTACGTATTCTGTCCTACTTTCACGGAATTGCCTTATAAAATTACAATTACTGCTGGTCACTACTGTGTGCTTTCACAAGATGAGTTAATAGTATAGAGTAGAATAGGGTTAATAGTATAGAATCATAGAATGCTTTGGTTTGGGAGGGACCTTTAGAGACCATCTAGGCCAAACCCCCTGCAGTGAGCAGGGACATCTTCAACTCCATCAGGCTGCTCAGAGCCCTGTCCAACTGGACCTTGAATGTTTCCAGGGATGGGGCATCTACCACCTCTCTGGGCAACCCGTTCCAGTGTTTCACCACCCTCATTGTGAAAAATTTCTTCCTTGTATCCAGTCTAAATCTACCCTCCCTTAGTTTAAAACCATTACCCCTTGTCCTATCACAACAGGCCCTGCTAAAAAGTTTGTCCCCATCTTTCCTGTAGGCCCCCTTCAAGTACTGGAAGGCTGCAGTAAGGTCTCCCCGCAGCCTTCTCTTCTCCAGGCTGAACAGCCCCAGCTCTCTCAGCCTTTCCCCGTAGGAGAGGTGTTCCATCTCTCTGATAATTTTTGTGGCCCTATATATATATTTCTCATTCTTCCTCCTCTCAAGTGGCCCTGCAGGAGATCTTGCCATCCAGAACCCTGAATAAAGACAAATGGATTTATGGAAGGAGAGCAGTATGTTTATCTAAAATCAGAAGCTGGAAATGGTTTACCCCAGTAAGTTTTAAGCAATCACATCTTTCTGATAAGTAGCTCATTTCCGCTGTCAGGAAGAGAGACCTTTCAGGTGCGGACAGGGAAGCAGTCAGTATGTTGGACACTGGAAAGGAAAGGTGTGGATTCGATAGCATTGTGTTTCTCTGGGATATAGGTAATTTGGGGCTTTATCTGTTGGATAGGCTGTTTAAGCTTTGATAATACATGAGAACGAGCTAACCCTTCTTTTGGTTGAAGGCGTGAAATCAGTTAGGCTCGTTGTGGTGATGGGTGAAAACAAGGTTAGGAGAGGTGAAACGTTAATACTGTTGTACATGTTCGCCATTCTCGAATGCAGGCAGGGAAGTAATAGTTAAATTTGGGCTACTTTTGTCCCTCTTCCTTCTGTTTTTCTACATATCTTCAGGAATTCTGTCTGTAGTATACTTAATTTTTAAGAAGATATTCCTAGAAAATTCTTAGCATTTAGTAGGCTGTCTTCAGTAATTAAACTGTACATTTGTGTAGCATTTGCTGTAGCTCATTGTCTATCCAGGTGGAGGTCTTGTTTGTGTGGACAGGTACTGTAGAAAAAATGCATATAGAAATCTTCTGTTCTCTGAGATTTTAGAAATTACAACTCTTTTTTTGAATTGAAACTCTATAAATTGTGCTTTTGTATAACAATCATGATAAAAATCACATTGCAGTAATTTTTAGCAATAGTAGAATTATGAAACTGATTCTGATCTTGATTTTGTTTTTTCTCTTCTTTTTTTAGGTTCGATTTATGAGCCACTTCAAAGTATTCATCTTCCAAAACCAGAGGGGGCAAGTCTGTGGGATAAATTAGATCATTATTACAGAATTGGTAAGTTAATAATTGTTCCTGCCATGAAAGATGTAACTTACTAAAATATTTACAGTTATGGTTATGATAGTAATTAACTTTGCCTTAAAATGATATCTGCAGTATTTAATAAGGATTTTTATTTTCTGAAAAGGGTTCTGTCATTACAATTCCTCATAAGATTCTTGTGATAATATAATCCATGTATTTGGATATTTTATACATTGCTTGAAAAATCATGACCTGTAAATAATAATCAAAATAGTCATTTGCGTTTGTCAAATGGTAGAATAGATTCAGAGTTGCACCTGATGGTCTTGGCTGGGGAGGGCTAAAGGTAGTCTGTTGACAGTTTTTGATGCTTGAACTAACCCAGATATGAATTAGAATTGATATTTACATGTTAAATATCATTGCTATGTTATTCCTACTTGAGGATAGTTTCCTAAATTTCTGCTGAGAGTTTGAAAGGCGCAAAAACTGGAGGGCTGAATTACACTTCTTGCTGAAGACAAAAATGTATATTGGAAATCCAGTCCAGCTGTAAGACTGAATTTAGAATTGTTTTGGATAAAATGGTAGCCTAGTATGGCGGCATTAGCCAGTTGCAGCTGAGGAAACATTGAAGTGGAAGAAAGCTTTCATGTAGTACTTACAACAGTTTGACAGGTAATCAGCGAGAAGTTGTTTTCTTGTTATTAATGATGCTGTAATGTGGTTTTGTGCTGAAATTTTATCAGTTTACTAACTCATTTTAAACCAAATTTAGTGTTTTTCTTTTCATGATGAGATCATTTTAAGCCAAAAACATACACATTGAAGAAGCAATAGCTTATTTTGATCCTTTTGGATGTTGGGGCTGTTGTGTTATAGTGAAGTCCTGTCTGTATTCTAAAATCGGGGTTTTTTTAGAGGCTGTGCAATTGACTGTTTAAAACTTGTTTTAGTCAGGCAAGGATACAGAATAGTGAACAATTTTTCCATTCCAATTTCCATTCTAAAGATGTGGGATGAGACTCCCTTCACTCAAATCCCTTTTAAAGTTAAATTTGTGATGTGTGCCTCGTCTATCCGTCGATGCGTTGCTTTTTGTAGCTGCACTGCTTTTATCTTTCTTACAGAGGAGATGACTGTCCAGTTTGCTTTTAACACTTGGCAGCAGCAAAAACTTGCGCTCATGCTTGCTATTTATCTGTCGGGCACTTATGTTGCAAGCATTCTGCTGCCTCACTAAAAATTTACTATTGAATTTATACTTCGTGTTAAAATAATTTTTATTGACTTTTTTAGGTAACATTTTATCAAAGTTCTAGTTATGAGATATTAAGTCACTGAAGAATATAATGCAAAAAGCCACAAACCCCTGTAATTTTAAATTAAAATGCTTGATTTCTAATACATCGACAATAAAGAGGCTTTTTAAATTGGTGTTTTATAACTTTCTGGAAAAAAAATTGTTTTCTTGTCTTATAATGGACAGGCTATTATTAGAAGGGTTATTTTCAAGGACATTAAGTCCAGTTTCAATCTTGTAGCACGCTGGTTATTCTACAATTTTAGAACAACAATTCACAAAATGCAAAATATTAACGTATAATAAGAATGAAAGTAATACTTAGCATGTTTTTCTATTTTAGTTACGACAGCTTGAATATTCCTGTCTTATTCTATTTTTATTGTGTCAAGATACTGAGTTAAATGATTCTGTTCATCCTTTCTCATTGCTTACCATTCATTTCCTCTTTTAAACATATTGATACAATCATGTGGCCTAAGTTAAAAGTTTGAATTTTATGAGTGTGTAGTTCTGCAGAGTTTACCTAAAAAGGGAGATTACTGGTTTGCAATGTAGAGATTCTGTACGGATTGGGTAGTGCTGGAACAGAGGCTTATAAATAGCTATGAATACTGATTTTTTTGTGAAAACATTATGTGGACTTAAACAGCAGTGTGACAAAAATTGTGTTGTGTGTCTCTCTCATTACATTTCTTTCTCTTCTGTTTTATGTTGTGTGCGCTCTAACAGGTTGTTCATATCTTGATTTATTCCTGAAAATCTGTGTGGAAACAGGAAGAAACAGAAGTGTTGTCAATACCATTTTTTCTTTTTTCCAGTTAAGTCAACGTTGCTGCTTCATCAAAGCCCAACCACGGGTCTGTTTCCTACGAAGACATATGGGGATAACCAAACGGCGAAAGTACACGACAGTCTGTACTGTGCTGCATGTGCCTGGGCATTAGCCCTTGCTTACAGGTGAGCAACTTCTAAACTCACATCTCTGCTATGTTACATTCTGTTATGCAGTACCCTGAGAATGTTTTAAAAGATGAAGCTGTACCAAAAATAGTTTTGTAAACCCGTAGAGATGGTACATGTTTCCAAATCTCAACAAAAATATTTATGTAGCTGCTAGGTTAAAAAATGTCACTCTACTTTTGCTAAACATGTTTTCTATAACTTAATTGGTACCAATGTTCTGAAACAGGGGAATTACTGCATGCTGTTAAAAATAAAGGTTATTGTGGCAAACTGTACTCAAGGAATACTGCTCTTTTTAAATGTGGTAGGAGAGTTCAGAGCAGAAGCAGTCTTGTTGTAGGTAGTAACAATCCGGGTACTCACAGAAGAATGAATGCTTGAATGGTGAGAAGTTTATATGTGGGAAAGAAGTGACCATCTTCCTTGGTAGGTACAGAGGCTGGGCAGTCTCAGTTGTTAGCTCTTCTTCTTTTGCGTTTCTTCCATTTCCACTGTTAACTTGTTCGAGAAGCAGGTTAGTAATTTGTATGGGTGAGTACGACCTTAAGAACTATGGGCGAGTTACCTCCCATAACAATTTTTTCGTAATTCCCTCTGCTTTAGGACAAATAACTATCAAAATTGCTTCCTGAGATTTAGTATTCCTTGTTTCCAACCTTGATACCCCAGCCACCCAGGAAAACACAGGCAGAGGTGATGATAACTCAAATGCAGTGTATTTAAGAAAGAAGATGGTGTGCAAACATTGAATAATTTACTCTCATTAGTGATCACCTTCTTCTATTAAGGTAGTGATCACATTCTTGAACAAAATTCTAGTATATTTTACAGAAGAAGGGTCAGAAGTAATATGGGGAGCTACTGTTGAAATAAAGATGGTTTACTGGGCAGATAAAAATTTTTGAGTTACTTTTTTGTCCCTATTTATTGCTTTAGATTCTGTATCTCTGACGCCAATGTGAAAAAACAGTTATTAAAATTGTCTTCTAGGAAATGTTGTTACAAAATGATGCTTTTTGAAAAAGGAGACATACACAAATCTCTGTTTACCTCTGGAGATGCTGTGCCAGAGATCTAATAGGGTTCAAAGTTTTGAGAAACTTTCAAAAATTAGAAGGAAATTAACGTTCAGAATGTGTAATTATTACTTTCATTTCTTATACTGAAGTCTTTGTGTCTTTCTTTTAATTCTTCTTTCTGTTGGTCAAATAAAAGCATTTGAAGAAAAAAACATAGGAAAAAAAGTAGGAGGAATAAAAGAGGCAGGGGTGATTGTTTTGAATTTCCAGCAACTCATAGAAGAGAGCATGGCATAATGTTGCCCGAGTTATTCAGTCTTTAATTTCCAGTGTGTAGAATTGCAGAAGATACGTGAAATTTGTGGCAGTTTGAAGGAAGGGCAAAGTGGCAAGATAAACTGCTTGTGTTGCTTCCAGTTGTGCTCAGAACAGGGTCCTGCACTTCAGGTGCTGTGTGATGAGTTTTCTGTGATGGGCAAAGGTTGATGACTGAAATTAAGTGAATAGCTAAAATCTGAAATGAGCCAAGATAAGAGAAGCAGATTACTGTGCTTGATTCATGCCAGTGCTACTGTGCATGTTCATAAAAACTAAATTGCTTGAGACTGTGTTAAGAACACAAACACAGCTGTTGTGAATAGAGGAAAAATGTTGTAACATGAAAACTTCAGAGCTTTTACATGTGCTTCATATTGGTCTTTGGATTTGCGATAAAACTGAGAATAAATCCTACTGCTCAAAAAATTCTTAATGTTAATTTTGTATTGTCTGGTTTTATTTCTTGTGGGGTTGCTTTTACTCCCTTGTTTGAACTTTGTGGTTGGAAGCAAGTACATTTCTTGTACCTAAGGTTATTATTTAAATAGCATGATTTTTGGATGTGTAGGATTTTTGAAGTTACCACTAGCTTCCCAATTTGCAGTGTAGGCAGCAGAACCTCAGCACAAACTATTAACATGTTAAGTATGGTGGAAGAGGATACGCTGTGTTTACAGCATGGTTATCATCCGCTTACCTGTAATCAAATTTGTAACAGCTATAAAGCAGACTGAGAAATAGCAGTGAGCATGTTATTCTGTTTTGCATATTCGTATCGGAGACGTGTTGTTGTAAGTTACAAAGGCTCAATCAAAAATTGAGAACTGGAAAAGACAGAACACAATGCAATGATCAAGGTTGCTTACACACTACATTTCTTAAAATAACTGGATTTGGCATTGGTTTTAGTATACATTTAGTAATATAGTAGTTGTAAGTGGTGTTTGATTTCGTGGTATAACAGTACTAAGGTATCTTGAAACGCATTTCTGGACATTTGGAGTGTTTAACTTTCAGACTCATGTGCGCAGCTGTGTTTTTTTCAACATCATCAGGAAAGTGGCTGCTTGATTATGAATGACAGATACTTTGTAGAGTTAATGAGAAATTGCCTTTGTGTCTTGGATCTCTCAAGACAGTGTCTTGCAATGTTATAGTATCAACAAGGATTTTCTTTTCTTCTTTTTAAGTTTCGAAATAGAAATGCATAAGTTGCAACATAAACTAAAAAATGTGGGGTTTTTTTTTTTTATTTTTGTTGTTGTTGTTAGTAAGGAAGGATGGGTATGGCTATAAATCTGTTGAGATGAGTGTAGGCACCACTATATAACAGTGTTAGTTAAATACTTAATATTCCAAAGCACTAATGTGTCCTCGCCCCCCAGTGAATTTATGGTTTGTTTTATGAGTTATCTCTCTTACCCAGGCGTATTGATGATGACAAGGGAAGGACTCATGAACTGGAGCATTCTGCTATAAAGTGTATGAGAGGAATTCTCTACTGCTACATGCGTCAGGCCGATAAGGTAAAGCACTGTAGTGTGGACACAGGCACTCACTTAATTCTAAAGGATTAATTAAGCTGTGAAAACTAACTTCTAAATGCAGATAGAATTCAAAAGGGGAATGGAGCATCACTGTGTGGCCCAGCTAAGAACAGCTGCTTTGTTATTGTCAGGTTGCAGCATTGTTTTAGGGTAGAAGACAGAAGCATTTCGCAAAGTAAACCTTAGGGCATATTTGAAACTTCTTCAGGTTCCTTTTGCAGTTATTTATCCCATTTAAACATTAGACCATTAATTATTGGGTTTCTTGGATGTCTTTTTCGTGCTTTAATGGCAAGATGTAGAATTTCTTTTACCCAAGACTGGAGAGTTTTCTTTGCACTGTTAACTTGGATGTTGCATTTGCAGTTGTTCTCCTTGTCTAGGTGATCATTTTGATGATTTTGCTTGGTTTCTTTAGCAGCCGCTTTCCAGTATTCTTTGCCTGAACGATGTAAATTGAGAAGGGCAGCAATCCCAAATGAATAAGGAAACAGGGTACTTTACTTGTGTTAGAATACAGTTGATATATTCAGCCTGTAATCCTCTTGTGAGTATAACCTTCTCCTCCACCACATATTTTAGATGTGATGGATTAATTTTGCGTAGTGGTTAGCAGTATTTCTACAAGTAGTTAATTATCTGTATTCCTTGTGATTATTTTAAGTTTCATGTCACTGACTTTTAATTGTATTATTAAGAAGAATTCCCATGTTACCATATGGTTTCCATTACTTCTAAGCATGTAATGAAATGTCCGTAGGCATGAGATATCAGTAATAGTAATGATAATAATAATAATCATAAGCAAATCGTATATTGCCAGTTGTATTTATGCTGATGTGGTATTTTTTTCTCAGTTTTCTTGGTCTGTTTGTTTGTAGTATTCAATCTGTAATATCTTGACCTAAATTGATCATGTTACATTTGAGCTGTTGTTTTTCTCTTTGATGTGCAGTGGTTTGCTTTGAGGAGGATCAGTGCAGATGTGAATAATGAGCATTAAATTAACACAAGTGTCACGCTGCTGACATGCTGGTTGTCAGATTTTGCCTTGATTACTATAAATGCTTCTCTCTTCCTACAGTGTAGTAATAAGCACTCTCAGGTACCTAACAGACATGGTCAGATTGGACTTTATTCTGAGAGACTCTGTATGTGCTGGCCTCATGTAGAAGGAGGATATTTTTAATAGTATGAATTATATGTGCCCAAATGCTGAGGCATTACTTGAATAGATCACAGAATTACAGAATGGTAGGGATTTGAAGGGACCTCTGTGGGTCATCTAGTCCAACCCTCCTGCCGAAGCAGGGCCACCTACAGCAAGCTGCACAGGACCTTGTCCAGGCGGGTCTTGAATATCTCCAGAGAAGGAGACTCCACAACCTCCCTGGGCAGCCTGGGCCAGGGCTCCGTCACCCTCAGAGGGAAGAA
>Ga0065711_1043180_pt1 | contig 14886 bp, 7 predicted proteins | sample Hoacrofraction12_FD_59098 | JGI IMG/M metagenome (GOLD analysis project Ga0065711, IMG submission 59098) | Hoatzin crop microbial communities from Cojedes, Venezuela - Epithelial fraction 12 v2 (version 2) | ecosystem: Host-associated > Birds > Digestive system > Esophagus > Crop | place... | reverse complement strand
CTCCCCCCCCCCTCAGTTTCCTTTCTTTCTCTGGATCTTCCTTGTTTATTAATCACCAGTCACTGAACCATGCCAGAAGTCTTCCCAGACTGAACTGCTGAAAGGTTTATTTTTATACTGCTTACTCTTTTCTCGTTTTCGCAATTCTCTATTTACCATATTAATTGTGTAAATTCTGGAGATCTTCAGCCTTGCACCAGGCATCCTATTTGTGCCTTTTCCAGATTTTAAAGCATCCAGATTCTGCTCCGTGTTCTCCTTGCACCAATAGTTTACATCTACTTTAGAATCTTGACAGAACCCCCTCAATCCTTAAAACTCTTGGTGCCACCTCAGATCATAGCAATCATATTCTACAAACAGGAATTAACTGAGCTGTGACTGGGAGCCAAATGATTTTTAGTCCTAAAGGCTTCTTTGATACACAAAAATAGAGTTGTACAATAGATTATGTGATTGCGCAAAAGAAATCATTGGACCTATAAGGACCTGTTACTTCAAAGCTCACTTGTCTTTTGTGCTGTCTAGTGCTTACAAGACATGAGGACATGAACAAAAGGTTCCAACCTTCAGCACAGTTCTAACAAAGACTTCCAGCCATGATGAAGACAAAAAAAGAAAGAAAAAAAATAAGGTAAAGTTAAAAACAACTGCATTATTTCAGAATTGCCTTCATTACTTCTGCTAGATGACTTTGCTCTGTAACACACCAATGTATTCTGTCCCAATTTTTTAAAAATCCAGCTGGTCTGTGGCTTGTCAACAAAGCTCCATTTTCAATCACCCAGGGAGACTAGGCGAAACACATCTTGCAGTGTCCTTATCGCTACAGGAAGAGTTTGGGGGCACTTCAAGCTGAGAATTTCTTCTGCTTTGCCTTAGAGCGATTTGCTGCCTAAGATATGACAGATATGTGTTGACAACTGGACCTAAGATTTTAAGGAAATCCTAAAGCAGGAGGGGGATATTTATTGACAAGCTTGTGTCTTGCTGTGGATCTGAAATTCTCTTCGTTCCAGACCAGAGCAACCATCAAAAGGATGAAAACTGAAGACTGTGTTAGCCACAATGGCTAACAGGAGAGTGGAGGGTGTAAGGGAAGTTCACCGTGCACAACTTTATTCCGAATACTACATCTCTGTCACAGAAAGAGTAATGCTAGTTTGCTGCTTCCAACAGGACTTGCGGCATTTACTTTTCATATTGAGGGTTATATCTTCACCTTCTGCAGAGTCAGGCTGAGCAGAGGAAAAACGCATCAACTAGGATTTCAGAAAAAAAAAACTACCAGGGATGCAATAAGAAAAAAAAAAAAAAAATCAATCTTTCCCTTCCACTAACGAATAAGCCATAATCCTACCTGTACATAATGTAAAACATATTTGAACCTTACAGTGCTGCCAGGATTAAAGGAGATTAATTTTTAAGAAATGGGAAAGATACTAAGATTCTTCAACATGTATAAGGCATCGGCAGCAGCTGAGCTACGTAGTTTGAGCCGAGAAGCAATTTGCATTATATGTGTGAGGGAAGAAGGCGGTTGCTCACCTGGGCTGCTCATGACCTTCACAATCAACAGACATATAAAAGATACACTGGTGAGGGCAAAAATCTGCAGGGGAATTCAGAGGACAGGCTGCCCTATCTCCCTCTTTTTGAAAAATCCAAGAATAAATCAAAGAAGGGATGAAGAGAGAACAAGCGCAGAGAGCTGTCAGTGCACTGCGGTTTTCGACCGTTCAGTTTCCACACCAGGGAATGGGGGATTGGTTTCATGTGCTGACCTGACGAAGGGAAATGGCAGTCAAGGACAAGGACACGCAGGCGGGTTGCTAGCTGCAGACTTGGTGGTAGCAAAGGTCTCAGAACTGGTCTGAATAAATCAGCACAATTAGACCCCGATTACAGCCTTTATGTGCTACCACAATATAAATATTTAATAAGAAGCACAGTGGCCAGAAGATCTCTATTAATCTGCAGTTAAGCAGTGTTAGCAAAAGCATAGCTTCTGGAGAAGACGAGCTGTTCCAAGAAGTTACACAGGAACACAAGATCCTAGACTTAGAAAAAAGACCCCAGTAGAATTTGGTCCTGTTAACTGCACTTGCTTTGGAGGTAGCGATTCCAGCTCAGAGGCAGAAGAAACCCAGCCAATGTGAAGAACAAACTCCCCGTTGAGACCATCTTCTCCTTTTTGCTCAGACTCCAAAAAGACCGGGGCACGGGGTGCATGGCAAGAGCTCCCTGGAGAGCATAGGCAAGGGAGGGAGGTCCAGACCTGCGCATATGAGGGAAGGAGCTGTGAAGGTGTTGAGGAAAGGGACCTGGCTGGAACCCAGAAACCCTGCTAATACTTTTCATTCAAAGACTCGCAGAGAAGACATAGACTTAAGCAAGACCAGTATTTTCCGTTCAAATACAGCCTTTATAAGAGCCAGCATAAGAAATACTAGGCTTTAAAAGATTTTTAAAAGCCTTTACAGAGTATGGTAGACTCTAGGTAAAGCAATGTCCTTGAAGTGGCTAACGAAATTCTTTAAAATTACAAAGACATGAGATAAAAGACACAGGAGGACACTGGAAACCAGAAGTTAAATTACAGAACTTCCTCAAAGCAGAGGGCATCAGAGGAAATTGTTCTCTGTAATGCAAGAGATAAAAAGCACATGGAGACTAAAATAGATGCTTAAAAAAAACCTTTTAAGCTCCAGTCAATATGCTTTCAGCAAGGTACATCGTTCTCATGTTTTTACTGTATGTTTGTACACAAATAACACTCCTTGACAAAAAAGGCCTACTAGAAAACATGAATTTAAGAGATTAATTTATTAGAAGAAGAGTTTGTAAGAAATTCTGGGCCTTTAGAAGTGTAAATAGCATGGCAAAAGACCAGCCCCAACAGCCAGATGAGGGCGGCAATGTTTCCCACGGAGCAGATAATACTCCAGTCTGACAACTAGAGAGTCAAGACAGCTGGCACCTTGCGTGACGGGACAGCAGCAACTCAGCAAACCACCGAGCACAGACGACAGCATGAGCTGTTGAGCGCAAGCACAGCGCTGCCTGCCTTCGGGGCATGCAGACGAGAGAGCATCGGGGGACACAGTACGCTGGCAGGGCGCACAGATGGCACGCACAAAATGTCTGGTAAAGGGGTTACAAATCTACGGGGAAACGCGAATGAAGGCACCTTCTGCTTTTATTTACCAAACCAGGGAAGTGGGCTGTGAGGTGGTGTGTTGTGCCTCGGCCGTCAGGTAGCACCTGCTTTTGTAGGACTGCACCTCAGCCTGGGGCAGGACGGTGCAGGAAACCTACTGTGCCTTCAAGGAGGTGGGAGAGGAGGTAACTCAGGTTCCCACTCTGAACCAGGGTCACCACCTGATGCCCACCGGTTCCTGGAGATGCACAGATCGTCAAGGAACAGCACGATTTGTCCGGAGATCACAGGCAAATTGCCATAAAGCTTGAAGAAGAAAAAAAGTCTATTTATTTCCTCACTCACTTCCTCCTTCCCTCCGAATTTGGACGCTGTCTCCAATGCAGCAGAGATAATGAGACACCGAACCCCAGGTTGGGAATGTTGTAACCAGCCATGGAGAAGCATAGCTGCTCTGTCCCTCTCACCAGAGCTTAGCTGTCACGCCGATGACCGGGGAGGCCAGACAAGACTGAAAAACTGCCTGTGAGGACAGCGGACACATGACAAAAAGCCACCCTGAGGGACATGGCACTGCTGCAGCACCCAGCGTTCTTCTCAGCTGTTGGAAGAGGTCCTTCCTGAAAAGCGTGTCTCATTAAGGGAACACAGGCAGGCTCTGTTTGTCGCAGTAAAGAGGAACCAGAAAGGTGAAGAAATGCATTACTGAAAAACAAGCGATCCTGTGATTGTGGTAACACCGGAATAGAAACACCTCCCTTCGACGGTGCGACTGTTGCCAGAACCATGCATTTAAGGGCTGATATTCCCAATTCTGTCACTGCAGCTTAATGAGACACAGAGGCCAGCACAGCAGCTTTAGTGGCAACGAACACAGCATAACCCATTGCCACCGCTGGCTGGGGGAAGCTGCACCTCTGTGCATGCTACCAACTGAGCTTGACTTTCAGTGCTTCCACGATACAAGCGCTTTCAGAGAAATGGTGACTCTCCTTGGGTCTGTCTTTCATGGAGGCAGGCTAGGCTGTCTTGAAGTACTCTGCAAAACATATCGTGCATGTCTTTAGGTGTACAGATGAACTAGAAAAGCCATGACCCAAGACAGATTCAGTTTGAAACAGATATTACCTACGACCCTACGAGCACCGGTCTCTCTCTACAGTTATGTTACAGTACTGAGGAGACACCAGGATGCGCCGTGGGACCCTGCCCAAGTTGTGTAACCCGCCTGTATAGCTCAAGTTACACAGATGTAGGACTGGATGTAAAGCAGAGACCCTATTAAAATCAGATGCTGAAGATGAACGGAAGTTATCTGAAGAAAGATATTATACAACAAGATGAGAATTTGTTCACTGGGTAAACTTGGCCTGAAGCTAGAAGTAGGGATGCCTAGCCCATTAAAGGAAGTTAAGGGTCAATAACAAATTAATGGGATCAGTGGCCCCATTAATCCTCCTGTAATGAACACAAGCTCAAACAACCCCCTCTTCCCGAAATACTTGGAAGACATTTTATATTGGCAACAAATTTACCTTATTGAACCTAAAATCATATAAAAGTGATTTAAATCTGAACTCCAGACATTCCCTGAAATGCAGAAGATATTTTGAAACAGTACCATGGCAGAAGGTAGATTGATACCATAAATTAGTGCACTAACCTTCAACCCCTGGAGAGTCAAGTGAGGTCACCAGGGTAATAAATTCTCGTGTTGCCCACACAGCCTGTGGCGGATATTTGCCCGTTGCAAAAGTTACCCAGTATGGCAACACGCTGCAAATGGCATCATCCGCTCAGAAATAGCACACAGCTGGGACAGATGGGGATATCACAAGCACAGCTATTCTGAGTTTGCAGCCTCGGAGAAAAGGATGGATAAACAGAAATAGAATGTGAAGTTTACCACAATGGAGGACCAAGATGCACTGGCAAATTATGGGACATGACATGCCCATTTCCTGCTCTGGCTTCCTTCTCTGGTTCGTAGTTACGATTTCAGCTTTTTTTCTGATCTCTTTTACACAAAAGTCTGTGGAAGCAGTAATGAAACCAGGCTTAGCTGTTAGTGTTACCAAAGGGAGATGGTGCTTTCATCAAGTCTAGAGAGCTAAAAGGACTGGCTAGCACAAATTGCCAGCTGCATTCCTGCCTCTCCTGATTTCAGTGATTTCTGCAGTAAGACATGAAAGGAGATGTCTGAACAGCAATCTCGGAGGTATGTTCTGCCTGCTCATCAAGCACAGACTGGAGCCAGATTTTCAAAATATTTTATTTCTCATGGGGGCACTAAAGAGAAACAGCCAGATTCTCTGTGGGAGCTGGGCATTAGCCTCACGTTAACAACTTTAGAAAAAAAATGGCCAAAAAGACCGACTTCAGGCCAAATGTCATTTTTCTGGAAGTCAGATTCCCATCATCAAGAGATGAATACTGTCCATGATGACAAAACATCCCAAGCACACTTAAAAGCAACCAGGATATATTCTCAATATCAGAAACACTCATCTCTCTGAAGACCTAGGGCTTCCTACGTCTTAGTAAGAAAAGGAAGCATGAGTTATAGCCAGATTGTTGCTTAGGGACTGCTTTAAACTAAACCTATGTTCTCTAGAAATCAAGCACTGAGGGAATCAAGCAATAAACCCAAGCAGTATTTTCTCACTTATTACCAATTTATTCCCTTGTGCTGCAGGTGGGGAAAGGAACAGAAGGATGGGAGGGAAAGTAAGAAATCCTGATAAGCAAATACTCCTCCACGGCTCACACGCACTCCTCCCGCTTGCATCACGGACAGCAGCGGCAGTGCAGCACGCTCACCACAGCTGTGGTCAAGTGGGTTTGGTGAAGCGGTTTTAAGAACAAAAGGAGAGCATGCAGATTACCTGGAAAATTGGGATTGTGGGAGAAAAGTCTCTCTGTACCGCTCAATCTCCTACTAGAGCACATTCCTCCAGTGGGAACCTACCACATTTTATAGCAGAAGGACCAATTTATTTCATTGCATGTGTGCTCACACACATGCTGCTGTCAAGACTCGAAAATGTTTTCCCCAGCCAGCACTTGGATTCTGCACAATCCTGACCCAGGCAAAGCCACAGCAAGCAATGCAACCACTCCACCGCCTCCGCCGAAAACGACACCGACTGTGGCACTGTAGCGTCGGAGTTCTGGAAAATAACAGATTTTAAACTACCTACAACATAGCGTATTGCTCATTAGCTCTGGCTAACTGCTAGAGCTCACCTGGCAGCCGGGTTTGCCTTGACGTTCTCAGTTCCGTGTATTCTACATCTTGAATTTACTTCCATTATCAAATCAGGAACTTGGGTGCTGAATGTAAAACTAAACTCAATGCTCTTCCACAAAGCAACACGGAGGAGGCTGTTGAAGGGCGCTGCTACAGAAAGGGCTGGGATTATACACAGACTCCTGTCCTGCAGAGGACTGTGCGCGAACTCAAATGACATTTTAACAAGTTTTTACTGAGAATTTCCATTTTCCATTTAAACGCATTGTGAATCTATGTGCTTTGCCAGTGCAATTGACTAAAATGGCATGAAATTGAATGCCCCCCCCAACAAATGCCACCTGACAAGACTGATAAAGCAAATGCTGATATTGAGGCTAGACAAGATTAAATTCTACTATTTAGAGTGTAACAGTTTATAATTAGGGCAGCAATGGTCTTTGTTGGAAATGTAACATGGTTTTTTACCGAATGCATTAGAAGGATCATCAAATTCTATCACTACTTCATAGCTTTGAATAAAGATTTTATCATATACTAGGGAACTCTCTTTAATAAACACTTTACCTGATAAAATAAACCCATTAATACTGAATAACTCCCTACTCATCCTCAGATGCCATACAATAGCAAACCCGAGATGCTAAAAAGGACAAAACTATTCAATGAAAGCTTCAGCTCAAATACAACCATTTGTTGCTAAGAAATTGCATTAAAGACACTGGACACCAATGGAGCTCTCTAACTGGCTATCACAGCTGCTGCCTGGGCATTTGCTGTGTGTACTGCACACCGCACACAAACAGATGAGACTATATTGCTGTTTGCTTTGTGATTTGCCTTTCACAGTGGCAATAGGACAGGCCAAACAAAGTCTTTCCTGAATAACAACAGCTTACTCCCAGACAATTAAATCACTTTGTTTCAGGTCATATTTATATACAGGGTAGGAAGCAATATACTGCAACTGTTCAAGAACATGGATCTGTACATGGTTGTTTTGGCTTTATAATAAAATAAAAACCTCTTTAACTAATACCCGTTCAAGTAATTAACATATTATAAAGAAAAAATAAGTAAACTCACCAAGGTTATGCATCTAAAAGAACTCTACTGTGTTTCTTTCATTTAAATTTCAAAGTCGATGTCAATGTTGTTTTGTATCTACAAAGACAATTATTTCATACACTGTCAAGTTACTTGCTAATCATCACAAATACACCAGGGTCTACCAGGATACTGGTTGCAAAATGCATTGACATTCCACAGTCTTCTCTCTCTGTAGTAACTGGATGGACTGGATTCCCTAGTCTAGCTCTCAGTTATTAAACTCTTCCTTCTTCCAGATGAAGAGAACGAATGCCTGACGCAGACATCTTATGTGATCCTTGGCTTTTTCAGGTTTGATCTCTAGAAATGCAGACTGTCTCTAAACTGTGTTGCTCATTTTCGTATGAACTGACTTTTGCATTCTCACAGCTCTCAATGAAGAGATGCTCCTGCGCAGGACTGGCACACTACAGTAATGCGTATGGTCTTAAGAACAGCAAATTTTTATGCATCATTACTGTTCTCCTCTTTTCATACTGTGTTGCTTCAGGCCATTGTCAGGTAACTGAAGATAAGCGTTCCCAGGTTCATGTCAGCCTTCATGCCAGTACAAACGATGCTGCTAAAAATTCTGACTTTTCTAAGTCGTGTACTGAGTTTCAGTAAGAGTTTGCTGTTTAGCTCCTTCTGATTCTTTTGAAAATAATTAGCCACAATAAGAACCCTTGGGGTGCTCAAGAGATGTCCTTTGGAGCTTGGACTTCTAGAAATTGAAGTAGCTTCGCAACTCAATTTCAAGAACAATATACATCTTATAATGGTTAACACACCTCTTGTGTTACACAGTGTTGTTCCACACATTAGGACAACTTTCCATTTTGTACAAGGAAAGTGACAGAGGTTTTTATTCAGAATGAAGATTTTATATATCCCTACCACAAAGAATTATGATACTTGATCCTTTGCTGAAGTTGAATCCCTGTCAGATCACCCTAAACAATTTACTTTCGAGCTCTTACAGTTATAGCATGTCCTATAAATTGCTATCTAGTCAAGTTACATCTATTTAGCTTTTCAATGTCTATTCTCCCAAGTCACTCCCACACCCTTGCTAATCAGCACTGCTGCTTCTCTGCATGGGGTTTTCACTATGAACCTATAAACAGATACAGATACCAAAGACATTTTGTGTTGTCTCGTAGTGTGCAACAATCGAGCTCATTTGTTGGGACCCAACACTGAAAAAGACCCACCAAGATTATTTACAAGCCATGTGTCTGGACCACTATGCGCAGTTCTGGTATACAAGAATAATGCTGGTGAGCAGCATGGGAGTGCACTGACAGCCAAACTCTGAAATAAGGGATTTCAGGGAAGCCATAAGCCTGAATGAAGACCATGGTTTTGGTAAAGAGTTATGATTCTGGCCATTTTTATATTCCCCAGTCAACAGTATGCACCTGCTGTCTTCAAAAAGCAATGTACTTCTTGCATAAACTACTGCAGTATTTGCTCCCTACTCTCTTCGTGATCATCTTTAAAGATAAATTTTCTATCTCAAATACCACAGCAAGGCTACTGGTACAGGCAAGAGCTTGACACATGCACATAAAACCTTCTGCAAAACATCATGCCACATCTTCCTGAACCAACAACGCAGCACACGCTTCTCCCCTCTGATGAACACGGGTTTCTTTCACAAAGACACCTCGCAGCAGAATGACATTCAGAGACTGACTTTGGCTTACGGGTGCCGCAGATCAGATCCTACCGGGAAACCTTTAGAAATGTGAGCAGAAAGAGCTCTCCCCGGAGCCCTGCATACAATCCCACATGCCAACAGCTGCCCCTTGCCGCAAGCGGATGGAGTGGGAGCGTGCACATCACAATGAACTATAGAGTGAAGCCCTGCTACCTGATGATCCCTTCCCATGCAACCCTTCCCCCTTACAGAAAGCCAGAAAAACAGTGCAGACAGTTCACACCAAGCCTGTTTTCAGTCTAAAGAGAGCCCTTCCTCCAGCGCTGCTGCTTCTTAACAGGTGGACAACTCCCAAAATTCAGCAGTAGGAAACACTTTACCTTTAACAAGCTCCAGCCACTCTAAGCAGATTGTCAATAAACAGAGCATATTGCACAGATGGACTAATAACGCAACCCTAATTCAATTGCCTACAACCATCTTCTGTGCAGACTCTATTAAAAGCAGCCACTCGGCTTGCAGCAGCTTAGAAACGAGGACAGGGTCCCCTTCTGAAGAAGGGAAGAGCATTGACTTTGATTAGCTAGGAGCTGTGAGCCAGCAGCCCCAGCAGCACACTCACAAGTTGCCTGCAACCTTACGCCTGTGTGTGTGGCTTTGCAGTCACCTCAGAGGTGAAAGCACCTTGTTCTTATCCTTGGCTAACCTTTCAGCCACGCGGCTTTTAAGAGACTCACCCACCTGAACCAGAAGTCCGATGGCCTCAGCCACCATCCTGCATCATTATTTGTATCTGAAGAGAATAATTCAACAGCAAACATTCGAGCCCTGTTAACCTACATTCTTCTCCTTGCCCTGTTGTCCAAGAAGCCCACAGAGAATGAGAGCTCCCAAAGTAAGGGGTGTCCTGGAACTATGGTCAGGTCATGGTGTGTCTCCTTGGTCTTCAGCTTACATTCAGTTTCCGCATTGATTTCCATATGCTTGCTTTCTCTCAACACTAACTAGGCAGTGATACGAGCAAGGTTTGGGTATGGGAAAGCCGGACAGGAACAAAAACCCGCTGGTATTATTTTCAAAGTTTGCTCTACCTCTTTTAAAGTCAGGCTGCCAGAAGCCACGGGCTGATGCATACCAAGGGATTATCTTTTGCAGTCAGTACCTTTGAAGTGCACAAGCTTCAAATCAGTTGCAAACAGAAGACCTGAGGCCCATCAGCAGCCATGCTGCTCGGGGCCAGGAAAGTCCAAAGAGCTGGTTCATGCTTCCATCTGCGCTCCAGACCGAACGGATGCAAAGCAGGCCACGCAGAGCTTGGCTCACTTTCCATACGCCATTTCCCTGTCTGACCTGGTTTCAAGGTGGGAGCTACACAGTATCTGACACCAAGCACTGGGACTGCAGCACAGTGAGGACTGATTAGAAAAAGAATTTTAGGAGAGCTATTCACGTCTTTTGCTGTTCGTGTTTCCTGCCTTGCTATGAGAATGCCCCAGAGTCTCCATGCTCTGTCATGGAGGAATGTATTTATGCAGAACCATGAAAATTCCTACTTTTCCCTTAATCTCCTTTCACTAACTGTCAAGTGGGCAACCCAGTCTGCCCCCTTTGAGCTTCCTTTCCTCCCCTCGTTGCTCCTGGACGGTATGAACATGCCTGAGAGGACCTATAGCTGCCGAGAACCCCTCTGAAGCTAGTGTGACCGGACAGCCCATTGTGGCCTGCTGGGATCGACTCACTCCCTGCTCATGGCCAAAAGCTCTCTCTAGCCCATGGCTTAGTGGGATTAGCTACCTCTTTGCTACTTTCCCTACCTCATTTTTAATATATGATTTGCTTTAGCATTACCCCGGGGCAAAGCTTACTGGACGTTGCCATGGATGCCATCCGGGGTAAGGGCTTGGGCTGCAGCTGTTTTCTCCTCTGACATCTTGACAAGCTGTTGGACAGAACTACTTCAGAACTTACAGCAGTGTTTGCACTTCCAAGAGCTCTTTTACAACAGCCACCCACAGGAGAAAAGGCCAGTGGATGAGTAACTAACCAAGAAGAGATTTTTATGTTAATACAGCCATGTCCATGTGCTTCTTAAGCAGTATGTTCAGAAAAAGAGGCAGTGCATTTATAACCAGCTCTTTTGAGAAAGCAGCTGCAATAGCAATGAAAAACTCAATTTAGTCAAAGAACACATTGTGATGAATAATAAAACATTAGTTGAATTCAGTGCCTGTGACAGTGACGAGCTCAATAAGCCTAGCTAGAACTAAGCATAACTTACATACAGAGGCCACCTTAACTTCTGCCAGTCCCTTCCAAAGGGGGGACTGAATACTAAGTACCTTGTTTTAAAGGATTAGGGCTCTCTAGACACCACCCCACTGTTGACCTGGCCTGAACTCCTACTCCCCTTTTTAAGCATCAAAACCAGTGAAAAGTATAATTTCAAAATAGGTCGCATGGAAGGAGGAAGCATTTAGCATGTTCTAGGCAGAGTTTTCCCAAGTCATTTCACCTGTCACCCATGACCTGAGATCCAATGCAGTAATTCATTACAATACTTACGGACCTCAAACTGGTTATAAATGAGCCAAGATAGAGATGTCTGACAGACAGGAATTTAGCTGACTGATTTTGCATGCAGATAATGAGCTAAAAAAAAAAATATTGTTGCAAAAAAGAAAAATGTCTATCAAAGTCCAAGTATGCTAATTATCAAGAATTTAATGGAAACTCACTTCCTGACAAATTGCATGTTAAGAAATGAGACAGACAGCTGAATATTTTAATACCAGATCTCCCTGGGGGGGGAAATTAAAAAAAAAGGAAAAGATTGTTTTCTCCATCAAAAAATAAAAGTCTCATTGGAAAAGTTAGCTGCTGTTACCTGAGCTCTTGGGAAATAAGGCAATAGAGCTGTTCATCTCAACAATGAATGGTGATGCTTGAGACAGACACCTGCAGCCAGGTCCATCGTCCTATAATATCCTAATTAAAGTGCTGTCAGTCATGCAAAGGAGACAGAATGGTTGAAGAGATACAACCGATAACATGACAGGCTAGCTAGGCCAGCTGACAAGTACTCCAGTGAGTCAAGTCCAAGTGAAATGTGGAAGCCTGAACACTAGTAAAGTGTCCTTCCTGCTCCATGATGTGTGTTGGCAGTGCAGGCTACTCTGACTTAACTGCCTGCCAGAGAACATGCCGAGGCTAGCTTTCCTTTTATTCATTTTTTTTTCTATTGCTACGCAAAGTGCTAAATAAAGGGCATTTGGTTCTGTCCAGACAGTCCTGGATGGGTTCTTCGGAAAGCGTGACTGATCAGGCTTCTACACTCATAGCTACGGATCATCACCGTGGAGCTCTTCAAGAAGAGTGAGCAGCCAGATGAAAATCACATTGCTCGAGGAATTAGCTGTCATCATAACAATATTTCTGAACACAGTAACAGTTGGCTAAGTCTGCAAAGCTTTTCAAAGCTACAGTCAGAAAAGGCTCACTAAGTTTTAAACAGAGATTAACTTAGAAAGAAAGGAATAAGAAAAACATCACCCTCATTTGCTAAATTATTGTTTGGTCATTGCAAAGTTTCAAAATTTGTAAACATATGATATTACAGACTCACAAGGTACTGTGGTTTGGGCAGCTATTCAGTAACTACCGAGGTTCTGCTTTGTGCGTGGTAGTTATCAGTGGGAAAAGCAAAGTAAGGTAACACAAATCCGGTAATCCTCTTTCACTGGAATGAATCAATCAAATTACCTCATGTTGGATAAGAATACACACAGAAGAAGCTATTCCAGCTTGGTGGACACAGATGAGCTTGATCATGAATCAGAGCCCTCAATCTGAATCTAATGTTGCTCCCTGGATACTAGCCTTCCCTCGCCTGTACCTGGCCTGCAGCTGTGGCAAGAATCAGGAAAGATGCTCCAGCAGCAGGAAAAGACAGTATTTGCATTAAATGAAGAAACCCAAACACCTGTAGCTCTCCCCACCCTATCACCGGCCAAAGGCTTTCCTAAAAGCTCTACGAGACTACCAATGCAGGTAAAGGGCACATCCCAGAACAGCAACCGCATCAGAAGCCTTGTGTGGAACAGCAAGCTTTACAAGAAGCATCAGACAACATCTCAGACTAACAAACAACTCTCATCCCTAACTGTTACCCCCGCACACAAAATACAATTTGCTAGAAGGAACAGTAACCCTCTGCTAACCAGCGTTAACTTACTGTTCAGTTGGGCAGTTTTAAACCAGCTCTTAGCTGTTCACTTCCATATGCAAGGATGAGACCACCCTCAGCTTCATGATATTTAGACAACTAAAAGGAGTTTTCAGTCTGAGATCAAAGAGAGGGGTTGAACGAGAAGGCCACGAACGTAGGGGATTAGAAAGTGCTAACGTCCTCCGAAGCAGCTGTCCTGGGATGTAAGGCACCAGAGAGCAGCAAAACACTAACAGCAACTAAGATGGATGCATTAAGATGAGTACATCTAAAGTCTCAGTCACAAACATCTCCAGCTGGCTCCCAGAATTAAATGGAGGATTTAATTTGCACTACAGAAGCAACCGCATTAATTCTTATTTTCAAGGACAGTGATAAACCTTCAATTTCCCAAATAGCAAGACTATAAAACAGAATATCTCACTGTCTTTAAATGGGAGCCAAGACTGGGACTGCAGAATAACTGAAGTCCCACACCTGCTAGGAAAACAGAAAAAACTCCTGTTTTAGAACTGCTCACTCTTTCTTCCAAGCTCAGGTAGACTCTATTATCTCACTGCTTATCAATTACCTTTAGCTTGTACTCACATAGACCACTCCTCCTCTTCTACTCCTGCCCCACTACGCTGGCTGCCAGCAATCCTTTTGGCAGGAGGTCAGTGCTGGGGCTGACCGGGGATCACACTGTGGGGTGCCAACAGTTTGCACTGCTGCCAAACTGCTGGGACGCGTATGCTGGGATGGTACAAAACCGGGTTGTTTCTCTCTTCCTAAGGCTGCAGCAAATCTCTGGGACATCAATACTTCTGTGACTTATGCTAACAGTACAGGAGCAACTAAGAACTTACTATAAAAAAAAACCTGCTACAAATGTAACGGCCTTCTAAAGACATTCAAATGACAAAATCTGAACAGCACTGAACCCAGTCAGTACTTGGAAAAAAGCGCAATTTATAAACCCTAAATTCCAGCAGTCTCTGATGTGTGAAGGAACAGACATAACACCATTACACAAACATTTAAGATAGGAAGCAAAGATGAGAGAATCCAGCTGAAACCGCAGAGAGATGCGTGCTGTCAGAGCCGCACACGCGGAAATCCAACCAGAGCGCCAGGTTTTGACAGCTCAGCTTTTTTGAAAAGTGACCTGCATGCCTGAGAGGACCTCAGGATCCAACCAGATTTAGGATACTGGTTTGGATGGAGAGGCGTGAGGAATCCTGAATAGTAACACCGCAGTTCTAGTAACATGGTTAAGTCTGAAGCCACAGTTACACATCCCTCTCCAGTACCAAAGCTCCTGGTGGTAGGAGAGTGCTGAAAAGCTAAAACTGTACCTACTACACTCAGGTGCTTGCAACACCAATGTGGCACTAACGGTATTTCAGTCCCTTCCATCACAGCTAAGCCTCAAGGTATTAAAACATGGAGGGACACAAGTTTTCTAACAATTGCTGAAAATATAAACAAGGCAGAGAGTAAAAAAAAAAAAAAAAAAA
>Ga0065711_1043179_pt1 | contig 14886 bp, 5 predicted proteins | sample Hoacrofraction12_FD_59098 | JGI IMG/M metagenome (GOLD analysis project Ga0065711, IMG submission 59098) | Hoatzin crop microbial communities from Cojedes, Venezuela - Epithelial fraction 12 v2 (version 2) | ecosystem: Host-associated > Birds > Digestive system > Esophagus > Crop | place... | reverse complement strand
CGGGTTGCCCAGAGAGGTAGTGGAGGCCCCATCCCTGGAAACATTCAAGACCAGGTTGGGCAGGGCTCTGAGCAACCTGATCTAGTTAGCGGTGTCCCTGCTCGCTGCAGGGGGGTTGGACTAGATGAACTCTAGGGGTCCCTTCCGACCCAAAACTTTCTATGATTCTATGATTCTATAAAAAATGGTTTGTAATCAAAGGACTCAGTAAACTAAAGGGATTGGTTTGAAAGCAGTCTGATGTGCATGTTTCTTTTCAATATAAACATATGTGTGAATACAACTATCAAAAGTATAGAGAAATGGGAGGACCACAGAGAAGAGCTGTGAGTGTGTAAGCAAGGGATATTCAGCACCAGCAGAAAGAGATGTAAAGCTGAGAATTCACGAATTGCTTTATGAACAGCATATGCAGGAGAAGAAGTAGGCTTATAGGAAGGGAAGGTTCAAGTAAGCAGAAGAGGAGACGGGTTTGCCCGAGTGAAGCATCTGTCCTTGATTTACGTGACTAAAGAGAAATTTGAAAATTTCAAACACATAAGCTGATGTATGTGGAGCCAGGTAAGGATGGCAGGTTCTTAAAGGCGTGTTTTTTCAATTTAGTCTTACAAACTTTACAGCATGTTGCTCAAGCGTCCGAGTTGCAGTGTAGAGTCTTTAGGTTAGAATGGCCAACCAAACTGAAAACAAAGCTGAAAAAACAAATACAGGGCCCCCATGCTGAAATTTAGCAGGTCCTGCCTTGTCCTTACTAGTTCTGCAAGCCTATGCAGTTCTCTTGCCCTAAAAAGGCATAAATGTCCACATAACAGAAGCAGCATGACAGAACTTGTATGTACATTTGGGACAGAAAATATTTCTAACTTCATATATACCATTCTAACACCTGCTTTAGCACTTCTTCTTGAGACCTGGTTTTGCCAAACAGTGATACCTCACTTTTAGAAGAACAAGATTTTTATTTTACAGACTGGAAAAATGAGAAATACAGGGATATCTAAGTGCCTTAATACAGGTTATAGCGTGAGTCCTAATGATCAGGTCATTCCTTAGCAATAGAGAAAAGGAACAGAGGGCAGGAACTTTGCATGGCTGTATACTACCAGAGGTGTTTCCATGCAGTTTAGTTTTAGTCAGTCCTTGACTGCTGGTCCACACACACAAACTGCTTTTTTTTTCAGAGTAATGTTTCAGTTTGAGAGTTTTTTTAATATAAATTCATCAAGAGCAGACAACCGACCACAAACAATGCCAGACTAGAACTACCTTTTCTTTTCTGGACTTAAGCACCAAACAAGCCTTGCTTTAGGATTCCTTTCTGACACCAACTTTAACCCAGAAATACTATGTTGTTGGGTTTTTTTCTTTTCTTTTTTGGCTTTGTATTAGTCTAACTTCAAATATTTTCTGGCACTCAAGCTGTGTCTTATTTGCAGGGTTCCTTAAAAGCATTCTTAGTATAGTATCCTTTTGATTACTCACTGAAGAGGGTGAGCAGCACTGTTTTAATATTACCACGGGTAACTATGTTGTTGCCTATGTGGATTTGTCATAGGAGGGAAGGGCTGAAGGGGCTGTAACTCTTTTATCAGTGGCATCCTCAGGGATGCTGGTGCTTTAGGTGACTGCCTGTTCCTATTGTGCTTCCATTGAATTTCAGTTCATGGACAGCCCAGGTTTTTTGTAATTGAAGTGGTATCTCTGTACATCATGACAGACCAATTTAAGTTAAATTCTGCCTGGGCAGCCACACAAAAAATTGAGACTGTACATGTGAAGGTGAAATTCTGCCTCTGCAGCATGCACGTTTTCACTGCGGAGCTAACCTGACTTGATCTAGCATGTACGAAACACCTTTTCTGCAGTTCTCCATGTCGGAGTGGCATCTAATGCTGGGTAATTTGTTAGCAGTGGGCCATCTGAGCTGCTTTATAAATGCATTTGGTAGGTATACATGCTGTCAGGCCTTCCATGGAGTTGCTGTCTGTGGCAGTGACAAAAGAGCAATTACTTAATGTAAATAACTTGCAAGCAGGGTTAGCCATTAATAAGGCAGACTGTTCTGAAGGCAAAAGCAAACACAAAATTGGCTGAAAAAACTTCCAGTGAGAGCGTCTCTGAGGAATTCGGTCTGCTGACTGCAAAGTGATCTGTCTGAACTCAGCAGGCTACGTTGTATCTCTGTCCCCCGCACTCTAAATTGAGATACTGAATGTTTCTCCCAAATCGTGTTTTTTACTGGTGTATTCAGCCTTTAGTGGAATTTCTAGGCATCTCTTTCAAATGCTGGGGATTGCAGAACAGAGTAGACAAAGCAGAGGTTAAAAGGCCGGTGACTGGCGATACCCCATACAAAGGGAAAAACTGAGAAAAGGAGCTTACATGGAGCTGCAGGATAGGGCTGGAAGACTAGCCTGCAGTAAAATAAACAGATTTCCAGATGGATAAAGTGGAACTTGGCCTCCTTTGTATGCCCCTAACCCCCCTGACTAGTATAGGCTTAGGGCATTGTCAGTCCTGGGTTAAAAGTTTTTCTGTGTAATGCAAGCCACCCTATCCAGACTATAACTTGGCCCAGCTCTTCAGTGAAAGCATCTCCCAAGGATATTTAAATCTCGCCTTCCATTTAAAAAACAGATTATAACGACAGAAATAAATGATGGGAGGTAGATCTGTAAAATACACTACTAGGTCATTAAACATCTAGTTCTCATGACCTAAGTTTGCAAAATAGCATACCAACCTGAGGTCTTTAATAAAGCAGAAATGTCCCTACATGTCTCAAGAACATGTCTCATATTTTTTATGCCAGTATAAATCAAGTGTGGAATTCTTGGAAAACTTGCAGAAAATATTTTGACCATATCAATTCATGCCTGAGACATGAAAATACCTTATGGGAAGAAAGACAGTTGAGATGAGTGTCCTAATATCAGTTCTCTGCCTTATAAATTCTGTTATTTTTTGAGTTGATATTGTTAACATGACATCTGGTAACAGCTGGATTTATTTACACTGAAAATATTTGGAGAGGCAAAACTCTTTTTCAGGATCTGTAATTCAACTGACTGGCCTGCTTTACAACTCTGGCTGTATGTATGTGTGTGAACCTGAGTCTTGCTTTGAGAGATTTTAGTGGAATCTGCTGCTTCTCTCTCTGAGCTTGCTCGGAGAGAGAGCTTTTTGAGTTAAGCATTCTCCTCCGCTCAGTTGACTTAACCTCTGAGCCAAAATGATGTTTAAACACCATAAATGGTAAATGTTGCTGACACAGTCCTTTCGCATGGCTCAGACTAGGCATTATTTGGCAGTTAACCATATGATTCTGGCAAACAGATTCCTCCAGTATAATTAAATCTCTTGTAAGACTAAACACTGCAAGTTGTTTGCAGTGTTCTGAACATAAGGCAGCAAATTCTATTCTTTGCATGTCCTTGACTTGTAACCAGTTGTAATCCTGATCTTGTGCAGCTGAGTTATTGCATTGAAGGTGTATGTGTGCAGTGCTGTAGCTGACCCTGCTTGAGCCGGGGGCTGGACTAGACGATCTCCAGAGGTCCCTTCTGAATTCAATTTGTTGAGCATGCTGAAGTCCTGATATTTCAACAGGAGATGTCAGCATTCTGCAGCTCACTTCAAAAAGTTTTCAGTACATCTGGGTAGAAAAATGAAAAAGAAAATTTACTAGATAGATGATGTCCATAAAATGTTAACTGTTTTGGCTACAAGCCAGGTAGTAGCCAGGTCCAGTCTTTGGAAACCTTAAAGTTTGCATCCTGATCTGGATTTTCTTCTTCACTCCAGTTTCAAGAGAAAATCTGGGAATGGAAATGCCATAGTGAAGTTATTGATTCTTTTTTTTAATTCTTTCCCTTTCTGTAGATTTATCTATATCTTTTACCTTAGAAAGTAAATAGTTGGTTGCATACTTGCAGTTAAACCAGTACGCGTGTATTGCACAATTGATTTGTAATAGGATAACTGTTCAGGGCAGCATGAATGTTCCACTTTTACATATACACCTTCAACCAGCAACTCACTCTTGCTTATCAATATAAAGATGTTTACAGTTGTGTTCGAGCACCAAGTTCTGATCCAGGTCTAGGTTTTGAAAAATTCAAGTGTATTTTGGCTTTGGCCCACAGCTAGCATTAAGACTTCTGTTGCAATAATTTCCAGTCTGCAGATATCTGGAAGTTATTTAACTTCACTTAAGGTCACTTGAAATCCTGGATTGAGAAAAGTCAAATAATAGGAAAGCATTTTTTATCAACTTAAATTTCTATTAATACAAGTTAATAGAAAAACAGATATTTGATATGGTAGCTATAGATGGATTAACTTACTATTGATTACACAAACACATGAAAACAAAATGAGAGATGAATAGAATTAGTTGTGTATCAGAAGCAGTATCTCTCTTTTCCCACTGCCATCCAAATATGCTGAGAATCTGTATTTTTGTAAGAAACTGGAAGACTGAATTCTCCTTAATCTCTGTGCATTTAATGCACTAAGTGGCTTTTTTTCAACATAGGTTTGGGTGCTTATTAGAGTGTCTTTCTAATAAAAAAAATGAGCCCTTAGGGGTAAGGCAATGCTGTGGGAAAAGCCTGTATTACTTTTGCTTTGTAGAAAACATATGTGGATATATAATGTATCTTTTAAATGCTTTGCTTACTATTTCTGCTCTCCCAGGCTGTGTTTTCCACTGAGCTGTGCATCTTATTACTTGCTGTTTCCCAACATTCATGCCTATTAAAGCCTGAGAAAAGGCAAAAAAACATAGGAGCTGTGCAAGTGGGATCACTGTAGTGGACTTTTAAATCTATCACCCTGTGTAAAGCCTTATTAAAAGCCTGTTGAAACGATGGAGAGACCACTGCTCACCTGAGAACACCCCAGCTGGACTTATGTATTATGCCAGACTGCAGCTCTATGCAAAAACTGTTAAAGTTCTTGAGCTTGTAATTTTATAAGAGCCTTGGAGAATTCATTGCTCTGTAAGCAGCCTTTGAGAAAAGCATAGTATCTTCTGTATTATCTTGCATGACTTGACTTGCACAAAACCAACAGCTGTGGTTAAAAATCGTGGCAGCTTTTATAAACTATTGTAAAATAAACTACCTGCAAGGTCTGAAAACAGGTTATTGAAATGTACCTGTGTTTTATCTAGCCCTCCCTATGTAGTGCTTTCTGATGATCCTCATGAATTGCTGTGACATGATCCACCTGGGGGGAACGCAGTGCAGCAGCAGCAGTTGATTGGGGAAAGGAAGGAGGGAAGAAAATTAAACGCCTGTGGAAGAATTTTTTTAGTCACTATGGCAGTAGTGCTATGTGATAGCTCTTACATTCCTACTTTTCATTCTTAGAGGTAAACCTACTGCTAACTGAAAGTAATAAGAAGTAAGAGTAGTGGGGGAGATGTTAAACGGCTATAGGTGATTAGAGCATATTAACATAATAAGAAAGGATCGGATCTCCTCTATTTCACATCCAGTTGATTAAGCTTGAGGATATGTAGATATATAACAAAGTCATGCCCTCATGATAATGTCAGACAAAATTTGTCTTAGCTTCCAGATTTCCTTTCTGGTGCCAGGTGTGCCATATTTTTATTGTCTGTAGTTCTGGCAGCAAAAATAACCTGCAGTGTCACGAAAGAGGTTGTTCCAGCCACAAGCATAGTGACTTGCAACATCTGAGCTTAGAGCTGTACCTGTGCTTTCTTCTTTCTCTTTCTTCCCCCTGCTCTGGGCTCTGAAGCCAGCTGTCACTGAAAAGCATATGAATTTTGAACCCTAGCAGAGTTCATGTAGTGAAAGGGGCTTGGAAGGAATGAGGGAAAGCAAGTCCTAATACTGGACATTCATTACGTGCAGCTTGCTTGTTTGTGCCCTGTTTTTCTTACCTCCTTGCTCTCCATTTTCCTGAGGCAAGTCACGGATTTGTTTCTGGTGTATGAGACTAGCTAGCATTTAGCTGTGGCCAGGGAATGTGAACTTCTACGGTTATTACACTTTCTAAAGCTACACTTCTGTGAACAAAGCCTGTTTTTTCGGTATGGCTTTCCTTGCACTACTTCCCTGGTAAAATAATTAGCCGAGTGTTTTCAAAAGGAAGTAGAATCACACAATATCTTTTCACCATAAATGGGAATGGGAGTTATTTGCTTAATCTTGAATGAGCAGTGTCCCTTCTTTTCCCCAGTACCCTCCAAAATCAAAATGATTGCTCCAATGGCTAAGATTGAAGAAGCCCTTAGATATATTAAAATAAGCTGTGAAAAAGTACAGCACTGCTATCTCGTGGTGTAATGTTAAAGCCTTCATCAGAGGAGCACTGAGTCACTGCATGGTGCTATGTAATAAATAAACAACTAAAAGCATTTACAAGCTTTGAAAGAATTAAGAAATAGTTAACATTCACGCTCATAATTCGGCCTCTGCATGATTGTACTAGTCCCTTCTGAGAAAACAGAATGGTTTTAGACTAAGACTAGTCTAAATAAAACTAAATAATGTATCTAAAACTGGCTGTGTTCTCTTGTGTAAAACATCTGCTGGAAACTGAATTGAAGTTGTCAGTAGGTCACACTAATATTTTTCTAAGTCTAGAAGTCAACAATATAAATTTTTAGGTAAAGGAAGAAATGTTACATGAAATGAGCCTCGATGGTTTCTTGATGAAAAAATAGTGTTTATGGATTAGAACTTCAGTCTTTCTAATTGTTGCTGCCAAGTCAAGAAACAGTAGACAATTTTGGCAATATTCTGCTTAAACTGTTGGTATAATAAATGTATGCTGCTGATCAACATACACTACTGAACAACAGTAGCATAAGAGCGGAGATCCCCATTAAAAAATGGTATTTAAAAAGTAGAGGAGAATGCCTGTATTTTGAAGAAAGCCTGTTCAAGTTGCTATGGAGTCAGTCTTTTTAGCCATATATTTACTGTATCCTGGATGTTACACGCTTGAAAAGGAATACTGGTTGCCTTAGCCATGATAGCTTCTCATTTTTGAGCTCTTACATGCAACAGATTTTATATCTGTTGGTAAAGAAATGCCTTCACTGCCCCTGTGCTCCAAAGCATATCAGCTATAGAAAGGGTGATGTTTTTACTCCTGCTTTGTAATAGGTATTGAGAAATCAGGTAATACTTCAAAGACTAAATAAAACAGTGTACGTGCATTAGCATATGATGGATTTACAAAGATGGACATATCTTCAGAAAGGTTAGGAGATATAAAGTTGCCTTTGTATCTGTCCCTGGAGCAATCATCAAGTTTTCAATATTTCAGACTAAATAATTAATCTATATGTTCCTCTTCATGATTACATTCAGTTTCCTCTAATGAAGTAACACTTTCATCTCTCCAGTAACTTTTCTTGCACTGTTGAAGTTGTACTCTTTAAGTTTTTACTGCTCATATACCATAGACTTCTGGTTTTTTGACACTTACCATCATAATTTTCTGTTTAAGTACAGAACTGGTCTTCATACAAGAGATCGGTATAAACCTATGCAGTGCTTAAATTCAGCATAAATGCTGTTCTTAGGATTTGTACATTCGTGAGGCAATTTCTGGCCCCCTTCATTTCAATTTGGCAGATTCACTTACGACTAGTGAGCATGGATCAGTAACAATGACAAGTTGTTCTTCATCCTTTAATCCTGCAGGTCACTCTTTCAGGGGTAGAGGCCTGCATCCCCAGGAAATCTTCTTAATGTCACTCATATCAGTAGGTCTCCTCACCAGCGTAGGATACATCTGCCTGACATAGCTTCAGAAACTGAGGCCTTACATTTTCGTAATCTTGTTGGGTTTGTAATGCATAAATGCAGTTGCCATGAATTATTTGCTAGCTTCCTTGCAATGCTTATGCAGCTCTGTGCAAGAAAGATGGCTTTATTCCAGTACATGAAACTTTCATTTCGGCAGCACATATATTGGATGAGTTGGCACTGCTAAAAAATCCCTTTTGGGAAGTGCTTTTGCTCTATTCTATAGTTGCTCACCCATTTTTCTTTAATAAGCTGAGGCTGTTATACTGTATTGTCTTCCGTGATTACAGAAATTCATTTATTTAGACTACATGGAACAGATACATCAGTCTAATAAAGCAAAGAGCCAGTTGCGAGGGGTGTGGAGTGCTGCTAGTACTTAATGCTGTCTGTACCAGGGCTCTGCTGGAAGCAGCTCAGTCTTCTCTGTGAGGACTGCTGTTAAAGCCACTGCTACTTAATTTGTTTCCTGGTCACTGTTAGCTCTCCTGTGGGAGGTGTTTCAGCTCTCTTTTGTTATCTGTCCTTCTCTGAAGGCTTGAACTTCTCTGTTCATACCGCAAGTCTGTTTCTCTGTTGGTCTTGAACCACACGTCTGCTTTCTACCTTTTATTTTCTTTTCCTTGCTCTCCCTTGATTACATGTTTGCCTTCTTGATTTGCAATGTTACGGACTGCAATAAAAGGGATAACAGAATCGTTATCATTGAAGTGTCCTTTTCTTTCTTTTTTTTTTCTTGTTACTTTCTTGTTTTCTCCTTTTCCTCCTTTCTTCTTATTTTCCTCCTTTTTCCCCTTATATGGATTTCTGCTTCCTCTCCCAGGTCTGTTTCTGTTTGAGGGACAAAGGGATTTTCTGTGAGGCATTGGAGTAGTAAAAGAGTATGTGCTTATGTCGCTTAGCCCAGTGTCGTTTGCAGCAGTTCATCTGACTAAACGATAAAAAACAGAGGAATACGGTGAACCACAGCAATTTATTACTATAGATGGGTTTGACCCAACTGCATGGCTATTTTCTATACAGCATTAGTCACTTAGAAGCAGGTGCTACAGGAAGCCCAAAGACTGATCAATGTGGCTTGATGGCGAATCGGGCATTTCAGGGTAGTAAGTCCATAGCACCAAGCTGAGTGAGTCTCAGTCAGGTCCCATATTTCCCTTCTCACATGCATGAATGTCTCGGTGCTCAGTGCCAAGAAAAGACCTACGACAGAAGCCAGCAAGACAAGATTTTGGCTAGAAAAAACTTTGCTAGAGAAGAGGAAAAGCTTCCTTTCCAGACAGCTTCCAAATATACAATGAGCTCAAATAACCCTGGGACAAGATTAACTTTTTGCCTCCAGAAGGTTCAGTGGACTTGCTCAGTGAGGTGCTTTCAGTTTTTCTAATCACCGTCCTTTTATGAATGGTGGTTTTTTTTTTTCCCGACTGGCACTTCGTGTTGCTGTAATACTATTTTGGATGATCTTGATACACCTTTGAAAATTTTGAAGGTAGGAATAAGCAAAATGAAGCTATTTCAGAAAGTAGGGTTGGCATTTTAAAGGCAAGATGTAAGAGGCCTGAACTCAAGCTAAACAAAACAAAAAGTGTATCCAAGTGACCGATAAATATTTATGATTTCTTACATTTGGCCATGAGTGCTACTTTGGCTTCAGTAGAGTCTTTTCTCAGGTTTTTGGAGCAGAGGTATCTTTCATGGTATAGTGTACCATACAGGTCACAGTTAAACGATCTTGCCTTATAGCCTCCGAGTCCAAGACAGAGGAGACCATTGTGGGTACTGGAAATTACATATCTATCTCAGCTAGATTTAATTTTTAATAGTGATTAATTTAACTCCAGCACTCACCATTTGATTGTACAGCCTCAAAAAAAAGAAAAAAAAGCCCTTATACAACAGTTTGTTTTGCAATATATGTTGATAACCTCGGGTTTCAATCTTTCCCATCATCAATCAGTTGGCTAAGTGTAATACAGGAGTATGGTTAACTCAAAAAACCCATTTGATATTGACCAGCTAACAATCTAAATGGTTTGTAGTTTCATACCGAGTGGAGAATCCTATGTTCTCATGAGTTTACATTTTTAACTCATCAATCCCATATTTTTAACTCATCCATCGTTTTTATGTCAATTTAGCAGTGATTAAAGGCATTAATTGTTGGTTACAAGTTGTTGGGAGTTTTTTTTGCACCTGAGCATGTGTGCTTGGAGAAAGTCAGTGTAAATTTCTATGTGATGCTCTATGATATCTGTTAACAATGATTTAGAAGGATCCCTGGAGGAAAGACAGTTCCATTCCCATTTCCTGTCTTTCTGCTTGGACTACTGGTAAGAAAAACAGCTATATTGGGTGGTTTCAGTGATTTTTGCCCTCTGAGAGATGAAACAAGACCACTGACTTGAATTCGGATTGAACCTAAGGTCAGTTAAAATTCATCATGAAAATTCCAGTAAGAAACCCCTTTTGTTCTCCTCTTGACTTCACAGAAAAGAAGAGCAGTAAGAAGGCAGAAAGTGCACAGGCTGCCAAGTCAAACAAGACTTTTTCACCCATCTTCCTTAAAGGCCTGGCTGACCTCAAAGTAATGGATGGAAGCCAAGTGATAATGACTGTGGAGGTATCGGGTGCGTAGCTATAGAACAGTGTTTTTTTTTAAATTTTTAGTCCTGATATATATGTTCTTTTTTCCACTGTTGTTTTCTCTTAGCAGGTTTCTTTGTGTCTGGAAATAATATTTCAAGGAACCAATTTTTTAAAAGTAAAAGCCAGGTTTATCTAATCTGATCTTCAGGGTGGATGATCATTGTCCAGTGTTAATGTGTTCAGAACTGTACAAGTGTTTCTTTATTGGAATAATAATAATCAGGTACTTATTGGGTCCTGCTGTTGAACTAAAACTAAGTTTCAGTGGACTTGTAATAGTTTCGGTTGTGAACCAAGCAAGATTGTATTCCTGTCATCTGGGGTAAGATTAGTGCTGCATAAAAGAGCAGTCCTGGTGTGAACTTTGGTAATAGAAACCCTTGCTAACCACCTTCATGGGATCTAGAACGCTTTCTCCCTCTCTATTGTATACATGCTTTTCTTAATCATTTGTATTTTAACTGTAGTAAGACAGACTTAGAACTATTCCACCTTACACAGCATCAGCATAGTTAATGAGATTCCTGAATGTTTTGAAGCTGAAATTGCAGAATCAAGTGGCAGAAAACAACCAACCTTGTTCATTTTCTCAATTAATGTATTTTTTCTGTGTGTGCCTGATTTTTGTTGTCTCCTGTTTTCCAGCTAACCCACCTCCTGAAATTATCTGGCTACACAATGGGAAAGAAATCCAGGAGACAGAAGATTTCCACTTTGAGAAGAAAGGCAATGAGTACAGTCTGTACATCCAGGAAGTATTTCCTGAAGACACAGGCAAATACACCTGTGAAGCCTGGAATGAATTAGGAGAAACTCGAACCCAGGCTACATTGACAGTACAAGGTATAGAGCTATTCTCCACCTTAGGAAGTGTTAAAAGGAAATAATTCTAATGTGCTGGAGGAGTGTTTGTTTAAAGTACATGAATGTTTGTAAGATTTGATGTGAAGGATGCTAGGAGTTCTCAGTCTCTGCATCTAAAATAAAAAGGATATTGAGCAGAAGCAACTTTAAAAAAAAATCTTTTCGCTCTGGAACATTATGTTACTATTTCAAAAATGCATTCCTGAATCCTATTCCTAGGGACAGCGCAAAACTTCTGCTAAATGCAGCTTCAGATTATAACTATAAGGCTTACATAGCTATGCACTTAATGTAAACCATTTAATAACATTTTTCTTTCTAATTAAAGCCCCGAGTATTTGGAACAGCTGTGTAGGAGCCAGTATCCTGGTTATAATAACTAGCATTGTAGTGATAGCAGGTGAGGAACACATGATTTCTGTAATTAGAGAACTAGCTGCAAAAAAAATGGCTTTGAATCTCCATGTGTGATGTAAATCTCACAGTAAACACTGAAGTACCTCCAAACTTCCTGTGATTGGAAATTCACAACATTCATGACAGAGGACTTCATCTAATCTTGTTCTATGCCAACATTTTTCCATAGTAATTTCTGAGAATTATTGGAAACCAATGGGGGACTTTCTTTTTTTTTTTTTTTTTTAATGTAAAGGATCTTAACCGCAGGATTTCAGAGATCTGTGCCTCCAGGGGTGGGTCTGTAGTCTGTTGTCACTGTCTGCTCTGAATTCAGACCTTCCTCTGTTGTCTAAGCTCCCCTGAGATCTAGTCTCAGGGTCAGTCTTCTATATTAAATGTAATTTTATGCAATTGTTAATGATGACTTATTACACAAGCTCTCAACTGCACAGCAGTCACAGTACTGTCGCTTGCCCTTAAAACTATTCCTACCCATATTGTCTAAGGACAAATCTTCAAGATTCCTTTTAGGGAAGCTTTAAAGTCCCTTTGTTTTGCTCTTAGTATAAGCCTGGACTGAGCCAGTAAAGTGCCAAGTAAATGATTGATTTTAGTACCAACACAAGTTACTTCCAAAATTAAAGCCTGACTTATTTTTGTATTCAAAACTTATACCCTGCATGTTCAGAATAACTTTCCTCTCTGTGATTGCTTTCCCTGAAATTAGTCAGCTTGTTAGTTACACTCAAGGTTGGCATTTTCTCCCAATTTGTAAACTGTGTTTGTAAACTACAGAACCTCAGGATGGTATTCAGCCCTGGTTCATCAGCAAACCGAGATCAGTGACAGCAGCTCCTGGGCAAAATGTCCTTATATCCTGTGCCATTGCTGGAGATCCTTTCCCCACTGTTCACTGGTTTAAAGATGGGCAAGAAATAATGCCAGGAACAGCATGTGAAATCCTGCAAAATGAAGACATCTTCACACTGATCTTGAGGAATGTACAGTCTCATCATGCAGGGCAATATGAAATTCAGCTCAGGTATGTTTGCTGCGAAAAGTGCTTGTTTCCTTGGAACGGTTAGTTATATTTCTCCTCACATTGAAACTTCCTGCCTGAAGAAGACATGAGTTCCCTCCTATTTGCACAAAACGGTAGGGTACTAAAGGAACAAAATATTGCTGAGAGATGAAAAGAACTAATAAGACTCAAAGAGGAAAAAGGAAACACAGGAAGAGGCAGAAAGAAGGACAATGCAGTAAAGAGTTTTCTTTTGAGATTCTGAAAAATAAAGCTTTGTGGCAGCAGTATGGGAAGAAATTTGCATTTCTAGCAAGGGAAACCACAGTAAATGTCTTGATTTTGGAGCTATTGTTTATCAATTTTGGCATCTCTCTGGATTTGGTAAGGGTGCCTGCTTTCCATGGGAGCAACCTGACCAGGAAGGGCCATTCCACAAGATTATGATCTACACCTTTAAGGAGAGAAAGTGTTTGCTGGCCAAGTCTGAAATGTCTGAGTTTTATATGGAAGTTATAGTCTCCTTCTGATGTATTGTGAAATGAGGCATCCTGATGCTTTGAACTTCCTATAATTGCTACAAAATTTGGAAGAGCTGTTTAGAATTTTTTTTTTCCTGGTAAAATAACTGTCCTTTAAATGAAGAATCAAATTTGCTGGTTTTTCACCTTGTAGAAAGTGCCACAGCATTTTCCGCCTCCAATGGTGAAGATTGGGAGTAATTACATATCCCTTCCGTGGTTATAGAAAACTTGGTGTACAACTTTAAACCAATGTTATCGTTCTATGCTATTTACTGTGCATAGATTTATTGCCTTACTTGGCTAATATTTGCGACTTTCTTTATTAAAATGTATTTAACCATCATAGACATTTAAATCCATTACACTGGAAGAAAATTATCTGCTCTGCTCCACACGCTATTTCCAGACGGACTAGTCCAGTAGGCAGTTTAGACAGATACTGCCCAGTACTATGAAGTGTTAGCATTGCAGTTCTGCACCACTTCTGCTTGCTTGGTTTATGGTGGGTTTTGTCTTTTTTCATGCTATAAACAAGTTAATTTTGTTTCGTATACTTCAGCCTCGTACAAAATTTAAAAACTGAATTGTCCTATGCCTGCTTGCAAATAAATTACTCATGTCTTCCTAACCCAAGAAGGGAGGGCCTTTCTTAATAAGTTTAATGAGTTTAGCCTCTCAACAGTGAATTGAATTTTTTATAGTTATGTTTATTTGTCAACTAGTGTTGCCCAAATGATGGACATGTCACTGTGTAGATGCCTAGCTCTAAGGTATTTTTCCATAGACTATCACAGGCAGCCATTAACTAGCCTCAGCGTATTTTAGTATTTAAAGTCAGACAAGGCACTCCCTTTTCACGAGAGAAGGGTGCTTTAAAAAATGATAGCTGCTGTATATCAAAGTTTCCTATAATTGTTTTTCCACACTTAGTTTCTAGTCTTATTACTAGCATGTATGTAGGCCATATATGCCATGACCTTTTTGCAGATAAGATCACAGAAGATCTTCAGTAGATTTAGACCTTTTGTACTGTGCAATAAATTGTAAACTGATTCATTTCACAACAATTGGCTTGTTTGCCATCAGCCCAGGTCATCTAGGGCTTTCATAATTCTGATTTGTGCAGGTCATGTCTACATACATTCTTGCATCTAAGAAAAGTCTCTCTGGGGATCTGTGGCATTTCTAATGCAGTACATCTGATGGGATTAGAAATGCCAGTTCGAGTTCATTAAGGTCACTAACATCTACATGAGAGAGCAGGCCAAACTGTGAGAATTGCTACCTTTTCCTGGTACATTTCCACACTTTGGTTTGCGTGACCTGGACACGGGCATCTTCTCTTTTGATATGCTCCTGGTTTCACCTGAACTGAAAGACAACGGGATATTTCAGCTAAACTTCAGGGATGGAAGAAGGAAAGAGAACAGGAAGAATAAAGGAGAGCCAAGAGTACTTTGTGGAAGACATCGTTGTGGCTGACTTGAGCAAGTCGACCGTAATGATCAGACCAAATTCATCACTGAAGACATTTGTCAAAATGGAGGCCTGACAATATCATGACTCCAGAATATAACTGAATGTACACTTAGAAAACAAATTATTTCAGAAAATTAGCGGAGAACAAGGCCGGGGG